>Ga0209521_10003062_pt1 | contig 13578 bp, 14 predicted proteins | sample Rifsed19ft4_FD_184016 | JGI IMG/M metagenome (GOLD analysis project Ga0209521, IMG submission 184016) | Soil microbial communities from Rifle, Colorado, USA - sediment 19ft 4 (version 2) | ecosystem: Environmental > Terrestrial > Deep subsurface > Rock core/Sediment | place: Rifle, Colorado... | reverse complement strand
TCGCCGCAGACGGGCCCGAAGACCTCGACATAACGTCCTAACTGCTGCGCCGCAGGCTGCGCCGCAGCCGCTGCCGCGCCGCCTCGATCTGGCCGTTGACGAAGGCAAGGATCTCCTCACCGCCCCGGACGTAGAGGCTGCCCTTCCGGTCGGCGAAGTCGTTCTGCACGTCGACGACGACGAGGGCCGTGCTTCCGTCGTACTCAATCATCGGGCCCCTAGTCTGCCAGAGGCTCCGCCGCCTGCCCAGCCCTCTAGTCAGGCGTCCTTGCTCGCACTCTTGGGAGGCTGTATCGTGGCGCGCGACCTGCCCGCCGGCAGGCAGACTCGAAACGTCGGAGGCGGCCGTGACCAAGATCGACATGCTCCTGCAGGGCTTCTCGCTCGGCACCGACCAGGGCAACGTCGCGTTCTGCGGCGTCACCCTGATCGAAGGGACTAAGCGCACGCTCGTCGACGTGGCCCACACGGGCCGCCGCACGCTGCTCCTCGAGCGCCTGCGCCAGCGCGGCCTCACGCCCGCCGATATCGACTACGTCTTTCTCACCCACGCCCACTGGGACCACATGCTCAACGTCGACCTCTTCCCCAACGCCAAGGTGCTCATCCACCCCCTGGAGCGCGAGTACTGCAAGCAGCCGCGCGAGCGCGACTGGGCCACGCCCCGCTACACGACCCTAATCCTCGAGTCGACGCAGCTGCAGGAGGTGCGCGAGGGCGAGGAGATCGACGACGGCGTCCAGGTGGTCGAGACGCCGGGGCACAGCCGCGGCAGCATGGCGCTCCTCGTCCGCGCCGCCGACCAGACCATCGCCGTCAGCGGCGACGCCCTGCCCAACGGCTGGTCGGCCACCAGCGGCCTGCCGCGCTACGTCTTCTGGGACCTCGACCAGGCGCAGCAGAGCATCCGCAAGCTCCTCGACCGCGCCCAGGCGTTCTATCCCGGCCACGACCGGCCCTTCCGCGTCGCCGACGGTGGCCGCGTCGCCTACCTGGAGCCGACGGGCGTGCGCGTCTTCGGCTGGCCGGACGGCGGCGCCGGCGAGGGCGGCCCCGGCCTCAGCTACGCCGCCGAGCCGCCGCGCCAGACGCAGGTTTTCGTCTAGCCGCTAGGACTCGAGCCAGAGGACGTCGCCGCAGAGGTTGGCGTCGTGCTCCTTCGCGGCGAAGACGGCGTACTCCGCTTTCGAGACGCCGATGGTCGTGTTCGCGCCGTGGCCGGGGTAGACGCGCGTCGCGTCCGGCAGGACGTGCAGTCGCGACACGATGGCGTCGATCTCCTGCCGCAGGTCCTCCGGCCGCTGCGTGCGGCCCGGCCCGCCGGGGAAGAGCGTGTCGCCGGATACAAGGTGCCCGCTGACCAGCAGGCAGACCGAGCCCGGCGTGTGCCCCGGCGTGTGGACGACGCGCAGGCGTAGGCTGCCGACCTCGACCTCCTCGTCGTCGGCCAGCGTGCCCCGCACGTAGGGCGCGTAGGGCTCGCGGTCCGCCTCGTGGCAGGAGACGGGCGCGTCGATGCCCGCCAGCAGCGCGTCGATGCCGCCCCAGTGGTCGCGGTGGCGGTGCGTGACGACGATGCGGCGCACGTTGAACGCCCGCGCCGCCGCTACGATGCGCTCGCTCTCCTGCGGCGCGTCGACGACGAGCGCGTCGTTCGTCTCAGCGTCGGCGAGGACGTAGGCGTTGTTCGAGAACGGGCCCAGCGGCCCGAGCTTGATCAGCAGCAGCCTTCCGTCCCGCGTTTCCTCCACGGCGTCCTCCATCGCTGAGCCGCCGCTGAGTATAGCAGTGGCGTACTGGAGATAGGAAAGCGCTGGAGGGGACTCGGCGCTTATGCCATACTAATGGCCGGGTTCACCAGTGACTGCCGCCCTGCCTATCGGCGGGCTAGGAAGAGGCCTTTTCGTATGGTCGCGACGAGAGAGTACAAGGTCATCGGCACGCGCCCGATCCGCCCGGACGGCGCCGACAAGGTCACGGGGCGCGCCGAGTTCGGCGCCGACATCCGCCTGCCGGGTATGCTCTACGGCCGCGTGAAGCGCAGCCCGCTGCCCCACGCCCTCATCAAGCGGATCGACGTCTCCAGGGCGCTGGCGCTCCCCGGCGTGAAGGCTGTAGTCACCGCGGCCGACTTCCCGCCGGCGCCCGACATCTCGACGCCTCTCGGCGAGCAGGGCGGCCCTTCGCCGCTGCGCTACCAGCGCGACGCTATCCTCGCGAGCAGCAAGGTGCTCTACGTCGGCCACCCCGTGGCCGCAGTCTGCGCCAGCGACCCGCACGTCGCCGAGGACGCCCTCGACCTCATCGAGGTCGAGTACGAGCCCCTGCCCTTCGTCCAGGACGTGCGCGAGGCGATGGCGGCCGGCGCGCCCATCCTGCACGACGACCTGAAGACGCGCGCCGCGCAGCCGCTCGCCGAGACCCTCTCCAGCGGACCGACGAACGTCGCCTCCCTCACTCGCTTCGCCCGCGGCGACATCGAGGCGGGCTTCAAGGAGGCAGACGCCGTCATCGAGCGCGAGTTCGAGACGAGCATGTTCCACCAGGGCTACATCGAGCCCCAGAACGGCACCGCCTATTGGAACAAGGACGGCAGGCTGACCATCTGGAGCAGCTCCCAGGGTCACTTCATGGTGCGCTCCTCCTGCGCCAACCTCCTGCAGCTGCCGATCTCGCAGGTGAACGCCGTGCCGATGGAGATCGGCGGCGGCTTCGGCGGCAAGACCCTCGTCTACCTGGAGCCGGTCGCGGCGCTGCTCTCGAAGAAGAGCGGCAGGCCCGTCAAGGTCACCATGTCGCGCACCGAGGTGCTCGAGGCCACCGGGCCGACCTCCGGCAGCTACATGCGCGTGAAGCTGGGCGCCAAGCGCGACGGCACGATCACCGCCGCGCAGATTTACCTCGCCTTCGAGGCGGGCGCCTACCCCGGCTCGCCCGTCGGCGCCGCTGCCCTCTGCTCCCTTGGGCCCTACGCCCTCGCCAACACCCAGGTCGACGCTTACGATGTCGTCCTCAACAAGCCGAAGGTCGCCTCCTACCGCGCGCCCGGCGCCCCAGCGTCCGAGTTCGCCGTCGAGACCGTGGTCAACGAGCTTGCGGAGCAGCTGAAGATCGACCCGCTCGACCTGCGCCTGAAGAACGCGGCGCGGGAGGGGGCGCCCGGGCCCTTCGGCCAGCCGCTGGGCCCGGTGGGCGCCGTCGCCGTCATCGAGGCGATGCAGTCGCATCCCCACTACCGCTCCGAGCTGCAGGGCGACAACCGCGGCCGCGGCGTGGCGATGGGCTTCTGGTTCAACGCCGCCGGCGTGCGCAGCGTCAGCGCCACCCTCAACCCGGACGGCGCCGTCGGCCTGACCACCGGCAACGTCGACATCGGCGGCACGCGCTCCAGCATCGCCATCATGCTCGCCGAGACCCTGGGCATCGCCGCCGAGGACGTCAAGCCGCATATCGTCCCGACGGACGACGTCGGCGACACTGGCATGACCGGCGGCAGCAGCTCCACCTTCTCCAGCGGCTGGGCCGTCTACGAGGTCGGTCAGGAGCTGCGCAAGAAGCTCGTCGAGCGCGCCGCCCGCATCTGGGAGGTGCCGGCCGACCAGGTCGAGTACGGCGACGACGGCGTCCTGCGCGGCCCCAACGACGCTGAGGGCAAGCCGCGGAGCCTGACCTTCAAGCAGATCTGCTCCCAGCTGCCGCGCACCGGCGGCTCCATCTCCGCCGCCGTCACCGTCCAGCGCCAGGGGAACGCCCCCGCCTACGCCGGCCACATCGTCGACGTGGCGGTCGACAGGGAGACGGGCAAGGTCGAGATCCTGCGCTACACCGCCTTCCAGGACTGCGGCACGGCCATCCACCCCTCCTACGTCGAGGGCCAGGTGCAGGGCGGCGTCGTCCAGGGCGTCGGCATGGCGCTGACCGAGGAGTACGTCTGGGGCCCCGACGGCCGCATGCTGAACACCAGCCTGCTCGACTACCGCATGCCGACGGCGCTCGACCTGCCGATGATCGACGCCGTCCTCATCGAGGTGCCGAACCCCAACCACCCCTACGGTGTGCGCGGCGTCGGCGAGGTCTCGATCGTCCCGCCGATGGCCGCTATCCAGGCGGCGATCGCGGATGCCACGGGCGTGCGCCTCTACCGGGCGCCCATGTCGCCGAAGGTGGTGCTGGAGGCGCTGGTCGACGAGTAGGCGGGCTCAAGCCGTTCGTCCTGAGCTTGTCGAAGGACGATCCGCTCGACCAGGAATCGTGGTTCCCTTCGGCAGGCTTAGGGCAGGCTAGGCTCACCACGAACGGGTTCAAACCTGTTATGCCTGGATGAGGGGGAGCCCCTCCTCGCGGCGGATGTCGTTGACGATCTCCAGCACGCGCTGGGGGAACGGCGCCAGCGTCACCTCGAACTCCTGGCGCAGGCGGCTGTTGTCCATCAGGTAGTTGCCGGAGGCGGCGCGGCCGCCCTCCTCCTTCTCGAACGTGATCTGGGCCTCCGGCAGGAACCGCCGCACGAGGTCCGCCAGCTGGCCGAGGCTTATCGACTCGCCGCCCGAGTTGTAGACCGGGTGCTGCGTCGACTCCGCCAGCGTCACGCGCACGAAGATCTCGGCGATGTCCTCGACGTGTATGGGCAGGCGCATCGAGTCGCGGAAGGGGAAGCGCACCGCCTGGCCGCGCGCCGGCTGGGTGACGCAGAGCACGTGGTCCATCGACCCGCGCGCCTTGTCCGGCCCCGTCACGTTCGCCGGCCGCACGCCCGTGATCTGCATGCCGTAGGCGCGGTTGTACCACTCTGCCTGGTGCTCGTTGAAGATCTTCGAGACGGAGTAGACGCCGGTGCCCCTGCGGTCGTCCTCCTCTGTCAGGGGCCGGTCGCCGAAGTGGCTCTGACGGCCGTACACCGCCAGCGAGCTGGCGTAAACGACGCGCCGAACGCCGCAGATGCGCGCCGCCTCGAAGCAGTTGTCCATGCCCAGGACGTTGAGCCGCACGGCGAAGTGGGGGTCGTTCTCGCCGGCGCCCAGCAGGTAGGCCAGGTTGAGCACGCGCTCCGGCTTCGTCTCCATCATCGTCCGCACCACGTCGTCCATCAGCGTGATGTCGCCGCGCAAGACCTGGACGCGGTCGCGGACGGCGTCTATGGAAGGCGAGCTGGGGTTGACGTCCATGCAGGCGACCTCGTGGCCGCGCTCCACCAGGCGTCGCATCACGCGCGGGCCGATGAACCCCGCGCCGCCGAGGACGAGGACCTTCACCTTGCGCTCCTTCTAGGCGGCTCTGTTCAGTCGAGGATGTCCTGTAGGTTGTAGACGCGGGTCATGTTGCCGCCGAGGATCAGCGCCATCTCGTCCGCCGGCACGCCCTCGAAGTTGCGCGCGATCGCCTCGCGCGACTTCGGCCAGGTCGAGTCGAAGTGGGGGTAGTCGGAGCCCCACATCAGCTGCGTCACGCCGATCATGTCGCGGCAACGCACGCCTGGCACATCGTCCTGGAAGGTCGCGTAGACCTGGCGCCGCCAGTAGTCGCCGCCCGAGAGCTTCATCTGCGGGTAGCGCGGCCCGAAGCGGTAGGAGTACCAGTCGAAGCGCTTGAGATAGTTCGGTATCCAGCCGATGTCGTTCTCCACCGAGATGATCTTCAGGTTCGGGTGCTGCTCCAGCACGCCGCTCGTGATCATCTCGGCGATCGTCCGGAAGGCCGGCACCGGCAGCACGACGCCGTCCACGATCTGGTTGGCGCCGACCTGCGCGCCCCTCTGGACGGTGAGGATGTGGATGTTCACCGGCATGTCGTACTCCTCGACGGCCGTCCAGAACTTCTCCCACATCGGGTTGTCGTAGCGGCGCTCCGGCAGCGGGTCGTTGGAGATGAAGATGCCGCGGAAGCCCATCTTCCGCGCGCGCTCCACCTCCTTCAGGTCCTCCTCCGGGTCGGTCATGGAGATGTTGGCGACGGGGATGAGCCGTTTGGGGGCGTAGGACGCGTACTTCGCCGCCCAATCGTTGTAGGCGCGGTGGGCGTCGCGCTGAAACTCCTCGTCCGGGTGGCTGAACAGCGACATGCCGTAGCCGCAGTAGAAGACCTCCACGCCGAGGCCGTCCAGGTCCATGTCCTTCAGCCGCTCCGCCGGGTCCCAGCTTCCCGGCCGGCAGGCGGCGTAGCCGCTGGCAGCCAGCTCGGCCATCTTCTCCGGCGCCACGCCGGCGCAACCCAGCTGGAAGGGATTGAACGGCCGCAAGGGCTGGCAGACGAAGAAGTCGCCCTTCTGGCCGTTGAAGTCCTTGACCACGTGCGGCGCCTTGTCGCGGAAGCGCTTCTCCATCCGCGTCGTCCAGAGGTCCGGCGGCTCGAGTATGTGCGAGTCCGCGGAGAGAACCTGACTGACCATCGCTCTTCCCCCTCCCTAAGCGGCGCGAGGCCGCGAGGAAACGCAATTCGCCGCTATGTTGCGCCCCGGCCGCGCATTTCGCAAGTGCGCACCGCTACCTCGATTGACAGGCCGTCGCGCGCCCGACATGATCGCCGCGTCATGACGAACGCGGCGCCGGACGACAGCTTCGCGGCGGTCGAGCGCGTGATGCGGGCGCAGCGCGCCGTCCGCCTCTTCGACGGCCGGCCGGTGGACGACGCGCTCATCGAGCGCGCCCTGCGCGCCGCCGTCCACGCCCCCAGCGGCGGCAACAGCCAGCCCTGGCGCTTCATCGTCGTCCGCGACCGCGAGACGAAGCGCCGCCTCGGCGTCATCTTCGACGAGCTGGGCAAGCAGCTCTACGGCGACCGGGCGCCGGAGCGCACGCCCTGGCAGGACGTGCCCCTCCTCATCGCCGTCTGCACGGAGACCGACCGCGCGCAGGCGGGGGCCTCGATCTTCCCCGTGGTGCAGAACCTGCTCCTCGCCCTGCACGCCCAGGGCTTGGGCTCCGTCCTCACGACGCGCTGGAAGGTGCGCGAGGCCGAGGTCCGGCCCCTCCTCGGCCTGCCGGAGACGCTGGAGGCGCACGCCATCCTGCCCGTCGGCTGGCCGGCGCGCCGCCACGGCCGCGGCCGCCGCCGGCCAATCGAGGAGGTCACCTTCCGCGAGAGCTTCGGCCGGCCCTGGCGCCCCGACTATTCGGGGCGGACTGGAGGCGCGTCATGAAGATCAAGCGCATCGGCCACGTCGCCCTGCAGGTGGCGAACGAGGAGCGCTCGCGGGCGTTCTACAGGGGCGTCCTCGGCTTCGAGGTCAGCGAGGAAGACCCCGACCACGGCGGCGTCTTCATGACCCTGGGCGAAAACTTCCACACGCTGGACGTCTTTCCCCACCCGGACCCGGCGAGCGCGCCGCGGCCCCAGAGGGGCCAGATCGGCCTCTTCCACATCGCCTTCGAGGTCGCCAGCTACGCCGACCTCTGCGAGGCGTATCGGACGCTCATGGCGCACGGCGTCGCGGTCGACCACGCCACCGACCACGTCAGCCAGCGCAGCATCTACTTCGCCGACCCCGACGGCAACCGGCTGGAGATCTACTACGAGATGCCGGACGCCCTGAAACGCTTCGGCGCGACCGGCCGCGGCGATCAGGACGCGCCCCTGCCCGTCAGTCGCCCCGGCGAGCCTCTGCCCGCCTGGCTGGACGAGGACTGGCCGCCCGCCGTAAGGCACAAGGCATAGGGCATAGAGGCGGCCAAGACGGGGCCAATCGTCCCTGGTGAACGCTTCGCGTGCGGTCTAATCTAGCTCAGTGGGCTGGCAGACGATCCGCAAGCCGAAGGGCCCCGACGCCGTCGGGGTGCCGCCCAACCTCCTCTCCTACGAGGCGGCGCGGGCGTCTTTCTCCTGGGAGCAGGCTCGCTCCGAGCTGAGCGGGCTGCCGGGCGGCCGCGGCCTCAACATCGCCTACGAGGCCATCGACCGCCACGCGGCCGGCGCCCGCCGCGACCACGTCGCCCTGCGCTGGATCGCCAGGACGGACGCGGTGCGCGACTTCACCTACGCGGAGATGTCCCGCCTGACGAACCGCTTCGCCAACCTCCTGCGCGGCCTCGGCCTGGGCAAGGGCGACCGCGTCTTCGCCCTCGCCGGCCGCGTCCCGGAGCTCTACGTCGCCGCGCTGGGCACGCTGAAGAACCGCAGCATCTTCTGCCCCATCTTCTCCGCCTTCGGGCCGGAGCCGGTCTACTCGCGCCTGTCCATCGGCGGCGCGAAGGCCCTGCTGACGACGGAGTCGCTCTACGCCCGCAAGGTCGCTGCCCTGCGCGAGCGCCTGCCACAGCTGGAGCACGTCATCCTCGTCGGCGACGACCACGGCCCTACCTCCGTCCCCGGTACCGTCGACTACGCCGCCGCCATGGCCGCCGCCGGCGACGAGTTCGAGATCGAGCCGACCGACCCGGAGGACGTCGCCCTCCTCCACTTCACCAGCGGCACGACCGGCACGCCCAAGGGCGCCGTCCACGTCCACGAGGCCGTAGTCGCCCACCATATCACCGGCAAGCTGGCGCTCGACCTCCACCCGGACGACGTCTTCTGGTGCACCGCCGACCCCGGCTGGGTCACCGGGACCTCGTACGGCATCATCGCCCCCTTCACCAACGGCGTCACCAACGTCATCGACGAAGGCGACTTCGACGCCGAGCGTTGGTACCGCATCCTTCGGGAGCAGAAGGTCTCGGTCTGGTACACGGCGCCGACGGCGATCCGCATGCTGATGAAGGCGGGCAGCGAGCTGGCGCGGCAGCGCCGCTACCCGGCCCTTCGCTTCCTCGCCAGCGTCGGCGAGCCGCTGAACCCGGAGGCCGTCGTCTGGGGCCAGGAGGCCTTCGGCCTGCCCTTCCACGACAACTGGTGGCAGACGGAGACGGGCGGCATCATGATCGCCAACTACGCCTGCATGGACATCCGCCCCGGCTCCATGGGCCGGCCCCTTCCCGGCGTCGAGGCGGCCGTCGTCCAGCGGACGGAGGGCGGCGTCGTCGAGGTCGAGCCGGGGCAGCAGGGCGAGCTGGCGCTGCGGCCCGGCTGGCCCTCGATGTTCCGCGCCTACTGGAACGAGCCGGAGCGCTACCAGAAGTGCTTCGCCGGCGGCTACTACCTCACCGGCGACCTCGCCCGCCAGGACGAGGACGGCTACCTCTGGTTCGTCGGCCGCGCCGACGACGTGATCAAGAGCTCCGGCCACCTCATCGGCCCCTTCGAGGTCGAGAGCGTCCTCATGGAGCACGCCGCCGTGGCCGAGGCGGCCGTCATCGGCAAGCCCGACCCCGTCGCCCTGGAGGTCGTCAAGGCCTTCGTGGCCCTCAAGGACGGCTTCGAGGCGAGCGAGGCGCTGCGCCGGGAGCTGCTCGGCTTCGCGCGCTCTCGGCTGGGCGCCGTCGTCGCGCCGAAGGAGATCGACTTCCTGCCGGGGCTGCCGAAGACGCGCAGCGGTAAGATCATGCGGCGCCTCCTCAAGGCGCGCGAGTTGGGCCTGCCGGAAGGCGACATCTCAGCCCTGGAGAGCACGACGTGACTACGCGACCGGCCCGCGGCCGCAAGGCCGCCGGCCAGAGCCACGACCTCGACCTGCTGCGCGGGATGCTCCGCATCCGGCGCTTCGAGGAGCGCTGCTCCGACCTCTACCAGCTGGGCAAGATCCGCGGCTTCCTCCACCTCTACATCGGCGAGGAGGCCGTGGCGGTCGGCGCCATGCAGGCGCTGACGCCGGACGACAACATCGTGTCGACCTACCGCGAGCACGGCCACGCCCTGGCGCGCGGCATGCCGCCGACGAGCCTGATGGCCGAGCTGTTCGGCAAGGCGACGGGCTGCAGCCGCGGCCGCGGCGGCTCCATGCACTTCTTCGACGCCGAGCGCCGCTTCTACGGCGGCTACGCCATCGTTGGCGGCGGGCTGCCCGTCGCCGTCGGCCTCGCCCTCGCCGACAAGATGACGGGCCGCGCGCGCGTCACCGCCTGCTTCTTCGGTGACGGCGCCGTCGCCGAAGGCGAGTTCCACGAGTCGATGAACCTGGCGAAGCTCTGGGAGCTGCCCGTGCTCTTCCTCTGCGAGAACAACCTCTACGCCATGGGCACCGCCCTCGACATCTCCCAGTCCGTGACCGACATCGCCTCCAAAGCCCAGGCCTACGGCGTCCCCAGCCGCGCCGTCGACGGCATGGACGTCCTCGCCGTCGAGGCCGCTACGCAGGAGGCGGCCGCCAGCGTGCGCGCCGGTGGCGGGCCCCAGCTCGTCGAGTTTCGCACCTACCGCTTCCGCGGCCACTCCCTCGCCGACCCGGAGCTCTACCGCTCGAAGGAGGAGGTCGAGCGCTGGATGGAGCGCGACCCCATAGCGACCTTCACGGAGCGCCTGCGAGACCTTGAGCTGCTCAGCGACGCCGGCCTGCAGAAGCTGGAAGAGGGCGTGAAGGGGGAGGTCGAGGGCGCCGTCGCCTTCGCCGAGGAGTCGCCCTGGGAGCCCGTCGACGACCTGCTGAAGGACGTGACCGCCCCGTGACGACGATGACCTATCGCGAGTCCATCCGCTCCGCCCTGCGCGACGCCCTGCGCGGCGACCAGCGCGTGTTCCTCATGGGCGAGGACGTCGGCCGCTACGGCGGCGCCTTCGCCGTCAGCCGCGGCCTGCTGCAGGAGTTCGGCCCGGACCGCGTCCGCGACACGCCCCTCATGGAGTCGACCTTCCTGGGCGCCGGCATCGGCGCCGCGCTCAACGGCATGCGGCCCATCGTCGAGATCATGACGATCAACTTCAGCATGCTCGCCATGGACCAGGTGCTGAACAACGCCGCGACCCTGCGCTACATGTCGGGCGGCCAGCTTAATGTGCCCCTCGTCGTCCGCATGGCGACCGGCGGCGGCCGCCAGATGGGGGCGCAGCACTCGCACAGCCTGGAGGGCTGGTACGCCCACATCCCCGGCATCTCCGTCCTCGCTCCCGCCACCGTCGCCGACGGGCGCGGCATGCTCCTGGCCGCGCTGCAGGAGCCCGACCCCGTCTTCATCATGGAGCACGCCACTCTATACCCCATGGAGGGCGAGGTGGACGAGGCCAGCGGCCCCTGCGACATCCGCAAGGCAGCCGTGCGCCGCGAGGGCACCCACGTGTCGCTCATCACCTACGGGGCCTGCCTGTGGAAGGCCCTGGCCGCGGCGGAGCAGCTAGCCAAGAAGGGCATCGAGGCCGAGGTGGTCGACCTGCGCGTGCTGCGGCCGCTCGACAGCGAGACCTTCCTCGCCTCCGTCGCCAAGACGCGCGGCGCCGTCGTCATCGAGGAGGCGTGGCGCACCGGCGGCCTCGCGGCCGAGGTCTCGGCGCAGATAATGGAGAACGCCTTCGACGTGCTCGACTGGCCGGTGCAGCGCGTCGGCGGCGCCGAGGTGCCGGCGCCCTTTGCCAAGCAGATGGAGGACGCCTCGCTGCCCCAGATCGAGGACATCGTCGCGGTCGTGGAGGCGAACCTGGTCTGATGGCCGACCTCGTGATGCCCGTCCTCGGCGCCGACATGAAGGCCGGCGAGCTCGTCGCCTGGCTCAAGCGGCCCGGCGACCGCGTCCAGAAGGGCGACGTCTTCGCCGAGGTCGACACCGAGAAGGCGGTCGTCGAGGTCGAGTCGATGTTCAGCGGCGTCATCGAGCGGCTGCTGCTCAGCCCCGGCGACAAGGTCCCGGTCGGCGCGGTCATGGCCGTCGTCCGCGCCGAGGGCCCGGAGGCGGCCGCTGCAGCGGCGCCGGCAGTCGCGCCTCCGGCCGCTGCGCAGCGCCTCGCCGGCCCGCGCCCGACCATCGCGCCGGCGGCGGCCGCCGGACGCCTGCGCGTCTCGCCCGTGGCGCAGAAGCTCGCCGAGGAGAAGGGCATCGACCTCTCGACCGTCGCCGGCACGGGGCCCGGCGGCCGCGTCATGCTCCGCGACGTGGAGGAAGCGGCCACCCGCGTCGTCGCCAGGCCGGCCGCGGCCGCTCCTGCGCCCGCAGACCGTGCCCTGCGCATGCGCCAGAGCATCGCCGCCGCGATGAGCCGCTCCCACCGCGAGATCCCTCACTTCCACGTCGAAAGCGTCATCGACATGAGCCGCGCCATCGCCTGGTTGACGGCGGAGAACGCCCGCCGGCCCGTGGCAGAGCGCCTGCTCTACGGCGTGCTCCTCATCAAGGCGGCGGCGCTGGCGCTGCGCAAGGTGCCGGAGGCGAACGCCGTCTGGGCCGGCGACCACGTTGAGCCGAAGGCCGCGGTCCACGTCGGCGTCGCCATTGCCCTGCCGGGCGGCGGCCTCGTCGCGCCTGCCATCCACGACACGGACAAGCTCTCGCTGGGCGAGCTGATGGCGAAGCTGCGCGACCTCGTACAGCGGGCGCGCGCCGGCCGCCTGCGCAGCTCTGAAGTGTCGGACCCGACGATCACCGTGACCAGCCTCGGCGAGCAGGGGGCGGAGAGCGTCTTCGGCCTCATCTACCCGCCGCAGGTCGCCCTCGTCGGCTTCGGCAGGCTGACGGAGCGGCCCTGGGTCGTCGAAGGGCGCCCCGAACTGCGCAAAGTCATCCACGCCTCGCTCGCCGCCGACCACCGCGCCCTGGACGGCTACCGCGGCAGCGTCTACCTGGCCGAGGTCGAGCGGCTGCTGCAGGAGCCCGAAAGCCTATGAGCGAGGACGCGGTGCGGGAGAAGGTGCTCGCCATCCTCGCCGAGCTGGCGCCGGAGGTGGACGTTCACGCCCTCAGGCCCGACGTCCGCCTGCGCGACCAGATGGACATCGACTCGATGGACTTCCTCAACTTCCTCATCGGCGTCGACGAGCAGCTGGGCGTCGACATCCCGGAGGCGGACTACCCCCGTCTGGCGACGCTCGACGCCATCTACCGCTACCTCCAGGAGAAGCTGGCGCAGAAGGCCTGAGCCGTCGGCTAGCCCAGGACGCGGCGGATCTCGCTCGCCAGGGCGTCGAGGTCGACGCCGTTCTCCTCGCGCAGAACGCGCCGGAGGACGGGCGGGATGGCGTCCAGCGTCTTGATGGCCTGCTGGAGGATGCTGCGCTGCTGGCGCAGGCGCGCCGCCTCGTCGGCGGGCGTCACGAGGTCGTCGAGGATGGCCTCCTCGGAGCGGGAGGCGACGATGGGCTCCGGGAGGCCGCGCACCCATACGGTGGCCCTGCGCCCGGGCCCGCGGCCCTCCGTGATCGGCTGAACGGCGACGACCTCGTCGCTCAAGACGTACTTGCCGTAGCCCAACGCCACCATCTGGCCGGCTTGCACCCTCATCGGCGGCCTCCTTCGGTCCGAGAGCCGCTGCGATGTTACCTCAGACGCTGCACGAATAGTGAGGGCCTGGCGCGCCTGCCGGCAGACAAGCACACCTGTAGCCTCTCTCGAGGACTTACTTCCAGCTCTGCCCGTCTGCTGCGTCTGGAGGGGCTTCCACGTCCTGCTCTCTCAGCAGGGCGGCGTAGCGCTCCAGCTTCTCCAGCGCGGCGGCCGCGGCTGCGATGTCCGCTGGCGCCGGCTCGACGGCTTCCTTGGCAGGCGGCGCGGGCTCGGCGACGGCCTCGTGTCCATCGAGGGCGCCGTCCGGCTCGGCGACGGCCTCGTGTCCATCGAGGGCGCGGTCCGG
>Ga0209521_10003061_pt1 | contig 13580 bp, 13 predicted proteins | sample Rifsed19ft4_FD_184016 | JGI IMG/M metagenome (GOLD analysis project Ga0209521, IMG submission 184016) | Soil microbial communities from Rifle, Colorado, USA - sediment 19ft 4 (version 2) | ecosystem: Environmental > Terrestrial > Deep subsurface > Rock core/Sediment | place: Rifle, Colorado... | reverse complement strand
CCCTGGCCCACCCAGGCGACGAAGTCCTGGTTCATGACATGGCTGGTGAGCCAGCGGCCGGTCTGCGGGTCCTTGATGGGCGAGTGCCAGTAGGGGATGCGCTCCTGCTCGAACGGTCGCTTCTCCGGCGGCACGGCGTTATAGAACCAGCCGACGCTCAGCGTGTTCTCGTCGTCGATCGGGACGCGCCACTCGAAGTGCTCGCCGGTGAAGAGGCAGTTGGGCCAGAGGCAGGTTCGGCCCACCGTCCACAGATCGTCCTGCTCCGAGCCGCCCTCCATGACGCGGCGGTAGACGAAGCCGTACTCGAACTCGTCGAAGCCGATCTTGAGGTGGGCCGGCGGCTTCTGGCCGTCGCGCTGGTCCCGCAGGGCGAGCGACCAGTTGGAGTGGAGCCACTCGAAGTGGACGGGGTCGATGCTGTTCTCCTGGCACTGCAGCCAGTTGCACGGCACCTCGGAGAAGACGACCTGAACGAAGCCGTTCTCCCAGGTGAAGGGCTCCCACGTGGGGCAGAGAGGCGCCGGCTGCGGCCCGAGGTAGGCCCAGAGGAGGCCAGCCTTCGCCTCGACCGGGTAGGCCTTGATCGTGATCCGGTCCTTGTAATGCGCCTCCGGATGAGCCATCTCCTCGTAGGGCTGGTCGATGCAGCGGCCGGCCTCGTCGTACTTCCAGCCGTGGTAGTTGCAGCGCAGGCCGCAGTCCTCCACCCAGCCGTAAGAAAGGTCGGCGCGGCGGTGAGGGCAGTGGCGGTCGAGGAGGCCGTAGGCGCCGGCCTTGTCGCGGTAGAGGACGAGGTCTTCGCCGAAAAGGCGCACCGGCTTCGTCGGGCTGTCGTCCAGCGCGGCGACGGCGGCGATGGGCATCCAGTAGCGGCGCAGGAGGTCGCCCATCGGCGTGCCGGGGCCGACCTGCATGAGGAGGCGGTTCTCTTCTTCGCTCAGCATCGCATGACTCCTTGTGGGCCGGATCGTAGCACCAGCCGAGTCGACGCCTCAACCTAGTGCCCGTGCTTGTACGCCCCCTCGTAGCCAAGCACCCAGAGCAGCGCCTCCTCACGCTCCCGCATGCGCGCGGCGTCCGTCTCCGAGGCCTCGTGGTCGTAGCCCAGGAGGTGGAGGAGGCCGTGGACAAGGAGGTGGGCGACGGCGCCCGCCACGGGCCGTCCGGCCGCCTGCGCTTGCGCTTCCGCCACGGGCAGGCAGATGACGACCTCGCCCAGCGAAGGCGCAGCGTCCGGGGGTTCGATGAACACGGGCCCTCGCCCCTTCGACAGGCTCAGGGCAGGCTCTTCGAGAGCCTCAGGGCGAGCGGGCTTTCGTGGCGCCTCTTCCCCTGAGGCGAAGGAAAGGACGTCAGTCGGCTCGTCGCGGCCGCGGTAGAGCCGGCTGAGGCCGCGCAGCGTGGCCTCGTCGGCGAGGACGACCTCGACCTCGACGCCGGGCGCGACGCCTTCGGCGTTGAGAACGTATCGAGCGACGCGGCGCAGCTCGGCGCCGGTCACGCGCCCACGGCAGCCGGGGAGGATGCGGACGGGGACTCTACGGGCAGGCATAGGCCTGATTGTAAAGGGCTCTGCAGGATGAATCCCGCGTCCCTACTGGCTGAACACGGCGGCGGCGTCTTTCGCCGCGTTGAGTAGGGGCGAGGGGACGATTCCGACGAAGACGATGCCGGCGACGGCGACTGCGAGGCTGAGGCCGAGGGCCGGCGAGATCGGCAGGCGCTCGCTCGAAACCGGCTCGGCGAGGAACATGAGCCGGACGATGCGCAGGTAGTAGAAGGCGGAGAGGACGCTGTTGAGGACGGCGACGACGACCAGCCAGGCGAGGTCGCTCTCGATGGCGGCGTTGAAGACGTAGACCTTCGCCACGAAGCCGGCGGTCGGCGGGATGCCGGTCAGGGAGATGAGGCCGAAGGCCAAGGCGCCGGCGAGCCAGGGCGCGCGTCGCGCCAGGCCGGCGTAGTCGGCGATCTGGTCCGAGCCGGTGCGGCCGGAGATGGCGATGACGACGATGAAGGCGCCGAGGTTCGTTAGGGCGTAGGTGGCGACGAAGAAGATGACGCCGGAGGCGCCGAGGCTGAGGCCGCCCTCGGCGGCGGAGACGGCGGCGAGGCCGACCATGAAGTTTCCCGCCTGGGCGATCGAGCTGTAGCCGAGTAGCCGCTTGATGTTCGTCTGGACGAGGGCGAAGAGGTTGCCCAGCGACATCGACACGGCGGCGACGACGGCGAAGACCTCGGCCCAGTCGCTGCTCGCCACCTCGTCCGGCAGGCCGTCGAAGAAGATGCGCAGGACGACGGCGAAGGCGGCGCCCTTGCTGGCGACGCTGAGGAAGGCGGCGACAGGCGTCGGCGCGCCCTCGTAGACGTCCGGCACCCACATCTGGAAGGGGACGACCGCCATCTTGAAGCCGAGGCCGGTGATGAGGAAAACGGAGGCAAGGATGAGCCCGGCCTGCATCTCGCCGCCGCGCTCGGCGATGATGGAGGCGATGCTCGGCTCGCCGGCCGGCGCGACGAGTCGCGTCGTGCCCGTGAGGCCGAAGAGGAAGGCCATGCCGTAGAGGATGACCGCCGACGCCGTGGCGCCGAGGAGGAGGTACTTGACGGCTGCCTCCGTGGAGCGCTCGTCGCGCTGCAGGGCGGCGAGGATGTACTGGCAGATGCTCGTCAGCTCCAGGGCGACGAAGATGAGGATGAGGTCGCGGCTGGCGGCGAGCAGCAGCATGGCGCTGGAGGCGAAGAGGACGAGGGCATAGAACTCGGCCTCGTAGCCGCTGAAACGCTTCGCGTAGTCCTGCGACGAGAGGACGATGGCGGCGGCGATGGCGGCGAAGAGGAGGAAGAAGAACAGGGCGAAGTCGTCGATGACGACGGAACTGGCGAAAGTGGAGAGCGCGCTCAGGTCCTCGTCGCGGGAGAGCAGGGAGACGGACCAGAGGGCGGAGAGCAGCGGCGCGAGAAGCGCGGCGACCATGAGGGGCCGGCCGCGCGCCGCGGGCAGCCTGCCGCCGGACGGCAGGAAGTCCCAGACGAGGATGAGGCTGGCGACGCCGGCCATCGCCAGGACGGGGCCGATGCGGTCGAGGTCGTCTAGCACGCGCCGGCCTCCGCGCCGTCCGGGCAAAGAAAGAGGCAAAGGGCAGAAAGCGCCTTGCGCCTTTGCTCGTTTGCCCGTTTGCCCATTTGCCGAACGCGCATCAGCCGGCCCCCAGCGTGCGGCGGACGCCGTTCTCGATGACGCCGACGATGGTCGCCGGGGCGACGCCGACGCCGATGATCACGGCGACGAGCGCCGCCATGCTCACCTGCTCCCACCACTCCGTCGTGTCGCCGAGGTCGCGCCAGCGCTCGTCGCGCGGGCCGAAGAAAACGCGCTGCACCGTCCAGAGGATGTAGCCTGCGGAGAGGAGGATGCCGACGACGGCGAAGATCGTCGGCGCCTCGAAGCGGTCGACGGAGCCGACGAAGACGAGGAACTCGGCGACGAAGCCGGACATCGTCGGCAGGCCCAGCGAGGCGAGGCCGGCGATGACGAAGACGGTGGCGGCGACGGGCATGATGTGCGCCAGGCCGGACATGTCGCCGATCTGGCGCGTGTGCGTGCGGTCGTAGATCAGCCCCACCATGACGAAGAGGAGGGCCGTTATCGTGCCGTGCGTGAACATCTGCAGCGCGGCGCCGGTGAGGCCGACCTCGCCCAGGGCGGCCACCCCGAGCAACACGTAGCCCATGTGGCTGACGCTGGAGTAGGCGATGAGGCGCTTGAGGTCGCTCTGGCGCATGGTGAGGATGGCGCCGTAGATGACGCTAGCCGCGGCGAGGACCGCCAGGTAGACGTCAAACTTGTCGAACTGGTCGGGCAGGATGCCGACGAGGATGCGGATGAGGCCGTAGCCGCCCATCTTCAGGAGGATGCCGGCGAGGATAACGCTGACCGCGGTCGGCGCGTCGGTGTGGGCGTCCGGCAGCCAGGTATGCAGCGGGATCACCGGCAGCTTCACGGCGAAGGCGGCGAGGATGAGGAAGAAGACGGCGTTGAGCGAGATGACGGCGCCGGAGAGGTCGCTGTGGGCCAGCTCCTCCATGTCGAAGGTGTTGGCGGCGAAGCCGAGGACGAGGAAGCCGACGAGCATGAGGGCGCTGCCCGTCAGCGTGTAGAGGACGAACTTCATCGCCGAGTACTCTTTGCGCCCCGTGCCCCAGATGGAGATGAGGAAGAACATGGGCACGATCTCGAGCTCCCAGAAGAGGAAGAAGAGGATGAGGTCCTGCGCGGCGAAGACGCCCATCACGGCCGTCTCCAGCGCCAGCAGCCAGGCGAAGTACTCGCGCGGGCGCAGCGTGATCTTCCAGGAGACGAGGGCGGCGACGACGAAGAGGAAGGCCGTCAGGAGCATCAGCGTCGCGCTGAGGCCGTCGACGCCGACAAAGTAGCGCACGTCGAAGCCGACGTCGCCGGCGTCGATCCAGCTCTCGCGCGCCACGTACTGCAGGGCATCGTCGCCCTGATCGAAGCCGGCAAACATGACGAGGGCGGCGACGAGGTTGACGAGGGCAACGCCGGCCGCGAGGACGCGGACGTTTCGCTCCCGCTCGCTCGGCAGGATTAGGGCGGCAAACGCACCGGCCAGGGGCAGGAAGATGAGGAGGGGCAGCATCCGCCCCGCCCCATCTTCTTGTAGCTCGTAGCTTGTAGCTTGTAGCTCATAGCGGATTCAAGACCAGAACGACGATGGCGGTGAAGACGACGCCGCTGAAGGCCAGGGCGCCGTAGGCCTGAAACTGGCCGACCTGCAGGTAGCGCAGCACGCCGGCCGCCCCGCGGGCGCCACGGCCGACGCCGTTGACGGCGCCGTCGACGACGACGGTGTCGAAGGCAGATAGGGCGCCGCCAACGAAACGATAGAAGAGCACGCCGACGATGACCTCCTCGTAAAGGACGTCCAGGTAGTACTTGTTCTCCAGCAGACGGTGCAGCGGCCGGAAGAGGCGCGCCAGCGCCGCGGCGGAGACGGCCTTCGCGGAGTAGATGGCGTAGGCCAGGGCGATGCCGGCCAGCGGCACCATGGTCGCCACGATGGCGACGCCCCAGCGGAACTTGCTCTCCTCGACCTCGACCTCCGCCGGCAGGGCGCCCAGGAGGAGGCGCTCGACGTCCTTGTCGATGTTGGCGAAGCCGGCGAGCGCAGCCGGCACGGCGAGGACGATGAGCGGCCAGGTCATCACCGGCGGCGACTCGTGCGGGCCGCCGTGGGCGTCGTGGGCGCTGGAGGGCGCAGCATGCTGCGCCCCTACCTCGGGTTCGCCGCCGCCGCGGTACTCGCCGCCGAAGGTGAGGAAGACGGCGCGAAATACGTAGAAGGCGGTGACGCCGGCGGTGACGAGGGCGATGTAGAAGAGGTAGCGCTCGTGCGCCCAGGCGTCGGAGAGGATCTCGTCTTTGCTCCAGAAGCCGGCGAAGGGGAAGATGCCCGACAGGCTCAGGCTGGCGATGAGGAAGGTGGCGGAGGTGATGGGCATCGCCTTGCGCAGCCCGCCCATCAGGCGCATGTCGAAGGTGTTCGTCGCGTGGTTGACGGAGCCGGAGCCGAGGAAGAGCAGCGCCTTGAAAAAGGCGTGCGTCAAGAGGTGGAAGACGGCGGCAACATAGGCGCCGATGCCGAGAGCGAGCATCATGTAGCCCAGCTGGCTGATCGTCGAGTAGGCCATGACCCGCTTCATGTCCGTCATGACGATGCCGAGGAGCGCAGCCGAGATGGCGGTCACGCCGCCGATGGCGCCAACGACATCCATGGTGTCGGGCGCGGCGTGGAAGACAGGGAACATGCGCGCGACGAGGTAGACGCCGGCCGCGACCATCGTCGCGGCGTGGATCAGGGCGGAGACGGGCGTCGGGCCCTCCATCGCGTCGGGCAGCCAGACGTGCAGCGGCACCTGGGCGCTCTTGCCGGCGGCGCCGGCGAAGACGCCCAGGGCGAAGAAGGTCAGCGTGCTGCTGCCCAGGGCGCCCGCGACCGCCAGCTCGTGGATCGCGGCGATGTCGAAGGTGCCGCCCTGGGCAAAGATGAGCAGGATCGCCAACAGGAAGCCGAGGTCGCCCAGGCGCGTGACGAGGAAGGCCTTCTTCGCCGCCGCCGCCGCGGCCGGCCGGTGGAACCAGAAGCCGATCAGCAGGTAGGAGCAGAGGCCCACCATCTCCCAGAAGACGTAGACGAGCAGCAGGCTGTCGAAGAGGACGAGGCCGAGCATCGACGCCGTGAACAGCGACATGTAGGCGAAGTAGCGCCAGTAGCCGCCGTCGCCGGCCATGTAGCCCTGCGAGTAGACCTGGACAAGGAAGGAGACGGAGGTGACGACGACCAGCATGATCGCCGTCAGGCCGTCGACGTTGAGGCCCACGTCGACCTGCAGGGCGCCGACCCTGAGCCACTCGTGAGAAGCGAAGTCGAGGCGGACGCCGTCGGCCTGGAGGGCGCTGTCGAGGACCCAGAGGGAGAGGACGAAGGCGGCGCCGATGGTCGCCGCGGCGACGCGGCCGGCCTGCTGGGCTTGGGAGCGCGGCAGAGCGAGAATCGCCAGCAGAGAAAGGAGAGGGAGGAAGAAGATCAGCCAGACCGCGCCTTCGGGGACCTGGCCCAGCATCAGCCCCTCGCCTCCCCGGGCAAACGGGCAAACGGGCAAACGGGCAAAGTGAGACCGCTGTCATTGCGAGCGAAGCGAAGCAATCCTTGACGGTGCGTCAAAGGTTGCTTCGGGCTTCGCCCTCGCAATGACGTAGCGGACGCCATCACACCTTCCTCATGATCTCGACGGCGACGTGGGTCTTGGAGTCGGGGACCCAGATCTCGCGCGGCTCGGAGAGGGAGTGGGCGCCCGTGAGGGGCGGCACGATGCGCACGGCGACGCCCTCGGCGTCGTAGAGCTCCTTCCAGACGCGGGCGACGTAGCCGTTCTTGACCGTGAGCAGCTTAGCCCACACGAACGCCTCCCCACTCCACTCCGGCGGGCAAACGGGCAGACTGGCAAACGGGCAACACGCGCGAACTGTCATTGCGAGCGAAGCGAAGCAATCTTTGGCGGTTCGTAAGGGATTGCTTCGGCCCTTCGCTGGGCTCAGGGCCTCGCAATGACAGAAGGGGTCTCATGCACGTCACCACTTCAGCGTGTCCAGGCGGTCGACGTCGATGGACTGGCGCAGGCGGTAGACCGCGACGGCCAACGCCAGGGCGACCGCAGCCTCGGCCGCGGCGACCGTTATCACGAAGACGGTGAAGACCTGGCCGTCGATCGGCCGCGGCGAGTCGACGAAGCGGGCGAAGCCGATGAGGTTGAGGTTGACTGAGTTCAGCATCAGCTCGATGCCCATGAGAATGCCCACGGCGTTGCGGCGCGACAGCGCGACGTAGAGGCCGATGCTGAAGAGCAACGCGCCGACGACCAGGACGTGCTCGAGGTCGATCACGGCCCTTCCTCCGGCGGCCGGACGAGGATGATGGCGCCGACCATGGCGACGACGAGGAGGAGGGAGGCGACCTCGAAGGGCAGGACGAAGGGGTCGATGAGGGCGGCGCCGATGGCTTCCGCCGTGGAGCCGAAGCGGTCGTCCTCCACTTTCGCCCAGTCGGTCTTGAGGGCGACGAAGACGACGACGGCGCCGACGAGGCCGGCGAGCGCGGCTATGGGCGCAGCGTAGGGAACGGGGGCATTGTCGCGGGCGGAGCGCGGCGTCAGGAGGATAGCGAAGAGCATGAGGACGGAGATGGCGCCGGCGTAGACGAGCACCTGCACGACGGCGACGAAGTCGGCCGACAAGGTTATGTAAAGGCCGGCGACGCCGACGAAGGAGAGGATGAGGAACAGCACGGCGTGCACCAGGTCGCGGACGACGGCGACCATGAGGGCGCTGCCCAGGGTGAGCAGCGCGAGGAGCCAGAAGGCGACAACTACAGCGGTGTCGTCCATGCGCGTTTAGGGGCAAACAGGCAAACAGGCAAACAGGCAAAGGCGCAGGTGCGACCGAGATTGCTTCGTCGCTTCGCTTCTCGCAACGACAGGATCGCGGCGTCCTCTATCACTGCGCGGCCGCTCCTGGCGCGGGCAGAGACGGGACAGAGATATCGTGCACCAGGCGCACGCGGCGCGGCAGGCGATAGAAGCGGGCCGTGATCAGCCGGAAGAAGGCGCCGATGAAGAAGACGGTGAGGACGGCGTTTATCGCAATGTAGGCGGCGAGCACCCAGTCCGTCAGCTCCAGCTCGCGCCAGAGGAGCACCTCCGTCGCGACGATGCAGATGTTGATCAGGGCTAAGGGGATGAGCATCTTCCAGGCGAGGGCCATGAGCTGGTCGATGCGCAGGCGCGGCAGGGTGCCGCGCAGCCAGATGAGGCCGAAGTAGAAGAAGTAGATCTTGCCGATGAAGATCAGCCACGGCGGCAGCCATTCGTCCAGGCCGTAGAGTGAGTAACCGCCGAAGAAGAGGCTGGCCATGATGCCGGACACCGCCAGCGAGTTGACCAGCTCGACGGCGTAGAAGAGGCCGAACTTCATGCCCGAGTACTCCGTGTGGAAGCCGGCGATGATCTCCGACTCCGCCTCGGCGATGTCGGCCGGCGTGCGGTTGAGCTCGGCCGTGGCGGCGACGGCGTAGATGAGGACCGGCATCGGCAGGAGGAAGGCGAGCCAGACGTCGTAGTGGCGCTGCCAGTCGACGATGGTCGGGATATTCATCGAGCCGACGAAGAGGACGGGGCTGAGGAGGGCGAGGACGAGCGGTATCTCGTAGCTGACGGCCATGGCGATGACGCGCATGGCGCCCAGCAGCGCGTACTTGTTGTTGGAGGCCCAGCCGGCGATGAAGATGGCGAGCGAGGTGATGGAGGAGAGGGCGAGGAGGTAGAGGACGCCGACGTTGAGGTTCGCGTAGACCATGTCCGGCGCCCAGGCAAAGACGGCGAAGGTGAGCATCGCCGGGATGAAAACGAGGATCGGCGGCAGGTTGAAGAGCTTGGCGTCGCTGGCCCGGGGCTGGAGCACCTCTTTCTGGATCAGCTTGATGGCGTCGGCCACGGGCTGGAGGAGGCCGAAGGGCCCGACGCGGTTGGGGCCGCGCCGCACCTGGATGCGACCGATGATCCGCCGCTCCAGCCAGACGTTCGCCAGAGCGCCGAGGCCGACGAAGGTCAGAATTGCCACGGCGCCGATGACGGCGCTGACGACGTAGACGACCTCGTCCGCGGTGTTGTCGCGCAGCCAGTCGTAGAGCTCTCGCACCGGGTTGGCGAGGCTGCGCAGGTCGTACCAGGCGTCCAGGAAGGGGATCACGAGGCCCTCCAGGGTCTGCGCCCCCTAAACTCGCGCTCAGCACCCATTCCAGGCCACCACAGCAAACGCGGTAGCGCAATACGTCCAGCGAAGCTGGTCAACGGTCGATCTCCCCGACGTTGATGTCGAGGCTGCCCAGCGTGACGATGGCGTCGGCGATTGAGAGGCCGACGGTGAGGTCCTTGAGGACGCTGAGGTTGATATACGAGGGGGAGCGCACGTGGAAGCGATAGGGCGTGGGGCCGCCGTCGCTGACCAGGTAGAAGCCAAGCTCGCCCTTGGGCGACTCGATGCGGGCGTAAGCCTCGCCGGGCTCCGGCCGCAGCGCCAAGGGCACGGGCGTGCTGACGGGGCCGCCGGGCAGATGCGTCAGCGCCTGCCCGACGATGCGCAGGCTCTGGCGCATCTCCTCCAGGCGGACGATGAAGCGGTCGAAGCAGTCGCCGTTGTGGCCGACCGGGATGTCGAAGTCGAAGCGGTCATAGACGCAGTAGGGGTCGGCCTTGCGCACGTCCCAGGCGATGCCGCAGCCGCGCAGCAGGGGGCCGCTCGTGGAGGCGTTGATCGCCGCCTCCGGCTTGAGCACGCCGATGTCGCGGGAGCGGGCGAGGAGGATTTCGCTGTCGAGCAGCAGCTCCTCGTACTCGGCGATGCGGTCCGGCAGCTCGGCGACGAGGGCTTTGATCGCCGGGTACCACTCGTCCGGCACGTCGAAGGCGACGCCGCCGATGCGCATGTAGTTCGTCGTCAGGCGGGCGCCGCAGGTCATCTCGAAGAGGTCGAGGATCTTCTCGCGATCGCGGAACATGTACATGAGGGGCGTCTGCCAGGCGCCGCAGTCGTTGACGAAGGTGCCGTTGGCCATGCAGTGGGAGGCGATGCGCTGCAGCTCGGCGAAGATGACGCGCAGGTAGGAGCCGCGCTCCGGCACCTCGATGCCCGCCAGCTTCTCGGCGGCGAGGCAGTAGGCGAGGTTGCCGGTCATGGCCGCCAGGTAGTCCATGCGGTCGGTGAAGGGGATGTTCTGGGTGAAGGTGCGCTCCTCCGCCAGCTTCTCCATGGAGCGGTGGAGGTAGCCGAGGACCATCTCGGCGTCGATGATCCGCTCGCCGTCCAGCGTGACCTTGAGGCGGAAGACGCCGTGGGTGGATGGGTGCTGCGGCCCGATGTTGACGACGTAAGGGGGCGTGTGTAGCTCGGTCACGCCTGCTCGCCCTCACCCCTTCGGCTGCGCTCAGGGCGAGCCTGCCCTCTCCCCGAAGGAGAGGGGGATTCGGAGGCAGCAGGCGGTTGGTCGAGGCGCGGGACGGCGGGCGCGGAAGGCGCGTCCGTGCCCTCCACCTCCGGGTAGGCGCGCTGGCCTTCGGGGAACTCGAAGGGGAAGCGCTGCAGGCCGGGCTTGTAACCGCCGGGCAGGGCGAGGAAGTCCTTGCGCAGCGGGTGGCCGGGGAAGCCCTCCCAGAGGAAGATGCGCCGCAGGTTGGGGTGGTCGCTGAAGCTGATGCCCATGAGGTCGTAGACCTCGCGCTCCTGGAGGTTGGCTCCCATCCACACGCCGTTGACGGAGGGGACGACGGGCGCATCGTGGGCGGCGCGCGCCTTCAGCACGAAGGTGTGGTTCTTCGCCAGCGACGAGAGGACGTAGACGATGTCGAAGTGGTCGAGCCAGTCGATACCGAGGAGGCAGTTCAGGTACTTGCCGTCCAGCTCGGCGTCGTCGCGCAGGAAGCGGGCGACCGCGACGACGCGCTCGGCGGGCACGGTGACGGAGTCGGCTGTGACCTCGATGACGGCGTCCGGGAAGGCGGCGCGGACGCGCTCGGCGACCTCCGGGCCGGCGAGAGCGACGGTGGTCATTGCCACTCCAGGGCGTGTTTGCGCCAGGCGTAGACGTAGCCGAGGGCGAGGATGGCGATGAAGGTCAGCGCCTCGACGAAGCCGACGACGAGGTGGCCGGGGAAGGCGACGGCCCATGAGTAGAGGAAGACGACCTCGACGTCGAAGACGACGAAGATGAGGGCGACGAGGTAGTAGCGGAAGTTGAACTGCACCCAGCTGTCGCCCTCCGTCTCGACGCCGCACTCGTAGGTGTCGCTCTTGACCGGGTCAGGCGCATCCGGCCGGATGCGCAGGAGGCGGAAGAGGAAGGAGATCATGAGCGGCAGGGACGGGAAGAGGAGGGCGAAAAGGAGGAGGATGCCGGTCCGTCCGAACTCGTTCAGCACGAGGCCCTCGCTGCGTTTGTGAAACGTCTCCCTAAGCGCCCCGAATATAGCACCGGCCTACGGTACGGACAACTCACTCGCGTGGGGGCAAGAGGCTGCCGCGGATTCGAGGCAGCTGCGATCCGGACGGGCGCTATACTGCGCTCGATGTAGCGGCGGCAGGCGTTACGTCGGCGGCTAGAAGGCCAGTTGGAGCCTTCTCGGATCGCCGCGAAACTCGTAATCTTGGCGACCAGAGTAGGAGGAGAGAGACGTGAGATACGGCGCATCTTACCCCTTGACCGGCCTGGACGACATCGGCGCGCTGCGCGACTTCGCCCAGGCGCTGGACGGCGCAGGCATCGATACCGTGAGCCTGGCGTCGCATGCCCTGAGCACGGAGCCGAGCCGCTTCCCGGACAGGCCGGCTGGCATGGTCTCCGGGCCGTTCCGCGACCCGTTCGTCCTATTCGCGTACCTGGCGGGCGTGACGCGTCGCCTGACCTTCCGCACGGCGATCCTGATCGCGCCGCTGTACTCGACGCCGATCCTCGCGAAGCAGGCGGCGGACCTCGCCATCGTCAGCGGCGGCCGCTTCGAGCTGGGCGTGGGCATCAGCTGGAACGAGCTGGAATACGGCGCGCTGGGCCAGGACATCCACACGCGCGGCCGGCGGCTGGCGGAGCAGCTGGTCCTCCTGAAGCGCATGTGGTCGGAGCCTTACGTCACGTTCGAGGGGCGCTTCCACAAGCTGGACGGCGTGGGGCTGAACCAACTGCCGCCGCCGATCACGCTCTGGGTCGGCGCCACGCCGGCGGAGCGGCCGCTGCGCCGGGCGGCGCGCCTCGGCGACGGCTGGCTGCCCCTGGGCGACCCGGTGGAGACGATGCCGGTGCTACGTCAGTACCTGGCGGACGCTAAGCGTGACCTTGCGACGTTCCGGGTTGGCGGCCGCGTCGCCGCCGGGCCGGGCGGGCCGGACGCCTGGATCGCGGAGGCGCGGCGGCAGCAGGCCGCCGGCGTCACGGACCTGAACCTGGGCGCGCCGCCGGAGATGAGCCCTTCGCAGTCGTTGGCGCGGGTTATCGAGGCGAGAAGCGTCCTGGCCCAGGCACTGGGGTAGGCCCCTCTGCTTCCGGCTCAACGAAACGGAAACGCACGCGGTAAAGCAACGTATCCGGCCCGACCCGCGTCTTTGTGTGATCGCCCGCGGAACGCCAGACCGCCGCAATGTCGTGGCAGCCGGAGAGGCGAACGTCTTCTTCCGTCACGAGGGCGGCAGGCAGCAGCTGGACGTCCTCGATCAGCACCTCGCCGAAGCCGGTGGGGTAGATCTTTCCCGCCTTGACGTGGGCGTACTTCCAGAGCCGGAACGTGACCCTGATCTCGCCGGCGGCGACCCTGGCCCGGATCGACGGTTGGAACAGGAGCAAGCGGCCTCCTCTGCCTGGTAGAATACACGTGGCCAGGAGGACGGGCGGCCGCTCTCCGAGAGATCGGGGAGAGGAAAGTCCGAGCTCCACCGGGCAGGGTGCTGGGTAACGCCCAGGCGCGGCGACGCGACGGAAAGTGCCACAGAGACAGACCGCCCTTCCCATTCGGGAAGGGTAAGGGTGAAACGGTGCGGTAAGAGCGCACCAGCGGCCGGGTGACCGGCCGGCTGGGCAAACCCCACTCGGAGCAAGACCAAATAGGAGGGCTTAGGGCGCCCGGCCCGCCCTCGGGTTGGTCGCAAGAGGCCCCGGGTAACCGGGGTCCCAGATGGATGGTCGCCGTCCTTCCTCGGAAGGGCACAGAACTCGGCTTACAGTCCGCCTGGCCACGAGCGTCCGTTAGGGCGCTCGTTCTTTTACAGCACAGCATATTGACAGGGGCAGGGCCGAGGATGAGAATCCTGCCATCCCCGTCACGAGTCCAAAGGGAGGTATGCCATGGCCTGGCGAATCAGAGGTCAGTACCTGAAGAACTGCAGCTGCATGGCGTTCTGCACCTGCGACGCCCACGGCGACCCCACGCCGAACAAGTTCTGCGAGGGTGTCATCGCCTGG
>Ga0209521_10003057_pt1 | contig 13594 bp, 13 predicted proteins | sample Rifsed19ft4_FD_184016 | JGI IMG/M metagenome (GOLD analysis project Ga0209521, IMG submission 184016) | Soil microbial communities from Rifle, Colorado, USA - sediment 19ft 4 (version 2) | ecosystem: Environmental > Terrestrial > Deep subsurface > Rock core/Sediment | place: Rifle, Colorado... | reverse complement strand
TCCGGCCGGTTCTTCAAATACGCCTCCATGTAGGCCATAAAAGCCCCAACATTTGTCGAGCGCGGCAGGCCACTCGCTGCTGCATCGTCTGCTCCCCAGCTGCGCTGGGCTATATAGTCGCGTAGCAATTCGAATTTTTTCAGGTGTTCCAAGACCTCTCGGTCCCCGAAGCGAATGCTCTGAATGTCGATGTAGAGCGAGCGTTTGACGCGCCGGCCTCCGGTCTGGCTCATGCCCCGCCAATTCTTATAGGAGACCTCCATCAATTTATGCGTGGGGATCACGGTAAAGGTCTTGTGAAGTTTTGGATCTTGATGTTATGCAGAGACATATTGGTAACATCCCCATCGGCATTGAAGCTGGGCACCTCGATCCAGTCCCCTTCCTTAACCAGATCGTTGGCGGCGATCTGCACGCTGGCTACCAGCGAAAGGATGGTGTCCTGGAAGACTAGCAGCAAGACCGCAGTTAGGGCTCCCAGCCCGCTCAGCAGCAGAACCGGTGATTCATCCGTGAGCAGCGACACGCTGAGGATGATGCCGATGCCAATAAAAAGGATCTTGACCAGATCTAAATAACCCTGAATAGCGACACCGGAATATGTGGTGCGGCTTTCATAGATGAGATTGAACGCATTGAGCAGAGAATTGACCGTAAATACGGATAGCCAAAGGATCAAAAATAGGGATCCCTTGCTCAATAGGATTTCATTTTCCGGCCATAAATAAGAGAAGTAGTACAAGATTAACAGCGGAGCCAATGCCGCCAGTCGATAGGGCCGCAAGTGCTTGACTAAAATGTCGTCCCACTGGTTGCGGGTGCGGGTGGTTAGATAAATAAGGCCGCGGGCCACAAAAAAACGGGCGATGAGATAGGCTAGCAAGGCGCCAGCGGCTACCGCTAGGGTCGGGTTGAGCGGATCGCTTTGCAGCCAATTGGTAATGAATTCGGGGATCATGGTTTCTTCGGTATCTGCGGAGGCAGCCGCTTCATTTCGAAAAGGTCCGTGATGTGGGCATAGCCGTAACCCGCCAGGCGGCCCACCGGCTGCAGGGCGCGGATATCGATCTTGTAATCAGGCAGCAGTACGGCATCCGCCACGTGCAGGTGCACGATCTCGCCGATCACGATCCAACCCGAACCCGGCTTGCCGTCGCCGATCTCCACGATCTGGCGCAATTGGCATTCGAAATTCACCGGGCTCTCCGCCACCCGCGCTGGCCGAACGACGACAGACGCCGCCGGCGTCACGCCGCCAAATTCGAATTCGTTGACCTCCGCCGGCAACTCGGTGGCGGTCCGGTTCATGGCTTCTGCAGTCGCCTCGGTGACCACGTTGATAACGTATTCGCCGGTGGCGCGGATATTGTTTAAAGTGTCTTTCACGCCGCCATCTAGGCTGCGAATGCCGGGACAAAATAGTAAGGTAGGTGGCCGGGTGCATACTGCGTTGAAAAACGAGAAAGGCGCCAGGTTAGGCTGTCCCTGGGCGTTGATTGTCGAGACCCAGGCGATCGGCCTGGGCACCACCGTACCCAAAATGATCCGGTTGAGTTCGGACGCTTTGAGTTCGGCGGGATTGAGTTCCATAGAGCAGGCGCTATCTAACCGGCGGTAAAGAAGCTGTTCTCCCCGTCGCCTTCCAGCCAACTATCCTGGTAACTAGTTTTCTCCATCTCCAGCGCGTCCGTGGTCAATTGCAGCGGGTGGAAGGTATCCACCATCACCGCCAACTCTTCGGTGCGTTTGGCTCCGATGGATGCTTCGGTAGCGCCGGGTTGCGGTCCATGCGGCAAGCCGAAGGGATGCAAAGTGATATCGCAGCGGTCGATACTCTTGCGAGACATGAACTTGCCTTCGGCGTAATAGATCACTTCGTCGGATTGTATGTTGGAGTGGTTGTACGGCGCGGGGATGGCGTCCGGATGGTAATCGTAGAGGCGTGGGACAAAAGAGCACAGCACGAAATTGCGCCCCTCGAAAGTCTGGTGAGTTGGTGGCGGTAAGTGCAGGGCGCCGGTGCGCGGCTCGAAGTCGTGGATGCTGAAGATCCAGGGGTAGAGGTAACCATCCCAGCCCACCACGTCGTGCGGATGGTGGTCGAGCACGTGGCGGCTGATAGTGTCGCGCACTTTCACGTGCACTTCGAATTCGCCTCGCTCTGTATGGGTATCCAATTGCTTTGGCACGCGGATATCGCGTTCGGAGTAGGGGGCGTGTTCCAGCAGTTGGCCGTATTCGTTGCGGTAGCGCTGTGGTGGCTCGATGTGCGAGGGGGACTCGACCACGAAAAAGCGCGCTTCCTCGCCTGAAAGCTCCAACTTCCAGGTCGTGCCGAAGGGGATGACCAGATAGTCGCCTTCTTTGAATTCAAGCGCCCCGAACTGGCTGCGCAGTACCCCGCTGCCCTCGTGGGTGAACCAGCATTCGTAGGCCTGGGAGTTGCGATAGAAATAATCCATGCTCTTGGTGGGGCGGCTGACGCCCAGGGTCACATCATTGTTGCCCAACAGGATGCGCCGTGCGGCTACCGCGTCTCCGCCCTTGGGCACATCCGCGGTCTTGAAGGCCCGGTGGCGAATGGCGCCGAAATCGACGTAGGAAGGCAGGGTGGCGCCGATGAGCTCGACTTTTTTAATGCGCGGCGGAAGGAAGTGATGGTAAAGCAGGGACTGTATGCCAGAAAAGCCCTCGAGGCCCATTACTTCTTCACGATATAAGCCTCCCCCGTTAGCTTTCTTGAATTGGGTGTGGCGCTTTTTTGGCAATTGACCGAGTGAATGATAAAACGGCATGGCGAAACTCCTCCGTCGGTTATTCTAAAGTTTCCAAATCTCGTTATAAGCCAATTTGGAAAGCATTCTTGTTCGCTCTTCAATTTTAGAATTATCCCAGATCTTTGCCTTTTTTATAACGCTGTCTAAATGGACATGAGAGTTTTTTAGCACCTCGATTTTTTTCGAAATTTCCTTATTTCCAAGCTTCTTATTTGCTTCCTCGTTAACCAACAATAAGTTCCCCAACATTGCAATGTGTTCATCTGTCACGTTTGCGCTTCCAGATGGATTTTCAGAGGCCAAATGCTCAATAGTCATTTGTTCCAGATCGAAGGGGATCCCCTTTTGGAAATGAGTGGTGAATTTGCCCAAAATGTATTGAACTAGAGCTTTTTGCAGTGTGTATTTCTTCGAATACCTAATTTCCATGAAATTGGCTTCAAATTCTAAATAACTAGGTAACTTCTCAATTAATTTGGCCTTTAGCTCTCTTAATATGCGTATTTTTTCGTCCACACTGTGTGCCGACCAAAGCCTCCTGGCGGAACTTGCATACATTGAGGAAATTCCTCCCGAGGATCGTTGTGAAGTTACTCCGGTAAAAACAAAATGAAAATTTTCGATGGCGCTTAAGATTTCTTTCATATGCTTCAGCTTTAGGTCCCCCGTTTCGTACTCCCTCATTACGGACAACACCATGGGCATTTGCTGTTTTATTTTCAGCACTTGGAAAGCATCTAAAGACGCGCGAATCGCCAGTTCGTGCTTGCCCCATTTTCTATAGGATGTTTCATTTATCCCTCTATAAGTTGAGGAATCAGCGAGGAGAGCATCCAAAATATTTTTTGCATCTTCTTTATTTTTTACTTGCTTTCTTAGCAATTTGAATAATTTCTTCTGCGAAGTATATTGATACTTAGACAACCAGAAGTGATGTATAAAACTGTCCAGCGGTATATTCTCGGCAGAACCTTCAATTACTTGCAAAATCTCTTCCCACTTATCTCTGGCGATATCAACATTTTTGTTGGTTTGTTTAATATTTCTTGATAAATAGTTTTTGACTAAATCTGCAACCCTGAGATTCTCGCCCCTGGTATTCAGGGTCTCGAAGACCGTATATGCATCATCTTCGTTATCAAGTGTTACATAGATCGTTTTAAGTGAAAGCAACTTATCTCTAACTTCGATTGCCTTTTGCTTTATTTCTCGTTTCCTTGTTTTTTCATCAAGACTCGAATCGCTTCTAATTGGTCCAAGAACATCGTCCAGAAATTCAACGATATATTCATATGCCGTCTTGAGGTTTTTTTCTTCGTCTCCAATCTGTCCCGAATACTCCGAATCCCCGAACTTTTGAATGTTTTCCTGTAGATAAGGATAAGACGTTTCAGTTTTTAATACAAACTGCATATTATTATCGATGTCTGGCTTTTCAACGAGATTGTGGATTCCAATAGCTAAATCATTGAATCCTTCAAATTGAAACAAATTTCTCAGAGCGCAAAGAAGCATTGTGATTGTTGTGATTCTTTGTTGGCCATCAACAATCGCAGATTGGCCCTCCGGGTTTTTAAAAACGACTATTGATCCAATGAAATAGTCGTCCTTTATTTCCCGTTCGATAATAGTGTCATTGCATAGCTCTTCCACATGCTCTTTTTTCCAAGAATAAGGTCTTTGAAATCTTGGAATGGTGTAGAAGCCACTGACGAATATTTCTTCTATCTTTCTATCGAAGGTTGTGATTTTCATGTTATCTTATTACTCAGTATCCCAAGCCCATTAATTTCTAATTCTATTAAATCACTCTTCTTTAGCCAGGGCCCTTCGCCTTTAGTGATTTCCAACAAGCAGCCTGTGCCAACTGTTCCAGAGCCGAGCACGTCCCCTGGATATAGCATTACGCTTTCTGAGGCGCGCGCAATAATTTCGCCAAAGGAATAGTGAATATCTTTCCAGTTACCGCGCGACCTTTCAACTCCGTTCACTTTTGCTGTCATGGCTGCATCATAGACGCCGACCCGGTTGGTCACCTTGGCTCGTAATTCCTCTGGCGTTACGATCCACGGCCCCAAACTGGTGGCGAAGTCCTTTCCCTTGGCTGGACCCAGCCCCACTTTCATTTCTTTACGTTGCACATCTCGCGCCGACCAATCGTTCATGATGGTGAAGCCAAAGATGTGTTCCATGGCCTTGTCGGCCGTTATGTCGCGACCTGGTTTACCGATGATAGCTGCCACCTCCAGCTCGTAATCGAGAGCCTGCGTATAAGCAGGCAGGGTCACGTCTTCACCGGGGCCTTGGATGGTGTGGGGATTGGTGAAATAAAAAACCGGGAACTCGTACCACTCTTCCGGCACCTCCCGGCCGCGGTTGCGGTTGGCAGTTTTGACATGGGTTTCGAACGCGTAAAAATCGCGCAGGGTGGGTGGATTTTGCAGCGGAGCCTTCACGGTTACCTGGTCCAGCGGCCATACCGATTGGGTGCTGCGCGCCACAGCTTCGGCTGTCTCCCAGATGTCTGCGCCGGCCTGGATAAATGAAAGCATGTCGGTGGGCAGGTCGCCGCGCGCCAGCGAGACGACCCGGTCTTCGGCGATCAAGGCGCCCAGCCGCGTACGCTGCTCGCCGGGAGCGATAAAGGTGAGGTAACGCATCCTGTTTGACTAGCCCCCGTAGGGGTCTAGATTGCCGCGGCGGTCCTGTTCCATTTCGAGGGCTTCGAACAAGGCCTTGAAGTTCCCCTTGCCGAACCCTCGGCTGCCATGCCGCTGGATGACTTCGATGAACGAGGTGGGCCGGTCTTGGATCGGGCGGGAGAAGATCTGCAGCAGGTAACCCTCGTCGTCCTGGTCCACCAGGATGCCGAGCTCATTGATCTTGTCGAGCGGTTCCTTGACCACGCTGCCCACGCGCTCCGGCAACATTTCATAGTAGGTATCCGGCACGCGTAGGAATTCGATGCCGTTCTCCTTGAGCTTGGTCACCGTCTCGATGATGTCGCCGGTAGCCATGGCGATGTGCTGCACGCCGGGGCTCAAGTAATAATCCAGGTACTCTTCGATCTGGCTTTTCTTCTTGCCATCCGCCGGTTCGTTGATCGGGAATTTGATGCGGCCATTACCGTTTTCCATCACCTTGGACATCAGCGCCGAGTATTCGGTGCTGATGTCTTTGTCGTCGAAGTGCAGCAGCTGGCGGAAACCCATCACGCGATGATAGAAATTGACCCAGTGGTTCATCTTTCCCAATTGCACATTTCCTACCACGTGATCGATAGCCGCCAATCCGGTGGACTCCGCTTCCCTGTCCAGCGGCTGATAGCCGGGCGCAAAGGGGCCGCTGTATTGGCTGCGGTCCACGAAAACATGCAGCACCTCGCCATAGATGTGGATAGCCGCTGTGCGGTAAACGCCGAATTCATCTTTTTCTTCACGCGGCGCCCAGGCGCTCTGCCCGCCCCGCGCCGTTGTGGCCTTGTAAGCTTGCTCCACATCCTTGACCTGAATGGCGATCACCTTGACGCCGTCCCCATGGGTCAGGTGGTGGCCGGCCATCTCGTGTGAGGGCCCATATGCTGAGGAAACTACGAAACGGATCTTATTCGACTCGAGTACATAAGAGGCAAACTGGCGGTTTCCGGTTTCCAAGCCGGAATAGGCCACGGGCTTGAAGCCAAATCCTTTCCACCAATAGTACATGGCCTGCTTGGCGTTGCCAACATAAAAATGTAGGTGGTCGATGGCTTGGATCTGCAGAAAGTCGCCCTCTTCGGTCATCGGGCGGGTTTCAGGTTGTTTAATTTGCACCATAGGCGAACCTCCGGGGCTGGTGATGGAATAATTATAGTCCTTTCGCTTGCCAAAACCTGCATCACCCCAGGCATAAAAGAGGACTATCGGCCCACGTTTCATACCGTCCTGCAGATGTTAAAATCATTCCGTCCTCATGGTCGGTCGAGAATGAAAGCGATGGTTGTGGTCTCTGCATCCTGCCGGCTGTTTCTCTTATTACTGGCCGCAGTAACCCTGGCTGCCTGCTCGGGCAGCAGCCCCCAGCCCGACCCGCTGGGCGAGGCCAGCCCCTATCTAATTGAACCCATTTTCCAGGAATTCTATGAATTCCTGGGCGGTCAGGATCGCTTGGGCGTTGCCTTGACGCCGGTGATCATCGTGGGTAACCTCCAAAAGCAATATGTGAATGCGGCCCTGATGCTCTTTAACCCGGAATTGCCGCCCAGCGAGCAATATTCGTTGGCCACCCTCGGCGAGCAGCTTGGCGTTTGGGATCAACCCGTGGCCAATACCGACCTGCAGGGCGCACTGGTGGTCGATGGGTACATCGTCTATGAAGGGTTTGTGCCCTTATATGAGCAATTAGGGGGCAGGCGTTATGTGGGCCGGCCGTTGACCGGTGTGCGCTATGCAGCCGAGCAGAATCGCGTCGAGCAATATTTCCAAAACCTTGGCTTTTTTATGACCTTGGACAACCCCGACCAGGTCCAGTTGATGGCCTACGGCCAGTTGACCTGTGGGCAGCTCTGTGAACAGCCCGCGGGCAACCCATCCGCCATCATCGCCATCGAGCTGCCATATGGAGAACCCTTCACCAGCACGGTGGCAAAGCTCGGCGATGCTTTCGTGGGGCAGCGCCTGGCAGGCCCCTATCAGGCCGCCGATGGCAACTTGGAAGTCATCTACGAAAATCTGGTCCTGTATGCCAATCCCAACCAATCCAAAACAGCCGCGGTGCGGCCTGTCTTAGCCCTAATGGGCATCACCCCTGATCCGATGGTCACCATCTTGAATAATCCCAATGTCATGTTCTACGGCATTGAGGGCGAATATGGCTACAATGTGCCCACCTTCTTCAGCGATTTCATTGCCCAGCACGGTGGCTTCGAATTGTTTGGCCAGCCCATCGCCGAGATCAAGATGCAGGCCGATGGCAGCGCCACCCAATGCTACGCCAACGCCTGTCTGCGCTATGTGCCCGGCGGCGGAGTAGTCCCGATGCCCATGGGGGCTGAATACAAAGCCCGCGTCTACGACCAGCCCGCGGTTCCGCCTGCGGCTGCCGCCGGTGAGATCCGCATTCGCGTTTGGGAGGATCGTTCGCAGATCAGCTCTGCGGAGCAGCAAGTCATCCATGCTTCCCTGTATGCAGGTACCCAGCTGCTGGCCGGTTTGCAGCCCTACCTGGAACTTAGCTTGCCCAGTGGCAGCACCAGCATCTATCAATTCCCGCCCAGCGATGCCAGCGGCCAGACCCAGGTGACCCTGCCGCCAGTCCGCGGTCAGAATGGGACCCTGGTGCCCTACAAAGTCTGCCTGGAAGGCTTCGGCGCTGCCGCTGTGTGCGCCAGCGAGTCGTACATGATCTGGGGAAATTAGTCTTCGTCATAGAAAGGTGATCTGAAATGAAAAGTGAAGATGTCGTTGTGCTCATGAACAAGCATGTGGAAATGAAGCGCCAATTGGATCAATTGGAGTCTGAGAAGCAACGGCTTATAAAAGAAGCCATGCCCGCGGACGTGCGTCAGAAAGTGAAAGACATCGAAGCCGAGTTTGAAGGAAAGGCAGAAGCGGCACAGGCTGCGCTGGAAAAAAGCGAAGAAGAGATCAAAGCCGGTGTGGTTTCCCTCGGTAAATCCCTCGTGGTGAAGGGACTCAAGGCTAATTATTTCCACGGCCGCGTGTCTTGGGATGCGAAAGGTTTGGAAATGGTGATGAAGAAAAACCCGGAGATCGCGTCCGTGATCGCCCAATATAAGAAGACTGGCAAAGATTACGCTTCGTTCAAGTTTGAATCTGAATAGCATAGTTCCCCGGCAGTTGGACGGCTGGGGCTCAGTGGTGCGGGGTTTTTCTGATCACTTTTCTTGATAGTTCCTGATAGGCAGCTCAAGGCTTAATACCAGCATGACCGCAAGCTCTTCTCGGATTCCGGGTTTCTATAACTTGCCTCTTGCTGAACGCTTAGCCCGCTTGCGCGCCTTGGGGATCCTCAGCGAAGCAGAATTAGCCGCCCTGTCTTCAGGCGGCCTGAGCGCTGAGGCAGCCAACCCGCTGATCGAAAACGTGGTCGGCACCTACAATCTTCCGCTGGGCCTGACGCTCAATTTCGTGGTCAATGGCCGTGAGGTGCTGGTGCCGATGGCCATCGAGGAGCCTTCGGTGGTGGCGGGCGCCTCGTTCATGGCCAAACTGGCGCGCGCCGGCGGCGGCTTTCGTGCCTCGGCGCAAGCCCCAGAAATGATCGGCCAGCTGCAATTATTGGATGTGGACCTCGATGCAGCCAGCGCCGCTATCCAAGCCGCGACGGACGAGTTGCTGGCAGAAGCCGGGCAGATCGATCCGGTGTTGCGCGAGTTAGGCGGCGGGCCGCGCCGCCTCGAGATCCGCCGCATCGCCGACTCGCCCATCGGGCCCTTCTTGGTGCTACACCTGATCTATGATGTGCGCGATGCCATGGGCGCTAACGCGATCAACACCGCCTGCGAGCGCCTGGCGCCGCGCATCGAAGCGCTCACCGGCGGGCGTGTGCACCTGCGCATCCTCTCCAACCTGGCTGACCGGCGCCTGGCGCGGGCGGAGTGCACCATCCCCCTGAATGAACTCTCCTTCGGTGATTTCAAAGCCGAGCAAGTCCGCGATGGCATCATCGCCGCCTGGGCTTTCGCTGCCGCCGATCCATACCGGGCGGCTACCCACAACAAAGGCATCATGAACGGCGTGGATGCCGTCGCCATCGCCACCGGCAATGATTGGCGCGCCGTAGAGGCAGGCGCGCATGCTTATGCCGCCCGCTCTGGCCGTTACACTTCGTTGAGTACCTGGTCCAAGGCCGCCGATGGCGCTCTGCTGGGCAGCCTGGAACTGCCCATGGCGGTCGGCATTGTTGGCGGCGCCACCAAGGTGCATCCCAGCGCCCAGGCTGCCCTGAAACTCATGGGGGTGCGCACCGCCGCCGACTTGGCTCACATCATCGTTTCGGTGGGCCTGGCCCAAAACCTGGCCGCCCTGCGCGCCCTGGCCACCGAAGGCATACAGCGCGGCCATATGAGCTTGCACGCTCGCCAGGTGGCCATCGCCGCCGGGGCGCAAGGCGACCAGATCGAAAAGCTGGCTGCCCAACTGGTTGAGGAAAAAACCGTGCGGGTTGACCGCGCCGAACAACTATTAAAGGAATGGCAGCCATGACCTTTCAGGGTGAGGAAACCGTTCGATGGAAGTTGCATCTTAAATCATCGCCAGAACGCGTTTTTGAACGCCTATCGACGAACGAAGGTCGTGCCCGGTTCTGGGCGGAATCAGCCGATGAGCAGGATGGTTACATTCGCTTTGTGTTCCCCAATCAAGTAGAGTGGAAGGGGAAGATCCTGGAGAGAGAATATCCCCGCAAGTTTTCTGTCGAATATTATGGAGGCAGCGTTGCAACCTTTGAGCTTCGTTCCGACGGAAACAATGGCACGGAGCTTACCCTTGCTGATCGCGGCGTACCCTCACAAGATAGGAACGAAGTCGTTGCTGGTTGGGTCTCCGTCCTTATAGCCCTCAAAGCCAGCATTGATTTCGGCCTTGACCTGCGCAACCACGACCCGGAAAGAACCTGGGATCAGGGTTACGTTGAGAATTAAAGGAATTGACCAATGGAAACCACAACTCATGATCACGAACACGTTCGCCTGCTGAAGACCGAGCATCCCGTCGGCATCGTTGGTTACGGCGCCTATGTGCCGCGTTATCGCCTGCCCGCCCGCGAAGTGGCGCGCATCTGGACCGCCGGCACCGGCGGGCTGCCCATCGAAGAGAAATCCGTCCCCGGGCTGGATGAAGACGTGGCCACCATGTCCATCGAAGCCGCCCGCAACGCGCTGGCCCGTGCCCAGATCGACCCGCGCGATTTGCGCGCCGTGTGGGTTGGCTCCGAATCCCATCCTTATGCAGTGAAACCGACTTCGACCATTGTGGCCGAAGCCATCGGCGCGGTGCCCAGCACCCAGGCTGCCGATTGGGAATTTGCCTGCAAGGCTGGCACCGAAGCCATGGTCGCCGCCATGGGCTTCGTTGGCTCCCAAATGGCGCGTTACGCCCTGGCCATCGGCATGGATACCGCCCAGGGCCGCCCGGGTGACGCCCTGGAGTACACCGCCGGGGCAGGCGGCGCCGCCTTCGTCATCGGCCCGGGAGAAGAATCCCTGGCCGAGATCGAGAGTTCATATTCGTTCGTCACCGATACACCCGATTTCTGGCGCAGGCAATATGCTAGGTACCCGGAGCACGGCCAGCGCTTCACCGGCGAACCAGCTTATTTCAAACATATCATCTCGGCGGGCGAGGCCATGTTTGAAGCCACCAACACCAAGCCGGAAGATTACGCCTATGCAGTTTTCCACCAACCCAATACCAAGTTCCCGCAGCGCGCTGGGGCCATGCTGGGCTTCAAACCCGAGCAGGTCGAAACTGGTTTACTGGTGCCGCGCATCGGCAACACCTATTCCGGCGCTGCCATCATCGGGCTCACCGCCATCTTGGACATCGCCGAACCCGGTGAGCGCATCATGCTGGTATCTTTTGGCTCCGGCGCCGGTTCGGATGCAATGGTGCTGCGTGTCACCGACCGCATCGCCGGCAAACCCGAACTGGCCACCAGGACCGAAGAATACATCTCCCGCCGCACGGAGATCGATTACGCCGAATATGTGCGCATGCGCGGCAAACTAACCATGAAATAAAACCGAGACTAGAGCTTAGAGACTAGAGAGACTGCCAGTCTCCAATCTCCAATCTCCAATCTCTAATCTCCTCTCTCTTTTTTGGAGTTCTATGACCAACGTCGTCATCGCAGGTATCGGACAAACTCCCGTCAACGAACATTGGGATCTCTCCTTGCGCGAGCTGGGTTTGCAGGCCATGGAGGCCGCCATGCAGGATGCCGGCGGCCTGCGGCCCAACGCGCTTTACGTGGGCAACATGCTCTCTGGCGCCCTTTCGCACCAGGCGCACCTGGGAGCCATGCTGGCCGATTTCGCCGGCCTCACTGGCATCGAAGCCGCTGCCATTGAGGCCGCCGGTGCCTCCGCCGCCATGGCGCTGCGGGTGGGCTTTCTGGCCGTGGCTTCCGGCCAAGTGGACGTCGCCCTGGTCCTCGGGGTGGAGAAGCTAAGCGACCAGGTGCCCGCCCAGGTGGAAAGCGCGCTGGCCATGGGCACCGATGCCGATTACGAGGCCGAACAGGGTCTCACATTGACCGCCCAGGCTGCCTTGTTAGCCCAGCGTTACCTGCATGAATTCAAAGTGCCCGAGCATGGTCTGGCCGGCTTTTCGCTGACCGCCCATGCCAATGGCGCCCATAACCCCAACGCCATGTTCCGCAAGGCGGTGAAACCCGAGATCTATGCTTCGGCTGCCATAGTCAGCGCGCCGCTGAATATGTTCGATATTGCCCCCAATGCCGATGGCGCCGCTGCGCTGCTCCTCACCCGGGCTGAATTGCTGCCGCCCAAATTTCCTCATCCCTTGGTCGAAATTGCCGGCTCCAGCGCCGTGACCGACACACTGGCCTTGCACGATCGCCCCGATCCACTCACCTTCAACGCGGCTCGCCTTTCCGTGGAACGCGCCTGCGCTCAGGCGGGCATCTTGCCTAATGATGCGGACCTGTTCGAACTCTTCGATGCCTTCTCTATATACAGCGCGCTATCCCTGGAGGCGGCCGGATTTTCAGAACGCGGCCAGGGCTGGGTCTGGGCGCGCAATGGCGCTATTCGTCTGGACGGCGACTTGCCTATAGCCACTCTGGGGGGCCTGAAGGCGCGCGGTTTCCCCGGCGGCGCCACCGGCGCTTACCAGGCTGTTGAAGCCACCCTGCAATTACGCGGCCAGGCGGGCGGCGCCCAGGTGCCGGGTGCCAAAACCGCACTGGTGCAAAGCCTGGGCGGCCCGGCTTCTACAGCTGTCACTCATGTGCTTACGATCGCCCAATAAATTCCATAGCGAGCCTGTGTTTCGTATGGGCAGATCCTTCGTCATTGTGACCCTGAGCGAAGGGGAGGCAATCTCCAATGTAGACATGGGGATTGCTTCGGGCGTTTTATCGCCCTCGCAAAGTCGAAACTTTCGTTTTCGCTTATGGCTTACAGATTATAGATTAAGGCTATCTGAAAGCTAACCGCTGACGGCTTCTGTTGTTGTCCCTGGTTCTAAGCTGAACTCTTCCACGTCCCCAGCACCCTGTCAACCTCATCTTGCACTTGCTCGCGCGCTTGGCGTCGATCCACGCCCCCCGACAATAACTCGTCGTAATTCGTCTCACGATGGCGAATGTGGGCAACCACGGCCAGCCGGATGAATTCTTCGTCCAGGCGTTTGGCGCTCGCAGATCGGCCTACTCGCCCGCTGTATTTTTGACAGGCGTGCTCGGCGATGATTTGTTCGCGCCCATTAGGACAATTGGGAAATAAAACTCGGATCTGTCTAGCAAAACGCAGCACATATTCTTGATCCAGTTCCACACGGCGTTCGGCCTCTCGATCCTGGCGTCGCCTGCGCGCCTCGGCATCCTGCAAACATTCCTGCTCGGCTTGCCGGAGCGCGGCTTCCTCCACCAGCAACCCCTGTCTTTCGTATCGCTTGCGGACGCGGCTCCATTTCAAGATGACGGCGGAAAGAGTTGAATATCGAGGTATCCATTAATGTGGATGACGATGACGACGAAGAAGACGGAGAGGATGCTTCCTCTGGTGACGACGCACAGGAAGGTGATGAGGAGGACAAAGAAAATGAGGATGAGGATGAAGATGAGGGCGAGCA
>Ga0209521_10003054_pt1 | contig 13597 bp, 11 predicted proteins | sample Rifsed19ft4_FD_184016 | JGI IMG/M metagenome (GOLD analysis project Ga0209521, IMG submission 184016) | Soil microbial communities from Rifle, Colorado, USA - sediment 19ft 4 (version 2) | ecosystem: Environmental > Terrestrial > Deep subsurface > Rock core/Sediment | place: Rifle, Colorado... | reverse complement strand
CTGGGCTCGTCCTCGTCTTTATCTCTCTGTGGGGGCTTCAGCGCATCCGGGTCAACAACAACATGGTCCACTGGTTTAAGCCTGACAGCGTGATTCGCCGGGCGGACCGCATCCTGAACGAACGGCTCGGGGGGACGGCCACGCTCTATCTTGTAGCCACCGCCCAGGCTGAGGGCGCGATGACCGACCCACAGGTGCTCCGGCACATCGAGGGGGTACAGCGATACCTCGAGGGACATGGGCTGGTGGGCAATACGCTCTCGGTGGCGGACTATGTGAGGCGGGTCAATCGGGTTCTGCACCGGGACGATCCGAATTTCGAAGTCATCCCGGACTCCCGCGAGAGCATCGCGCAATACCTGCTGCTCCTCAGCATGGCGGCGAGGCCTCGGGACCTGAACAGCGTGGTGGATTACCCGTATCAGAAGGCCAACATCTTCGTCCACCTCAGGTCCTGGGATGCCGTGGATGCCCGTCGCCTCCTCACCGACGCGCAGAAGTATATCGCCTCTCACCCTCTCAGTGGCGTGGAGTACACACCGGCGGGGATCGCCTATTTCAACATGGTGTGGAACGACGAGGTTCTGGTGGGGATGCTCTCCGGCTTCATCCTCTCGTCTATCATGGTCTTCTTCCTCATCGCCCTCAGCTTCCGGTCGCTCAGGTGGGGCGTGGTCAGCTTCCTCCCACTGCTCTTCACGATCCTGCTCATCTACGGTGTGGTGGGGTTCGTCGGGAAGGATTTCGACATGCCGATCTCGGTTCTCTCGACCCTCTCGCTGGGCATGGCCATCGACTTCGCCATCCATTTTGTGAGCCGGTTCCGCCAGAGGTTCCGCGAGACCCCGGACCTCGATGCTGTCCTCCTCTGGACCGTCACCCGCCCTGGGAAGGGGATCCTACGGAATGCCCTGCTCTTTGGTCTCGGGTTCTCCCCGATGATCTTCTCCGCCCTGACTCCGTATATCACCGTCGGGGTCTTCATGATGGCCATCATGTTCCTGTCGGCAGGCGTGACGATCATCTATCTTCCGGCGCTAATCTCGATGTGGCAAGGATGGCTCATCAAGGGGACCCGGGAGGGATTGCCATGAGGACGCGGAACACAAATGGGCTCGGCCTTCTCTGGCTTTTCGCGCTGCTGTCTCTCGCGATCCCGTCGGCCGAGGGGGCCGAGAAGATCGGAGCAGAAGAGGTGATGAAGAGAGCGTATCTGGCGGAGTACTACCCTGGCGACGACATGAAGGCGAAGGTCCTGATGCGGCTCGTCAGTGGCGACGGAAAAGAGCGGATCCGCGAGATGACCATGCTGCGAAAGGATCTCCAGGAGGGCGGGGAGCAACGCTACTTCATCTACTTCCACAGGCCCCCAGACGTTCGGGAGATGACCTTCATGGTCTGGAAATACCCCCGAAGGAACGCCGATCGCTGGCTCTTCATCCCCGCCCTGAAGCTGGTCCGCCGCATCGCCGCCGACGACAAGCGGTCAAGCTTCGTCGGCTCCGACTTCAGTTACGAGGATATCTCCGGGCGGGGCGTGGAGGAAGATGTTCACCAACTTGTCAGAGAGGAGCGGCTCGACGGCCGGGAGGTGTATGTCGTCGAGAGCCGTCCGAGGGAGGCCAGGGGGACGGAGTTCAGCCGGAAGCTCTCTTGGATCGACAAGACAACCTTTCTGCCATTGAAGGAGGAGTACTACGACACGCGGGGCGATCTATACAAGGTGTTCTCCGCCGATGAGCTTAAGGAGATCCAGGGCTTTTGGACCATCACGAGGCGGACGATGAAGAACGTTCAAACCGGCCACCGGACCGAGGCGACCTTTCAGGAGGTCCGGTATAACCTGAAACTCTCGGACACCCTCTTTACGGAACGGTACCTGCGAGCCCCCCCTGCCGAGGCAGTCAGGTGAGCGGAGCGTGAAGCTTGAGGCGCGTCGCCCTCTTGAAGCTCTGGACGCCGATCCTCCTCGGCGGCTTCGTCGTGCCCTCTCATGTCCAGGGCTTCTCGCTTCATGGATTCGTGGAAGTGGCCGGTGGGCTGAGAGTGGTCGAAGACTCGACACAACCGAAAGACCTTGTCCTGGGAGAGGGACGGGTGCAACTGGAGGTCTCCCAGGAGTGGAAGGCGGGACCCAGGCTGTTCCTGAAAACCGACTTTCTCGGCGATGTAGCGGACGAGGCGGTAACAGTGGATCTCCGGGAAGGGTACGTCGATTACTCCCCTTTGCCCAACCTCGACCTGAGAGTCGGTCGGCAGATCATCACCTGGGGGACGGGTGATTTCCTCTTCATCAACGACGTCTTCCCGAAGGATTACATTTCCTTCTTCATCGGTCGCCAGCCCCAGTACCTGAAGCTCGCATCGGATGCATTGAAGGCCAGCCTATTTGTCGGCGCCGTGTCCGTCGATCTCGTGGCGATCCCGTTCTTTACGGCTGATACGGTCCTGACGGGGGAGCGACTGTCCTTCTACGACGGGCTCACCAACCAGATTGTCGGAAAGGATGCATCCATTGTTCTCACGAAGCCGGCCAGAACCCCGGCGAACACGGAGTGGGCGCTGCGGCTTCTTCGCCAGTTCGGCAGCTACGAGGTGGCGCTGTATGGGTTCAAAGGGTTCTTTCACTCGCCCCTTGGCGTGAGGGATTCGCCGAGGCGGGAGCTTTTCTACCCCGAGCTGGCGGTCTACGGCGGGAGCGTCCGTGGCCCCGTCCTGGAAGGGATCGCGTACCTCGAGCTCGGGTATTACGACTCGCTGGAGGACCGGGCTGGGGGGAATCCATTCGTGGAGAATTCGTCCATGAAGTACCTCGTTGGGTACGAGCGCCAAGCCTGGAGCGATTTCACCCTGGGCCTTCAGTATTTCGTCGAGCAGATGCTCCACTTCGACCGCTTCACAACCTCCCAGCCTCCCGGCGCGCCTTCCCGCGATGAATTTCGCCACCTGCTCACCCTGCGGCTCACCCAGCTCCTGCGCTACCAGACCGTTGAGCTGTCGCTCTTCGTCTTCTTCAGCCCTTCAGATCAGGACTATTATCTCCGGCCGACGGTCGCCTACAAGATCACCGACCAACTGACCGGTGTTCTTGGCGCGAACCTCTTCGGCGGAGCGAAGCAAAGCACGGCATTCGGCCAGTTGGAGGCGAACGATAACGTGTACCTGCGTCTCACGTATGGTTTTTGAGGCAGGAGGAGGCAGACCATGGCAGGGAAGACCATTCTCATCCTCGGCGGCGGGGTCGGCGGCCTCGTCGCCGCCAACGAGCTACGCAGGAGGCTGGACAGGGAGCATCGGATCGTGCTGGTGGACAAGGCGGCGAAGCACGCTTTCGCCCCGTCCTTTCTGTGGCTCATGCTGGGGTGGCGGCAGCCCTGGCAGCTCTGCCGGGACCTGAATATCCTGAAACGCAAAGGGATCGAGGTTGTGCAGGCCGAGGTGACGCGGATCGATGTTGCCGGCAGAGGCGTGAGGACAGCCGCAGGGGAGATCTCATACGACCACGTAGTCATCGCCCTTGGCGCCGAGCTGGCGCCCCAGATGATCCCGGGTTTCTCGGAGGGGGCCCATAGCGTTTACGATCTGAAGTCGGCGGAGCGGTTCAGGGATGCGCTGGCCGGCTTCCGGGGCGGGACCGTGGCGGTCGTTATCTCAAGCCTCCCCTTCAAGTGCCCCGCCGCCCCGTACGAGGCCGCCCTCCTGATGGAGTACGCCTTCAGGCGGAGGGGGCTCCGACAGCAGGTCGATCTGCACGTCTTCACGCCGGAAGCCCTGCCCATGCCCGTGGCCGGGCCTGCCGTCGGCGCCGCGCTGAAGGAGATGATCGAGGCGCGGGGGATCACCTTCGTCCCTAAGGTCAAGCTGGCCTCAGTCAACCCAGAGACAAAGGAACTAGCCTTCGAGGATGGGCGCACGGCGCGCTATGACCTGCTGTGTGGAGTTCCGCCCCACAGAAGCCCTGCCGTGGTGGCTGAGGCGGGGCTGACGGATGCGACGGGCTGGATCCCTGTGAACGGGAAGACCCTGGAGACCCGGCACGAGAGAGTGTACGCGTTAGGCGACGTAACGGCCATCAAACTACCGGGGGGCCTCATGCTGCCCAAGGCGGGGGTCTTCGCCCATCATCAGGCTGAAGTCGTGGTCCGCAATATCGGCAACGAGATCCTGGGGAGGGGGCCGAAAGCGGCGTTCGACGGAAGTGGCTACTGAATCCTTGAGGTCGGCCACGGGATGGCCGCGTATGGCGGGGGCAACTTCTACGCTGAGCCACAGCCGATGATTACGCTTCGGAAACCCAGCAGGGCATGGCATTGGGGCAAGGTGCTGTTTGAAAAGTGGTGGTTGTGGCGTTGGTTCTAGGTCGAGGGGAGTGCGGGCAGTGACGGCGAAAGAGATCAAGCTTGGCCTCCGAGAGAACCTCGGGCAGTTCTCCCTCCTTGTCCTGATCAACGCCTTCGTCGGCGCCATGGTGGGACTTGAGCGGACCGTGGTCCCGCTCATTGGCGAGCAGGAGTTCGGACTGACCTCAAAGACCGCCATCGTGTCGTTCATCGTGAGCTTCGGGGTCGTCAAGGCGCTCTGCAACCTCTTCGCCGCTCGCATCTCCGAAACGTGGGGCCGCAAGCGCGTGTTGGTTCTGGGCTGGCTAATCGGCCTCCCGGTCCCGTTCATCATTATCTGGGCCGATCGTTGGTTTTGGTTCGACGTGGCGAACGTCCTGCTCGGGGCCAATCAAGCCCTCGCCTGGTCGATGACGGTGATCATGAAGGTGGACCTGGTCGGCCCGAAGCGGCGCGGCTTTGCCCTGGGTCTGAATGAGTTCGCCGGCTACCTCTCCGTCGGCATCATGGCGTGGGTCACGGGCTACATTGGGGCGGTCTACGGACTGCGCCCGTACCCATTCTACCTGGGGATCGGGATCGCCGTGGCCGGCCTCGCCACATCGATCCTGTTTATCCGGGACACACTTGAATATGCGCATTACGAAGCTCGACGCATCGTCGCACAATCCATGGTGAGGCTGCGTGCCAGCGAGTCACGGCGAGGCGCAGAGGAAGGTGAGGCGGGCGCACCTGATCGACCTCCATCGCTGTGGGAGATCTTCCGTCTGACAACCTGGAAGGAGCGGGCCTTATCGGCCTGCAGCCAAGCGGGTCTTGTGAACAACCTGAACGACGGGATGTCGTGAGGAATCTATCCGCTATTCTTTGCGTCCTACGGGCTAGGGGTGGCATCCATTGGCGTCATCAAGGCGGTCTATCCGGCCTCGTGGGGAATTTTGCAGCTCATCACTGGTCCCCTCAGCGACCGTCTCGGGCGGAAGTGGTTGATCGCAGGAGGGATGGCGGTGCAGGCGGTCGGCATCTGGCTCACTGTCCTGCTGCCCACCTACGGCTGGTGGATCATCGGAGCCCTTTTGCAGGGGCTCGGCACCGCCATGGTCTACCCGGTCCTGCTTGCGGCTATCGGCGACGTGACGAATCCCGTCTGGCGTGCTAGCTCCATGGGAGTCTATCGCTTCTGGCGAGACCTTGGCTATGCCGTCGGGGCGCTCCTCGCCGGGGTCATCGCCGATCTCGTGGGCATGGCTATGGCGATCCACGTGATCGCGGCATTGACCCTCCTCTCGGGCATCGTGGTCGCGCTCCGCATGTACGAGACCCATCGCCCGACCCCCTGAGTGTAGTCCTCAGGCTCTGCATCGCCAGATGGAACCCAGGTGTGCTCGTTGGCTGTTTCAGTTTCGGCTTGACGCTCGGGCCGGCTGCAAAGTAGCCTGGGGTCACAACGGAGTCCCCGATCGTACCGGGTCGAGGAGGCGGCACGGTAGGGCCAGTAGTTCCTGACGCCTATCCCACGTCAGACCTTAGGTCAGAAGACCGCAAAGGAAGGAGGTGATGCGACATGGCCAAGACATCAGGTTCGAAGGCGAAGAAGACAGCGCCTAAGAAGTCGGCATCAGCAAAGAAGTCGTCGTCCTCTTGTGGGCCGATGAAATCGCCCCGCTGCAACTAATCAATTAAGCGTTTCGGTCCGGGTGGGCCTCATGGGTCCACCCGACCGCTTTATCTGACCGGATAGGGATCCCGATCAACCTCACCACGTTTCAATCGGGTTGGTACTTCCTACTCATTGCCCCTCCAGCGAGGACCTTTTCGGGGTTTTGTAGACTCCGCGTTCAACGAGCCGACCTTCACTTGAGACTTGACCTCTGTGCCCGCCAGTCGTATACTTGTCTTGCATGTATTACAAATGAGGTAAGCAATGCCGGTGTCTATCTCACTACGACTTCCTGAAGCCATTGCGAAGGCTCTCGACGAGCTGGCGAGCGCCACCGAGCGGTCGAGGACCTACCTTATTCGGAAGGCGCTGGAAGCCTACATGGCCGAGTACGCTGACTACCAGGTGGCCTTGGACCGATTGAGGGACAAGGACGACCCTGTGATCTCCGCGGCTGAGTTACGGAAGCGCCTTGGCCGCAAGAATTGAGTATAAGGCATCCGTCGCGAGGGATCTGCGGAAGCTAGGCCAAGGGGTAGCGGTGCGAGTTCTGCGGACAGTCGAGCGGATGCTGGCCTCGGAGGGCCACAAGGGGGAAGCCCTCTCCGGAGAATTCGCAGGACTGTACAAACTCCGCGTAGGGAACTCTCGCGTCATTTACGCCCGAACGGAGGAAGGATTCCTCGTGCTCCGGATCGGCCACCGCGAAGAAGCCTACGGCAAAGGACGAGCTGAGCTTGGTTAACGATCCGTTCCAGGTTCCCCCTCACGGATCGAGCCTCTCAGGATGGAATCACTCTATGTCTTCGAAGCGCTTTCGTCAATTTGATCCGAACCAACGGTGTTGCACTGTTTTGCATAGGGGCAAAGTGAGTGAGTATCGCCCAAATCATTGAAGCGATTCGGGAAAATAGAGTTCGAATTACAGATCATGCAGACGAGGAAGCTGAGGCTGACGGGCTCACTTTTGACGAAATCTACCTCTCCGTTCTTCACGGTGAAATCATCGAGGACTATCCGGGGGACAAGCCATACCCAAGCTATCTGATATACGGTCAAACGTTCGGCGGAGATCCCGTGCATAGTGTTTGGGCATACAATAAGAGAAATCGATGGGCTGTCCTGATCACGGTGTATCGCCCTGATCCGGATCGATGGATCAATTGGCGAGAGAGGAAAAAGCAACCATGATGCCATTTGAGAGATGCCCGGTGTGCGGTGGCGAACTGGTCGAGAAAGAAGTGGAAAAGCTCCTGCGAGGAGGGCTTCATACTGCCGTCCTGAGGGTACAGGCTGAGGTCTGCCTTCATTGCGGAGAGCGCCTGTACTCACAGGAAACGGTCAGGCGCTTTGAAGAGATCAGGGCCAAACTGGAGCGGCAAGAGACGACAGGCTTTGAACCCCTGGGACAATCGTTCCAAGTGGCTTGACCCGTCACAGGGTCCGCACCGCCGTTAGGTGCTTACGTCCGTCACCTCGATCACAATCGGCTCGCCACGGCTTCGGGCTGTGCCTGTGCCCTCGACCTTCGGCGGTGCAGCCTATTGCAGCTCCGTCCACGGGCCTTGCGCCTGCGGACTTCGAACTCTCTCAACGGCATTGCGCGACTTGCTTCCTGCCTGCTTTTGAGTTTTTCATTCTCCTTGGGCGTTCGTCGGCGTCACGGACATTGCTTTGGGTTGGCGAAGCTGAGCCACCACGCTCCCTCACCGTCGCTCCCGCGCTCGGGGTCTCCGAGTTGGGTTGTGGTGTCTCTCTGCTGGCCTCGATTCATTTTCGGCTTGATGCTTCGGCCGACGGCGTAGTAGCCTCGGGCCACTTCGACGACATCCCTTCTGTTGCAGCGATGGGACAGGACGGTGAGGACCGGTGGGAACGAGCAAACGGACGATCCCAGCACCTCCGACTGGGCGAGCTGGTGGTGACAGCCCTTTGGGGCAGCTTGAGCCCTGAAGGGCTGTCTTGCTTTCTGAGGCCTGTAGCCGGCTTCCCCTATCCCGCCATGAAAAATTTCCCAGCATACCGAAGGTAAACCAAGATGATCGTCTTTCACGCCGGATTCGGAGAAGGGCAACTCTGGTTGTGGGGTGAAACGCCTGCGGGGGTGGTGACGAGGTCAGAGACACCACGCAGACGGAAGCCGGCGGCTTCACGCTCAATATCAACTTCAGCAGAACGACTGCCCTATGACGCGGGCGGCGACGCATTGTTGGCAGTGTTGGGTGAGGTCGCGCCTGGCTTGATGAGGAATCAGAGCCAGACGGAAGTGATGACGGCCTGGTTGCCAACGGTGAATGGACACGCGCTTGCCTCTAGCCCGTTGGTCGCTGAGCCGCCATCGTCGAGCGCTAAAGCCGGCCTCGCGCCCTGGGCGATGACGGCAAGCCCGTTAACGATGGCGGAGGCGATTGACCTGCTATGCGCGTGCGTGGGGCGTGAGACATTGGGGCCGGGTGTCATCATTGGCCGCGACCTGGGCTTCTGGGTGACGGCGATGCGCTTCGGTGGCACGCTGGTGGCACGCCAGCAGTGTTTGCCCAGCGTGGAGGCGATGGAAGAGATGTATCGCGCGCGCTGGAAACCAGTCATTGTCGGGGCCGATGCCCAACGATTGGCGCGGCTCGCTCAAGCCATGCCTCATGCTTGCCGCGCGCTCACGCAAGCGGACGCGGTTGCGCCGCCTGACACGCCTGCGCTCACCCTGCTCAACTCTTTTCTCGACGGGGCGGTTGATTACCTCATGCGCTCCGGCATTGCGATGGCTGATTCATCCGGTCTGCCTGCGGTCTCCGGGCCACCATCGAAGAGGATGAAGACCTCAGCCTTCGAGAGCGTTCACGATGAATGGCTCCACGCGCTGCGCACGATGGATGGAGATCTGAATGGCGCCGCGTCAGAGCTGGCCTTGCTGGCTAAGCAAGTGCGCGAGTGGCGGCGCCCAATTTCTGTCTCTGCGGCAACCCCGTTCCGCCTTTGCTTCCGCCTCGAAGAACCCAGTGACTCCGACACGGCGACACGGCGACCATCGCCCCATGGCCCTGTCGCCGCATCTCACGCAGACTGGCACGTTCGCTACTTGCTGCAAGCGGCTGATGATCCCAGTCTGCTCATTCCGGTCGCCGATGCCTGGAACGCGACGCGGCGCGCGGCAGTGGCGCTCAAACGCGGCGCGTTCAATCCGCGCGAGTATCTGCTGTCGGCGCTCGGCCAGGCAGCCAGTTTCAGCCCGCGTATTGAGCAGAGCCTGAAGGCGGCCACGCCCAGCGGCTACGATCTTGACGCCACCGGCGCACACGAATTCCTCACCGAGAAATCCTGGCTGTTGGAGCAAGCAGGCTTCGGCGTCTTTCTACCGGCGTGGTGGACCCGCAAAGGCACGAAGCTGCGCTTGAGCATCCGAGCCACCAACGTCACAAGCCCGCAGATGCAAGGCGGCAGCGGATTGTCGCTTGGTCAGGTTGTTCAGTTCAATTGGGAAGTCGCGCTCGGCGATCAGACACTCACCCTCAAAGAATTGGAAGCGCTCGCCACGCTCAAAGCTCCTCTGGTCAAAGTGCGCGGCCAGTGGGTGCAGCTTCGTGCTGATGAGATTCAAGCGGCGCTCGAGTTCTGGAAGAAGAAAGGGGTGGGCCGGGCGACGGTGCGCGAAGTGGCGCAGATGGCGCTGGGCAAGGCCAACACGCCGGGCGGCATCGCCTTCGAGGGGGTCACGGCTTCAGGCTGGATTGGCGATTTCCTCGCACAGTTGGAAGGACGCAGCGCGTTTGCAGAGATGGTGGTGCCGGAACAATTTCACGGCACGTTGCGGCCTTATCAGGTGCGCGGTTATTCGTGGCTGGGTTTCTTGCGACAGTGGGGGTTGGGCGCGTGTCTGGCGGATGATATGGGACTGGGCAAAACCATTCAGGCGCTGGCGCTGATCGAGCGTGAATGGCACGCCAACGGGCGGCGTCCTGTGTTGCTCGTCTGCCCGACCTCGGTGATCGGCAACTGGCAAAAGGAGGCTGCGCGCTTCACGCCTGACTTACCCGTGCTGGCGCATCACGGCGTCACCCGCGCGAAGGGCGCGGCGTTCAAGGAAGAAGCTGCCAGGCATGCCATCGTCATTTCCAGTTATTCGCTTTTGCAACGCGATTGTGAGATTCTCAAAGAGGTGGACTGGTCGGGTGTGATTGTGGATGAAGCGCAGAACATCAAGAATCCGAACACCAAGCAGGCGCGGGCTGCGCGCTCACTCCCCGCTGATTACCGCGTTGCGCTCACGGGCACGCCGGTCGAAAACAACGTCGGCGATCTGTGGGCGATCATGGAATTTCTCAATCCAGGCCTCCTCGGCACGCAGGCCGAATTCAAACGCACCTTCTTTGTGCCGATTCAGGCTCAGCGCGATGCTGATGCAGCTCAGCGGTTGAAACGACTGACGGGCCCCTTCATCCTGCGCCGCCTCAAGACCGACAAGAAGATCATCGCTGATCTGCCGGAGAAGATGGAGATGAAGGTCTTCTGTACACTGACCAAAGAGCAGGGGTCACTCTACGCGGCGGTTGTCGAGGATGCCAGGAAGTCGCTCGATGACACTACCGGCATTCAGCGCAAGGGCGTCGTGCTGGCGACGCTCTCAAAGCTCAAACAGGTCTGCAATCATCCAGCGCAGTTTCTCGGCGACAATTCGGCGATTCCCGGACGTTCGGGCAAGCTGGCGCGTTTGATCGAAATGCTCGAAGAAGTCCTGGCCGCAGGTGATCGCGCGCTCGTCTTCTCGCAGTTCGCTGAAATGGGCGGAATCATTCAGCGCCACGCGCAAGAGACCTTCGGGCGCGAAGTGCTCTTCCTGCACGGCGCGGTGCCCAGGAAGCAGCGCGACCGCATGGTCGAAAGATTTCAGGTGGCCGAGGGCGATGGCCCGCGGATCTTTGTGCTCTCGCTCAAAGCGGGTGGCACAGGACTAAATTTGACCGCAGCTAATCACGTCTTCCATTTTGATCGCTGGTGGAATCCGGCGGTTGAAAATCAAGCGACCGACCGCGCCTTCCGCATCGGCCAGATGCGCAATGTGCAAGTCCACAAATTCCTCTGCGCAGGCACGCTTGAAGAGAAGATTGACGAGATGATCGAACGCAAGCAGGAGATTGCGGCAGCCATCGTGGGTGCGGGCGAAGCCTGGTTGACGGAACTTTCGACGGCGCAACTCAAAGAACTCTTCGCATTGCGGCAAGACGCCGTGGGCGAGTAGGATCATCAACTCATGATCGGGAGCATCGCAATACCTCATGGGCCTGCGGCGCGCCCGCTTCGACAGAGCTCAGCGCAGGCCCATGGGCATGAAAGTCCATTGTCTCTCTCTGTCATTCTGAGCACATTCGCGGAGTCCACACTGAGCGAGCCGAATGTGCTCAGTGTAGACTGTGCGAAGAATCCCGAAGACCCTTCGCTCGGCTCAGGGTGACACGACGCGTAACACGGGACTTTCGAAGCAATGACACTGCCAATCAACAGGAGAATAGACCATGCGAAGAGGGGGCAGACGTAGCAGGTATAATTATTGGGGAGATTACTACGAGTACCGGCCCACGATTAAAGCCAAAGGCGGAATCAAAGCGCAGTCCAAGCGCGGCGGGTTCGGTGAAAGCTGGTGGGCCAAGCGCTGGATTGCGACGCTCGAGAGCTTCAACATTGGGGCGCGGCTCGGTCGCGGGCGCTCTTACGCGCGCAGCGGACAGGTGCTCTCGATTGACATCTGCGAAGGCGCGATTAAAGCTAAGGTGCAGGGATCATTTCCCAAACCCTACGACATTTCCATCAAAGTCAAAGTGTTGGCAGATACTGATTGGAAGAAGCTGGCCCAGGCGCTTTCAACCCAGGCGATCTTCGCCGCCAAGCTGCTCGCGGGCGAGATGCCGCGGGAAATCGAACAATCCTTCAAAGACGCGGGGCTTTCGCTCTTCCCTGAAAAGCTTGGCGATTTGCAGACGAACTGCTCCTGCCCAGACTGGTCAAATCCGTGCAAGCACATCGCTGCAGTCTACTACCTGCTCGGTGAAGAGTTCGACCGAGACCCGTTTGTGATCTTCAAGCTGCGCGGCATCAGCCGCGAAAAGTTCATCAAGCTGCTGGCCGCGGCGGGTGAGACACAGAAACGGAGAGTCGCGGAGGCGGAGAGAACACGTGGGGCTGCTCCGAGCGTCGCGGTACCGCCTCAACCTTTGGCGGCGGACGCAGCGAGTTTTTGGAGTGGTAGCACTCTGCCTGATGATTTCTTCGGCGAGGTCAGCCCGCCGCCGGTGTCGGCCGCATTGCCGAAACGGCTGGGCAATTTTCCCTTCTGGCGCGGCACGGAACGCTTCCTCGACGCGGTCGAGTCCGTTTATGTGCAAGCTTCACCGCGCGGACTGGATGCTTTCCTCGGTGAAGCCAAACCCGGCGCTCAATCCCCAGCCCGGGCCAACCGACAGCGCCCTGCTTCGAGAAGACCCGGAATCACGAGAACACGCCAGCGCGGCTGAGTGATTCGCATGAGCGATGCTTTTGATTGCGAATGGCAAGAGGCGGAAGTTGAGGTATAACCAGCTGAGCCACCGCACTCCTTGGCCGTCGCTCCCGCGCTCGGGGCCTCCGAGTGGCGTCCCGGTGAGAGGAGAGCCGAGTTCTGGTTAGCGACCATGAACAGTCCAGGTCAATCATTGGGAAGGGGGGATCGAAGATGTTGAAAGAGTTCAAGGCGTTCGCCATGCGCGGAAACGTCCTCGATATGGCCATCGGGATCATTATCGGCGTGGCCTTTGGCAAGATCGTCACCTCCTTCGTCAACGACGTCGTGATGCCGCCGATTGGGCTCTTGCTTGGCAAGGTCGATTTCTCCAACCTGTTCATCGATCTATCGGGCAAGTCCTACGCCACCCTGGCAGAAGCAAAAGCCGCTGGTGCAGCCACCGTCAAGTACGGCGTATTTCTCAACACGGTGGTGGACTTCATCATTGTGGCGTTTGTGATCTTCATGCTTGTCCGGCAGATCAATCGGATGAAACGTCAGCCGGAGGTGGCGCCGCCCCCTCCGACAACCAAGGAATGCGCATATTGCCTGTCCAGCATAGCTATCAAAGCCACCCGCTGTCCCCACTGTACCTCTGAGCTGAAGGCAGCATGAGATGCGCGGTGCTTGCGAGGTCCGGCTGGCGGGTTCAGGTCCTAGGGTGTTTTCAGGAAGGGCGGGGGGTGCCCACGAACGTGAGGAAGGCCTTACAGATGGGGGAGCGTGATCGATGTCGATGGGTGATCAGGTAGAAATCCCTGGTCAGTTTCAGGCCCGTGACATGGACGACGGCCAGCTCCCGGCACGTGATATCCCCCTCGACAGCCAGCTTGGAGACGATGGCCACACCCCCCCCAGCCTTGACCGCCTGGCGGATCGCTTCGTTGTTGCCCATCTCCGCGACGACCTTGAACGCGGTCATTGGAAGCTTGTGGCGTTCGAGCGCCTGCTCCAGAATCTTGCGTGTTCCTGAGCCGCGCTCCCGAAAGAAAAATGGCTGGCTGGGCAGGTCCTTCGCCTTCACGCTCCCGCGACCTGCCCAGGGATGCTTGGGTGGAACGACCAACA
>Ga0209521_10003051_pt1 | contig 13609 bp, 13 predicted proteins | sample Rifsed19ft4_FD_184016 | JGI IMG/M metagenome (GOLD analysis project Ga0209521, IMG submission 184016) | Soil microbial communities from Rifle, Colorado, USA - sediment 19ft 4 (version 2) | ecosystem: Environmental > Terrestrial > Deep subsurface > Rock core/Sediment | place: Rifle, Colorado... | reverse complement strand
GAGTCCAGCAGGGGATTCAGGCGGCCAATGCTGCCGACCAAACCTTCGATGAAAACACCCCCCTGGGCCGGCTCAGCGGTGAAGGCGCGCAACAAGGGCTGTTGGGTTAACAGTAAGATGGCGATAGCAGCCAGAGCCAGCGCGACGAGAAGAAGCTGCCAGCGCAGTTTACTCATTTAAGTTGAAGGACTTATCCGGTGACTAGTACCGTATAGATGGCCAGCGAGAAGAACATTACGCTCAACAGGATGGTGACGCGGAACAAGGTCTTTTCCAGGCCGCGGCGGGCGGAAAACGTGCCGCCCATATCACCCCCACCCCCGGTCAGGCCGCCCAACCCGGCTCCCTTGCTTTGAAGCACAATGGCTAGCACCAAGGTGGTTGAAACGATAATCATGGCAAAAGAAAGCAGAGAGTTTTCCATTCGTTAGATCACCTGTTTGCTTGAGTTTTGGATTTGGATGACTGGCGGATTATACCGTTGCTGGAAAGTTTTCGTCAAAAGGCGGGCGAGTGGTGAGAGTAATTCGTAATTAGAGGGACCCCGAAATCGGGGGCAGGGAACAAAAAGTGGCCCAGTTGCCAAACCAGACTATCTTTTCGATACGAAACTTTTGTTCTATAATACGAACTGAAACCCAATGCCACCCTTTAAATTGCAAGCCCCATATCAACCCACCGGCGATCAGCCCGAAGCCATTGCCCAATTGCTAGCGGGTATTCGCAAGGGCTACAAGGAGCAGGTCCTACTGGGCGCCACCGGCACGGGCAAAACTTTTACCGTGGCCAACGTCATCCAGGCCATTCAAAAACCCACCCTGGTGCTGGCACACAATAAGACTTTAGTAGCTCAGCTCTATGCCGAATTCAAGGAATTCTTCCCGGATAATGCTGTGGAATTCTTCACGTCCTATTACGACTATTACCAGCCTGAAGCCTATGTGCCGCGCAGTGACCTTTATATCGAAAAAGAGACGGACATTAACGAGGAGATCGAGCGCCTGCGCCTGGCGGCTACTACCTCCATCCTTTCCCGCTCGGATACCATCATCGTGGCCTCGGTATCCTGCATCTATGGGCTGGGAAACCCGGAATCCTATGGCCGGGTGGTGATCAACCTGGACAGCGGCAAGCCTTACCGCCGCGAAACCTTGCTGCGCCAGCTGGTGGACAGCCATTACGAACGCAAAGAAAGCGACCTGGCGCCGGGCGCTTTTCGCGTCCGCGGTGACACGCTGGAGGTGGTGCCGGCCTATCAGGATAGGCTGGCTTATCGGGTCACCTTTTTCGGTGATGAAATCGAACGCATCGCCGAGATCCATACGGTGACCGGGGAAATTACCAAGGAACTGGACAGCGTGGCCATTTACCCTGCCCGGCACTTTATTACCGACGAGGAGAAACTGGCCCTGGCGATCAAAGGCATCGAGCAAGAGTTGGAAGAACGCATCAAGTTCCTCAAGGAACATGACAAACTTTTGGAAGCGCAGCGCATAGAACAGCGCACGCGCTATGACCTGGAGATGCTGCGCCAGGTCGGCTATTGCACCGGCATCGAGAATTATTCGCGCCATATGGACCAACGCGCCCCGGGCACGCCGCCGTGGACGCTGATCGATTATTTCCCCGCTGATTTCCTGATGGTCATCGACGAGAGCCATATGACCATCCCCCAGGTACACGGGATGTTCAACGGCGACCGGGCGCGCAAAGATGTGTTGGTTGAATACGGTTTCCGCTTGCCCTCCGCAGTGGATAACCGCCCGCTTACCTTCGATGAATTTGAACGCCGCCTGGGCACGGTACTTTACACTTCAGCTACTCCGGCTGAATATGAACTGCGCCGCGCGGCGCAAGTGGTAGAGCAGATCATCCGGCCCACTGGTCTGGTGGACCCCGAGGTGGAGGTGCGCCCCATCGAAGGCCAGGTGGATGACCTGATCGGCGAGATCAACAAACGGGTGGGCGAGGGCGAACGCGTGCTGGTGACCACCCTGACCAAACGGATGGCCGAAGACCTCTCTGAATATTTGCAGGAGATGGGCGTGAAGGTGCATTACCTGCACTCCGAAGTGGAGACCCTGGACCGAGTCAGCATCCTGCGCGACCTACGCCTGGGTGTTTTTGACGTGGTGGTGGGTATCAACCTGCTACGCGAGGGTCTGGACCTGCCGGAAGTCTCCCTGGTAGCTATTCTGGATGCGGATAAGCAAGGGTTCTTGCGTTCTGAGACAGCCCTGATCCAGACCATCGGGCGCGCCGCCCGCCATGTACGCGGCCGAGTCATCATGTACGCCGACAAGATGACCGATTCAATGCGCTATGCCCTCCAGGAGACCGACCGCCGCCGCGCCAAACAGGTGGCCTACAATAAAGCGCACGGCATCGAACCGGTCGGCATCGTTAAGGCTGTACGCGACCTTACCGATCAGTTGAAGGCTCGCGTGGTGGCCGAGGAGCGCGCCGGTTATAAGGTGGGCGCCGGCCAGCGGCTGCCGCGCAAAGATCTGGAAGGGCTGATCAGTGAATTGGAAGCGCGCATGCGCGCCGCGGCCAAGAACCTGGAGTTCGAACAGGCGGCCTTGCTGCGCGATCAGCTTTATGAAGTTCGCACGCTGCTTGCCGAGGAGGGTAATCTAAAACCCTGGGAGAAGATGCGGGTTATTGCGGGGTTGGACGAAGAATAGGGTCAAGGATGAAGGAAGGGCTAAATGTGGAGGCAAAAGTGAGGAGACTAAGAGAAAGGGATTCCTCCGCGTGGCTTTGCCGCTCGTCGGAATGACAAGAAGTCGTTATTTCAATTTCTTATCCAGATATTCGATTCCTAATCGCAGTGCCTCCTCGGCAGCTTGCTCTTTCACCGAGATTCGTTCTCCTTTGAAATTGAATTGACGCGTCAGCAAATCGTCCTTGGCGCTGACTGCGATCCACACCAGGCCGACTGGCTTGCCTGGCATGCCGCCCCCGGGGCCGGCGATGCCGCTGACGGCAATGCCCACGTCGGCGGCCAAAGCTCGCCGGATGCCGCGGGCCATCTCGGCGACCGTTTCAGCGCTTACCGCCCCGTGCTTCTCCAGGTTTTCCCAGGTAACACCCAGCAGCCTAACCTTAGCCTCGTAAGCGTAAGCGGTCACGCTGCCCACGTAATAGGTGGAAGACCCGGCCACATTGGTTACGCGATGGCCGATCAGGCCACCCGTGCACGATTCAGCCACCGCCAGGCGCAGCCCACGAGCCCTTAGCTTTTCGCCGAGTGTTACTTCCAATGATTTATCCATCGCAGGGATTATAACCGTGGGCTTAAGGCAGGCCGAAAAGGCCGATGATAGAATTTCTGTGCGATGATTTACCCCGAACAGATACTGGCTCAATTAGCCACGCTGCCCAATAAGACCGGCTGCTACCTGATGAAAGATGGGGGCGGCAAGGTTATTTATGTTGGCAAGGCAGTCAACCTGCGCAGCCGGGTGCGTTCCTATTTTCACAGCCCGGCCCAATTGGACAATAAAACCCGCATCCTGGTGGACCACATCAAGAACATCGAATGGATCGTAGTGGCCTCCGAGCTCGAGGCACTTATCCTGGAGATGAACTTGATCAAGCGCCACCGCCCACAATACAACGTGCGCCTTAAAGATGACAAGCGTTACCCCTACATCAAAGTGCACTGGGCAGATCCCTTTCCTAAGGTCACAGTCACCCGCCAAATGCAAGAGGATGGCTCACGCTACTTTGGCCCCTATACCAGTGTCTGGGCGGTGCACAAAACCCTGGATGTATTGCGCCGCATCTTTCCCTATCTCACCTGCGACCGGGTGATCACCGGGCAGGACGAGCGCGCCTGCCTGTATTTCGATATCAAATTGTGCACCGCGCCTTGCATTGGCAAGATAGACCAGGCTGCCTATCGCCAAATGATCTCCGACCTGTGCGACTTTCTCAACGGGCGCACCGAGTCCATCGTGGCACGGCTAAACCAGGAAATGGAGCAGGCCTCGGTCGACCTGCGTTTCGAAAAAGCGGCTGCCATACGCGATCAGCTGGAAGCCATCAGCAGCGTTGTCGAGCGCCAGCGGGTCGTTTCCACGGATTACGCCGATTCCGATGTGCTGGCCATGGCGCGTTCCGAGCAGGAAGCTTGTGTGCAGGTGTTCTTCATTCGTGGCGGCAAGTTGATCGGCCGCGAGTACTTCATGATGGAGAACACCGCCGAGTTACCCGATGCGGACGTACTGGCTGAGTTTATCAAGCAATATTACGACCAGGCAGCTAATGTGCCGCCCGAAGTCTTGCTGCCCCATGAGGTGGAAGAAGCACAGGTCATCCGCCAGTGGCTGAGCAAGCGGCGCGGCGATGGCGGGGTGGAGATTCGCATCCCGCACCGCGGGCAAAAGCGCGCCCTGATCAAGATGGCCGCCGAAAATGCAGCCGAAACGCTGGCGGCCTTGCAGGCGCAATGGCAAGCGAGCGCCCATCGCCAAACCGAAGCCCTAGTGCAAATCGAGGAAGCGCTCCAGTTGCCGCGCGCCGCGCAGCGCATCGAATGCTACGACATATCCAACACCCAGGGCACCGCCGCGGTGGGGAGCATGGTGGTGTTCGAACGCGGCGTGGCCAATCACAAGCTGTACCGCCGCTTCAATATCAAGAGCGTGCAGGGGCCGGATGATTTTGCCAGCATGCAAGAGGTGCTCAGCCGGCGCTTTAAACGCTGGCATGCGGCTGCCGAGGACAGCCCGCTGCCAGGCGCCAAGCCAGACCCGGCTTTTTCACAGCTGCCCGACCTGGTTATCGTGGATGGTGGCAAAGGCCAACTGGCCCGCGCCGTGGCCGTGTTCGAGGAGGTCGGCCTCCTCGGCAAAGTGCCTTTGGTGGCCCTGGCAAAACAGGGCGAGGAACTTTTTTTGCCAAACCGTGCCCAGGGGATCTTGCTGCCGCGCAACTCGCAGGGACTGTTTTTACTGCAGCGCATCCGCGATGAAGCTCATCGCTTTGCCATCACCGCCCACCGGGCGCGGCGCACCAGGAGCGGCATCGCCTCGCAACTGGACGAGATACCGGGTATCGGTCCCAAACGGCGCCGGGCGTTGCTAAAAGCCTTTGGTTCCATAGAATCCCTGCGGCAGGCCAGCGTAGACCAGCTCACCACCGTCCAGGGCATCACGCCTGCCCTGGCGGAGAGCATTAAAGGCCACCTGGAATAGGGCACAAAAGGTTGCCCGGATTGTTGATAAAATTCTGGTATAAAGGCACACTATGGTAAAGAACAAGAATAAGAAGAAGAAGATAAATTTCAGCCAGATCATATTTGCTGCGATTGCGCTGCTGGTCATATTTACGATGATCTTGGGCGCCATCAGTACTTATTGACTTTTCCTGAGAGTTTTTGATAGCGGACGGGGGGATAAATAGCCTCACGTTCGGATTCACCGAATCAGGAGGACTCCAGATGGCTAAAGTGCTGAGGCCCAGGCTGTTATTCCTGCTAGCGCTAGTTCTTGCCTGGCTGTTTGATTACTTTTTCTGGGGGAAAAACGTTGGGGTGTCTTTTCCACTCTTTATTGTCCTCTTGATCGCCACCGGCATGTGGTTGGCCGGGCAGGCCAAGCTAAGGCCGGCGCCGGCAGCATTATGGTTGCTGGTTCCTATCGTGGCGTTATCCCTGGTCTCTGTGCTGCGCGCCGACCCGTTTACCTTGCTCACCAGTTGGCTATCGGCGCTGATCCTTTTGTGTGTATTTGCGCTAAGTTTACTTGGTGGGCGCTGGCCGCACTATGGATTTGCCGACTATATAGTCAATCTACTAACTTTCATTCCTCGAGGACTCGGGTTGCTGCGCCAGCAGGGGAAAAAGGCCGGCCGCGTCCAAGGCGAACAATCGTTCCTGCGTTCAATGGCGCCGGTGGCGCGCGGCTTGTTGTTGGCCTTGCCTTTGCTGTGGTTCCTAACCTTATTGCTAAGTTCCGCTGATCCTTTTTTTGCCGAATGGATGGACAGCTTATTCTTCAATCTCGAGAATGCGCCGGAATACATGCTGCGGGGCTTGATCATCCTGGGGTTGGCTTATGTTTTCTCCGCAACGTATCTGTATGCTTTTAACCACAGCAAGGATGAAGCCTTGCTAGGCGAGAAAAAGCCATTGCTTGCGCCGCTGCTGGGTTTTCCAGAGGCCGCCACGATGCTGGCCAGCGTGAACCTGCTCCTGGCGAGTTTTGTCGTGGCGCAGTTTCGCTATTTCTTCGGCGGCCTTTCCAATATCCTCGAGGGACCCGGTGGATTCACCTTCGCTGAATATGCCCGGCGCGGCTTTGCAGAGCTGGTCATCGTCGCCCTCACCGTTTTGGTGTTTTTCATCCTGCTTAGCAGCATCAGCAAACGGAAAAGTGGAAGGCAGCAAAACTGGTTCTCTGGCCTTGGAGTGGGGTTGTTTCTCTGGGTGACTGTAATTCTGGTTTCTGCTTTTGAGCGGCTGCTTTTACTGGAAGAGGCCTATGGTTTTACCCGCTTTCGCACTTACCCTCATATCTTTATGATCTGGCTGGGGATCCTGCTGCTGGCCGTTGTAATTCTGGAAACTTTGCAACGCCAGCGTGCTTTTGCATTGGCAGTCTTGTTGGCTGCGCTTGGGTTTGCGCTTAGCTTGCCGCTGTTGAACGTGGATGCGTTCATCGCCCGCACTAACGTTGAACGAGCTTCTTCTGAAGGCGACTTAGATCACTTGTATCTGGCTTCGCTTTCGGACGATGCGGTTCCCGTGTTGGTTTCCGCTTTTCAGGCCGCCACTGAACGCGGCGATGCCCTGTTGGCAAATCAGCTTACCGTGGCTTTGGCCTGTCATTTCGCAGGCTTTCCGCCGAATCCCACGCCGAGTTGGCAAGCCTGGTCCTGGGCCAAGGCTCTCGCCCAAGACCAATGGCGCTTATTTACCGCCTCGCTCGATGTTCCTATAGTTGCCGCCTCTCAGGGAGCCAGTCAGCCTTGGCCGTCGGTAGCCATCAACGGCCAGTTTGTCGACTGCGCCGTTCCCGCGTTCGAAGCGGACTTTCCGTGATGGTATGATGATTTGACCATCTCCGATGAAGTCCTCGCTAGCAGAACGCACCAACCAGGACTGGATTAATTCCCTGCGCCCGGCTCCTTCACCGGAAGCGCTGGAAGAATTGCGCGCCATCCTGTTGCGCGGGCTGCGCGCTTCTTTGGCCAGCCGGGTTAATGGCGACCTTGAAACCCTGACCGAAGATTTCGCCCAGGAAGCCTTGCTGAAGATCCTCAATAGCCTGGATACCTTTCGTGGCGAAAGCCGCTTCACCACCTGGGCGCAGAAGATTGCCATTCATATCGCCCTATCGGAACTGCGCCGCCGCCGCTGGCGGGATGTCCCTTTGCAGACCTATACACAAAGCGAGGATGGGGAGGAACTGGCTTCAACCCTGCTGACTGACCCGTTGCCCCAGCCGGACCGGGCGGCGGCTCAAAACGAACTGCTGAAAACTGTAAATTCGCTTATCTTCGAAGAGCTTACCGAGCGCCAGCGCACGGCTATGCTTGCCATTTTACAGGACGGATTGCCCTTGTCCGAGTTGGCTGAACGCATGGACACCAATCCCAACGCCCTCTACAAGCTGCTGCACGATGCACGCCAACGCCTGAAGCAGCGCCTGGAGGAGAAAACCGGCCTCTCAGCCCAGGAATTGCTGGGTTTATTTGAGACCCAATAGGAGTAATACTCTGGCAGTCCGTGACGTCAAAGAGGAAGAAGATCATGGCTCGCATCCGATCTGAAACATTAAAAGAGTTGCTCAAGCGATCCCTGAGCACGCGCTCCGATGAACTCGGTTGCGAGACCTGCTATGAGAAACTCGACCAGTTTGTCGAATTGGAGCTGGATGGTAAGGATGCAGCTCAGGCCTTGCCCATGATCAAGCGCCATCTTGAGCTGTGTTCCGGTTGCACTGAAGAATATAAAGCGCTGCTCATCGCCCTTAAACAGTTCGAAGCCGATAATCCCCAGCCTTAAGCTCCGCCGGTAGCCGTGTTTAACCCCCCCATGAAGCGCCTTAAGCCCGCTGGGTATAATTGCGCCTATGCCTCAAACTGAGAATAACGAAGACACTTTGCCCACGCCAGTAGAGAGATCAGACGTGGATAGCCTGGGGAAAACCCAGCGTGGCATTCCGAAAAAGGGAACATCCACCTCGATTTCGCAAACGAACTCCGCGCGCCCCAAGCGCTGGAAATGGCTGGCAGGTGGCCTGGCAACTCTTCTTGTGTTGGTGGGCCTTGGCGCTCTGGGGGGTTATCAGACCGGGGTCTTCGCCCGGCAGGCCCAGGAAGGGCTGCAAAGCGCGGTCGAGGCTAATTTTCAATTCCAGATGGGCTTGCTCGATCTGCAGCAGGGCGCTTGTCAGCGCGCTAAGGACCGTTTTATTTACGTGATCGAGCTCGTGGCGGATTATCCGCGTGCCCAGGAAAAACTGATCGAAGCCTCGATGTGCCAGGGTGTCTCCACCCAGGCTGCTGGCCAGGTTGAGGCTACCGAAGGCCCTACTGCGACCCCCGATCTGCGTGGCGCCGAACAGATCTTTGCCGATGCTCAGGGCTTGTTGACCGCCAGGACCTGGGATTCCCTCTTGCCGCTCCTGGATACCTTGCGCAAGAATTTCCCCGATTTCCAGCCCATCGAAGTGGACCGCATGTACTACATTGGGCTGCGTAACCGTGGGGCGGACCGCATTGTCGCCGGCGACCTGGAGCACGGTATCTTCGATCTGAACCGCGCCGAACAGATCGGTCCGTTGGATGCGGAAGCTCAAAACTACCGTCAATGGGCTATCTGGTATATCGTCGGTTTGAGTTTCTGGGAAGTGGATTGGCCTCAAGCCGTTCAATATTTCCAGTATGTTGCCGTGGCGGCCCCCCAATTGCATGACCTCAACTTTATTTCCGCTGAAGCGCGCCTGGCTACCGCCGTCGTCTTTTACTCAGAGCATTTGGTCAAAGAGGCCGAGCGTTTAGCAGCCCAAAAGCAATGGTGTTCGGCGCAAGACATGATGATCGAAGCCAACAACATCAGCCCCTTGCCTCCTGAAGTGGAACCCACCGCCACCTGGTATAGCGACAAGTGCATCCTGGATGGCAACGAAGAACGCTAAGCCCTAGAACCCCGCATGCTAATACCATCCTGGGCGCTGCTGCTGTCTTTTTGGCTGCATATGTTGGTCACGGTGGTGTGGCTGGGCAGCCTGGCAGCCCTGGCGCTGTTCATCCTTCCCACCACGCGCCGCAATTTAAAGCCCGCTGACTTTGCTAATTGGCTTGATGGTCTAAACCAGCGCCTGGATCCGATGGGCTGGCTTAGCCTTGGCATCTTGACGTTCACCGGGCTTATCCAAATGGAAGCCAACCCGAATTATGTCGGCCTGCTGGATGTTTCCAACCAATGGGCCTTAGCTATCTTCGTAAAGCACCTCATTTTCCTGGGGATGATCGGCGTTTCTGCTTATCTCACTTGGGGGCTTGCCCCCGCTCTGAAGCGTGCGGCTTTCGCAAAGGCCGTGGTACCAAGCCGGAAGGGTGACCAGATAATTATGGTTAGGTTCCAACAACTGGTCCTTCTGAATCTCTGCCTCGGTTTGCTGGTCCTAGTCTTCACCGCCATCGCCCGCATTTCCTAACCCCTCTCGGCATAAAGCTTGCACATCTTCCTGTAGAGGATGGAGGTGTGCCTTGTTTTCTGACTGGATTGCGATTTTGGCTTTACTGGTCGTCCATTTAGGGTTTGCCGCGCTGCTCGGCCTATTCGTTCGGCAAGCTAACTCTGCCGCCGATCGGGCGCTTGCCCTTGTGGGGGTCTTGGCCTATTTCGGCTCCAGCCTGGGGCTACCGTTATTGTGGCTGCCCAGGTTGGGGATTTGGCTGGCTTCAGCAGCCTTATTTGCTGCCTTCGCCAATCTGCCTTTACCGCGTGCCTGGCAATCTCGCTTAGTGTGGTTTTACGCTTGCCTGAGCATGTTGCTGATCGTGGCCTGGAGCCTTGCCCAGGGCTGGCCTTCACCGGCCATCAGCCTGGGAATCACTGCTGGGTGGGCGGGCGTCTTGGCCTGGCGGCGCGGGTTTCAAATCCGAGTTAGTTGAACCCCGCCTTTTATCCAAGCGCACGATGCGGCTGGCCCGCAATAGCGGTTCCGGGGATTCGCGCCCGAGCTCAAGGCGGCCGTGCACCAGCAGGGGCGCTCTGCCCGCCAGTTCCCCCCTATCGCGTTGATAGACCTCATCTGGGATTACTACGCGTAAAGTGCCCTCGAAATCAGCCAGATCCATAAAATAAAGATAGGCCCCAGCGCTGGTCTGAATGCGGCGCCAGGTCTGGCGCATGCCAGCCACGCGCAGGTCTTGCTCAAAGCGGTTGGCAGCTTCCACGGTGCTGATGGCCTGGGCTGCCCGGATTTGTTCTGCAAACAGATCCAGGGGATGCGCCACTAGGCTCACTCCCAACAAAGCCTCCTGGGTCTTGGCCTTTTCCTCCTCGCTCCAATCTGCCACGGGGTCAACCTCGGTTCCAAACAAGGGCATCTGGCCGCGTTTCCAGGTTCCGCTTTCCAGCTCATTCAACAAATTCGGGATGCTGCCCAAGCCCTCCAGCGCGCCGGCCATGATCAGGTTGCGCGCCTCCCCGCTGCGCGGAAAAACGCGCGTCAGGAAATCTGCCAGCGAAGTAAAAGGGCGTAAGCGCAAGATCTTTTGCTGCGTTTCGTTGGTGAGGTCACGCAACTGGCTCAGCCCCATGTAGAGCCGGGCTTCTCCCTGGATGTAGGCCACGCTGAACTGGGTTTGGGAGTAATTGATATGCGGGGGACGAATAGTTAAACCCAGGCGCCGTGTTTCCATCAAATACGTAGTTTGGTCGTAGTAACCGCCCCAATTGGCCAACACCGCCGCCATGAATTCCGCCGGGTAGTGCACCTTGCACCAGGCCGAGCGCCAGGCGGTCTGCGCGTAGGAGGCCGTGTGCGCCTTTGGAAATCCATAGCCGGCGAAAGCAGCCATCATGTCCCAGATCTGTTCGGCAAGTTCAGCGGGGACCTGTTTGCGTTCTCCCGCGCCGCGAATAAACTTTTCTTTCAGGGTGCGCATGCGCTCGCCCGGGTCGAAATGGCTCATGGCGCGGCGCAGCAGATCCGATTCCGCCAGACTGAATCCGGCCAGCTCGTGCACCACGCGCAGCACCTGCTCCTGGTAGAGGAAGACGCCGTGGGTCTCCTCCAAGAGCGGACCCAGCGCGGGATGGATATGCTCCACCGGTTCCAGGCCCAGGTGGCGGCGAACGAAGGCATCTTTCAGCCCGCCGGTGAGCGGGCCCGGGCGGAACAAAGCCAGGGCAACCATCACGCTGTCCACGCTGTCGGCCTGCACTTCGCGCAGCGTGGCGCGCATGCCGGGGCTTTCGATCTGGAAGCAGCCGATAGTGCGGCCGGTGCGCACCAGTTCGGCCGTGGCTGGATCGTCGTTGGGGATATTTTCAAGGACCTCAAGGCGGCTTTGCCCTTGCTCGGGATGTTGCTGGCGGATGCGGTCGGCCACGTCACCCAACACGGTCAACCCGCGGATGCCAAGCAGGTCCATCTTTACCAGCCCCGCTTTTTGCACGCCGGTCAGGTCGTATTGGGTGATGGTGATCCCCTTGCCGGAAAATTGGGTGGGAACCAGGTCGTTCATCGGGCCAGCGCTGATGACCACGCCGCCGGGATGGATGGATAGATGGTGGGGGAAATCCAGGATTGCCTCTGCCTGTTTGAAAATAACCTGGGAGTGCTCGTCAGGGTAGCGGGCTTCAAGATCTGCGTAGGGTTTTTCGCTTTTTTCCGCAGAACCGGCAGCCGGGTTCCAATATCTGTAAGGCAGGGTGTCCACCATGGTCTTGATCTCGGCTGGGGTTAACCCGTGCGCTTTAGCCACCTCGCGCAACGCCGAGCGGCGACGGAAGCGGTTAATGGTGGCGACCATGGCCACGCGGTCGTGGCCATATCGTTCGTACACATGGTGGATGACCAGATCGCGCCGCCGCGAGCACAGATCTGTGTCCACATCGGGAGGGTTGGGGCGCGCCGGATTGAGGAAACGTTCGAAATAAAGATTGAGCCGTACTGGGTCAGGGGTGGTGATGCCCAGGCAGTGGGCTACCAGCGAAGAGGCTGCCGACCCGCGCGAAGCAATGGGCACGTCGGCTTGGTGCGCGAAGGCAATCACCTCCTCCATAATAAGGAACAGGGTGGCATAGCCGCTTGACTTGATCACATCCAGTTCATGTTCAAGGCGGGATTGTATTTCGGCGCTTATCTCAACGTATAGCTTGCGCGCTCCGGCGAATGCCTTGTCGCGCAATACCTCCATGGGAGTCTGTCCGGCAGGTAGATCCAATTCGGGAAAGATGGCTTGCCCGAGCGGTAACTTAAAGCTGCAGCGCGCGGCAACTTCTTCCGTGGCGCGCATCGCAGCGGGGTTGGGGGCAAAGCGCGCCAGGAACTCTTGCTCAGTCGGAAAATGAGATTGGGGTGGGGCGCAAGCTTCCGGAGGCAGGCGGTCCATGGGCGTGTTGAGGCGCATGGCGGCCAGGAGCCGTTGGACCTCGGCTTGCTCGGGCTTAAGGTAATAAATAGGCCAGGTTGCTACTTGAGGAAGATCGTGAGCGTTGGTCTTCACTTGAGGGTGGGTTAATCGCAGGTAAAGGCGGTCGCCAAACAGGCTCCGGAGGGCGGCTAGCGGCTGTTGGCGGCCGCCAACCTGGCTTCCACCAGCGGAAGCCAGGCAAAGTAGCCCGCTGTGCTGCTTGGCCAGCTCTTCAAACGGCAGCGGTTGCGATTCGCCATGCAGGTCGTTGAGCAGCCAGGAACTCAGCCGGCACAGGCTCGCCCACCCTTCAGAATCCATGGTCAGCAGCGCCAGGGGCATCACGCCTTCGCCTTGTTGGCGTGGCAAGGTCAGGTTGGCTTCCATCCCGAGGATGGGTTTGATCCCCGCGTCCAGGCAGGCCTGGGTGAACTCGATGGCACCTGACAGCCGGTTGTGATCAGTTAGCGCCAGGGCAGGCTGGCCCGCGGCTGCAGCCGCGGCTACCAGTTCGGCAGGTGCCGGCAAGCCGGCAAGCAGTGAAAAATAGGAATGGGTAGCTAGATGGACAACCATAAGAACACGTGTTCTAGTACAGATTATAAATCAATTTAGTCTTCTCCTTAATCTTTTTGACCCAAGTCCCCGAAATAACGGATGGCCTATATGTTCGGACTGGGCAGCCTGTATGGTTATAATAATTTTTGCTTCCTGGCACACAACCTCAATGTCTCCTTCAATAGGGAATCTCCTTTTTTCTTTATCAATGTTCTTTACTGCAGTTATTGTGACTGCTCTGGTGGCAAAACCCTTTATTAACCTCGCCCACCGATTAAAGATCATCGATGTTCCCGGGTCTTCAGCGCATAAGAAACACAAAACTCCCACCCCCAAAGCGGGCGGGATGATCTTGGTGACCGCCCTTTTCTTCGTATGGATTGTGTTTGGCTGGGCATATTCTCAGGAGGTTCAAGGCATCTTGATCAGCGCACTGATCGTTTTT
>Ga0209521_10003048_pt1 | contig 13620 bp, 14 predicted proteins | sample Rifsed19ft4_FD_184016 | JGI IMG/M metagenome (GOLD analysis project Ga0209521, IMG submission 184016) | Soil microbial communities from Rifle, Colorado, USA - sediment 19ft 4 (version 2) | ecosystem: Environmental > Terrestrial > Deep subsurface > Rock core/Sediment | place: Rifle, Colorado... | reverse complement strand
TTGGGCATCGATTTTCGTCACTGTCAAAAGTTTGGATACAAAAGACACAGATTTATAGTTATTCGTATGGGTCGCAATTAAAAAATGACGCGTTTATGGCGCTTAGAAGCACCCGTTCTACAATAGCAAGCTCTTTATAGTAATGACGCACTCCAAGAAAGTTGAAAAACACGCTAAGGAGGCAGAAAGCCAATGTTTGTTCACACCAGCATCCGAACAAGCAACATGGACAAGTCAATAGACTTTTACACCAAACTCTTCGAGCTTAAGCTTGTTAGTCGGCGAGAGATACCGCAGAACAACGCCGAAATCGCTTTTCTAAGAGACTCAGAGGCGAAAGGCTCCACGCTTGAACTGACTTTCTACCGAAACCAGAAAAAGTTCATCCAAGCCGACTATGAAGACCGCGTGTTCGACCATCTTGCCTTTGAAGTCAAAGACATAGAGAAGACAATCGCTGCGATGCGAAAAGAAAAAGTCACCATAACCGATGAGCCTTTCAAACTCAGCGCGACAGGCCCGATGATTGCTTTCGTGGAAGACCCTGACGGAACACTGATTGAACTAATCCAGAGAACATAGCGCGTTTCTTGCAGTTTAGCGCGCTAGGCTTAAATATCGTTCGTTTTCTCTATTGTCAACGTGGCGTCGATGACCATGAGCTATACATCTGCGGTTGAACTGAAAGGCGTTGTGAAACGTTACAACGAGATTTTAGCCGTGGACCATGTTGATCTGACCATAAAAGAAGGCGAAATCTTCGGCTTACTTGGGCCAAACGGCTCGGGTAAATCCACTACTCTTAAGATGCTTTTGGGTTTGGTTCAACCTGACTCAGGTTCAGTCACCGTCCTCGGGGCTGATGTGCAAAAAAATCCTGTGGCTGTAAAGCAACTAGTGGGTTATGTTCCTGAGTCTCCGCGTCTCTACGAGTTCTTGACTGGAATCGAATACTTGGATTTCATAGGCGACATATATGGTGTGCAAACTGCGGAGAAGAAGAGCCGAATCAACGAGTATTTGAAGGCTCTTCAGCTTGAGGGACGCGAAGGCGACATGATAACTGGCTACTCTGAAGGCATGAAGCAGAAAATCGCGTTGATATCAGCGTTTTTGCACAAACCAAAACTGTTAATTCTAGACGAACCGCTAAACGCCTTAGACCCACGGTCGGCGCGCATAGTCAAAGATTTCCTGCAAGAATTGAAAACACAGGGCGTAACCACCATAATATCCACGCACGTGTTGGAGATTGCTCAGGCTATGTGCGACCGCGTAGGCATCATGTATCAGGGAAAACTTTTGGCGTTAGGCAACATGGGCGAGTTGCGGCAGATGTCGAAACTGCCTGATTCTGGTTTAGAGGACATTTTCCTGAAGCTGACGGGCACGGATGACATAAGAGCGGTTGTTGAGGAACTGCTGAAATGAATTGGAAGAACGTGCTTAGCCTGATGCGGGTTGACAGGAAATCTGGCAGGCTCATCAGAGGCAGAAAACTAACAAGGTACCGTGAGAACAGGTTCCTCGCTTACTGGGCTTATTGGGTTGCGCTAGCTATCGGCTTGGCAGTTGGCATACTGGTCAGCTGGGCATACAACTCCATTTCAGCGGGCGACCCAAATCTTCAAGCCCAATTTCAGATAGGGACGCTGAGTCTTTTTCTCTCGTTGCCCACTCTCGTTTTGATTTACAGTTTGGTTTTCACGATGATGCAGCAGATTCAACGCAGCGGCGTCAAGTTTTCGTCTCAAGTGCCCTACTGGCTGCCCATCACTTGGCAAGAACACACCTTAGCATCCATCTTAGCCAATCTATCAGGCTTTCCGTTGGCTTCAATCACATTCATTGGCTCAGCCATCATCATATTCTCCATAGTCATCGGTCAAGTTCTTGCAGCAGTGCTGACCGTGCTTGCTGTGTGCGCGGCTGCTTTCATGGCTAGCGCTACGACGGAAATTTTCAGAATCTTGCAGATGCGGTTCATAGGCGCAGTTTACAAGTCCAGCGGGCGAGCAGCGGTGTGGGTGCGGTTCATCGGCTCTTTGCTGTTCTTCATAGTGTTCTACGCTGTTTATTTTTATGTAACTTCTGGCTCTGGAGCCTTAACGTTCATCCAAACTGTCGCTTCGGTTCAGAGCACGGTTTGGTTTGTTCCCTTCGTGTGGTTGGGCATGACCCTCCACTATTCCATTGCGGGATTACTGCCGGAGGGACTTGCCTTCCTAACGCTTTCGCTCTGTTTTATCGCTGGCTTGGTTTTCCTCGCCGTCTTGCTGAACAAGCGGTTCGGACTTTATGAGCCTCCAGCGATAACGGTTTCGCGTGGAGTTTACGCTCCTAAAACTGGCTTCTTAGGCAAACTTGGGTTTTCCACGATTGAAGCAGCATTGGTCAGAAAGGATTTTAGGGCGTTTACGCGTCGACGAGAGTTAATGACGGTTTTCATAGTTCCCATCGTTGTAATTATGGTGCCCGTCATGCAATCTTTAAGCTTTGCAAACGAGCCAGTTCCACCTCAATTCAGTCTGTCTATGCAAGCCACAATTTTCCTGTTTCCAGCCTTTATCTTGGTTCTGAGCTTGGGCAACTTCATGATAGGCGAAGAAGGCCAAGCTGTTTGGCGAATTTACGCCTCTCCAATTTCAGCCAAGAACTTGGTGAAGAGCAAGTATTTTTTCATCGTTTTCTTCTCCCTCTTAGTCTTGCCAATCACGGGCTTAATCGGAATCTTGGTGTATCATCCGTCACTGCGCGCCGCCATCGTCGCATTATTAGAGCCAGTTTTCCTAGTATTCGCGCTAGGGTCAATTTCGCTGTCAACCGGCATAAAAGGCGCCGACTTCAGCGAAGCGCCTAGGCCGAGAATGATACGCTTAAAATGGTCTATAATCAGCCTAATCGCCTGCGCCCTAGCCGCTTTAGCTGTGCTGGCGCCTTTTGTGCCCTACGTGCTTTCAACTTTCGTTCCAAGCTTGTTCGAAGCATTCATAGACCCTTACTTAGCCACTGTTGTGAGCGGAATTATCGCCGCTGTTATAACCGCCTTCTTCTATCGAGTCGCGGTCAAAAACGCAAACGAGCTCTTAACAAAAGCAGAAGTATAAGGTATCGCATAGTGGCGGAGTTACTTTCCAAAGTGGCTCTTTCTAGGGTGTGGTTAATCTCTATTTGGTATCAGTGTAATCTTGTTTTGGGGACGCCCTTTTTGAAGTAGGCTCTGCACTTACAACAAACGGCATCTCAATGGGCGCAACAACCGTTTCCATGCCCATAGCCTATAAGTGGCTGATGATTGCTGCGATGACTATTGGGCGAGTAGAAATCATGTCAGTCCTAATCGCATTAAGCCCATACAAAACAAAAGAATAACAAAATTTAGTGCATATATGAACCATCAAGAAGTAACCCGAGGCACCAAAGCGCAGAAGCTCAGTTTAGGCGGCGGACAAATATACTACTGCCCTAAATGCTAAATCTAAAGGCTTCAAACATAATTCTACGCTTAAGTTCAACCTATGTTTCAGCCTTTATATAAGGGGGCTATAGTGTGTTTTCACGCAATAGTTTCGCTTGCTCTAAAAAATAGAAAAGAGTTTATGTTGTTTGGCATTTTTTGAGTAGCCGTTGCCACCGTTCATCTGTCAAGCGCTGAATTTCTTCAAGCAGCTTCTGGTTCTGCGGCGTAAGCAAGTGTCTGAAACGTCCTTGCCCTTGCAAGTAGTCTTTCACTGGTTTTTTCTTCTGCGGAGCCAAAGCAATAAGCTTACTCGGCGTAGACAGCTGGCATTGACCGTTTACTGCTTCCCACAACGGGAACACACAGGACTCCACAGCCAATTTCGAATACTCTATGGATTTCGCCGGGTCACTTCGCCATCCTCTCGGACAAGGCGCGAACACATGCAGAAACGCTGGACCATTCACTTCTAAGCCTTTCCTAACCTTCGAGAGCAAATCACGCCAATAATACGGCGAAGCAGTAGCCACGTAAGGCATCTCATGCGCCACCATAATCTCCGCAATAGGCTTCTTAGGCTCCAGCTTTCCCGGCATAACCGTGCCCGCTGGCGATGTCGTAGTGGCTGCGCCTAGCGGCGTACCTCCGCTCCTCTGGATGCCCGTATTCATGTAAGCCTCGTTGTCGTATAGCACGAAGAGGAAATCGTGTCCTCGTTCAACCGCGCCTGACAATGCTTGGATACCTATGTCGTAGGTGCCGCCGTCGCCTGCAAGCGCAATGACGTCTACGTGCTCTTGCTTTATTCTCCCTTTTTTCTTCATTATCTTCAGAGCCGCTTCAATGCCTGAAGCGTTTGCGGCAGCGTTCTCGAAAGCCGTGTGCAGCCACGGCGTAGCCCAAGACGTGTACGGATAAATTGACGAGACTACTTCCATGCAGCCAGTGGCTTCAGTCACTATTGTCGGTCCTCTCGTGGCTTTCATTATCAGCCTCAAGACTGTTGCGGGTCCGCAGCCTGCGCAGGCTCTGTGGCCTGAAAGGAACAGGTCTGGTTTTTCAGCTATGTCTTTTGTGGTGAATTTCCATTCTTCAGTCATTCGTTTTCATTCCTCCTTACTCTCTTAATCCTAAGTATTGCATTGGTTTCTCAACACGTTTGGTCTGCAATATTCGTTGCAGGTCTTCGTAGATTGCTCGCAGCTCTTGCGGGCTTGTGTCTCTTCCGCCTAAGCCGTAAATGTAATTCACAACGTAAGGATGCGCTTTAGCGTCGTAGAGTACATGGCGAACTTCGTGGAAAACTGCGCCGCCGTTTCCGCCGAAACTCATGCTCTTATCCATAACGGCGACTGCTTTCACGTTTTCCAGAGCCCTTCGAATCTCTTCGACTGGCAAAGGCCTAAACGTGCGAATTCTCAAAAGCCCTGCTTTAACGCCTTCTTGTCTAAGTTCATCCACAACCGTCTTAATCGTGCCTGCCGTTGAGCCTACACACACAACCGCGACTTCAGCGTCCTCAAGGCAATAAACATCAACAAGACCGTTTCCGTAGCTTCTACCACTCACCGTCGCATATTCACTATTCACCTTTTGAATGACGGCAAGAGCGTTTTTCATGGCTTCTTCCTGCTGCCGCTTAAATTCGAAATAATAGTCAGGCAGGGCTATTGGCCCCATGGTCATGGGGCTTTCTGGATCAAGTTTGAAAGGAACTTTTTTTCCTTCATGCGTAAGGACATCTGGCAACTGGCGCGTTCCAACGAACCGCTGGACAACATCGTCCACAAGCACTTTCACGTTCTCAAGCGTGTGGCTTAAGGTGAAACCATCCAAGCCAACTATGACTGGCAGAAGCACATTAAGGTCTTCAGCTATCCTGAAAGCCTGAATTATTGAATCATACACTTCCTGAGCGTTTTCAACGTAAATCTGTATCCATCCGCTATCTCTCTCAGCCATGCTGTCCGATTGGTCACCGTGAATGTTAAGCGGAGCCGACAATGCTCGGTTGGCTATCGCCATCACCACTGGTGCGCGGCAACCCGAAGTCACAAAAAGCATCTCGTGCATCAGAGCTAAACCAGCAGAAGCGCTTGCAGTAAAGGTTCTAGCGCCCGTGACAGACGCGGCAAGGCACGCAGTTAAAGCACTGTGTTCAGACTCGGTGCAGATAAATTCTGTTTGGACTTCGCCGTTAGCCACGTACTCGCTGAATTTTTCAACGATAATTGTTTGCGGCGTTATGGGATAAGCTGCAACAACATCCACGTCTGATTGCTTAGCGGCGTAGGCAACCGCTTCGTCTCCGTTCAACGCCATGACTTCTTGTTTAGCTATACTTTTCATGTCGGCATTCACTCCTGTTCAAGTTTCATCGTTATCGCCTTAGTCGGACACTCGTTGGCGCATATTCCGCAGCCCTTACAATAGTTGTAGTCGAATTCTATGTCTCCTTTCTCTGGTTTCCAGCGTATGGCTCCGTCGGGGCAAAAGAGCACGCACAACAAACAGCGCGTGCACTTCTCCAAGTCTCGCACGGGCATGTACGTTTTCCAATCGCCCGTCAAGAACCCAATGCTTGACTTTGAGCACACGCCTGCAGGCGCAATTTCTTTCCAACTTTTTTCGCGAGTAGTCATTCTTGTTTTGCCTCCTGATAAGCTTCCTTTATTACAGCGAAGTTTTTCTCCGCCAAGTCCGACCTGAATCGCTCTTTAACTGCTTTTTCTATACTTTCCAAATTGACTATGTTTGTGGCTCGGGCAACGGCTCCAAGCATGGCCGTGTTTGTTATGGGCATACCCAAGATTTTTAGGGCGATTTGTGTTGCGGGGATAGCCCAAAGTTTTCCTTTTTCCGTTTTGAGGTTTTCTCTGACCTTAGCAGGTTCATCAGCAGAATTAACTATGAAAATTCCATTCTCATCTACTCCAGACGCTACTGGAACTGTCTTCAGCAACGTCGAATCTAAAACGGCAACAACATCTGGCTCGTAGACCGCACAGTGTATCCTAATAGGCTCAGTGCTTATCCGCGTGAAAGCTGTCACTGGAGCACCCATTCTTTCAGGACCAAACTCTGGGAAAGACTGAATGTACTTGCCCTCGGAGAGGGCTGTTCGCGCAAGCAATTCGCTGGCTGTCCATGCGCCTTGACCACCTCTGCCGTGCCACCTGAACTCTAATAGCTTCTTCAATTAGCTCCTAACCTCACGATGGTTTCTCATTAATAGTAAAGCTCCTTGATATACACTTTTATACATTTTTCTAGAAAAATACAAAATTTGATGTACCAAATGTTAAGGTGGTGAAGCTTGATGTTGTGGTGTGGACTTTGAACTTCATGCGTCCTTTTGATTTTTTGTAAGCCGTATTGGGGATAACAATAAAGTTATATCGAAGTTCAAATTTCTAGGAATTGTACGTGCCAGAGTTTTGCCGTCCAAAAGATGGAGGGAGGCGGAGAGATGAAGAGGGTAGAAGTGCTTTTAACCTGTGACAGAACGTTAATGAGCGACTACCACGGTAACGAGTTCATAGGATTTGGAACCTGCGCTCCTCCAAACTTCATCCCCGAATGGTTTTACGGTTTTCTTTTTTTCCCGCCGATTAAATCAAACAACGGCATCCCCGTTGCGGCGCCCTATGGCCTGAGAAAAGCCGAAGCTCAACTTTTGAAAGAAGGGTTTAACGTCGTCACAGTCAGCCCAGACCACCTAGGAGAGTACATTAGCGAAGCCAAAATCATAGGCATTCACACCATGGATCCGTTTGGTTTAGGTCCAGCTTCAAGCACTCTTGCCGCTATTCTGAAAAAAGAACCTTACCTAGCGAAACACTTTCGCGGGTTGTTGTCTAATCCCGCAATCAAAGAAGCGAAAAAGGGAGGGTTAAAAATCATCGTTGGAGGACCAGGGGCATGGCAATTTCGGTATAGGCCGCAATTTATTGAAAAGAGCGGGATAGACTGCGTTGTCGAGGGAGAAGCTGAAAACGTCATCGGAAGAATCTTCAATGCTATTCTGAATGGCGAGGATGTTCCTAAGCACTATGAAGTCAGTGTTAAAGATGCGCCTACTTTGAAGGAGATACCTGACATTGTTGGTCCTTCGATTAATGGGTTGGTTGAGATTGGACGCGGATGCTGCAGAGGCTGCGAGTTCTGCAATGTAACGTTGAGACCGTTACGGTGGTACCCGTACGAGAAGATACTGCGGGAAATGAACGTTAACAACGCAGGAGGAGTAAGCATGTGTTGCCTTCATGCGGAGGATGTTATGCTGTACGGCTCTAAGAACACTTCGCCAGATGACGAAAAACTGATTAGGCTTCATGAGTTGGTTATGAAAAAATGTGACAGCATAAGCTGGAGTCACTGTTCGCTTGCAGCAGTAGCGTCAAAGCCGAAGCTTTTCTCGAGAATTTCTGAGATTATTCGGCAAAAGCAAAAGTGGTGGGGCGCTGAAATAGGCATAGAGACTGGGTCGCCTGCAATAGCCAAGAAAATCATGCCAGCCAAAGCGCATCCGTTTAAAGCGGAAGAGTGGCCAGAGGTTGTCCAAGCTGGCATGGGAATAATGCATGATAACATGTTGATTCCAGCATGCACGCTGATTGTGGGGCTTCCCGAGGAAAGGGAGGAAGATGTCCTGAAGACGATGGAGTTGATAGATGACCTTAAACGCTGCCGAAGCTTGATTGTGCCCTTGTTTTTTGTTCCGTTAGGCAGGCTGAAAAGTGAGGACTGGTTTAGAAAAGCGGAAATGACCGAGCTGCATAAGCAGTTGCTGTTTCAATGCGTGGAACACGACTTTTACTGGCTGGATAACCTCATTGATTTGGCGTTTGCGGGCAAGTGGTATGTGCGCTTTTTGAGGGAGTTCTACAAGGTCTTCGCGGGAATAGCCAAGCGCAAAGCGCGGCAGGTAGAAACCAGCATTTTGCAGTGAATGGCTAAATTTAAATACTTTTGTGGAACTGAAAGTGCATAGCGTCTGTGCTGTGCCGCCGTAGCTCAGCCAGGTAGAGCGGCTGGCTGTTAACCAGTCGGTCATAGGTTCAAGTCCTATCGGCGGCGCCAAAACGCTCTTTTGCGCTTTAGTGCTCGGCAAGACTTATACCCCCTCTTTAAATAGGCAGAGCTAGCTGCTCGGAAAGGACTATAGCCCCCTTATATAAAGGCTGAAACTAAAGTAAAACCCACTAGTGAATGCTTATCGTTAACGGCTCTGAACTAGTTTTCTTTAACGACTAAAAACTATACCTTTTCGTATTTCAAGTTGTTATTCAGGTATTTTTGTTTTGTTGAGCAGGTTTGGTTTTTACTTTTAGTATGAAGAGTATGCTTAGGGGCATTAGCGCGCTTAGGAGTATGAAGCCTACGTCGAAGCTGTAGAGGTCGGCTATGCTGCCGAGGATTGGCGAGAGAAAAATGGTGCTTGTGAAGCTGACTGTGACGTTTGCACCAAAAAGGGTGCTTCTGTACTCTTCAGGTGTTATATCTGCCAGTAGCGCATCGCTTACGGCGAGTAGCCCGAAAGAGGCGAATCCGAAGACTAAGCAAGGCGCCGCCAATAACGTAGTCGGCGTCACTGTAATCGCGTAAAGCGAGACGGATTCGATAATTACTAAGGCGATTAGAACCTTTTTTCTGTTATAGATGTCTGAGAGTCTTCCACAGAGCGGTGCGCTGAATAATCCTGCCGCTTTAAGCGTGGCAAATAGTAATGATGCCTCAAGAAAATTTTGGATGCCCCTGCCGTAGGTGAAGTATTGATTGGCAAAAGCGTCTGTTCCCCGTTGCCCAAGAGCGAATATAAACGCGGCTATAATTAAGATTATGGCTGAACCATAAATTTCCATGTTAAAGCGACCAGTCCTGCTGGCTTGTTTAGTATTGCTTTTGTCGCGCGGCTGCTCCGGGCTGATGGAGAACCACAATATCACTGCTAAAACTATGCCTGGAATAGCAAATAACATCAATGTTGGTCTCCACGTGTAGCTTAGGACTAGGACACCTGCGACGACAGGTGCGACGAAAGAACCTATGGCGCCGCCTGTCTGGTGTAAGCCTAAGGTTTGTCCTCTACTGGTCGGGCAAGTCTCTGCGAGGATTGAGATTCCGTTTGGGTGGTAAGTGCTTCCTCCTGCACCTGCTATGAAGAGGAGCAACGCAAATATTGCAATGTTGTCTACAAAGCCCATAACAAGAAAGGTAAAAGCGCTTACTGCAAAACCGAGCGTTAAAAGGAGTTTTCTGCTGAAGATTCGCGATAAATAACCTGCCAGTACGGGCAGTAAGGAGTAAGACAGAACAAAACAGGATAATAATATGCCTGCGGTGAAGTTGGATAGTTTGTAGTCTGCGGTTATTTGTGGGATGATTATGGGTGTTAATAATTGGTAAGCGTGGTTCATGCCGTGGCTTGTTGCAAGCAGCGCCAACTGTGCTCTGCTCCTCTCCTGCATGTCTGAGACTCCTTTTTCCAGTATTGTATGATTTTGAGTTTCAATGTTCCATTTAAACTATTCCGAAAATTTGCCCGTTAAGTAAGGATTGGACACCGCTTTATTCTTATTAGGAATAACAGCGTATCTTTTGATTATGTCATCTGCCGAAGTTGCGGTTCACGTGTTTCGCAAGCTGGAAAGCGAAGACTTCAGGATACTGCACATCATAGAGGCGGCTATGAGCAAACGCGAATTTGTCCCCAAAGAGCAAATAGCAAAATACGCCAAACTGCCCATGGACAGAATAGACTTCACGCTCAGCAGGCTCAACAAGCTGGGCTTAATCTATGGCATGCAAGGCGCCTATGTTGGGCACACGCTAAATTATGCTGGTTATGACTGTTTGGCGATTAACGCTCTTGTCAAGGCAGAGGTAATTGAAGCATTTGGAAAGCCGTTGGGAGTGGGGAAGGAGGCAGACGTGTATGACGCCTTAAACCCAGCGGGCGTGCGTGTAGCCGTGAAATTTCACAGGCTCGGCAGAATAAGCTTCAGGCAGACCAGACGCAAACGAGGCTACGCGACGGAGCGTGCGGGCTGGCTTTTCCAGTCGCGGCTGGCAGCCGAGCGAGAGTTTCAAGCGTTAAAGCTTGTTTATCAACACGGTGTTGCGGTGCCAGAACCCCTAAGCCAAAACCGCCACGCCATAGCCATGGGCATAATTGAAGGTGCAGAATTGGCGAAGTGGAAAGAAATCTCAAAGCCAGAAAAAATCTTGAAGGAAATTTTACGCAACGTGAAGAAGACTTATTTGAAAGCAGGCGTGATCCACGCGGACCTCAGCGAGTACAACATTATTCTACAGCCCAACATGCACATTCTCATAATCGATTGGCCCCAATACGTGATGGCGGATCACCCTAACGCACGACAACTGCTGATGCGCGATGTCAGAAACATTCTCAAATATTTCAGCCGCAAGCATAGGCTGAAGGCGAAGAACAGGGAAGTTTACGCTTACGTGACTGGAAAAGGCAGAGCACTTGCATTTTAGTGCTTAGTGGCGTTTAACACTATGTAGAGGATGTTGTTTCCGCGGAGCAGCACGTTTCCGTAGTTGGTGAGCAACTGCTCATCTTTGCATTCGGTTGCTCCTTCGAGGAGTATGTTCATGTGCCCGTCGCATTTTATCATTGTTCCCTTGTACCCGCAACCGTTCTTGAGAACCACTTCAATGCTTCCGTTTAACTGTTTAATGAGGACGTTCAAAGGTTTTTTACTGGGTTCCATCATAGTACCATGTTCCATTAGAGCCGATACATGCATATCCACAACCCAACATATATAAAAGTTTTATGAAAAAGAATGGCAATAAAGTTGTCGGTTGCTTTGGGTTCACGTAAAGCGTGCTTGTTTGATCATGTTCTCTAGTGCTCACTGCACGCGCTGCATCAGGTAGGTAGCCTACGAAAAACTACGCCCATATCCCTCTATGGTTTTCTGCTGGGAACTAGCGCGTGGAAAAATCTATATCCCTCTTTAAATAGGTTCAACTAGTGAAAAGCTAAGCGGCACAAGCGCTTTCTGCAGACTACCCCTCCCTTATATGAAGGAAGCTGGCGTGCCGCTTCGGTTATCCATTCTTCTACGGATGTGCCAATTTTCTAAGCGTAAACCTCTTATTTTGCACAGGGTTTAAATAGATGTCGAAAAAGCTAAGCCATTGCCTAAAAAAAGGGTAATGAAAGAAATGAAAAAGAAACTGATAGGGGCAATTTTAATAGTTATAATAGTAACGGTCTCAATTTTGGCTTATTTATTCTTTCAACCTCAACCTCTAGAGTATCGCACGCTAACAATCAATTCAGATACTACGTGGACGAAAGCAAACAGCCCATACACCCTTACAGAACCCGTGCTTGTAAGCAGCGGGATAACCTTAACAATCGAGCCAAGTGTTACTGTGAATCTTGGCAGCTACTACATGCAAGTGGACGGCACGCTGTTCGCCCAAGGTAGTAGCACCGACAAAATTTACTTCAACAGTAGTTTTAGCGGTCTAGGGAACTACGGAATCACTTTCACGCAATCAAGTATCAGTTGGAATGAGCAGACGGCTACTGGCTGCTTAATTGAGAATGCGGTTTTCAACTTGACCCCGATACACATCGATAATGTGTCTCCCAAGATAAACTTCAATTCTTTCAATGGCAATGGCACTCTTGACTACATCGCCATCGGAGGCGACTACAGCATACACGTCTATGGAGGCTCGCCTATGATTTCGAACAACACACTCACTAACACTGGAATCTCGATTTCAGGCCCTGGAGGCCTACCTACAGTTTTGAACAACACTATTACAAACACTGGATATGATAGCTACGGCTTTGGAATTCTTTGCAAATCAAATGCATTCATTTCCAACAACGTCGTCTCTGGCTGGATGCAATACGGTGGCATCAAGACAGACTCAGGTTACCTCGAAGGTGGCGGTTTTCCAATAATCAAAATGAATCTGATTATCAACAACAACATTGGCATCTACACGGACAACTTCTTCAATGCTTGGGGCGGTAACATCGGCACTTTTCCGACTATACAAAACAACACAATTTCCAAGAATTCTGTGGGACTGGAACTTAGCCACGAGGACCAGACATCTATTCGCTCTAGCCGTCCCCTGCAAAAAATCATAAACAACAATATCCAAGATAACTCCGACTACAACTTTTATTTGAATGATGTAAGCAGCGACATAAACGTCACTTACAATTGGTGGGGAACAACCGATACAAACGCGATAAACCAAACTATCTATGACAATAAGAATGATTCTGACATAGGCACAGTCAATTTCATTCCGTTTCTGACTGCGCCCAACCCTGAAGCACCAACAATTCCCATATCAACATCAACTCCCACGCCCACTCCGACGCAGTCGTCTCCACCAACTCAATCCCCAAGCACATCAACTGCGACTTCACCTTCACAGAATCCAACGGTGTCGCCAGCCACACCTCAAACAGGCTTCAACGGAATAGAAATAGCTATACTAATCGCATTAATCGTTATAGTTGCATTACTAATTGTTATAATCAGGCTTGTGCTTAGGAAAAAGAAGTAAACATGCTCTTGACTTTATTGAGGCTTAAAATTCCAGAAGGTGCTCCACTGATTCTGTTCACGGCTCAACGACTATTACGATTATTCTTCAAATTATAAGAACGGAATGGCGTGGTCGTCAAAGTTTCTTCAATATAGAAAATGCTGCTATCACGAGGAATGCGATTTCAGCCCAGAACAAACTGCTAGTGAGATTTTAGTGGGGCGAGTATGTAAAAGAAAAGGCAGGATTTCAGGCGCTTGCTTTCGCTTTTATTTTAGGAAGAATTTCCCTCTGCATCTGAGCAACGCCAAAAGTTGTAATCCTAAACTTTTCGTCAACAGTCTTCAATACCACGTCGTTTTTCACGAGTTCACCTAGGCGCGTGCTGGTTATTTTTCCGCTTTTTCCAAGCTTCGCCTGCAACTCCTCTTTCGAAAGCGCGTCGCTCTCCAGCAAGCCAAGCTCATGCCCCAAATAACTCGCCAAAAGCCACAGCGACAAAGTCTCGTTATCTGTTAACTTGCTCTTAGGCACCAGTAAGCTTGAGCCTTCCTGCGAAAAGGCGATTAAGCCCTCACAGTCTTTCGCGAGTTTCTGCA
>Ga0209521_10003047_pt1 | contig 13622 bp, 15 predicted proteins | sample Rifsed19ft4_FD_184016 | JGI IMG/M metagenome (GOLD analysis project Ga0209521, IMG submission 184016) | Soil microbial communities from Rifle, Colorado, USA - sediment 19ft 4 (version 2) | ecosystem: Environmental > Terrestrial > Deep subsurface > Rock core/Sediment | place: Rifle, Colorado... | reverse complement strand
GATGGGGAACATCGGCGAGGTGAACGCCCGCGGTTCCCCGATCCTCGGCGTCGGCACGGAGGGAGACAAGGACCTGGCACGATTCGTGGACCGCGTGTTGACGGTCCCGAAGGTGCCCGACATCCTCTATCCCGTCCCGGTCAGCGTCCTCTTCCAGCTCCTCGCGTACTCCGTCGCGCGCAAGCGTGGTTGCCCGATCGACAAGCCGAGAAACCTCGCAAAAACGGTGACCGTCGAGTAGAAAACCGCTGGTCGCGGCGGTGTTCTCCGCCCCCTTGAGCGCGGCCCGTGCGTGGTCCGGGCGGCGCCGTGCGGACCGGAAGATTGAAGGTCTTGCGAGTCAATCTCACGCACGGAAGTTGTGGTCGAGGTGGCGGCGTGTCCACCCCCGTGAACGAACTGGCCTGCCCCGGGTGCGGGGCCGCGTTGGCCCCATATGACCTGATGTGCTCGTCGTGCGGGACTCGGGTCAAGCACTTCTCGACGATGGAGAATCTTCCTCCCGATCAGAGGGAGCTGCGCGACATCGCGAACGGGGCGATCGCGCAGGCCGCCATGAACCTGGCGAACGCGCATCGGCTCGGCGTGAATGTGGGGCTCGCAGACGACCTCTTCGCGCTGTCGAAGAAATCGGCGATCGACCTGGACTTCGCCACAGCCCTGAACCTCGCGAGCAAGAGCGGGGAGGAGGCCGAGACGCTCACGGTCCAATTCGAGGCGCTCCAGAACCGGGTCCGGGCCGCGCGGCGGGCGATGGAGGCGGCGCGGGAGGACGGCGCGGACCTCCGTGACTGCGAAGAGCTCATGGAGATGGCGGACGCCGCGTCCGGCGCGGGGGATTACAAGAGCGCCCTCCGGTACGCCCTGAAGGCGGCGCAGCGCGCGGACCGAGGGCGCGGCCGCTATCAGGCGTGGAAGGTCGAGATCTCGGACTGGCTGAAGTGAGTCAGCTCGTCTCGCGCGCGACGCGCTCGACGATCGGGGGGAGCCACGCGGACACGGCTTCCAGGTCGAACCCATCGGGGAGGACGACGACGACGAGCGCGCGACGGCCCGCCTCCATGATCACGACAGATCCGCTCGCGGAGTCGAGCACGATGCGGCGCGGGGCCTCCCGGCGAATCTGGCTAGAGACGGTCATGCTCGCCCCGTGGATCGTCGCGCACATGATCGAGAACGTCTCCCGGGACACGCCCGGCGGGAGGTCGGCGGCGAGCACGCTCCCGTCCCGGCTGACGACCGCCGCCGCCTGCGCGCCGGCGTCGCGGATCTGCTGGACCAACGCTTCGAGGGACATCAGGACACCTCCATCCGGAACACGCAGCGCGGGCTCCCCGTGCTCTCGCACTCTGCCTCCGTCATCTTGACCCGCCCCCTCGTCTGCATCTCGAACATTCGGGTGAGGATCCCCCGCATGCGGTGGCACGTCTCCGCCTCGCTGCCGAGGGCCACCTCGATGGACCCGCGGACCCGGACCTGGTTCGGAGAGAACTCCATCTCCTCCGCCCACCCGCGGTTCACGACCGCATGCCGGGCCGCCTCGAGGAAGTTCTCCTTCCGTTCGAGATCCTTCGCGATCCCGTCCATGATCGAGGCGCCCTCGCGGAAGAAGAGGCCGTGACACGCGTACGCCATGACGCCCTCGTACAGCTTCCGCACGGAGGCGAATTCGTCCTGAGAAATCCTGACGTACCGCATCGCTCCGACAGAACCCGGGAGCGGCGCTATAAACGTATCGCGCTCCTTCTCTCCGGCGAACGTCTGGCCCCGCCGGGCGGCGTCAAACCCGGTCCGCGTTGACGAAAAGCATTTATATAGTGCTACAGATACGCAGACGGGGGAATTTTGGGCTAGTGCGTTAGAGTGCATCCCATCCCTTCTGACAGAACTAGCCCTCCCTTCATTTTTCAATTCCTCAGCGGAGCGGCTTCTCGGAGGGCGACATGTCGGCGGAAGTGGCTTCCGACCGGGCAGAGTGACTCCTCGAGATCAGGTCGGTGCGGCGATATGTGCGCCCCACCCCGCCACTCCAGGGGTCTTGGGGGAGGACGAGGAAGATCCTTGCCGCTGTGGCGCTCATTGTCGCAGGGGTCACCACGGCAGCCCGGAAATCGTGTATGCTCTGACGAATCCCCGTTCTCGGAAGGTAACTCCTGGTCGAGCCCTGCCTCCCGATATGGGATGGTCGTGGAAGGCGACGGGCCGGCGCGCGGAAGCCCTGAAATAGGGCGAGGTCGTTGGAACGCGCCATGGTCCTCGAGGCGCTCGGCCAGTCCCTCCGGAACGCGCTGCGGAAGATCGCGGGCGCGTCCCATGTCGACCCCGCGCTCGTCAAGGACGTCGTCAAGGACATCCAGCGGGCGCTGATCGTCGCGGATCTGGACGTCCAGCGGACCCTGAAGCTCACGAAGGAGGTCGAGCGGCGGGCGCTCGACGAGAAGCCGCCGGCGGGGATGAGCCCGCGGGAGCACGTGATCCACATCATCTACCAGGAGCTGGTCCAGATCCTGGGGAAGACGAAGGAGTTCCCCATCAAGCCCGGCCGGATCCTGTTCGTCGGGCTGTACGGGCAGGGCAAGACGACGACGATCGGCAAGATCGGGCAGTTCCTGCACAAGCGGGGTCTCTCCGTCGCCTTCGTGGCGGGGGACGTGCACCGGCCCGCCGCGTACGACCAGCTGAAGCAGATCGGGGAGCAGCTCCAGCTCCCCGTCTTCGGGATCCCGGGGGAGGCGAAGGCGGAGAAGGTCGTGAAGGCGGGGCTCGACCGCTTCCGGGACACGGACGTCGTGATTGTGGACTCCGCGGGCCGCCACGCGCTCGACGCGGACCTGATCGACGAGATCCGGCGGCTCGCGAAGCTCGTGAAACCGGACGAGACCGTGCTCGTGCTCGACGCCGCCACGGGCCAGCAGGCGGGGCCGCAGGCGAAGGCGTTCCACGAGGCCGCCGGGGTCACGGCGGTCGTCGTCACGAAGCTCGACGGCACCGCCAAGGGCGGCGGGGCCCTGAGCGCGGTCGCGGAGACCGGCGCCCCGATCGTCTTCCTCGGGACCGGGGAGCACCTTGACGACCTGGAGCCCTTCGACCCGCCGCGGTTCCTGAGCCGCCTCCTCGGGATGGGCGACCTGGAGTCCCTCCTGGAGAAGGCGGAGGAGGCGATCGACGAGGAGGAGGCGGAGGAGCTCACGAAGAAGATGCTCTCCGGCCGGTTCGACCTCGCGCTCTTCGAGAAGCAGCTCGGCATGCTCGGGAAGATGGGCAGCCTCGACCGCCTCCTCTCCGCGTTCCCGGGGATGGTGGGGCGGGTGAAGGACGCGGACATGGCCGTGACCCAGGAGCGGCTGAGGAAGTTCAAGGTGATCCTGAAGTCGATGACCGCGGACGAGAAGAAGGACCCGAAGGTGATCAAGTCCTCCCGCGTCCTGCGGATCGCCCGCGGGTCCGGGACGCACCCGAAGGACGTGAAGGAGCTCCTGAAGCACTTCAACATGAGCCGGAAGGCGGTGAAGGGGTTTGCGGGGAACCGGAAGATGCGGAAGCAGCTCATGAAGCAGCTCGGGGCGTCCGGGTTGAACCTCGGCGAGTGACGCGGTCCGCGAGGCTCCCCAACGTTAATGTAAGCTTCCCGCTTCCGGCGCCTCGTAGGAAGGGAACGAATGGGATTGAAGGAGTGGTTGCTCCCGCCGGAGCGGGAGTTCTTCGACCTGCTGGACCGGCAGGCGGGATTCGTCCTCGAGGGCGCCCATGCGCTCCGGGACCTGCTGAAAGACTTCCGGGACGTCGGCGCGAAACGCAGGCACATCAAGGACATCGAGCACAAGGGCGACGAGACCGTCCACACGATCTACGAGGCGTTGAACAAGACGTTCATCACGCCGATCGACCGCGAGGACATCACGGCGCTCGCGACGGACTTGGACAACGTGCTCGACCTGATCGACGGCGCCGCGAACCGCCTCGACCTGTATGAGATCCCGGAACCGAACCCCGCGATGTTGGACCTGGCGGAAGTGATCGTGGAATCCTCCGCGGCCCTCCAGAAGGCGGTCGGCATGATCCGCGACATGAAGAACGGGGATGCGGTCGAGAAGATCTGCGTCGAGGTGAACCGCCTGGAGAACGTCGGCGACGACCTCCTGAACACCTCCGTCGCCGCGCTGTTCCGCGATCACGACGTCGTCCGGATCCTCAAGAACAAGGAGATCCTCGAGCGCCTCGAGAGCGCCACGGACTGCTGCGAGGACGTGGCGAACGTGTTGAGCGACATCGTGGCGAAGAATCGGTGAGGGGTCCTCATGGTCTGCCGACACTCACACGTCGGAGGGAAAGCGGAGCGTTTCACAGGGGGTGGACGCGCTGTCCGCTGAGCTGATCCTCGTCGCCATGGCCCTTTCGCTCTTCTTCTCCTTCTGGAACGGGTTCACGGACGCGGCGAACGCGATCGCGACGATCGTCGCGACCCGGACGCTCAAACCGTTCCAGGCGGTCGGTCTGTCCGCGGTCGGGAACTTCCTTGGTCTGTTCTTTGGCGGCGCCGTGGCCGCAACGATCTGGAAGGGGATCCTGGACAATCAGGCGGTCGCAGACGCGGCCTCGTTGCGAGGGCTGTCGATTTCCACGTTGGGCGCATGGCTGTTCATCGGCGCGATTGTCGGGGGGCTCGTGTGGGACGTGATCACCTGGTACTTCGGCCTCCCGTGCTCGGAGACCCACGTCCTCATTGGGTCCCTCGTCGGCGTAGGCCTCTATGTCGGCGGGGTCGCGGCGGTGCAGTTGGACAGCGTTGCTCGCAGGGTCGTGTTCCCCATGCTGTACTCGCCCCTCCTCGCCTTCGCGTTCGCCTTTGTCTTCACGACGTTGATTGCTCGGGCATTTCGCAAGGTGCCGCCGACGCGGATCAACCGCCAGTTCCGACGCGCACAGATCGTTTCCTCACTCATCTTCTCGTTCTCCCACGGGTCTCAAGACGGGCAGAAGGTCGTCGGCCTTCTCCTCGGCCTCCTCGCGTTCCAAGGGCCGGCCCCAAGCTCGACGCCGTTCTGGATCATCCTCGCGGTGCAGATCGCCATCTCCCTCGGAACGCTCCTCGGGGGATGGCGGATCGTGAAGACGATGGCGATGAAGATCACGAAACTCCGGGCGTACCAGGGCTTCAGCGCGGAGACCGGGGGCGCGATCGTGCTCCTCGGGACCGCGTCCGTGGGGTTCCCGGTGAGCACGACCCACGCGATCAACAGCGCGATCATGGGCGCGGGGGCGACGACACGTCTCTCCGCGGTCCGGTGGGGGGTCGCGCGCCGAATCGTGTGGACGTGGATCCTCACGCTCCCGATGGCGGCGCTCTTCGGATTCCTCGCGATGGTCGTGATCGGGTTGTTCCTGTAGGGCGGCACAACCGCACGGGCGTTGGGAATTCCACTTTCCGATCATGCCTCGGCTTCGATGCCTTGCCGTCCCTCACGAAAGCGCGGACGGAGGGAGTAGCTTGAGGGGTCCGCGGCGGTGCTGCCCGAGTGAAGGGCTTGGACCGTCCGGTGGATTCGCTCGAACTCGGCGACCTGCTCCTTCGTGTAGCATCTCTTGCGCATTGTGACGGCAGGGTGCCACCGATTCGGATGAACCCATTCTGTGAGGCCTTTCTTACCTTGGGCCTTCAACTGAAGCAGTTCGAGGAGCAGCTCTGCTTCATGCTTCTTGACGACAAGGTACGGATAGAGCGCCTTGATGGCGGCTGCGGCGCGCCCGTCGTGGAGGCCCCACCCAACAAGGTCGCGGTGGTTCGGCCGCCTCGCTCTCCTGATGGTCACATTGCCGCCAAATGTCTTCGCGAGCAATTCGATGGCAGGAGAGGGCGCCACCTGAGCCGCTCGAATGTTGATCCGGTAGTGGGGCCACAGCATTCGCGGCACTCTTTTCTTCACAACCCTGAAGTTCCCATCGCTATCCATGACTCCGGCGAGATAGGCGAGCGTTTCTTCGGGCCTCCAACGGGCCAGGGCGTCCTCCAAGGGCATCACGCGGACCCCTCTGCTGCGCCGAGACCCTCCCCTCCCCTCATGAATCGCGATGAGCTCGGCCCTCACACTCTCCATGTCCTCGAGCTGTTCCGGGCTGAAGCACCGCCTGGATATTATCACGGGGAAGCCGCATCGATGTGGAAACGAGTAGGTTACGGAACCTCGTTTCGGAGACTCCTGGATTGAGCGGAGGTCGACGAGGAGCAAAGCTTGCTCTCGTTTCACCAGGAGATATGGGAGCAGACTCTGCAGCGCGGCTTCCGCTTTCCCCGTGTGGACTTCGCATCGCGCAATGAGCCGATGCCCGGGCCAGGCCATCGGTTTCATCACTCTCCCGCCAAAAGTCTCGGCGAAGAGGCGAACCGCCTCGCCGGGCCAGAGCTGCTGAATTCCAACTTGGATCGAATAGAAGGCGCGTCCGTTCTTCTGCGATTTCGGAATCTTGAGATATCCATCGCCGTCGATCAGGCCAGCCAAATAAGCGTGCCTGATGTCGGCGTGCACTATTCGGTCCAGGGCACGTCTGTGGTATTGAGCGTTTTTAGGGGAGATGACGGAAAGTACTTCTGTTCTTTCGAAATTGCGAGGCCCTTGGCACCGTGCTACTCAGACTCAATGCGGGGCGCCAAAAGATACTTGACCTGTCCCTTCCCGCCCGCGATGTCGAACTCCAGCCTCACGGGATAGTCGTTCCCCATGTACATCGTCACGGTCGGCGCCGTCGAGATCGCCTTGATCATGTTCGAGAAGTAGTCGAGCGGGAACAGCGAGCGGACCTTCTCCTTGCACGCGAGCTCGTCGAGCATGTCCTTCGGGAGCTTCAGGTTCGCGCTGTCCGTGTCCCCCTCGCTGAGGATCTCGAATCCGTCGGGCGTCGCGATCAGCGCGATGTGGTCGCTCACGCTCTCGCTCGCGCGGATGCCCTGCCGCAGCTCCTCCGTCCGCACCTTCACCCTCGCGGGCAGGTTCAGGGTCGGCACCTTCGGGTCCGACATGCCGGCGGTGTCCACGAGGCTCATCCGGCGCGTGATGTTCCCGACGTACGCGACGAGCCGGTTCTTGTCCTCCTCGTGCGTGAGCGCGAGCACCTCTCCCGCGCGGCTGAGCTTGAGCACCTCCCTCATCTTGTCCATGTCGAGCCCGAGCTCCACGTCGTCCGCCTTGTACGCCTCGAACGCGCTGCGGTCCAAGGTCAAGTCGACCATCGCGACGTGCGCGGGGTCCACGGCCTTCACGACGAGTGCCTCCTTCCCCGCGCTGAACTTTGCCTCGTCCACGAGGGTCGACACGACGTCGATCACCTCCCTGAGGACGTCGGACTTCACCTTCGCTTCGAACATAATCTCCCCCTGGGGTTCCGCGGATAATCTCCGAGCCCATATAAAGATGAGCGAAACGATTCCACGATGCGGCCCGTTCAGAACTCCCGCCAGGTGTGGGAGCACTTCGTGCACCGGTAGATCCGCGTCGTCGGCTCGTCCGCCGCGCGCGTCTGCCGCATCACCCAGAACGCCTCGCCGTTCCCGCACTTCGGGCAGTCGACGTGCGTCTTCGGCAGCGTCTCCATCACCTCGTCGAGGACGAGCACCTCCCCGGGCGTCTCGTCGCGCCGCACGACGCGGGCCGTGCGGACGTCCGAGGACGTGATGCCGCGCTCATAGCCGCACTGCGCGCACGAGAACTTCCCGTCCGCCGGGAAGAGGAGGGAGCCGCACTGCGGGCAGAACATGTGGGCGGGGGTGGGAACCGCGGGCTTCGCTAAAGGCTTTCGCTGCGGGACGCTCGCGGGGCGGCGTGTCGCCCTCTCCGGACGACGAGGGGGCCGTGCGGGACGCCGGACCCGCGGAGGGGCGCGTGGGCGGGGACGACGCGCCTTCGCCCTACCGGCGGTGCGCCGCCTCGTACTGGCGGAGCGCCCTCTCGACGAACCTCCGCGTCGCCGCTTCGTTGTCATGGCCGGGGAGCTCCTTCCGCGGGGGCGCCGTCTTGGCGGCCTCCGCGGGTCCGTGTGGCTGGTCCCCCGAAGCCGCAGCCCGGGTTTCAACCTTTTGGGGTTTCGGCCGGGGCGCGGCGGCGCGCACGGGGATCTTGCGCAGGTCCTCGAACCGGTCCGCCCGGTCCTCCCCCCACTCCGGGTGCTGGCGGCGGAAGGGGTGGAGGAGGGGTTGCGTGATCGAGATGCCGACGGACGTGCCGCGGCCTGCGGCGGCCTCCCGGCGGGCCTGGTCCGCCAGGACGCCCCCGATGTACGCGAACACGATCGTCACGAGGTACCCGTTCTGCCCGGTCGCGAACGTGCCCCGGAGGGCGTCCACGAAGGCGGCGAGATACCCGAGGACGAACTGGACGTACGGGGCGAGCGGCGGGGCGACCGCGGAGACCCCCTGTCCGATCGTGGCGGGGATCGCCCCGAGGCTGCCGACCCAGGAGCCGAGGAACCCGCGCTCCGCCCCCCACACGAGGAGGAGGAGGATTGCGACGGGCACGAACGCCGCGATCAGGCCGCGCCACGGCCCGCCCGCGCGTCGCCCGCCGATGTAGCCCGCGATCATCTGCCCGATCGTCGGGAGCCAGAACAGGATGAGCGAGAGGACGAGGATCATCTTCATGCCGCTCGCGATCGAGTACGGCCCGCGGCGGAAGTGGCCGAGCTCCGCGTCGGGGTACGGGGGCGTGACGGTCTTGTGGACGATCGCGGGGGAGGCGTCCCCGTCGTGCTCCCTCGGCGGCTGGCGGCGCATGCCCATCCCGTCAGACCGGTGTCTGACAAACGTCCGATAGGGCGTCCTCCCTCTTAAACCCGGCGGTTCACGGGAGGAGTCGCTTCGCGTGGGCCTCGAACCGGGCGAGGACGGAGAGCGCGATGCCCACGAAGCCGACCAGGGAGGCCCCCGCGAACGGCCAGTCGAACCGGATGAACTGCGCGGCGACGAGCACGATCAGGCTGAGGATCGTGAAGCCCGTCCCGAGCCAGATCATGAGTTTTCCCCAGCGAACCTTGTTCTTCCAGAAACAGAAGGCGCCCACGATCACGAACGCGCCCCCGACGGAGCCGATTCCGATGAACACGAGGTGCGCGAGCGACAGGAGCTGCCACGACCCGAGGAGCGCCTCGATGATCTCGAAGGTCTGGTTCCACTGGTACGCCCCCGAGACCCCGGAGGCGACCATGAGGACGCCGCCCCAGACGGCGAGGGTCGCCGCCTTCTCGTTGCCCGTCATGTGCTGGGCCTCCGCGGGAGGCCGGACGACGGTCTCGCCCATGTCCACGGGGGTCGCCATGACTACCCCCCGAGCAGCGCGCGGTGGTTTTCGGGATGGGCGTCGAAGTATGCGCGCACGGGCTCCAAGGCCCGGTTCAACGACCGCGCGACAGCGTCCTTCAGGTCCTTCGGGTGCAGGTCGCCCGCGGCGTACGTGCCCGCGAGGTCCTCGAACGTCGTCACCGCCAGGTCGCCGCCGTGCTCCTTCGTCCGCTCGATCCGCAGGGAGCCGTGGAGGGGGAGGAGGATGTACCGCGCGATCTCGACGATCGGATTCCCCTCGACGACCTTCGGCGGGCAGAACGCCTTGCCGAGCTTGCGCTCGACCTCCGAGGGCGATTCCGGGAGGAGGATCGCCGCGTCCGGCCTCGACTTACTCATCTTCGACTCCGCGGGCTCCATGCGCCCGCCCCCCTGGAGGCCGGCCACGAGGGGCGTGTGGAGCCCCACGATCCGCTTCCACCCCAGCTTCGGCGCGAGGTCCCGGTACAGCATGTGCGCGTGCCGCTGGTCCATGCCTCCGAGGGCGAGGTCGAGGTCCAGCGCGTGGATGTCCGCGACCTGCATCGCGGGGTAGATCAGCTTCGACGCGTCGAGGTCCGCGTCCGCCTCCTGGCGGCCCATGATCGTGAGCGCCCGGCGGATCCGCGCGACGCTCGCCGCCTTGCTCACGCGGATCACGTTCATCCAGTACTCCTTCGAAGCGACGAGGTCCGTGGCGGTGAGGAACCGGACGGACGGGGGCGCGCCGAGCGCGCGGAAGCAGTCCTCGAAGTACCGCGCGCACGCCTGGATCCGCTCGAGGTCCCCGCCGAGCTTGTCGTTGATGTAGGCGTGCCAGTCCGCGAGGAGCACCGTGAGGTCGAAGCCCGCGTCGGCGAGGTCGCGGAGCTTGGCGGCGATGATGTACCCTTGGCCGATCTGCATCATGCCGGAGGGCTCGAAGCCCACGTACGCCCTCGGGCGGCCGCCGCGGGACAGGAGGGCGCGGAGTTCGTCCTCCGTCACGGTTTCCACGGCGTGGCGGCGGACGAGGTCGACGTTCGCCTCGAGGCCCACGATTCCGCCAACGGGAGGACGGGGTATTAAGGCATCGCGGGCCGATTATCACGGGGGCACGGCAATCTCCAGGGCTCGGACCTGAACGCCCTTCGCGATTTGGGTGTGGATTGGGCATGAGCGTTTGAACGGAATCCGGGGTCCCGGCCCATGAACCGGCTTTTGGGGGTTTTGGTCGCAGCGATGGCGGCGGTGGGGATCGCCGCGGCGGGCTTCGTGGCCGTCGCGGACGATGACGACGAGGAGGAGGATCGAGAGTTCCGGGCGAAGCTGAACGGGTACGAGGAAACGCCGTCGGTCTTCACGACCGGGAAGGGGCGGCTGACGGTGACCCTCAGCGCGGACGGCACGACGCTGTCGTACACGCTCACGTACTCCGGGCTCGAGGGGACGACCACGACGGCAGCGCACATCCACCTCGGGCAGCGGGGCGTGGCGGGAGGCGTGTCCGCGTTCCTGTGCGGCGGGTCCAAGCCTGTGTGCCCGAACACGGCGGGGACCGTGAGCGGGACGATCGTCGCGGCGGACGTCGTCGGCCCGACGGCGCAGGGGATCGCGCCAGGGGAATTCGGGGAGCTCGTCACGGCGATCCGGGACGGCATGACGTACGGGAACGTCCACACGAACAAGCATCCGGGCGGGGAGATCCGGGGACAAATCCGCTGAGATCGTTGCGAACGGGTTTCCGGAGCGACCGCCAGACGGAGGGCTGGAAGCCGACCCGCGGGGTCAACCGAGCGCGACGTCCAGGACGACGTGGGCCACCCGGGGCGCGTACGACTTGATCCGATGCACGGCGAGAAGTTCCGCGCGGCGCTTCGCGCGATGGGCGGCGGCCTCGACCCGCGACCACGGTCCGTCGGGGACGTCCTCGACCGGCACGGCCTCGTGGTAGTGGAGGACGCACGGGTCCCTCGCGGTGCGCATCGCGACGTCGAGATACGGCTTCCCGCGGAGGAGGCCCATGACGATCCGGTCCGCGGCGTCCGGCGGCGCCACCTCGCGGCAGTCCCCGAGACGCGGCTCCACGGACCACGCGCAGTTCAGCCGCACGTTCGCCTCCAGGTACGCGAACGCCGCCGGGTTGACCTCGCAGGCGACGACCCGCGCGGGCCGGCCGTGCACCGCCATCGGGAGGGCGAAGTACCCGATCCCCGCGAAGAGGTCCACGACCGTCTCCCCGGGCCGCACGACGCGCCCCATCCGCATCCGCTCCGCCACGTTCCCGGACGAGAACATCGTGCGGGCGACGTCGAGCCGGAATCGCACACCGTCCTCCAGGTGCACGGTCTCCGTCTCGCCGCCGAAGAGGACCTCGACGTCCGGCTCCCGCCAGGGCCCCCGCACCCCGCGGTCCGAGACGACGGACTTCGCCCGGAGCACGTCCGCGTAGGCGGCGGCGATCCGGTCCCGGCCGCGCCCGATCTCCGGCAGCTTCAGCAGGAGGACGTCGCCGATCCGCTCGTACCGCCTCGGGACGTGGACCGCGAGCCCCGGGGGCAGCCGGCGCGCGACCTCCCGCCACGGCGGCACGGGTGCTGAACTCCCGAGGACGACCCCGCCGTTCATCTCATCCCGGGGACTGGGGACGGCACGTTTAAGGCCGCGGGACGCCGGGGTCGGCGGCGTGCGGGTCCTGCCGCGAGCCGCGCACCGGGACCGTCCCATGGGGCCGGAGCGGCCAACGCTTATTATGAGGCCGAGGCTACGGGAATCCGGAATGCGCCGCGGATGGGCCGCCGTTCTCCTCGTGGTCCTGCTCCTGGCGGCGACGCCGCCGCCCGCGCGCGCGCACCCCGCCGGGAACCCCAACTACGTGAACCGTCTGCTCGACACCCTCTCGACGCCGGACCTCCGCCCCGGCGATTCCGGGCCGTTCCTCATGAGGGTCACGAACGCGTACCCGTGGAACATGTCGGGCATCACGCTGCGGTTCGAGATCTACCGGTACCGGGAGATCGACGTGACCCTCGAGGTCGGCGCGGGGTGGACCGGCGGCCCGTCGTTCGTCGACGAGTTCGGGATCGACCACGGCCTACGGATCGAACCCCTCGTCCTGGGGCCGGACCGCGACGGCGTCCTCGAACCGGGGGACGAGGAGAACGTCACGGTCACCGTCGTCACGAGCCCGGAGACGCGCCACGGCGGCTTCCTGAACCAGGGCGCGTACTTCGTGCGCGCGCTCCTCGACTTCACCCTCTGGGACGGGACCCCGCCGAACCGGACGGTGATGATGTCCCGCGGGTATTTCACGAACGCGCAGCTGGTGGACGCGACCCTCAACGCGACGGCGGTGTGCGCGCCGACCGTGTACTGCGAGGGCTCGATCAACCTCACGGCCCTCGGGCGCGTCCAGACGGTGGTGCCGGGCCTCGACCACCTCGACGGGATCCTGCCGGAGACGACGTTCAGCGTTCGCGAGGAGATGCCGGTGTGGCCGTTCCTCGCGGTCGCGGGCGTGATGGTCGCGGCCTTCGTGTTTGCCGTCCTGTTCCACGTGGAGGAGAACCCGGGGAAGTACCCGCGGCTCGCACGGTGGTGGATGTCGGTGAAGGGGAAAGCGCGCGGCGTGCGGCGGCCGAGGTCGAAGTGAAACCTCCCTGGCGCGGCCGGCTCGGCAATGTGAACACCGCCGGACCCGTCTGCACCGAAGGCGCAGACTTCTTCGCGAGCGACTCGGAGGCAAAGGGATCGTGCCGGGGTTAGGGCCCTCCCACATCCGCGGGACATTCCTGCTGCTCTTCATGCCTTACCTGATCGTCGTCGTGATCATCCTTGGATGGACTACCCTTCTTGGTCTTTCGTGATCGGAACTCCTTGAGCTAGACACCTTCTTTGCGTTTTTCGCGGCCCCATCGCGGGTCTCGGGATCGCGTTCGTACTCACCGCGTATCGCGAATGGGACGGGATGGGGGGAATCGCCTTTGGAACCGGAGTCGTGGCCCTTGCGTCCATCCCCTTGCCGTTCCCCGGTTGGGGCCTTCAGGAGAGGCTGATGGGGCTCGCGGCTGGACTCATCTTTCTCTCCCTCGGCTACCGGTGGAGACTCAAGGGCCGAATTGTTTGAATGAACGGAGCATCGAGAGTCGGGTCCCGAGACGGTCCGAGGAGCGGCCCGACGCGAAGTCTGCCCGATTACGGTTTCACCTTGCCGAATGGGACTTCGCCCGAATCGGGCGAAGTGTAAAGTCCCGAAACAAGTTCCTTGGAGCGGAGGCACGATGGCGGGACATGCGGACGCTGACGAGGGAAGAGACCGTGGAACTCGCGCGTCGGGCCA
>Ga0209521_10003046_pt1 | contig 13626 bp, 17 predicted proteins | sample Rifsed19ft4_FD_184016 | JGI IMG/M metagenome (GOLD analysis project Ga0209521, IMG submission 184016) | Soil microbial communities from Rifle, Colorado, USA - sediment 19ft 4 (version 2) | ecosystem: Environmental > Terrestrial > Deep subsurface > Rock core/Sediment | place: Rifle, Colorado... | reverse complement strand
TGCAGCCTAAAATAGCCGTTTTGGACGAAACAGACTCAGGTCTGGACATTGACTCGGTCAAAATAGTCGCCGAAGGGGTCAACCGGCTGGTCGGACCTGAAATGGGCGTCATGATAATAACCCACTACCAGAGAATACTACGCTACATCAAGCCCGACCATGTGCACATCCTCCTCGACGGGCGCATAGTAAAATCGGGCGGAGCCGAGCTCGCCGAGACTCTGGAGGAAAAGGGCTACGACTGGATCAAGAAGGAAGTAGCCGCGTAAGCTTCCGAAGGTAACTGTAGGGTTAAAAAGGAAGTTAACAACTAGGAAAGTGAGAAGAAAATGGCAATCAGCATAACCGAGAAGGCGGCTGGCAAGGTCCAGGACTACCTGAAACAGGTTAGCGACCCATCGCTCAGCCTACGGGTGTTCGTGAAAGCCGGAGGATGCGCAGGCTACCAGTTCGGGCTCAAGCTCGACAAACAAGCACCAACCGATGTTGTGGAGCACAAGAATGGCGTCAGCATCGTCTCCGACCCCAAGAGCGCAGACTTGGTCGGTAACGCTGAGATCGACTATGTCGAAACCGAGATGGGCGGAGGTTTCAAGTTCAACTTTCCCGAAGAATACCTCACCTGCGGCTGCGGCCACAGCTTCATACCGAAAGGAAAGGAACAGGCTACCGGCGCGCGCAGCCCTGAAGAACACCACATGCACCACTGAAAACCCCTAAATCCGTTCACGCTGTTTCTCAACCACTGACTATCAGAGGACGAACTATGCAGAAGACCGTACCATACGATGTCCAGAAGGTACGTGAAGACTTTCCGATACTGAAGAGAGTCGTCAACGGCAAGCAACTGGTCTACCTAGACAACGCGGCCACATCCCAGAAGCCCCAACAGGTCATCGACGCACTGGACCGGTTCTACAAAGAATACAACGCCAACATTCACCGCGGCATCTACAAGATCAGCGAAGAGGCCACCGCGGCCCACGAGGAAGCACGGGCGAAGGTTGCGCGTTTCATAAACGCCCGACATGCTGAGGAGATCGTCTTCGTACGCGGGACAACGGAGGCAATCAATCTTCTCGCGCATTCCTGGGGACGGCCCAACATTGGCCTCGGCGACGGGATAATGCTCACAGAGATGGAGCACCACAGCAACATCGTCCCCTGGCAACTCCTCGCCCGTGAGAAAAGCGCGGCTTTGAAGTATGTTGGAATCACAGACGACGGGCTTCTACGGCGTGAAGATTTCGCCCAGCATTTCGAGAATGATGGTGTGAAACTGTTCTGCATGGCTCACGCGTCTAACGTGCTGGGGACGATTAACCCGGTTCGAGAGATGATCCGTGAAGCCCACAAGCACGGCTGTCGCGTCCTAGTGGACGCGGCCCAGACTGTTCCCCACATGCCTGTTGACGTTCAGGATCTTGACTGTGACTTTCTCGCGTTTTCCGGCCACAAAATGTGCGGCCCGACGGGAATCGGTGTTGTTTATGCGAAGAAGGAGCTACTGGAAGAGATGGTTCCCTTCCACGGAGGCGGCGAGATGATTCGGGAGGTCCACTTGTACGAGTCTACTTGGAAGGATCCGCCTTACAAGTTTGAAGCGGGAACAGTCAACATCGCCGGAGCAATAGGCCTAGGTGTAGCTGTTGACTATCTCTCCCGGCTTGGGATGCGGAACATTCGGACCCATGAACGGGAGCTGACGGAGTATGCGCTGGAGAAGCTTTCAAAAATCAGACACATGGCCATTTACGGCCCCAAGGATGCTCATGTCAGTGGTGGAGTCGTCAGCTTCAACCTGGGCGACATACACGCACACGACATGGCTTCACTGCTTGACGAGGATGGCATAGCGGTGAGGGCGGGCCATCACTGCGCGCAGCCTTTGATGGAACGGCTCGGGGTCCCCGGCACCACTCGGGCAAGCTTCTACCTGTACAATACCGAGGAAGAGATTGACCGTCTCGCCGAGTCTCTGGAACGGGCGGGAAGAATCTTCAAGCTTTGAGCAGCATTTATTCCGAGATAATCCTCGACTACTACCGCTACCCCCGTAACAAGGGCCAATTGTCGAGTCCGCAGATCAAGGCGAAAGATTCCAACCCGTTGTGCGGGGACGTGGTGGAGATTCAGATAGAACTTGACAGCGACAGCCATGTTAAGGATGTACGGTTTAACGGGCAGGGCTGCGCGATCAGCCAGGCATCAGCCTCAATGCTCACAGAACTCGTCAAGGGAAAGAGCCTTGACGAAGTCAGAAAAGTATCCAAAGATGATATTTTCTCACTTATCGGAGGCCAGCTTAGCGTGGCCCGTGTGAAGTGCGCCCTTCTCTCGTTGAAGGTCTTGAAGACGGGTCTTTACACCTACCTAGGCTCACTGGACAGTTCCAAGGACGAACTGGCAAGCCTCTAAGGTTCTTCGGGTTTCTTCTCCACGCTAGGCTTGTCGCCCTGGACCAGGAATTTTCCTGCTTTGTACTGAATCTTGCTGTGCTTGATGATTCTGGGAGAGTAACTGCCAAGGACCCTGGCCTCTCCTTCGCCGGCCTCAGCGAGAAGGACCTGCTCTTCCACATCTTTCTTCAGGTCGGCGATGGAGTGTTCGCAGCCGAAGATTATTGACCGGTAGGTGGAGTATAGGTCGAGGTGGTTGGTCCGCTCTGCTTCTTGCCTGCAATCGTCACAAACTAGTATCTTGACCGTTTACGAGAACCTCAATCGAGTTCCACGTAGACTTCCCCGTTCTCAACTATAACAATGAACTTTTTCAGCGGGACTGTTGCGGGCGGGTTAACCGCTTCTCCTGTTGTCAGGTCAAACTGCGACAAGTGCAAAGGACACGTAACTCGCTCGCCGAGAAGAAAGCCGGTCGAGAGGTCCGCCTCTTCATGTGTACACGTACCATCCCAGGCCCTAAGAACCCCGTCAAGGTTGACGACCAGGACCCTTCGCCCGTCGACCTCGATACCCTTCATCGTCCCCGGTGGCAGCTCTGAAACCGGGCAGACCCTTAGCAGGTTTGACAGTCTCTCGGCCTCTACCGGTACTTGTAGTGTCTTTCGAAAAGGTCGGCTGAGACCGCGACCTTCTCAGGCTCCTCCTCATACTCGGGCAGCATATCCGGCCGTGGGGGTATCTGGCTGCCACGGCCCGCCCATTTCTCCTCTATGAGGTATTGGATTCCTGCGCGTACGTTTCTCGACGGTATTCGCTCGACCGCGGGATGGAGGAATCCTAGTATGATCAGCTTCCGAGCCTCGCTCTGGGTCAAGCCTCTGGACTCCAAGTAGAACACTTGCTCTTCGTCAATCTGTGAGACAGAGCCTGAATGTGTCGCCCTGACCTCGTTAGTCTCAATCTCCAAACCAGGAATCGCGTCGGCCCGGGCCTTTTTGCTGAGAATCATCGCGTGCTCCGCCAAGTAAGACCTAGAATTCTTCGCGCCTTTGCCAATCCGTATCATTCCCTTGAAGACGGACCTTGAACTATCAGTGAGGACCCCCCTGGCCAGGACGTGGCCCGTTGTGTTGGGCGCTATGTGTGAGAGGTCCGTTACAATGTCGAACCGTTGGTCCCCCGCGCCGAACACGATTTCAACATCCTCCGCGTTAGCTCCCGGCCCGGCTAATGCACTGTCCATTCTGGACCGTGTTATCCCGCCGCCTACGTGGCCAATGGTCCAGTTGACCCGGCTGTCCTTCCCTCCCACAGACCTTCTGTTGACGAACGAGTGGACATCAGCCTCGAAGTTCTGGACACTCGCGAAGCTCACCTCGGCCCCTTCGCCAGCGAAAACCTCCGTGACCTCACTGTACAAGGCGGGACCCTGTTTCGAAGCGTCCAGCTTAGAATACGCCTCTTGGAGAAAGGTTACCCTGCTGTTCTCGTCAGCCACGATGATATTGTGGGAGAACGCTCCAAGCCCGTGAGACTGGACGAAGACGATGTTTCGGAATGGGACTTTGACCGCGAGTCCTTTGGGAACGTAAAGAAGGACGCCTGCTGTGTAGAGAGCATTGTTGAGGGCGGCGAACTTGTCAGAATCGGGCGGGATTGCCTTTGAGAAATGGCTCCCGACCATCTCAGGGAACTTGGACAGTGCGGTTTTGAGGTCTGCGAATACCACACCCTCCTTCTCCAAACCGCCATGGAAAGTTGTCTCGACAACCTCCGAGTCCACCTGGACGACCAGAGTCTGCTGGTCCGCCAGCAAGTGCTTGACCTCCCCTGGCACAGTGATATGCTTGGAGGATAGGCCAGGTTCCACCTGGTCCAGTTTCAAGCCCGCAACCATATCCACATATTTTGTGTAAAGTGGCGACTTTTCCAGGGGCAGCTGGTTGAACAGGTCGAGAGATGCCAGCCTCTGCTTGCCCAAGTGTTCAGGCTCAGAGAGCAGTCCTGAGGCTTCCTTGACCATTTCTGGTGTCAGGGCGGCTAGCGAGGCCATGGCTGGGATGGTCTTTGCCTGGTCAGAATTACAAATAGAGTATTGGGTTGTGGCCCAGACTAGCCGACGGCGCCTTCCATTTCCATCTCTATAAGCCGGTTGAACTCGACAGCGTACTCCATCGGCAGGACCCTGGTGAAGGGTTCCATGAAGCCTGTGACGATCATTGCCAAGGCCTGTGTCTCCGTGAGCCCTCGGGCCATCAGGTAGAACATCTGGTCCTCGTTAATCTTACCAACAGTGGCCTCGTGTGTTATGGTCGCGTCGTCCTCGTTAACCTCCATGTACGGATACGTGTCCGTCCGCGACCTCTCGTCCATCAGCAACGCGTCACACCGAACGCTCGACTTGACACCTACCGCTCCCTTGGCCACATGGACCAGGCCTCTGTAGGTTGTTCTGCCGCCGTCTTTGCTGACGGATTTCGAGGTGATTCGTGAACTCGTGTAAGGCGCAAGGTGAACCGCTTTCGCCCCGGTGTCCTGTTGCCTGCCGGACCCTGCGAACGCGACCGAGACAATCTCGGCCTTTGCCCTCGGGCCGACCAAGTAGACTGACGGATATTTCATTGTGAGCTTGCTGCCGACGTTAGCGTCTATCCACTCGACCGTCGCGTCCTCGTAGGCGTAGGCCCTTTTCGTGACAAGGTTGTAAACGTCAGACGACCAGTTCTGGAGGGTTGTATAGCGGACCTTAGCCCCCTTCTTGGCGATAATTTCGACAACTGCGGAATGAAGGGCATCGCTGGAATATACGGGCGCGGTGCATCCCTCAATGTAATTTACCTCGGCATAGGGCTCTGCGATTATCAGGGTCCTCTCGAACTGCCCCATGTTGGCAGCGTTGATTCGGAAGTAGGCCTGTAGTGGAAGTTCGACCTTGACTCCCTCAGGAACATAGATGAAACTGCCTCCGCTCCACACGGCACTGTTCAGCGCGGCCAGCTTGTTATCCTCGGGCGGAATGATCGTCGCAAAGTGTTTCTTGACGATTTCAGGGTGCAGTTTGACAGCTGTATCAGTGTCGCAGAAGATTACGCCCTTGTCCTCAAGGTGCTTGAGGAGGCTGTGGTAGACCACTTCTGACTCGTACTGAGCGCCAACTCCTGCTAGGAACTTCTTCTCAGCTTCGGGTATTCCGAGGCGGTCGAAGGTCTTCTTGATCTTCTCAGGGACATCATCCCAACTCTTCTCCACCTTGTCAGTGGGCTTCAGATAGTAGTAGATGTCGTTGAAGTCGATTTGGGAGAGGTTTCCGCCCCAGTTGGGCATGGGCCTCTGCAGGAAGTGCTCGTAGGAGCGTATCCTGAACTTTCTCATCCACTCGGGCTCTTTCTTCATCTCAGAAATCTGTTCAACCGTGCTCCGGGAGAGCCCTTTCTCGGACTTGTAGACGTAGGACTCAGGGTCTTTGAAGTCGTATTTTGAATAGTCTAGGTCTAAGATGCTCTTGTTTGCCATGATCCGGGCTCACCTATGACGTATGTCATATCCACCGTTAATATAGCTTCCGTCACGCGGTCCTGTCCATTCTCCGTCGGGTCTCTCCCGTGTAAACTTTCCTCGGACGCGCGCTGGATCATCTCGACGAGCCGCGGGCTTGGCGGCTGGGCCAGCTCGGAGGGGACAGGCTCTCAGGGAAGAATGTCCTCGACCTTCTCCTCCTTGGCCCTCTTCCTGAGATACTGGATGTCGATCTGTTTCTTGAAGCCGTCGAAGAGAACCCTGGCCTGCTCCGCGTCGCGCTGGCTCTTCCAGTGCTTCGCGGCGGCGAGCCTGTCTATTATTAGGTCCTCGACTCCCACAACTCTCACCGTGTAGGGGCCGACGTGGACCAGGCGCGCCTTCTCGCTTCTCGTGGGGAACTGGCCGACAACGTGGACCGCGACGCCGATGGCCTCGTTGAGCCAGACCATTCCCGCCCTCTTGAAGCCCATCCGCGCCAGGATCTCCTCGGTCGCCTTGCGGTCCGTGGTGGTGATGTCGATGTCGCCCGTCGTGAACTGGCCCGCCGTGTAGGTCTCGACCGCCTGGCCTCCGACGAGATAGACGGACTCTTTTTTTCTCTCAAGCCTGTCGGTGACATATCCCAGAAGCAGCAACTTCCTCTTCAGCTCGTTCGGCTCCTTCTTGAGCTGCGAGACAAGCGCTCTCGCCCTGGGAGGGCGCCGGTAATGCCTGGTAGGGGTCTTTCTGAAGCTCATCGCATACGGTACTCTCTGTCCCCGACCGCCTCGAACATTTCCCTGAACTTCGTTGCTGCGAGTCTGGAGAGAGCGGAGAGTTCTCCCTCGGCTCTGGGCAGGTCGCCTTGGCTGCGAAAGCCCGCCTGGCGCGTTCTGATGGAGACGGCGTACTGCGCGCGTCTTGCCTCGGAGAGCTCTTCGAAGGTGAGCGGAATACGGCCTATCTCGCGGTTTATCTTGTTCCAGTCCACCTGGAACCGCTCCCCGACCTTTCGCCTGGTGTCGTCCGGCACGCCAGAGACCAGTTTCGAGACTGGGCCGAGGTAGCAGAGAGTCCTCTGCATGACACGTCTCCCTTCGCGCGCGCCCTCTACCAAGTAGGCGTACCGTCTCAGTCCCACTTTCTTGGCCCTGACGAACATGAGATTAACTGAGAGAGACGCGACATAATAGTGTTGTGCCTAATTTCAAGACCGGGACCCGTCAGGCAGGGCTCAAATTGTCAGCTCAACCACATGACCCCCTCAGCAGACGGGCGGCCGCGAGCGCAGCCTCCCTTCTAGCGGCGAGTGCGGTCCCGAAGAAGTCTTACGGGCCCTCTATTCCGCCAACAACGTGACAGGACCCGTCACGCCCCTCCTCGAGCCATGAAAGCCTGGTTTCAACACGTTAAACCGGCCAGTAAGTCTCGAGAAATGGGCGACTCGGAAATTTGGCTAGAGTGGAGCTTGTAATGGGGCTCATCGGGGGCATCATCGGCCTCTTGATGACCCCTGTGAACTTCATACTGGGAGTCCTAATTGCCGTCGTCACTCTGGGCACAATAGGCCAGCTGTTCATCCTCGCCGGAGTTGGAACAATCATGTCCGTCACGGGGATGGCTGGAGCAGTTATCTCAGGAGGACGCCCGAGGACCGGCGGCGTAATCATGATGGCGTCCGGGCTTGTCCCACTGCTCGCAGGAACAGCCCTTATGATTTCCATAAACTCCCTAGGGGTCATAGGCATACTCTACGCCTTCTACTTCTGGACATTCATCCTGGTTCTTTCAGGGATAATTGCGGTCCTTCGGGGGAACAAGAAACAGCAGCCCAGTCCCTCCCACGCCCTTGCCCCCAGTCCTCCGATTGCTCTCTGAGCCGAAGTTTTTTATCACAAGGTTTGCGGGGTCGGCTCATGTCAGCAACAACAGTAACCGCGAAGAAATACGCTCTACCAGAACTTCCCTACAAGTACAACGCACTCGAACCGGTAATCTCGGAGAAAATAATGACACTGCACCACCAGAAACACCACCAAGCATATGTCACCGGAACAAATGGCGCCCTTGACAGACTGGAGAAGGCAAGGAAAGGCGAGAACCCAGAAAACATTCGGGGCATCCTAAGAGACCTCAGTTTCAACCTAAGCGGGCACAAGCTACACACCGTCTTCTGGCCCAACATGGCACCCCAAGGCAAGGGCGGAGGAAAACCAGGCGGAAGAATAGCAGACCGCATAAATCGTGATTTCGGCAACTTCGACAACTTCAAAAAACAGTTCGGCGACGCCGCCAAGAACGTCGAAGGCGTGGGATGGGCAGTACTAACCTACGACGCTGAGACAGACTCGCTACTCATGTACCAAGCAGAAAAACAGAACTTCATGCACCCACCAAACCTACCGCTACTACTCACACTGGACGTATGGGAACACTCGTACTACCTCGACTACCAAAATGACAGGGCGAAGTATGTCGATGCCTGGTGGAATGTGGCGAACTGGGACGATGCAGAGAAACGCCTAGAGCACGCCAGACGATAGATCCTTCGCGAAGCTTTCCAGGTCAAAATCCTCCTCTTTCTTTTTCTCTTCAACAACCGGCTTGACCGGAAGCGTCTTTCTAAGTTTTACCGCTGACGGGGGAAGCGGCTTTCCATGACCGGGGCAAATTAGCACTGGTTCCAGCTCCAGAACCCGGCCTACACTTGCATGGGTCTGGGATATGCTCTCCATCAGCATTGGCTCGACAAGCTTTCCCCGTTTTCCCCGGAGGAGGTCTCCTATAATGGCGACTCTGGGCCTGTTGAGAAATAGCGTGATGGATCCTTTTGTGTGTCCGGGGGTCCAGACGATTGAGCCGTCAAGGCCGACTTCCTCTAGTACCGAGTCTTCGTCTGCGGCCTTGTCAACATGTATGGGCCGGTATTTTATGATTCGAAGGAATCGGAGGGTCCACTGTGTGATCGCACCAAGTCTCTTGACTATTCTGCCTCTTAGGCTCCAGGCACGTGGCATCGAAACGACAAGGGTCCCCGCGACGTAGGGCTTCTCGAAAGGATGAGACGCTAACGTCGCTGACGTTTCTCGCTTCAATGCGGCTGCGCTTCCAATGTGGTCGGGGTGCCGGTGAGTCAGAAGAACAAGCTTGATCTCTTCAGGCTGCCTTCCGATTCTTCTGACCGCGTTGAAGATTCTCTTCTCGCTCCCCGGGAGGCCTGTGTCGACAAGTACGAGCCCGTTTGGGGCCTCGACCAGGTATGTGTTGGCCGCTTTGGCCGGTATGCGGTAGACCCCTTCCGCAACCTCAAACAACTAGTGCGACATCCTTGTCGAGAATTCCTGATTCTCTGATGAGTTTCTGGGTGTCCTCGTGCAGTTCGCCCCATCTCTCCCGCAGCTCTTCCTTGGAAAACCAGCGGGCTATGCCTACGTCCGAGCTGGCCCTGAGCTCTCCACCAACCACTTTCGCGACAAAGTCAACATAAATCACGTGGAGCTTGGTCTTGGAACCGTCTTTCACGATTCGGTCAAAAACGACTGCCTTCCCGGAAGTTTCCACTTCAAGGCTGGTCTCCTCCTTGATTTCTCTCTGGACCCCTGAGATGAGGGTCTCGCCTGTTTCCAGCCTTCCACCGGGGCATATCCATTTTCCAAACCAGAAGCCTCCCCTCTTGGCTTCAACATGCTTGACCAAAAGTACTCGTCCGTCCTTGTCGAGCACCACTGCCCCTACAGCGACTACAATCTTCTCTTCAAAGTCTCCCTGGACCCGCAACGCTCGGCCCCTTACCAGTCGGGTCTATGTTCCGAGTCAATTTAAGAGTCGCGAAACCCGACCGAAACACCTATCGCGCAACCCCACCCCCATGAAAGCCCGGGGTGCTGGGCTGTTCCGAAGATCGTTTACAAGCCGTACGACGAGCTGATCATCCACGAACTCGTACGGTACAAGCTGGATGACCTTGTCAACCTAAACGCCCTAGGGGTCCAGGCGGGAGGTTTGGGTAAGCCGTTGTACTGGGCGGCCGGCCTGGTGATGGTGACCTATAGCCTGCCCTCGACGGATGCGGTTGTGAACGACCAGCTGAATGGCAAGGCCCACTGGGCGCATGTGGCTTACGCCCCTATGCCCAAGTACGAACCCTATGTCCTGCTAAGAGAGAACAACGTCCGGATTCCAGTCATTAACGCCTCCATGAACCCCATATTCAACGCGGCGGCCGCATGGATAAAACAACACACGGGTATGAGGCGTAGGCCGCCAATAGTTTCTAGTGTCTAGTGAGCTTCTCCAGCTCTTCAGCTTCCTTGAGGATCTCTTCCAGCGAGGCTGGTTCGAGGCTTTGCCTTTTCAGATAGGCGGCTGCCGCCGCGTTCGCAAATACCAGTCTTTCCTTGTGTTCGAGGCCCATGCCTTGGGCGTAAATGTCGGCCGCGTTCCAGACGTCCCCCGCACCTGTCACCTTGACAGGAGGGAACTTCAGACATGGGACCCGGACCCTTTGGCCATCGATGAAGGTGGCCGAGAACTCGGGCGTGTGAAGGTCCACGCGCACGGCAAGCATGCTGAAAACGCTGGCGGCCTCAAACAGGGGCGCCTCCCCAACCTGGGTTGACTCATCTCTCACCCCGGAAGCCAGCTGCAAAAGCTCATTCTCATTGACGCTGAGCACATCAACTAGGCCACTGGTCAGGACCCGTTGGTTGAGCCCTTCTCTGTGAGCAGACCTAGGAGTAGGGTCCGCAGGGTCAAAAAACGTCACAGCCCCTCCCTCACGCGCTCGCTGGAAGACAGCCTCGGCGAGTTCGGTCCCTTTCTCGTTCTGCCCCCAGTTGAAAACGCAGACGAAGCTAGCCTGGCCTATCAGGTCCTTGTCCTCTTTCGACAGTTTCTCTGGTCCAAAGCTAGAATGCGAGCCCGGGTGGCTGGCCATTATGTTCACACGCCTTCCGGAATGTTCCGCTTCCAGAGCCATCGTGCTCGAGAGGGACCCAGTTGTCTTCACATGCGACAGGTCGACACCCCGCAGAGACCGTTCGAGTATGGAATACCCGAGCTCGTCTGTCTCAACGATCGGAACGACTTCGACTCCCAGCTTTGCAAGCTGAGCGACAAAGTTGCATGTGTTTCCGCCCCGGCCCACCGTGTGCTTCCAGCCTAGAATGTTTCCGCCTCCCCGCTTGGCCACTTCTCCAAGCTCCTTCGTCAAATCTTCGAGCTTTCCCGGATAGGAGACAAGATAGTCTAGGTAGAAGTCAGGCATTGCCACTACTTTGAAGCTGGGTTTTTCCTGAGCTAGCCTTCCCCTCAACACAGTCGATCAATCTCCCGCAGGAACTGTCTTCCTACGCTACGATTCTGCGACTGCCTATCAGTTGATAAAGCACGAACCCGGCTAGCTTGTGCAGACGGGACCTGGGGAATGCCATCGGTAGAACGCGCCATCACCAAGACCAACGTACAGCAGATGTGGTCACGGATGCTGAGGACTGCAAGGCTTCACTCTGCAACACTTATCGACCTCAGAGAGGACAAGAAAGCCAACGGGCAAGCTATCGCTGTTCTGACTCTGGCAAGTTTGAGCCATGGGATAGGTTTCGCATTTCTAACCGGTGCGAGCGAGAGCGTTCTGTCGCCTGCAGGGTTCATTATCTGGACGATGGCGTGGATGATCTGGTTTTATCTCACCGTTTTGGTTCTGTCAGTCACAACCTTTCTTGTGGGAACGAAGCTCCTGCGGGGAAAGACAACCTTCACGGAACTTGTACGTCCCCTATTCTTCTCTACCTCACCAGGAGTACTATTCTTCCTCGTGGCTGTACAAGACGTAAGTAACCCGATTGCTGCATTTCTGTGGGTCTGGATCATAGTGATAGGAGTCTTCGCAGTCAAGCACGCGATGGGTTTCAGCACTCAACGAAGCATGCTGACGTTCATCATGTACTTCTTGGTGTGGTATACGATAAGTCCGGGAATTATTTTGAGCCTTCTTTCGGGTTGAAGCTTCTAACTTCTAATAGTCGAAGTTAAGAAGACAAATCCAAACCTTGAGGGAGAAGAGGAGATTGCTAGATCCTTTCTGGCTGTCCGTGGGGCTGGTTGTGCTTTTTGGAACCATTGGGGGAGTTCTCTACAAGATGGGAACAAACCAGATACAGGGTGGTGTGAGCCTCGACCGAATCTTGCAGGTCGAACTCTCAGCGAGGACCCTTCCGTATCTGTTCCTGCTCTTCCTGAGCGTTGGCCTATTTTTCTTCGCAGGGTATAGCCTTAGGGACAGAATATTTGCTGCAGACTATCTTTTCGCGCCGGTCATTTTCCTAGCCCTCATCATGCTCTCGCTTTCGCGGTTCATGATTGGTATTCCTCTCTCTCAGAGAGGGCTAGGTGAGCTCACGGGCCTTCTAACGCCTCTCGTGGTCGGGGCAACAGCCTTCGCTAGCTGGCTCGTTCTAAGAGAGAGCTTTACCCCGCGGGCGGTCTTGGGCATTGGGCTGGGAATGGTCGCGGTCTATCTTATTGGGGAACGGTAGGCCCTGACCCAGAGGCTGCGGTCTTGTACTTGTTGAACGCTTCCATAGCAGGGTCCTTGTGAACATCATGGTCCTTGTAGATATGGTCCTGTAGCTCGTAGTATGTGCCGAAGGTGCGCTCCACTCCCTTGACGGCGCACATGAAACACTTGACAACATCTTTGACCAATCTCTAGATTCCTCTGGCTGAAACAGTTGAGGGGCAGCAGGATCTATTGGCCAAATAAAAAGGGGCGTTTTGTCGGCCCAGCGGTTCTACAGCAGTGTGGCCATGTTCAGCGGGAACGGTGTTGTTCTGCGAATGTCGGCTTCTTGGAGTACGAACTGTGTTACTCTGTTAAGGCCTACTCCGCAGCCCGCGTGCGGGACGCTCTCCCGTCGTAGCTGCTGAATGTACCAGTCGAAGTCTTGTATTCCTCCGCCGCGCGCTTCCAGCATTCGTAGCATGGACGATTTCCGCAGCTTTTCAGTGAGCTTGTCGGGCCTGTGTTCTCGCTCTGCTGATCCCACTGCTTCGCCGCTGTGTGGCAGTATCAGGTCTGCGCTGTTGACGACCCGCGGGTCTTCATCGTTGTTCTTCATGTTGAAGAACTTGATTGGTTCAGGGTAGTGGGTGATGAGCAGCGGCTGGCTCCCGTAGACCTCCACCAGGTACCGTTCGTGCTCGGCCTTGAGGTCCGCGCCCCAGTCCAGGCTGTAACGGGCGCGAAGGTCTTCGATGGCTTGCGTGTAGGTTATCTTCTTGAAAGGCGGTTTGAGGTCGCGCAGCGGCTGCGTGTCAATGCCGAGCGTCTCCAGGTCGTCCTTCGCATCCTTACCTGCCTGGTTTACCATGCTGCATATCAGGCCCTCAATGTTGGAAAGAAGCTGTTCAAAGTCGCATTCGAGCTCCATTTCGACCAGTGGGAATTCGCACAGGTGGCGTTCGTCGACGTGTGGTTCCGCTCTAAAGCTTGGACCTGCGCACCAGACCTTCTTGAGCCGCGGTACCCAAGCCTCCAGGTACAGCTGGCCTGTTTGAACGAGGTAGGACCGCTGGCTGAAGAAGTCGAGCTGAAACATCGTGGCAATGTTCTCGCAGGCACCTGTCGCGCGAGTGATGTGTGGCGTTGTAACTTCGTGGAACCCGTTCTGTGCAAAGAACTGCCGTGCTCCCTTGAGAAGCGCTGACTCGGTAAGAACGGCGGCTT
>Ga0209521_10003041_pt1 | contig 13632 bp, 16 predicted proteins | sample Rifsed19ft4_FD_184016 | JGI IMG/M metagenome (GOLD analysis project Ga0209521, IMG submission 184016) | Soil microbial communities from Rifle, Colorado, USA - sediment 19ft 4 (version 2) | ecosystem: Environmental > Terrestrial > Deep subsurface > Rock core/Sediment | place: Rifle, Colorado... | reverse complement strand
TTGTGTGTGGCCTTGTAAAATGTGGGCGCATGCGATCTGTTTTTTTAATGAGGTTTCAGATTCCATGCACCACGTTGATGCATTCGCTTGGCGGATGTGGGCGATGTTTCTAAACGAGATATCACCGAAGCTGCCGTGGTCAAGGAACATGAACCCTTGTACGGTGCTGTCCTAGCCTTCAACTCCAAGATCCTTCCTGATGCCCAAGAAGAAGCCCGAAACCAAGGCGTCCAAGTCTTTGAACACAACATCATCTATCACCTAGTTGACAACTACATGGACTGGATGAGGAAGGAGCAAGAGGCTCGCCTGTCCAAAGAGTTTGAGAGGTTTATCATACCGGCTAAGTTGAAAGTGTTGCCGGGATTTGTGTTTCGAAAGGCAAAGCCAGCCATATTCGGAGTCGAGATTATTGGTGGCACAATTAAGCCGAAGGTCCCTTTGATGGGCGCAGATGGAGAGGATTTGGGCGAAATTCTGCAGGTTCAGGATAAGGGTAAGGCGGTTTCAGAAGCTCGCACTGGCATGCAGGTGGCGGTTTCGTTGGAGAAACCTGTTTTTGGGCGGCACATCAACGAAGGCGACACACTGCATGTTAAAGTGCCTGAATCTCATGCCAAATTCATGTTGACAAAGTTTCAAGCGCGCTTGGCACCTGAAGAGCTTGAAGCTTTAAATGAGTACGTGAACCTGATGAGAAAAAAAACACCGTTCTGGGCAGCAACTTAGTTATGGTGATGAAAACGGAAAGTAACCCCAGCCCAGTAAAGGAAAAGCAACCGATCACGAAGCTGTTTCTCCCCTCAATGGCTGTGTCACAGTTCGCCACGAGCCCTTTGAGTGTTCTGACTAGCTTATTTCTGGTTGATTTGGCGCTTACTTTTCAAGTGCCCGTCGGCGTTATGGGGCAGATCAACACGGTTTTGTATGTTGTTGCAGTTGCGTTTGCCTTGCTGATGGGTGTTCTGAGCGTTAGATTCAGGCACAAATTGCTTTTGATGGCAGGTCTGGTTTTGCTAAGCGTATCGGGTTTAGGCTTTTTCGTTGCCACAGATTTCAGTTTGATGTGCTTCTTCAACGCATTGAGTGGAGTGGGAATCGCTATGGTTGTTCCCATGACGATGGCGTTGGTGGGGGAACACTTGCCTTTTGAAAAAAGGTCAAACGCAATCGGCTGGATTGTCGCCAGCGGCGCGGTTGCCTACTTTGTAGGGGCACCTGCAATGAGCGCAATTGCAGGGATGGGTGGCTGGCGGCTAGCCATCCTTGGATTCGTGATGCCCGTGTCTTTCATGGGCGTGATAATGGCTCTTATCGGCGTGCCGTCGAAATCGTCAAACGCCGAGTATGCTGGCAGACAGGTTTATTTGATGAGTTTCAAAGAGGTTCTCTCAAACAGATCCGCACTTGCATCTTTGATCGGGAACGTTTTGCGTTTGGCCGCTTTCGCAGCTATTCTGCTTTACGGCGCTTCTTTTGTCAGACAGCAGTTTGCAATATCGGTGAACGTTGCTTCGATTGTTGTCCTAGGTGCAGCGTTATGTTACACATTGGGCAGCATCGTTACCGGTCCAATTGTAAACAGGTTCGGGAGAAAACGATCAACAATATTCACAGCTCTTCTGGCAGGAATGTTCACGATCACCTATGCGTACACTGCAAACATGTGGCTTTCTCTGACACTTCTCTTCGTGGCAAGCTGGTTTTCTGGGATGGCAACGTCAGCGGCCACTAGCTTAACCTTAGAGCAGGTCCCGAAGTATCGTGGCACAATGATGTCAATAAACACAGCTGCCGTAAACTCAGGGTCAGCCCTTGGAGCGGCTATCGGTGGAGTTGCCCTTCTCGTCTATGATTACCAGATTTTAGGAGCAGTTCTTGGAGGAATGGGCTTAGTCGCTGGACTGATCTTCTATCCTCTAACCCGAGACGTTCGAAAAGAAGAGTCAATGAGTGCGTGAGAAGCCTGCTCCTGTTTCTTGGCTAATCATATTAGGAACACGTTACGCAATAGTGAACTGCGACAGAGGAAGACAAAGTGAGCGAAAGAGCTTTTGAACAACTGGCAAAAGCCTTGGACAAACTTCCAAACGGTTTCCCCCAAACACCATCCCGCATCGAAATCCAGATTCTGAAGAAAATCTTTTCGCCCGATGAGGCGTCATTAGCAGGTCAACTGGGCGGAAAAATGGAAACAGCCGAAGTCATCGCCGGACGCGTTGGACTTTCTGTGCAAGAAGCGTCAAGTAAGCTGATGAGCATGGCGGAACGTGGTCTCTTATGGTATTCCGAACGAGAAGGCAAGCCACGCTTTAGGCTTGCGCCCTTCGTGGTCGGCATCTATGAAGCACAGCTGGAGACCCTTGACCACGAGCTTGCCCATATGGTTGAGAAATACCTGTCCGAAGGCGGCGCAGCTGGAATCATGAAGCCACAGCCTGCTCTGCACCGTGTTATTCCAGCGCAGAAAGCCATGAAATCCGAGTGGATTCTCCCTTACGACGATGTCAAAGCGGTTCTGTTGGCTTCAAAAGTGTTCAACGTTCGAGATTGCATATGCAGAGCGCAACAGGATTACATTGGCAGAAAGTGCAGTTTTCCAGTGAAGATGTGTCTCAACTTCTCAGCAATCGAAAGACCTGCCAGCCCCGGAGACATCACACAAGAAGAAGCATTAGCTATACTTGACAAGGCTGAGGAAATCGGTTTAGTGCATACTGTGAGCAATGTCATGAAAGGCTTTGGCTACGTGTGCAACTGCTGTGGATGCTGCTGCGGCATACTACGAGGAATCACCGACTGGGGCATCGAAAATTCAGTAGCCTACGCCAACTACTACTCCGTAATCAACCCAGACGAGTGTCAAGGCTGCGGAACATGCATAACTAGATGCCAAGTCCACGCCATTACCGACCAAAACGGAATCTCAGTCGTAGATCGCGAGCGCTGCATAGGCTGCGGACTATGCGTCACAGGATGCCCAAACGGCGCAGCCCAGCTTGAACGAAAACCCGAAAGCCAAATAGTTAACCCTCCAGCGGACTTCACAACATGGGAGCAACAGCGCCTACTGTACCGAGGGCTAGATCACCAAAGCGAAAAGTGATCAAAGCTTCAACCCTAACGCTATGGTTTAGCTTCATCCACTTCTATTGGCGAGTCGCTCCGCTGCTTGTCTTGGATTTTTCTTATGAACGTCACTGCTTCGCCGAGTCCGTGTGGAAGATAGATGGGCTTCATTCCCTGTCCGTACAGGTTGAAACCAATTCTTGCCTGAAGCCCAAATATGGCTAGTCCGATTGCGCATGGGACGAGTCCGAAAAGCATGGTCAGTGTCTGTTGCGAAATTAGTTGGGGAGAATGCGCAGCAAGTGTATTCAGCGATTGCTCGATCGATGAGATGAACGAGGATTTCAATATGGTTCTCCACAGAGGTTCAAGCAACACGGTTACCGTTGGCACGAAGCTGGCTATCAATATCTTCCATGGGAATCTTCTTGTGTGCTCAATGTATGAAATGCTCGGGTAAGGAATCTCGGTGACTTTTCTTGATATGCGTCCATGCTTAACGAAGAGTCTTCTGTCCGTCGCTACAACAGCCCAACTGCCCGCCAACCAAGTCTTGAGGACATGTTCTGGCTCAGCCAAGGTGAGGAGGGCTTCAGGCGGTATGTGATTCATGCCGCTTTCCTTGATCATCTGTTCGGTTATAGCGTCATCGAGTTTTTTCATGATCTTGTAGGAAGTCAGATTTCTCGCTCTTTCCTTAGCGTTTGTTGAGAGTCGGTTCCATAAGTCATGGTCGTCAACTAGGCTCTGTATCGCCTTTGCTGCCCCTTCTGCATCTTCTGGGCCCTCTAGGTGCATGCCTTCACGACCGTTCTTGATCAGCCATGATTGCCCGCCAACTCCTGAGGTTATGACAGGGACGCCAACATACATGAATTCTAGTTGGCTCAACCCGAGCGCTTCAAGCCTGCTCATGAGTATGTTGATGAACGAGGATTTGATGAGCAGAATCTTGTCCTTATCGTCGAGTTCGCCGAGACAGGTGACGTTTTGCAGATGGCTGGCTTCCGCCTTAACCTTGTCCGCGTAGTGTGAATCTCCTCTTCCCGCTATGACGAAATGTATGTCTGGCCTGTTCTCGAGCATTTCTGCCACCTTTAGAATAGCCATTGTGTTCTTTCTTTCTTCAAGGGTTCCAAGATAAGACACGATCTTGGCGTCGGGTGAAAGCTTGTGTTTTCTCAAGAAGGCTTTGGTGTCTGATGCTGCGTACTTCAAGTACAGTTCTTCGTTTACGCCGCCTGGAAAGAGAAGACATTTTTCCCCCTTTGCGCCCATCTTGACCTTGGCATCTTTTTCCAGTGGTGTAACAACAAGCACTAGATTTGCAGTTTTGAGGATCTGAGACAATGACAATCGGTTCCACGCCATTCGGAAGGTTCGCTCAAGAAGAGAATAGCCTTTCGGAGACGGCTCCTGGAAATGCGACATGTGACAGAACACAATTGGATCTTTGTAACCGCCTAAATCTCTCATGTACCGCCTCCAAGCAACGAATTTGGCGACTTCTTCCGGGCCGTTCCAAAGTGTGCTGTGAGTAATGAGCACGTTCAATTTGAATTCATCAACAATCTTTTCTAACACGTGCACACAATCTCTGAAGTTGATACGACGACGCGGCCACTTCACAAGATAACTGTCCACACGAATTATCGGAATGCCCAGCTCTTGATCATCCACGAAAACGTAGCGTCTGGTTCTGGTGAGGCTTTTTGAAGGAATAACCTCAACCCCATCGTGATAAACGCTGGTAATCAGATACGCCTCATGTCCAAGAGCAATGAAGTCTCTAACCATTCGCTGGGCGACTAGTTCTTGACCCTTGCTTGTGCTCGTTTGATACATCAGCACGCCGATTCGTTTTTTCAATCTTCACCCATCCTGTATGGATTCGTTTTAACCATGGGGAAACCAGAATCGAACACAAGATCATTCGCCAGAAGCAGGGTCAAGAAATCTGCTACTTCCCTAGACTTCACAAAATAGTCGCAAACAAGATTCTTCCAACTGTTGTCTTCACGAATCACTCCTAAGCTGACGTCGCATGCAGTAAATGCGGAGTTGTCCACTTCGGAGTCTCCCATGCATAGCGCGGCGTCCTCCAATTTCAGTTCTTTGCGAATCTCTCTAACCGCCTTGCCCTTGTCCACCACAACTGGATAAACATCATAAAACGGTCGCCCCGGATATTCGATGACTTCCAGGTCTAGCTTCTTGCAGAAGCTGGCGATCATGTCAGCTTTCGATTTGGCTGCCCCTGTGTCAGAGGCTTGACGCCAGTCGAGGCAGAAAGCAACGGTTTGTCCATGTGAATCTTGTTTTTCTTCCACGAACAAGTCAGCATCCTTGGCATTTGGCTTCGCATACTGCAGGCCAAGGGCGATACGCTCAAGCGCCGTTTCGAGAAGAAAGTGTTCCTTGATAGTATTGCCGATTTTCTTCTCAATTCCCGCGATTCCACCCCAAGCGTGAGCAAAGGGGGTTCTCGGAAGTAGAAATGAGAGGTCTTTTGTGCTTACGATTATGATTGGAATGAATTTGCTGATGCGCTGAAGCACTGTGCGCGTTTTTGCTGGAACTTGTGAATGGCTTCTTGAAGCGTTCAATGGGCTTATGGTGCCATCATAATCTAGGAACAGGGATTTGACACGAATTTGGTAACATGAAGCTTTGTTGCATTTGCTCTTGTGAAGCATAAAATCCCCGTTCTAGATTGAGATGTAACAGAAGGATGTGTTTGACTGAATGTCTGCTATGCTGTTCTTGCTCTTATAAGCCTATATGAAAAGTGTTCTACAGAAATAACGAGAAAGGGTTAACCGCTTGATTTTTCACACGGGCATTACTATTGTTTGCTCACCAGCTCCGTAGGTGATGGTTTTTCCTTCTAGGAAGAGTTGTCCTACGAGTGCGCAGGCTACGGCGTCCAGTTCGTGTTCGTTCATCTTGTCGTTGAGTCCCGTTATTCCCTTCTTTTCCAAGCCTGCTCTCAGTTTTCTTTGTCCCTGTTGTTTTCAAGGGATTTTCGGAATGTCTTGAGCGCGTGCTTGGGAATCAACTGTGTGATTGTTGAACAGATATGCGAAAAGGTTTATCACATATTACGATATAATAAACGCATATTTGCTAAGGTGTCAGACCTATGTGGAAGATCATCAAAAGTAAGAAGGCGTTAAGTCCTGTCATAGCAGCTGTCATTTTGATCGGCGTGACCATAGCAATAAGTGTAGCTGTGGGAGCGTGGACGAGTGCCCTAACGTTCAACTACATGAAGACCGAGGAACTAAAGATCATTAGCCACACATGGAGCGCAAACAATGCCTACATCGATGTGTACGTTAAGAACACTGGGTCGGCAGCCTTGACCGTCCAGGATGTCAGAGTGAACGATGTAACGAACGGCACTGCGTTGAGTATCTCATTGAGCAGTGGGCAAAGCAAAACTGTCACCATAATTGGACCCTTCATCTCTGGTGCAAAATACGAATTCGCACTACTAACTGCCACAGGCAACAAGTTCACGTACGCTGCCACAGCGCCTTGACCTGCGCGGGCACACTACTCCATACTCGATCCCTTCGAGAGACAAAGTGATCAGATTAACCGCCACGGGTCATTTTTCATCAGCAGAGCCCATTGGACCCGCCAAAAAACTGTTCTCCAGAGTAACGTGGGATAGACAATTATTCCCCTTTTCCTCATTCTAACCAACGCTGGCGAGGACAAGCCTCAAGCTAGCTGACACAGTCTTCAGATATGTTACCAACATGGACGGAGCAGAGACCGCGCTGCACAGGATATTGGACACCCAATGTCCGCTTGCTCCCGTAACTCTCCGTTTTTCTTATGTCAGAGAGGAAGTATCATACGATTAGTTCAGAAGTTTTGACAAGCTCAGTAAGGTCTTTAACTGTCGAGATTGAGGCGTTTTCCATGTCTTCTTTGCTGCTGAATCCCGTCAACACACCTATTGTCTTTATTCCCAGTTTCTTTGCTGGTTCTATTTCTCCGACTGCATCGCCTACACACAGCATCTCCTTAGGGTCTATTTTGGTCAATCCGATCACACACTCGTACAGTCTAGTTCTTTGTTCTTGAAAAGGAAGCAGTGGTATGTCTTTTACCCCGTAATATCTTGCGGCAACCTCTCGAGTAACAATCAACGCGAAGAATGCTTTGATGTTGAACCATCTCAGTTCCTCCTCTGTAGATGAGAGAGTGTTTCTAGACGTAACGAGAACCAGTTTGTATTTCTTGGAAAGAGTAGAGAGCGCATCGTATGCATCAGCGTGGATTTTCGTCAAGTTTAGAGCGTTCTCTCTGTTTGTGAAATGAAGAAAGCTTGCTTCTATGTACTCTTTTTCCTGTTTTTCAGTGAATTTTATTCCAAGCTCCTTAACTATGCCCATCGTTCCTATACCGTGTCGATAGTGTTTTTTCACGTCATTTAGAGTGATATCATAGCCGAGGTCGTTTAGAGCCTGATATCGTGCGAAGGCGTCCCTTTCAGTGATGTCGAAAATTGTTCCATCCAAATCAAAGAGAATCGCTTTCACTTGCATCTTCTCCCTTTCACAACAGTCCTCTTCTTTGATTGACTTTACAGTGCACTATGTATATGAGATTAGACTGAATAGGTTCTGTTCTTCGGAGGAGAGTACGGATTTTCCCAGTCGATTGGCTTCCCCGTCGAGAACATGTGTTCCAGTCTTCCGAGAACGATGTCCCAAGCACGCATGAAATACTGGAACACCTTCTCCCATTCTTCACCTTCCTTCCAGCCTAAATGCGTTAACCTAACTTTCGTCTGGTCACGCGCGATAGGATAAAATTGGACAACTACCCACGTGTGTTTCTGCTTTTGCTCCTTCCGAACATTTGGAAACTCAGGCGGCGCATTCCACTCAAACGACAACATCACCATAGGAAGAAAACTCAGCACCCTGCAGCCCTCGCCGCCCCGCGAGCCTTTCGAAGCTTCAAGATCAAAGTACAACTCATAACGCCCACCCGGAGTAAGCTCAATTATAGCTTTAGGAGCAAAAAACTTCATAGCCCCTTCGTTCGTTGTCCACGCATTCCACACTTTCTCAATAGGAGCATTCACTTTCACTTCCTTTCGAACGACACGACCCAAAATTCCACTCGCTTCATCCATAACCACAACACCACATGACTACGCAAGGGAGTCTCCTATCTTCATCGAGCCTTTTTATGGTTTCCAGAACCCACACTATCCAGAAAACCCCAATGTTAGAGAAGTTGCCAATACTGAAGTTAAGTCGAAGTTAAAAGCATCCAAACCAAAACCAACAGAAGAAGGCGTAAGGGACTTGCCTCCTTCTTCATCTGAAATTTCTCTTCCCACAGAGCTCACTCGCTCAACATAGCCAATAGCCACGCATAGCAACATTAAACGTCACGCATGCCAACATTGAACGTCACGCTAAAACACCAACAAACAGCCCAAGAAACACCATACAGAACTGCGAACTGCGCCAAACCCACAAACTGAAAAGTCTAACTTTCACCGCAAAAAAATTTTTCTCCACTCGTACTAACGAGGTCACGCCTAGTCTTTTATGGCTTCCAGTATGCTCATGACGTTCCACAGTTTAACTCGAGTGTAAGGCGGCATATTCGGATCCTGCAAAATCTCATCCAACATCGAAATCGCGTTACTAGCCCGAACCGCAGGCGAATACTGAGAACCCCTCAAAGTCTCAATACTGTTCTTAGCCGCCCTTCTAATATTCCTAGGCGTAGTCGTATCCTCGGAAACCATGTCGAGAACAGCCACAGCCTCCTCGACACGCTGCTCGTACTCCTTCACCTTCTTCTTCCCAACCAAACAACAAGACCTCCATACAAAATGGCACCGAGCGATACTCAAATAATCCACAACTCAATTAAACCTTTTCGCAAGAAGGCACAACCACATGACAGAGGAACAAAAAGACCTACAAAAGATGGCAGACCTACTCAAGCAAGGAGCCACACTCACCGAACTATCATGCCCAGCCTGCGCCTCACCGCTTTTCAAACTCAAAAGCGGCGAACTATGGTGCGCCAAATGCCAAAAACGCGTTATCGTAATAAAAGAAGGAGAAACACAGGAAGAAGCCACTGAAAGTCTGATGCTCAGCGGACTAGAATCAACAGTCGTAACAAAAATAAAAGAAGTGCAGGCGAAAATCAACGAGGAAAAAGACCCAGCTCAACTGGAAAAACTCAGCACCACACTAGCATCGCTATTGGAGAACTTGGAAAAAATCAAGAAAATGAAACAGTGAGTTGACACTAAAGACTAGGCTTTCAACTTTTCCAACACAGTCTTCAGGATATCTTTTGCCACTTCCTTGATCGGCTTGTCACCGTCCAGCGAAATCATCCGTTGCCGCTGTGCCAACTCTAGATACACGTCCCTCACCTTCCTCAAATTCCGCATGTTCTCCATCACAGACTTCTTCTTCTTTAGTCGGCCAACCACCACGTCAGGAAGAACGTCCAGCAGCAAAGCCAAGTCAGGTTTCAAAGCAAACAGGTTAATGCAATCTATCCAGTCCAAATCCAGTCCACCTGCTCCCTGATACGCTAGGCTCGAGTAAATGTAGCGGTCACACACCACGATCTTGCCCTGTTTCAATAAAGGCTCAACCTCGGTCTCCACATGGTCTACTCTGTCAGCCGCGAACAACAGGGCTTCTAGAGCGATTGGCACACGCCTCTCACGGTCAAGCACATAACTGCGTATCAGTTTCCCAACCTTGCCAACACTGGGTTCAGTCGTGTAGACTGCATCAAAGCCTCGACGTCGAAGATTCCTGACCAGTAGTTTGGCTTGAGTTGTTTTCCCACAGCCGTCGACTCCTTCAATGCACACGAACTTGCCTGTCGTCTTGCGCCTTGCCATCCGGTTCTCAACTCGTAAGCTTCGCAACATGTTAAACCCATGGGGCATAAATGAGTTTCAGTCCTTTCTCCGAATAGGATCGATTGCTTTAATAACTTTGACAAAATCAAGCTTTCAGAAGAGAGGCGCCCATGGTATGAGGCAGTATTGGGGCGAAATCAAAGACCCTGTTCACGGCTACGTATACATAACCGAAGCCGAAAAACAGATCATTGATTCTTTTCCAGTGCAACGGCTCAGAAGGCTTAGGCAACTAGCCGGAGCCGAATACGTTTATCCAGCTGCCAACCACACACGGTTTGAACACTGCGTTGGCGTCATGCACCTAGCCGGTGTGATGGCTGAAAACCCCTTCCTGTCCAAACACTTCAACGACAACGAATATCAGCTGATCCGCATCGCAGCCCTACTGCACGATGTTGGACATGGACCGTTCTCGCACATTTTTGAGCATTTGCTAGTCAAATTTCTCAACAAAACGCATGAAGACATCAACGTTTGGATTGTGCAGAAATCCGAATTGAAGGACATCATCAGCAAGCTAGGATTCAATGTTGACCAAGTGGCTAAGCTGTCGGTGGGATGGCTGCACAAGCCCAAACGGGCCTTCATGGATCAAATCATACGCAGCGCCGTTGATGTGGACAAGCTGGATTTCGTGGTTCGCGACACGTATCACACAGGCGCCCAATATGGCTATGTTGATGTCTTCCGTCTGATTCAAACCTTAGACGTGCTGGACCAAAATCTAGCCGTTGACGCAGGCGCGTTATCAGCGCTCGAATCCTTCATCCTAGCCCGAATTGAATCGTTCAAGAGCATATACTTCCACCGTGTCGGACGAGCCGTCCAACTCATGCTAGCCATGGCTATGGAAGAAGCAAAAGACGAACTCGGCCTAGTTGACTTCAAAACGCCAGAAGAATACCTTGCCTTCGACGATTACACTGTTTGGACCATGCTCAAAAAATCGAAAAAATCAAAAAAAGTCATCGAAAACCTTGAGAAACGACGACTACTCAAATGCGCCTACGACCGAACCTTTTACGTGCGCGACAAGACTGTCTCCAACCTTTTCAGCCACGAAGAGATCCGCAATCAACTGCGTGACCAAATCGCTGAAAAAGCCAAAGTGAAACCGCGCGACGTAGTCATCGACGTACCCACGCTGCCCTCAGTGCCCTACAGCCACTCGGTTCTGCTTGAGCCTATGGAGATTCCAGTTTTCACCCGAACCCGTGAAGGTGAGAAGGTTCCGCAGCGGCTTAGCGACATATCGGGTATATTTGACGTGTTAAAGGGGTTCATCAACATCTTGCGCGTATACACTGATGTGGAGCATAGAGAAAGGGTGAGCGCCGCCGCAGTCAAACTCTTAGGCGACTTGCCATCATCCGCAAAAATATCTTTCTAGAAAATGGCGGGAAGATTGTTGCCACGAGTCAAGAAGACCCTCAAAGGAAGAGGCATCGCAGGTGGTCGCAGCAGAGGAGTCGCTTTGGTTTCAAATATGCCTTTGAGCTTTTTGGGCGGAGTAGACTACGATTCCGGCGTTGTCATCGAAAAAAACCACGACTTAAAAGGCCAACCGCTGAAAGATAAGATCCTCTGTTTCACGTCGGGGCATGGTTCAACAGTGGGCAGCTATGTATTGTATTCGCTGGCTAAGAAGGGAGCCGGCCCAAAAGCCATCGTCAATCACATAGCCGACACAGTCATAGTTGTGGGCGCCATAATCGCTGAAATTCCCATGGTTGACCAAATCGACATCAAACAGATCACAACGGGCAACGTAGTTGAGGTCGATGGCGACAAGGGCACAGTGAAAATCATAGAATAGGAGACTGGGCCAAGCTTGTACCTAACCAAGGTTGAGGAGCGCACGTTAGACGGCGAACACGGCTGGGCTAACCAAATTGCCATGAAAATTCTTGTGAAACTAGGCGACTTGTTCGGCGCGACCCGACTGATTCCCGTGCAGTCGGCGCATCTATCAGGCGTGTCCTACAAGCATTTAGGCGACGCGGCGATAGAGTTTCTCGGCGAGCTTGCAAGCAAGGGTGGTGAAGCTAAGGCGGCTTCGACGCTTAATCCGTCAAGCTTTGACCCAAAGTACTTAGTGAAACGTTACTCTAAGGAACGATTTGCCAAGCAAAAGCGCATACTCGAGCTTTACGGGCAAATGCGTATTCAGCCTACCCTGACTTGCACACCATATTATCTTCAAGAGCCCCAAGCTGGCCAGCATTTGGCTTGGGCAGAGTCCTCAGCCGTGGTGTACGCCAACTCAGTGTTAGACGCGTGGACTAATCGTGAAGGAAGCCCAAGTGCGTTGGCAGCCGCCTTAATCGGGAAAACCCCGAACTACGGTGTACATCAGCCGGAAAACCGCAAGCCCAACGTGCTAGTCAACGTCGAAGCCAAACTTAAGACGGAAACGGATTTCGGCGCGCTTGGAATCCATTTGGGCAAGTTACTGAAAGACAGGGTTCCTGCTTTTCAAGGGCTGCGAGGCTCAGACGATGAGTTGAAGCAGTTGGGCGCGGCAATGGCATCAAGCGGCATGACTGCACTTTTTCACAGGACATCTCCAAGGGGCAAGGGGATGTTAGAGACAGTTTCAGTTGAAACCCGCGAAATTGAGGAGTCGGCTTCAAGTCTCTGTACTTCAGAAAAATCTCCAGACCTTGTTTTCATCGGATGCCCTCACTGCTCAGCAAACGAGGTTAAGGAAATCGCCGGTCTTCTTGAGAATAAGAAAGCTCGCAGAGACGTTGAACTGTGGGTATGCACCTCAAGGTATGTGCGTGACAAGGCGAAAAAGCATGTTGAAGTCATCGAACGAGCTGGCGGACACGTGCTATGCGACACATGCGTTTTGGTTACATGGGTGAAGGACTTGGGCTTTGATACGCTTATGACGAATTCGGCAAAAACAGCCTTCTATGCGCCCACTTTGAATGAAGTGGATGCTACTCTGAAGCCCGTACGCCACTGTATAGAAGCCGCGTGTCAACAGTAGTTTCGGGTCAGCTCCTGCAAGCTAAAGGCATGTTCTGAAGCTCATAAGTTTGAGGGGTTTTTTCTTCCCCAGTCGGTTTTGTTCCAGATTCTTTCATGAAGATAATATGCAATGCTAGTGTAGACATTGCTCACTATTGTAAACCCTAGTGAAATCTCAATTCTGCTTGTGAGAAGGTAGATTGTAGTGAAATCTAAGATTACTATCAGAATTCTGTACGTAACAGCTTTGGTCAACGACCTCTTTCGAGTTACGATACTCATCTTGTTTCACAGGCACCTTTTGAAGTCTTGTTGAGTTAAGCAGCCATCTTAGAATCATTGTTTCTTCAGAGCTTTTTTCAACTCACTGATGGTCTCGGTTATTGACTTGCCGGCTGGGATTTTTGCCAGCTCAAACTTTTCCCGCGGCTTGTTCAACGGTCGAGTGGCGTCCACGCCGACTTTTGTAGTTAACCCTGTTTCCTGATCAGCTGAGGGGTCGAGTGTGGAGCCGCGAGCATGGGGGATAAGTAACAAGTCTTCGTTGGCTTGGAACCTTGTGGCGATGGCCCATTCAACCATATCTGGGTCGAAGACATCAATGTCTGTGTCAACCACAACCGCGTGCTTGAGGCTTGGATGGGCAC
>Ga0209521_10003039_pt1 | contig 13635 bp, 13 predicted proteins | sample Rifsed19ft4_FD_184016 | JGI IMG/M metagenome (GOLD analysis project Ga0209521, IMG submission 184016) | Soil microbial communities from Rifle, Colorado, USA - sediment 19ft 4 (version 2) | ecosystem: Environmental > Terrestrial > Deep subsurface > Rock core/Sediment | place: Rifle, Colorado... | reverse complement strand
CCCAGGAGGAGATCCGGCTCATCCTCCGCGAGGCGCACGAGCTTCCCTCCTACGCCGACGACGACTTCGCCATACGAAACCAGGGCGACATCGCGGACGCCGCAGCGAGCACCACCGAAGTCATGACGCTCCTCCTGTCCGCGATCGCGAGCATCTCGCTTCTCGTGGGAGGAATCGGGATCATGAACATCATGCTGGTCTCGGTGACCGAGAGGACGCGAGAGATCGGTCTTCGCATGGCGATCGGCGCGCGAGGCTCGGACGTGCTGAAACAGTTCCTGGTCGAGAGCGTCGTGGTCAGCACTCTGGGAGGGCTCATCGGGGTCGCCCTCGGCTACGGATGCGCCCTTCTCGTCGGACGGATCGCGGGATGGAGCATCGCCATTTCGCCCTCGACGACGCTTCTCGCCCTTGGCTTCGCCGGTGCCGTCGGAGTGTTTTTCGGACTCTATCCCGCCCGCCAGGCGGCGGCCCTCAACCCCATCGAAGCCCTGCGATACGAGTGAGCTTCCGCTCGTAGAGGGCCTCGAGCTACAGCGCCGGAAGCCTCAAAGTGAAGCGGCTGCCCTTGCCCTCTTCGCTCTCCACCAGGACTTCGCCTCGGTGGAGCTCGGCCACGTATTTGACGATGGTCAACCCGACGCCGCTCCCTCCCCCATCTCTCTGCCGGGCCTCCTCGGCACGATAGAACTCCTCGAAGATGTGGGGCAGATCTTTCTCCGCAATGCCCATTCCTCGATCCTCCACCACGAGCTTCAAGTCGTCGCGATCCGCCGCTAGCGAGATTTCTATCCGACAGCCCGGGTCGCTATAAGCGATGGCGTTGCGGAGAAGATTCCCGATGGCCTGGGAGAGGACCTGGGCATTGCCGTGAAGCGCCGGCACGTGGTCCGGTATCCTCACCGATAGCTCGATGCTCCGCTCGGCGGCCAAAGGCTCGAGGTCCTGGACCACCTGGTGGACGATCCGCGGCAGATACAGGTAGGACCGGGCGAGGTCGCCTGCCGCGCGAATGCGGGAGAGATTCAAGACGTCCTCGACGAAGGCGCGCAGCGATCGGAGCCAGCGCTCGGCCCGCCCGAGCATGCCGCGGGGGATCTCGGGAAGATCGGCGTCCCTCAGAGCGGACTGGAGCGCTCGTTCGATGTCGCCGAGCCTCACCAGAATGCTGTGCGACAGCATCAGCACGTACTGGCTCTTCGCGCGATCCTGCTCGCCCAGGCTTCGGTTCAACGCTCTGAGGTCCGCCTCGCGTCTCCGGAGAACGCCGCAAATCACCGAGCCGAGATAAGCCAGGACGAAAAGAATTCCCGTCTGTCCCGCCAGGATCGCCCCTATCGACTCCTGGCCGCGCTCCAGGCCCGGTTTCTGCGCGAGCAGCCCGCGTTGCTCAGCGGCAGCGAGAAGCGCCAGAAGCGCCACACCCAAAGCCGCATAGGAAAAGCTCGCCTTGCGGGAGAGCACGGTAGCGGCAATGAATACGTGAAATCCATAAATCGGGAGAAGCGGATTCCGAATGCCGCCCGCGAAATGAAAGACTGCGGTGAGCGCGACGAGGTCGGCGACGATCTGGGCGTGGATGGCGACCTCGGGGACGACTCTCTCCCGGCGCACCCAGAGATCGAGGAAGGCATTGTAGGCCGCTACCACCCCGGCGAGAGCGAGGAAGGTCGTCGCCGGCAGAGACACGCCGAAGGGGCGAGACAGTGCCGGGGCAGCGGCGATGCCGCCCACCGCCACCCACCGAAGCCGAATCATCCACTGGACGCCCCACTGGGCGACGGGACGCGGGGCGGTCTCCTCGCTCAAGACCCACTCCTCCGGGCGAGCCGCATGCGAAAGCGACCCTCCAGCTCCTGCTCTTCGAGCGCCATCTCGATCTCACGAATCGTTCGCTCGAGACGCGGGATGATCTGGTGCTCGATGGTATTGACCTTGCGGTGCGTGCGCTTGAGCTCGGCGGCGAGGCGCCGGAGCCGGATCTCGTGCTGGGCGTTCTCCAAAACGAAGTGGAGAAGCTGCTCGGAAGCCTCGGCGGCATCGTCCACCGTCGCCGACACCGACAGCAATCCGTACCCGCGATCGATCGCGCGCCGAACCGCCGGCACCGAAGCGATGGACGGGAATCGAACGCCCCATACGTTCCGGCTTTGGACATCGACGCTCACCTCTCGGCGGCCCGCGGCCCCGAGCGACCGCAGAGAGGCCTCCCCTTCGACGGCCTGAGCTTCGGCCAGGGCGACGCTCGCCCGGGAAGCGAGAGCGGCCGCCTGCAGGCGGTACTCGAGGGCCGATTGGGCGGCCCGATAGAGCTCCCGGAGCAAGGCGTCGCGCTTGCTGCGGAGGACCTCGGCGCCCCGGGTCGACGTCTTGAGCTCCGCCCGTTTCTGAAGAAGGCTCATGCGAGTGAGATTTACGCGGCTCATTCGAGCTTCCCCTTCTTTTCCGCCGGGAGGTAACGCGCGATGAGCTTTTCGTCGATACGGCCGAGCGAGGCCCGCGGAAGACGTCGAAGGAGCTCCCAGCCGAGAGAAAGAGTCTCCTCGATGCTGCGCTCGCTCATCCCCTGTCCTACGAACCGCTCTTCGAATTCTTCGGCGAAGACGAGAAAGGCGCGATCGAGCTCGCTCAGGGCGTCCTCGCCGACGATGTCCCGGAGCCTGCGAACGTCGATACCGCGAGCGTAAGCGGCATAGAGCTGATCGGAGACACCGCGATGGTCCTCGCGGGTCTTCCCTTCACCGATGCCCTGGTTCATCAGGCGGGACAGGCAAGTGAGCACGTCGATGGGAGGGTAGATCCCCCGCCGGTGGAGCTCTCGGCTCAAGACGATCTGGCCTTCCGTCACGTACCCGGTGAGATCGGGGATGGGATGGGTGATGTCGTCGTCGGGCATGGTGAGGATGGGAAGCTGGGTGATCGACCCCGGCCGGTCTTTGATGCGGCCCGCCCTCTCGTAGATCGTGGCGAGATCGGTGTACATATACCCCGGATAGCCACGGCGGCCCGGAACCTCTTGCCTCGCGAGCGCCACCTGTCGGAGCGCCTCGCAGTAGTTGGTCATGTCGGAAAGCGCCACCAGGACGTGCATCCCCCGCTCGAAGGCGAGGTATTCGGCGAGAGCGAGCGCGAACCTCGGTGTCAGAAGCCGCTCGACGGGAGGGTCGTCCGCGCGATTGAGGTAGAGCGCCGTGCGATCGCGCGCTCCCGAAGCAGCAAAGCTCTCCATGAAGAAATCGGCCTCGCGGGCGGTGATGCCGATGCCCGCAAAAATAAAGGCGAACTCCTCGGACTGCCCCCGGACCCTGGCTTGAGCAAGAATCTGGGCCGCGATCTCGTTGGCGGGGAGGCCGGCACCGCTGAAAATCGGAAGCTTCTGACCCCGCACCAGGGTGTTCATTCCATCGATAGTGGAGATGCCGAGCTGGATGAACTCGCTCGGCTGGTCGCGGGCGTGGGGATTGATCGAATATCCGCTCACCGGGACAAGGGCCTCAGGCAAGAACGGCGGAAGACCGTCGAGGGGCTTTCCAATGCCGTTCATCACACGACCGAGCGCCCCTCGGGACACCTCCGCCAGAGGTTGCTCCTCGGCGAAGCGAACGCGCGTGGTCTCGACTTCGATCCCCGTCGTCTCTTCAAAGACCTGAATGGCGCAAAATTCTTTCGAGGCATCGATGACCTGGCCTCGGAGGCTCTTTCCGTCTTCCAACAAGAGCCCCACCAGAGCCCCGTAGGAAGGCCGGTGAACGTTCCGCAGGAACACCAGAGGCCCGCTCACGCGCGAGACGGTGCGGTACTCCCTGACGAGCCGCGCCTTCGGTCCCTCCGGCCGTCCCTCCAGCGCGGCTCGTTCACCCACGTGGTGTTCCCTCGAAGGCAGAGCGGATGGTCCTCTCGAGCTTCTGCGCTTGTTCGAAAAACTGCTCTCGCGGAAGCTCGCGACTGCGAGGAAGGGCGCTCCAAAGCTCGTCCCCGAGGATGTCGTCGAGGACGACGCCCGCCTTGAGCGCCTGGCGGCATCGATCGAAGAACTCGAAAAAAAGCCGCAGCATAATGACCCCTCGCTCCAAGGGGCAAAACGAGTCTATCGGATGAAAGCCGTTCTGCTGTAAGTACCCTTCCCGAATCAGGCGCGCGAACTCGAGGACGAGCCGCTGGTCGTCGGGAAGCGCGTCCTCGCCGACCACTTGAACGATCTGGCGAAGCTCCTGTTCTTGCTGAAGCACTCGCATGGCGCGAGAGCGAATCTCCGACCAGTCGGAGCCAGCCTCTCGGTGGAACCATGCCTCGAGCCGCCCAACGTAGAGTGAGTAGCTCTCGGTCCAGCTCACCGCCGGGAAGTGACGCCGGTGGGCGAGATCGGCGTCGAGCGCCCAGAGCGCCCCCGCCACACGCAACGAGGCCTGGGTGACGGGCTCGGAGAAGTCGCCGCCCGGGGGCGAGACCGCGCTCACCACCGTCACCGATCCGATTCGACCCTCGGCTCCCAGCGAGCGCACCTCCCCCGCCCGCTCGTAATAACTCGCGAGCCGGGCCCCGATGTAGGGGGGATAGCCTTCCTCGCCGGGCATCTCACCGAGCCGACTGCTGATCTCACGCAGCGCCTCCGCCCATCGACTGGTGGAGTCGGCCATCACCGCCACGTGGTAGCCCATGTCGCGGAAATACTCGGCCACGGTCATGCCCAGGTAGATGGAGGCTTCGCGCGCCGCCACCGGCATGTTGCTGGTATTCGCGATGAGCACCGTTCGGGAAAGAAGCGATCTTCCGGTGCGTGGATCGCTGAGCTGGGGAAACTCCGAAAGGAGCGCCGCCATCTCGTTGCCGCGCTCGCCGCATCCCACGTACACGATGATCTCCACGTCGGCGTGCTTCGCCAGGAGGTGGTCCACCACCGTCTTTCCCGTTCCGAATCCGCCGGGGACCACGGCGGCGCCGCCTTTCGCCACCGGGAACATCACGTCGAAGACGCGCTGGCCGGTGAGAAAGGGAGCCTCGGGGGGGAGCTTGCCCCGGTGGGGCCGCGGAGCGCGTATGGGCCAGCGCTGCATCGGCGTCAAGAAAGCTCCGCCCTCGAGCTCCACGATGGGATCCTCGACCGTGACCTCCCCTTCTCTCACCGACTCCACCCGACCGCTCGCGCCCGGTGGAGCCAGGACCAGGTGGCCGATTCCTCCTTCGTCGATCTCTCCGAGCCGCCCCCCTCCCTCGATGTCGTCTCCCGCGGCAACCGCCGGCACGAATCTCCATCGTCGCGATCGGTCGAGCGACGGAAGGCCGACCCCCGGGGCGAGGAAGGCTCCGGTCGCCGCGCTCAGCGCTTCGAGGGGCCTTCCGATACCATCGAAGATGTTGCCCAGCAGTCCCGGGCCGAGCTCGGCCATCAACGGGCTCCCGGTGGTCGTCGCCGGCTCGCCCACGGCGAGACCCAGAGTGTCTTCGTAGACTTGAATACTCGCGACGTCTCCGTCGAGCCGGATGATCTCGCCCAAGAGCCCTTTCTCCCCGACTCTCACCAGATCGTGCATGCGCGCGCGAAAAATGCCGCGGGCGAGGACGAGAGAGCCGGTGACGCGAACGATCTCACCCTGCCGATCCTCGATCTTCATTTGAGCCTCACCTGATATCCGACAATCCTGCGAATCACCCGCTCCAGGTACTCCCGTTCCATCCCGGCGGCGACTCCCATGGGAATGGGCAGAAAGAGAGGCTCATCGCTGTCGTCGATCGCGCGCGCGATCCGGTTTCCGACCAAGGCCACGAGTGCCTGGTCGATGACGAGAACGCTGGCATCGCGATCCACAAGGGCCCTCCGGATGCTTTCTCCGGCCTCGGCGGTCGAATCGTAGGTCTCGGTGTCGAAACCGGCGAGGGCGAAGGATTCTTGCTTTCCCGAGGGGCAGAGGACTTTAACTTTACGCAAAGACCAGTCCTTCCTCGATGAGCCCCGCGGGTAAACCGCTCGCGAGACCGTAGGCGATGCGGCGGAGGTTCTCGACCTCGTTGGCTTCGAGCTGCATGTAGCGAAGGACGACGCCGATGCCCAGGGGACTCGCTCGGCGGTAGAGCTTTCCGCACTCTTGGAGCGTAAGGGCACGAAGGCGTTTCTCCGTCCGGCCGAGGGCGCGCTCCGGCTCGAAGGGCGGGACCTCGCGGCGCACTGCTTCGAAGAACACCGTGCCTTCGAGAAGGGAAAAAGCGCCCTCCAGGCTCTGGCGGATCGCCATTTCCTCCCAGAGCTTCCGTAGAAGGCGGTGGCCTCCCGGGAGAAAAGCGACCTCTTTACCTCCTCCGCCGTGAGCGAGCCGAAGAGCGCTCATGACGTTCCGGGTGTCGGCCTCCCAGGAAAAGAAAGCGGCGAAGGTCGCGCCGTTCTCGCCGTTTGTCTCTGCTTCGGAGACGGCATAGCCCGCCCAGACCGCATCGAGTTTTTCCTCGAGGCGAGCCGGGGCCTCCTCGCCGCCTCGTTTCAATGCCAGCGCGAAGCGCTGGTAGAGTCCCCTCCGGGCCGCCAGTCGGCGCGCGAGAGCCGTCACATCGCCGGCAGCTTGAAGCCCGGCGAGCTCCTCCGCGCTCAAGGTCCCGGCCAAAACCCAGGTCGAAGCGATCGCTTCCGAGGAGAGCCCGCATCGCCACCCGCGCAGGATGCGCTCGATATTGGCGAGATCCCATGGCGCGAGCCAGAGCTCGAGCCAGCGGCTCACCTGAGGCTCCGCTTCGCGCCAGAGGCTCCGGAAGGCCTCGGTCAGGTGCCCGAGGAAGATCGCCTCGAGCTCGGCGGGACCGATCCGGGAGACGTCCTTTTGTCGGATCTCCCGACCATACGGCGTCGTGGCCGCGAGCGCTTCCGCAAAAGCAGCGACCCGCCCCAGATGACTCCACTTCCGAAAACGGTCGGACGAGACGAGCCTCGACTTGAGCGCTTTGGCGCGGGCGTTGAGAAAGTCGTATCCCACCGCCATGGGGCGCTACTGCCCGAGAAAGATCTTCCCCAACCGGACCCGGATCTCGGAAGCCCGCGCGTCGAGGCGCGCCTCGAACGTGTTGTCGATCTCGAAACGTCCCGCCTCGTCGCCGGCTTTCAGGCCGCCGAGAAAAGGCCCTCCCCTCGCAACCGCGGCGATCGGAAGGTCACGGTGGCCGAGCTCTCGTTCGAGCGTGGCCTGGTCGCGCGGATCGATGACGAGCTTCACCCGGGTCTCGGCAGGAAGCTCCGCGAGGCACTCCTCGAGGAGGCGGCCGAACACCGTTTTGTACTCGCGACCCCCCCGGAGCTCGCCCAGCGCTCTTCGGGCTTCCCGGAAAGTCCGCGAGACGGCATCGTCCACCAGGCGCGTCCGCTCGGCGGCGGTCTGGAACCGAGCTTCGCTCATCTGGCGGGAAAGCTTCCTCTCGGCGCGGCGACGTGCTTCAAAAAGCCGCTCTTCTCTGAGAGCTTCCACCTTCACCCGCGCCTCGCCGACAGTCGTCCGGGCTTCTTCGGTTGCTCCGTCTCGGATGCGACGGGCGTCTTCTTCGGCGCGAGACAGAAGGGCCCGGACGAAATGACCTCCCTCCAGGGAAAGCTTCTTCGAATCCACGTTGGGCTCAGCCTCCGGGAAGGATGAGCATGATCATCACCGCGACGACGAAACCCAGAATGACGACGGTCTCGGGGATGGCCATCAGGATCACCGCCGAAGTGAACATCTCCGGCCGTTCCGACATCGCTCCCACTCCTGCCGAGCCGATCCGTGCCTGCGCATAGCCGGTCGCGATTCCGGTGAGGCCGACGGCGAGTGCAGCCCCGAACGCCAACGCGAGTAGCTCCATAGGTTACCTCCTCGTGTCATCTGCGGAAGGGCGCATAGGGCACGCCTCCCGGCTCGTAGAACTTCGAAAAGAACTCCACGTAGTGCAAGCGGAGAGCCTGGATGGTGGGGCTGAACAGGCTCATGACGAGGTGCAGCAAGTGCAACAGCAGGGCCACCAGGATTCCGAGGACGACATTTCCCTCGGTCGAGCCAAGGGTATTGGCCACGTGAGCGAGCATCGCGCCGGCGACGCCGAGGGCCATGAGTCGCGCGTAAGAGAGAATGTGACCCGCCGTCGAGACGAGCTCGAGGAGGGCTACCAGCCCGCCGGCATAGAGCAAGACGGGAACCATCGCCAGCATCAGGATCAGCCCGGGCGTGAACCAGCCGGAAGGGATGAGCTTCACCCCGGCCCCCAGAAGCAGGAGCCCGCCGAAGATGGCCGCCATCGTGGCGGCGCGCTCGGTGGCCTGCCGGGGCTTCCGGAGTCGGAGGGCGCCGATGATTCCCAGCAGATGGCCGAGAAGGACGTGGGCGACGCCGATGGCGAGAGCGAGCCATAGATAGGAAATCATTCGCTCGGTTCGGTCGAAGAGGAGGGGACGGAGCCATCCTTTTCCGAGATCTCCGAACAGCTCGCCGAAGAGAAAGCCGAAGGCGATGGCCGATCCGCCCATGGTCATGAGAATCGAGGAGACCGCTCCGGGGACGCGCGGAAACCACCGGCCGACCGCCCACCCTCCCAGAAGAATGACCGCTCCATGGCCGATGTCTCCCACCATGATCCCGAAGAAGATCGGAAAGAACAGCGCCAGGAGGATCGTGGGATCGAGCCCGCCGTAGCGCGGACGCCGCATGGGGAGGAGCAGCAGCTCGAAAGGGCGGGCGAGCGAGGGATTGCTCAGGGCCACCGGCACCGTCGCCCATTCCTCGGGTCGCGGCGGACGAAAGCTCACGAAGACCCGGTCGCCGAAGAGCTCCTCGAGCCCGCGCCGGAGCGGGGCCGCCGCCGACTGCGGCACCCAACCGATGAGGCCTACGGTGTAGGAAGACTGGACGAAGGCCGTCCTGGTCGAAAGCTCCTTGGAGCGGAGCCGGGCAAGCTCGCGAAGGGCGACGAGCTCCTCCCCGGATTTTGTCAGAAGGTCGCGATATGCCGCCTCCGCCTCGGCAATTTCGCGCGGGATCTCGCGCCGGCGTACGGAAATGTCGGTCAAGACTTCATCGAGGGGCTTCCCTAGATACTTGCGGGGGAGCGTCAGGTGGTCGACGCCCTTGCCCCAGATCAGCCGTTCCAGGTCCCTCTCGAACCGCTCTTCGTAGAAAACGAGGGCCGCGAGGCGTGTGGGATCGAGCGTCGCCACCGAGAGCTCCATCCGTCCTTTCGTCACCCGCGCGATCTCGTTCCGGAGCGCGTCGATGTCGTGCTCCCGGGCGCGGTCGAGGATGAGGCCCATCATGGACCAGTCGGGGCGGCGGGCGAAAGCGTACTGGATGGAGAGAAAGGCGTCGACCAGGCTTTCCCAGTGCGGAAGGAGGCGGCGCTCCTCCAGAAGCTCCTCGTGCCGCGCTTTTCTCCGGCCGAGCTCTTCGGTGAGCTCCTGGAAGCGGAGGAAGAGCTCCCGGGTCGGCGTCGCTTCGAGCCGTCGCACGCGCTCGAGGTCCCCTTGGTCCGCGGTCGAATCGAGGAGCGCGGTGACCGCCTCGAGGATCGATCGAAGCTTTCCGTGCTCCTCCTCCTCCTCCTCGCTCAAGTGGAGCCGGGCGACGCGGCCGCCGGAAGGCACTTCGGTGAGAGGCTCGATGTGAACGACCCCTTGCTCGTGAAGGAAGCTCAGAAGTTGCGGAAAGACGTCCTTCAGGGCCGCGACCTCGATGCGGTTCATGCTCTGGATCATGATCGGATCTGCCCCAGAACGACGTCGACCACCGCCTGAACCGCTTCCGAAAAGCGAGCTTCCAACCGTTTCTGGAGAGACACCAGCTCTCGAGAGCCTTCCTGCTCGATTTCCTCGATCTTCCTTTTCCCTTCGGTGAGTACGGACTCGAAAGCCTGCCTTTCGACCTCCTCCAATCTCTCCCGCTCCCGCCGAACGAGCTCGGAGGCCTCGCGCCTTGCCGCCTCACGGGTTTTTTCCGCCTGCTGCCGGCTCATATTCAGCATCTCTTCGATCTCTTTCTCGATCTCGGAGATGATGGAGAGCGGAGATGGGCTCTCGTCTACCATATCGTCGCCGATGCCATGGCGGCCTGTCCGAGGGCGAGACCGCCGTCATTCGCGGGGACTTCGATGGGCGCCAGAACGTCGAAACCCTGGGCTTCGAGACGCGAGGCCACTCTCGACAGAAGGATTCGATTTTGGAAAGAACCTCCGCCGAGGGCCACCCGGGAGAGCCCGGACTCTTTCGCAATCGAGGCCGCGGCCCCCGAGAGCGCGTCCGCGAGACCGCGGTGGAACCCGGCGGCGATCGACGGCAACGCGCGACCCCGCTGAATCCCCACGACGACGTCCCGGACGACGTCATCGACCGCTCGAGGAGACTCCAGCGCGAGTGAGTCTTCGGCCTCTTCCGCGAGCGCTTCGAGCTCCATCGCCGCCTGCCCCTCGAAGCTCGTCTCCAGGCGAAGCCCGACGAGAGCGGCGACGGCGTCGAAGAGCCGCCCGCAAGAGGAAGTGAGGGGCCAGCCGAAGCCCGACTCGATCGCGCTCACGAGGCGGCGCACCCGATCCCGGGGGACGGCGTCGAGAAAGGGAATCTCGAGATCGAAGAGCCCGCGCCCGTAGAGCCGGTGGAGCCAGGCGACCGCCATCCGCCAGGGCTCGCGGGCGGCTCGGTCCCCTCCCGGGAGGACGACCTGAGGCAGGTGCCACCTTCGCTCGAAGGCCCTCAGAGAGGCCACAAGGATCTCCCCGCCCCACACCGTGCCATCCCCTCCGAATCCCGTGCCGTCGATGGCAATCCCGACCACGGTCTCGTCGAGGCCGTGCTCGGCGAGGACCGAAGCGACGTGAGCGTGATGGTGCTGAACTCCGATCGCGGGAAGGCCCGACTCCTCGAGCGCCCACCGCGTCGAGAGATACTCGGGATTTCGATCGTGGACGACGGCGACGGGATCGATCTCGAGCGTCTTCGAAAGGTGGGAGATGGACTCGCGAAACCCTTCGAAGGCGCGGAGGTTGTCGAGATCGCCCCCGTGAGGAGAAAGAAAGGCTTCCCGGCCCCGGGTGAGACAGATCGTGTTCTTGAGCTGTCCTCCCACGGCGAGGATGGACGGGGTTTCGTCTCTCAGGAGAATCGGGCGCGGGGCGTAGCCGCGGGCCCTTCTCAGGAGTCGCGTCCGTCCCGCCGCGACCCGTGCCACCGAGTCGTCGGCGCGGCGGTGGATTCCACGGTCGTGAACGAGGAAGAAGTCGGCGATGTCCCCGAGCCTCTCGACGGCTTCCTCGTCGTCGAGAACGATGGGCTCCTCGCTGCGGTTTCCGCTCGTCGCGACCACGGCGTAGAGCGAGGAGTCGAGAATCAGCGCCTGGAGAGGGGTGTAAGGAAGCATCACTCCGTAGCTCGACTGGCCGGGAGCAACCGAGTGAGCGATCCTGGAGTTTTCGGCTCGCTTCAAGAGAACGATAGGACGCTCGGGGCTTTCGAGAAGCGCTTCTTCGTCGGGGCGAACCCGGCAGAACTCGTGCACCCGCGCCAGAGAGGCCGCCAGCAACGCGAGCGGCTTTTCCTCGCGGTGCTTGCGCTCCCGGAGGCGAACGACGGCGGGCTCCGAAGTCGCGTCGACCATGAGGTGAAACCCTCCGAGCCCCTTCACCGCAACGATGCGACCTTCCTCGAGGAGCCGAACCGTCTCGAGGATCGGATCGTCCACCGGGAGCTCTTCTCCCTCCCCGTCGAGGAGCCGGCACCTCGGCCCGCAGCGGGGGCAGGCGTTGGGCTCGGCGTGGAAGCGTCGGTCTTCCGGGTCCTGGTACTCGCGGCGGCACTCGGAGCACAACGGGAACGGGGCCATGGTCGTGAGCGATCGGTCGTAAGGGAGCCCGCGGATCAGCGTGTAGCGGGGACCGCAGTCAGTGCAGTTGATGAACGGGTATCGAAAGCGGCGGTCTTTGGGGTCGAAGAGCTCCGAGAGGCAGGCGCGGCACACCGTCACGTCGGGCGGGATCAAGGTGGTCGCATTTCGGCCCTCCTCGCTCTCCTCGATGCGGAAGCCGGCCGTGCCGGCAACCGCAGCGCTCTCGACGGTGAGCTCGGTGATCCGCGCGAGCGGCGGGCGTCGCCTGGGGAGATCCTCCACGAAGGCGGTGAGGGAAGCGGCCTCTCCGCGAATGCGGATGATCACTCCCTCGGGCGTATTGGATACGGAGCCTTCGAGACGATGCTCTCTCGCGAGCCGGTAGATGTAGGGACGAAATCCGACTCCCTGAACGATTCCCCTGACGCGGACGATCAGGCCTGGCGCGCCGTCAAAGGCGCGGTCTGCGCCAGCTGTCCCGCGAGCCACCGTGTCCATCCCTCGAGCCCTTCTCCGGTCCTGCAAGACAGGCGGACCACCTCGATATGCGGTGCTACCTCTCTCGCGTTGGCCTCGGCGCGGCCGGCGTCGAAATCGTTCGACCCCAGGAGATCGATCTTGCTGATGACCATGAGATCCGCTCGCTTGAAGAGGCCCGGGTACTTCAGCGGCTTGTCGTCACCCTCGGGAACGGACAGGATGGCCACCTTCGCCGCCTCGCCGAGGTCGTAGGCCGCGGGACAGATCAGGTTCCCCACGTTTTCGATGAGCAGGAGCTCGATGTCCCAGAGCTCGTCTCTGCCGACGCAATCCAGGATTCTCTGCGCGTTCAGGTGACACTCGCTCCCGGTCGTGATCTGAATCGCCGGGATCCCCGCTCGCTCGATGCGATCGGCGTCGTGACAGGTCGCCTGATCCCCGGTGAGCGCCGCCGCCGCGACCCGCCCATGGCACCAGGCCGCCGTCCTCTCGACGAGAGACGTTTTTCCCGAGCCCGGGCTCCCGATGAGGTTCAACGCCACGATTCCGCGCGCCATCAGGTGGCGCCGGACGTCGGAAGCGATGCGATCGTTTTTCGACAGCACTTTGTTCTCGTAGGGAACCTTCATGGTCCATCCACCTCGATGCTACGGATTTTGAGCGAGCTCTCGCGCGCGAGCCGCGGGAGGGGTGCGCCGCAGCCGGAACAGCTCGAGGGAGAGTCGGGGACCGCGAGCCGCGTCCCGCAGAGCCGGCACTCCCAGGTCGGAGGGATCGAAACAAGGTCGAGAGCGACCCCCGCGAGCGGCGTCTCGGCGGTGAGGGCGGTGAACCCGAACCGCAGCGCCTCCGGATTCAGGCACGACATCGGATCGAGCTCGAGCTCGATCGAACGAAGGACCCGGGGCGCGTGGATGCGCGACTGCTCTTCCGCCCACTCGAGGAGGGCCGCCGCTACCGAGAGCTCGTGCATTCGAACCTCTCCCATTCGCGGAGCTGATCGAGAGCCGCCGCCACCAGCGTCCCGATCGCGCTCTCGACGGGAGCGCTCAGCCCCACTCCCAGACTCAACGAGGCCGGCTCGACGCCGAGGATGACGATCTCCTCCGGCCCGCCCGAGAGCCGGCTCGCGGACAGGATGTCGCTCAACCCAATCTGGTGGGGTGAGATCTTCCCGAACCCTTCCCGACCGAGCTCGGCCCCGTCGAGCCTCATCACCGTTCCCGGCGGCTTTCCTGCGGAGACGGCGTCGAGAACCAGCACGCGGTCCGCGGATCTCAAACGGGGAACCAGGCTCAAACCGGCCGTGCCCCCATCGAGGAGATCGATCGAGGGCGGAAAG
>Ga0209521_10003036_pt1 | contig 13643 bp, 13 predicted proteins | sample Rifsed19ft4_FD_184016 | JGI IMG/M metagenome (GOLD analysis project Ga0209521, IMG submission 184016) | Soil microbial communities from Rifle, Colorado, USA - sediment 19ft 4 (version 2) | ecosystem: Environmental > Terrestrial > Deep subsurface > Rock core/Sediment | place: Rifle, Colorado... | reverse complement strand
TAGTTGTCCGAAAAATGGGGTTCATTCCAGGATTCCCCCTTAATCATTCGTAACGAAGGAGAGAGCTTGCGAGCGGGGTTCGACTCCCCTTGGGGCCATACTCTTGGGATAAAAAAAACACAATCTTATTTAAATGAGGCTCATTTTGGGCCCTTTTTTACGGGAATTCGACCGAATATGCTTGAATCCAGAGTCATTCGGGCCAAAGAGTTTTTAGATATAAAATCAGTATGGACGAAGTTTAAGGACCATCCGGCCGTGTTTGGATTTATCGAAAGAGATGAAAAAAATCAAAAAAAAAGGTCGATTAGAAGCGGGGCGTGAATGGTTCTGCCGATAACAGCCGAGGTAAATCAGCGAGGCCATTTGGAAATAGGAGGTTGCGACACCGTTGAGTTGGCTCGGGAGCATGGTACCCCTCTTTTCATCCTGGACGAAGAGACAATCAGGTCCCAGTGCCGCCTCTATTTGAGAGCTTTTCGAGAGTTAAGCCCAAAGGCTGAAATAATTTACGCCGGCAAAGCGTTTCTTAGTCTTAAGATGTGTGAGATCGTGGCCGAAGAAGGGCTTTTTCTAGATGTTTCATCAGGTGGGGAACTCTATTTGGCCCACAAGGCCGGCTTCCCTCGACAAAAAATTTTTTTCCACGGGAACAATAAGACACCGGATGAGTTGAGGTTAGCTCTAGATGTGGGGATAGGAAGAGTCGTGGTCGACAGTGAGAATGAACTCTTCCTTTTAAACCAGCTAGCAAAGGAAAAAAGAAAAAAAGCAGATATTCTCTTAAGAATTACCCCGGGCGTGGTTCCCACAACCCACAGTTACATTCAGACCGGTCAGGAGGATTCCAAGTTCGGGTTCGGTCTTGCCCGAGGAGTAGCTCTGAACGGCGTTAAAAAAGCGATGTCCTATTCCAATTTGCATCTTAAAGGAATTCATTTTCACATTGGTTCCCAGATCTTTGTTTTAGGCTCTTATGCCAAGGCCATCGATGTTTTAATGAATTTTGTTAAGGAAATTAAAGATGAGACCGGATTCGAAGCCGAAGAAGTCAATGCCGGAGGCGGTTTGGGAATTAAATACCGCGCGAGCGATGAGCCATCAAGCATTCTGGAGTATGCTCAGGTGATCGTCGGCGGAGTCAGAAAGGCCGTCGGGGAGTTCAATTTATCTTTTCCTAAGATTATGATTGAGCCCGGCCGATCGATCGTGGGAAATGCCGGTGTTACCCTTTATACAATTGGGACAATGAAGGAAATACCTGGGGTAAGGACTTACGCATCCGTTGATGGGGGAATGTCTGATAATCTCCGTCCCTTACTCTATGGAGCCGTGTATGAAGCACTTTTAGCCAACAGAGCCAAGGATGAGGCGACCAGCAAGGTGACGATTGCCGGAAAGCACTGTGAATCCGGAGATATATTGATCAAGGAGGCGCTTCTGCCTCATCCTGAGACCGGAGACATTCTCTGTACGCCGGCGACCGGCGCCTACGGATACGTGATGGCTAACAATTATAACAAACAACGGCGGCCTCCGGTAATTCTTGTAAAAGAAGGAGAAGCTAAGGTCATAGTGTGTCGCGAGACCTATGACGATCTTCTGAGATTGGAGAGAACCTAAAATGGCAAGGAGAAGCGCAAAGGTAAATGTGGCTATTTTGGGCCTGGGGACGGTCGGCTCCGGCGTTTATGAAATTCTTTCCCGACACAAAGAAGCGCTTATCTTAAAAACGGGTCGAGAATTAAATGTAAAGGCGGTTCTGGTTAAGGATATGGCCAAGAAAAGAACAATCGATGTGGATAGAGCTCTTTTGACCGATGATTTTTCAGTTATTGCCCAGGACCCGGATATTAACATCGTCGCTGAGGTTATGGGAGGCGTCGAGCCCGCCAAGAGTTATATTCTGGAAGCGATTAAGCAGGGAAAGTCCGTCGTCACCGCCAATAAAGAACTGATGTCCAACTTCGGCCAGGAGGTCTTAAAAGGGGCTGAAGCCAATGGAGTAGACCTTTTTTTTGAGGCCAGTGTGGGCGGGGGTATACCCATTATACAACCCCTGAAAGAATCTTTGGCTGGTAATAAGATTCTTAAGGTGATGGGGATTGTTAATGGGACCACCAACTACATTTTGACTAAAATGAGCGAAGAAGGGTTGCCTTTCGCTGAGGTCCTGAAAGAAGCTCAGAGGCTAGGATACGCGGAGAGAGACCCAGCCGCAGATATTGAAGGCGATGACGCTGCCGCCAAGATAGCAATTTTAGCCTCAATCGCTTTTAACAGCCGGGTGACATTCTCTCAAGTTTATCGGGAAGGCATCTCCAAAATTACCCCGATTGACATCACCTATGCTCGAGAGATTGGTTACGTTATTAAGCTGGTTGCTCTGGCAAAGGAAGAGGAGGGGGAGCTGGACGTGCGGGTCCACCCGCTGATGATTCCCCAGGAACACCCTTTAGCCTCGGTTAAAGACGCCTATAACGCTATTTTTCTCGAAGGGGATGCTGTTGGAGAAGTGATGTTTTTTGGAGCGGGCGCCGGTTCGCTACCCACAGCTAGTGCCGTAATAGGCGATATAATCGAGGCGGCCCGTAATTTGGGCACGGGTCGAAGCGGCCTGTTGGGCTGTACCTGTTATGATAACAAACGGGTAAAAGAGATCGGGGAGACAAAATCCTCTTACTATCTTCTTCTCGAGGCAGTGGATAGACCCGGCGTTTTGGCTAAAATCGCCAAGGCCTTTGGTGACAGCAACGTGAGCATCGCCAGCGTTATTCAAAAGGGCCCCCGCGGTAAGACCGCTGAGCTCATGTTTATCACCCACGAAGTTAAAGAAAGAGATCTCAAACAGGCTTTGGAAGTAATTGGGAAATTGGAGGTAGTGGATACAGTGCGCAATGTTATCAGAGTGGAGGCCAAAGAAGGTGCGTAAATGGCACGGAATTATCCACGAGTACCGGCAATTTTTGCCAGTGACCGAGAAAACACCAATTTGTACTCTTTATGAAGGGAACACCCCCCTTGTTTATTCTCCCAGGCTAAGCAAAAAGCTAAGGATAGAGCTTTTCTTTAAATGTGAGGGGCTTAATCCCACCTGTTCCTTCAAGGACCGGGGGATGACGGTGGCCGTTAGCAAAGCTTTAGAAAAAGGTGCCAAATCTATTATTTGCGCGTCGACCGGCAACACATCGGCTTCTGCGGCTGCTTACGCCGCGCGGAGCGGGATTTCCTGTATCGTTATTATTCCTAAAGGCAAGGTGGCCCTGGGGAAGCTGGTCCAGGCTCTAATGCACGGCGCCAAGGTTATCGCGGTCGATGGGGGCTTTGATCAGGCTCTTCAAATAGTCCGGGAACTCGTTAAAAAAGATAAAACCTTGACGCTGGTCAATTCGCTTAATCCGTTTAGGCTTGAGGGTCAAAAAACGGGTGCTTTTGAAGTTTGTGATTATTTGGGAGAATCCCCTGATTATTTGGCTATCCCGGTCGGTAATGCCGGCAATATTACCGCTTATTGGAAAGGTTTTCGAGAATACTACGGGAAAAAAATTACAAGCCTTCCAAAAATGGTAGGTTTTCAGGCTGAAGGGGCGGCGCCCATAGTGAGGGGTTATCCCATTGATATGCCCGAAACCATTGCCACGGCGATCAGGATAGGAAACCCCGCGCGTTGGAAGGAAGCGGAAGAGGCCGCTTTGTCCTCGAGGGGTGGTATTTACATGGTTACCGATGCCGAGATACTCTCGGCCTACGAAACTCTGGCGAGAGAAGGCTTTTTTGTGGAACCGGCGTCAGCGGCCTCTCTAGCCGGGGTAAAGAAATTGATCAGTGAAGGAAGAATTGAAGGGAGAGCAAAGGTTGTCTGCGTCCTGACGGGACACGGTCTGAAGGATCCGGACACGGCTATTGGCATTTCCAAAGAACGCGTTGAAAAAGTGGAGGCAACGGCGAGAAGCGTGGAAAAGGCCCTTTTGAAAACTCGCTGATGGTAAGAATTAATCCACGGAACGAGGGCCACGGCCCGGGTCTCGAGGAAATTGGTCCTTTTTGCGCGGGATGCTCGCCCCAATGGATGCTATCGTTCACGGATGCTATCGTTTAAATGGGTCCGTGGCTTTTTTGGGAGGTTTGGTTTGAAATACGTAATTTTGGTGCCTGACGGAGCCGCCGATCGGCCGGTCAAGGAACTGAACGGGAAAACGCCCTTGCAGGTGGCAAAGATTCCAAATATGAACTTTATCGCGAGAGAAGGAATCGTGGGGACGGTCAAGACTGTTCCTCAAGGCACAATCCCCGGTAGCGACGTCGCTAATTTAACGATTCTCGGCTACAATCCCTTAGAATACTTTACCGGCCGGGGCCCCTTGGAAGCCGCGAGCAGGGGCATATCCCTTAACCCCGACGAATTTGCTTTTAGATGCAATCTTATCAGCGTGGAGCAGGGAATTTTAAAAGACTATAGCGCTGGGCACATTTCTTCGGAGGAAGGCCGGTCTATCATCGAAGCCCTCAACCAAAAGTTCGGTACCTCCAACGTTCGCTTCCTGGCCGGAGTGAGTTACCGTCATCTAATGATAATCAAAGGTGACTTTTCAAAAATTACGTGCGCGCCTCCCCATAATGTTGTTAATCAGCCAATCAGGGATAACTTGCCGCAAGGCGAAGACGCCGGCCTTATTAGAGACTTCGTGGTGTCATCCCAAGAACTCCTGGAGAATCACCCGGTAAATTTGAGAAGGAAAGAAAGGGGCAAGAATCCGGCAAATATGATTTGGCTTTGGGGCCAGGGAAAAGCACCGACATTTCCCACCGTCAAGGAAAAATACGGTCTTGACGGGGCCATTATTTCGGCCGTTGATTTAATTAAAGGAATAGGTTACTTTGCGGGTCTCGAGCCCCTTGAGGTTCCCGGGGCAACTGGTTATTTCGATACTAACTACGAGCAAAAGGCAGAGTATGCCTTAAGGGCTCTGGAGAAAAAAGACCTAGTTTTTGTCCATGTCGAGGCATCGGATGAGGCTGGGCATCAGGGTAGCACTAAAGACAAAATCCGAGCCCTGGAGAATTTTGATAGATTGGTTAAAATAATCTTAGAGGGCCTAAAAAAATACCCGAATTACAGGGTTCTACTCGTTCCCGATCACGCGACTCCCCTTGAACTGAGGATTCACACGGATGAACCGGTTCCTTTTGCACTTTATTCCTCCAATGACTCCGGCGATGGCGCTGAGAGTTTTAATGAGCTCTCGGCCCTTAAGGGCTCACACCACTTTGAAGAGGGCTATGAACTCATGACTTTTTTTGTTGGTGGCGTTCGGAAGGAGTTTAGCCACAAATAGCGAATTGATTAATAACGGTTCTAGAATAACGTTTCTAGAGAACCCAAAAAGATTGTCTATAAATAAGTGGGGCTATTAGGAGGTGGCTGGGATGAAGATTGCGCAAGTCGCTCCCGTTTGGGAAAGGGTTCCTCCGGTTAAATACGGAGGAATTGAGCTGGTTGTTTATCTTCTCTCCGAGGAATTAGTAAGAAGAGGGCACGAAGTTACACTGTATGCTAGTGGCAATTCACTAACCAGCGGTCATTTGGTATCAGTGTACCCTGAAGAGCAACGGGCTGTCATTGGAAATCCGTGCCCGGATCTTCTGCACGTGACCAATGCTTTCATGGGCGCGGACAAATTTGACGTTATCCACAACCACGCTGGTTATTCTGGGATAAGCATGTCGAATCTTGTTTCGACCCCGGTTCTTACCACGCTTCATGGTATCTTCACCGAAGTAAACAAGCCTTTGTTTAAGGCGTTTAAAAATTCTTGTTACTACAATTCCATCAGTGACGAGCAAAGAAAAGGATTTCCAGACCTAAATTATGTTGGGACGGTCTATAACGCGATTGATATCTCCACCTTTCCCTTCAGTGAGACAAAAGAAGACTATTTTTTTCTCATTAGTCGCGTTTCTCCTTTAAAAGGCACGCATCTAGCGGTGGAGATCGCGAGGAAGGCCGGTGTCAAACTAATTCTAGCCGGCAAGATTGATCCCGGCGCCGACATGGCCTATTTTGAAAAGGAAGTAAAACCCTATGTTGATGGAAAACAGATTATGTTTTTAGAGGAGGTTACCGAGGAGAAGAAAAGGGAGCTTTTGAAGAACGCTCGAGGTTTCCTTTTTCCTTTGCAATGGGCCGAACCCTTTGGCTTAGTGATGATCGAAGCGATGGTCTGCGGGACACCGGTTATTGGCTTTCCGTATGGCGCGGTTCCCGAGGTTGTAGTTCACAAAGAAACCGGATTTTTGGCCAAGAACGTTGAGGAAATGGTAGATTTTGTCAAAAGGGTTGATGAGATCGACCCTCATAAGTGTCGACAGCACGTAGAGGAAAAATTTAGTGTCAAAAGAATGGTCGACGATTATGAGGCGCTGTACGGAGAGGTTTTGAAAAGAGGGAAAGTCACCCATCTAAATGTCACGTCCTGATTTCCAAGACAAAGACAGCCTTAAGCGTCTGAAGCAGTATGACGGCTATGAGCTCTCGTAGCCTTGATTTGAGAATAGCCGGAATCTGTTGGGGATCGCTCTTTAGCTTCCCAACTCTTAGCGGCCGGAAAAATTCGGCGAAACACGATTTTGTAAGTGTCCTCACGGAGAGCAGATGAAAAAAGGCTGGATTATCTTTCTTTTTATTGCCGCCGCTTTCGTTGCTTTTGTTTTTGGTATCTTTTTGACGCTTCTGGCGGTCAGTTTAACGCAACCTTCCGCCATAAGGCCTTGGGCACGACAGATTGTTGTTATTCGGATTGACGGCGTGATCTCTGCTTCGGGCGCCGGGGATAGTTTGTTTTCCTCCGGTACCTCACCGGAGGATGTCATCGAGCAACTCCGTCGGGCCGACCAGGATGAGAAGGTTAAAGCGATTCTTCTTAGGATTAATAGCCCCGGAGGAACGCCGGCCGCTTCCGAAGAGATGTTCAAGGAAATTCGCCGCACCAAAAAACCCGTTGTTGCTTCCGTTGGAGACATCGCTGCTTCCGCCGCCTATTTATTGGCCTCCGGTACCGACAAAATAGTTTCTTCTGCGAGTTCAGAGGTGGGCTCAATCGGCGTTATCCAGGTAATCCCCAATTTGGAAGAACTTTATCGAAAACTAGGTGTTGATTATCAAGTAATATCCCAAGGAAAGTTCAAGGATATGTTTAGCGGAAACAGAGCACTGACCGAGGAAGAAAGAACCATTCTCGCTCAGGATGCGAAAATCATTTACGATCAGTTTATTGAGGCCGTTGCCCAGGGGAGGCGGATCTCTGAACAAAAAGTGAACAAACTGGCCACGGGGCAGACATTTCCGGGGAGCGTGGCCCTAAAATTACGGCTAGTGGACAAATTAGGGAATTATCAGGATGCCATTGACTTGGCGGCGAAATTAGGTAAAATAGAGGGTGAACCTGAATTAATAGAATATGGAGCTCCAACCTTCTTTGGTCTTTTACGAAAATCATTCCAGAGAAAAACCATCGATATAAGAGATATTTTACTCCCTGAAGACCTGTCCCGTTTACCCAATTTATTGGCTAAACCCAAGCTTTTCATTTTCTCTTGAAAAAGTAGCTGAATAAATCAGGTCGCGCCCGGAATTAGGGCAGGAGGTAGTACCGTGCTTGACAAAGACCCTAAAGTGAATAAGCCCTTCGTCATGGTGCACATTTCCGATATACACGCGGGAAGCCAGTACTTTCTGGCTAATCTTTTGAGTCGAACCATCGAAGAGTTAAATGAAATACAACCCGATGTAGTCATTGTTACCGGAGACCTTACTCAAATGGGCTTTCGCCAGGAGTTTAAGACCGTTAAAACTTTTTTGGACGGACTGGTCTGTCCTAACCTGGTAGTGGTCCCTGGGAATCACGATGCCCGCCACGTTGGCTACACGCATTTTGAAGAGGTCTTTGGGCCCCGCCACAATGTTCTGAAATTAAAGAATATTACGATCGTTGGGGTGGACTCGAGTGAGCCGGACTTAGATATTGGTCGGGTTGGCCGGGAACGTTATCTGTGGATGGAGGAACATTTACAGGATTGCGAGGGTTTCAGGGTGGTGGCTTTGCACCATCATCTGTTGCCGGTGCCCGGTACGGGAAGGGAAAGAAACATAGCGTACGACGCGGGCGATCTGCTCGAGGTGCTGCTTAAATCGCACGTGGATTTGGTGCTTCATGGTCACAAGCACGTTCCGTATGTTTGGCGTCTGGAAAGTCTGTTGGTGGCGACCGCCGGCACCGTGTCATCGCTTAGACTTAGAGGGCATACCAAGCCTTGTTATAACCTCATTCGGATGGATGAAGAGCACATTAAAATTTATCGCCGACAACCCTTTGCGGGTCAGGAACTCATCGTGGATTTTTCCATCAAGGACAAGCTTTTTTGCAAATGGGAGAGGGTTGAATCATCCGCTTTCACCACTAAAACAACTCGCTAGAAGAGTATAAGTCCGACAAAAATAGATTTTATTATGGCGGCTCATTTTGGGGGTGTCTTAAATAGCAAGACTGATTGTATTAATTGATGGAGAACATCACATTTCCGTGATTAAGCAGGCATTTAAAGTTATCCGAGAAGAGGGAGACCAAATACTGGGGGCTGTTTTTTTAGGAGGCGAGGAAAAGTTGAGATTTAGGGGCGATTACGCTTCACTTGGAGCACCCCTTATCCTAAGAGCCGACCCATTTACAGCACTTAGAGAAGCTCTTACCAAATACCAGCCAGAAGCGGTCCTGGATATTAGCGATGAACCGGTCGTCGGGTACGAGGAGCGGTTTAAGTTAGCGAGCATTTCTCTTTTGGCTGGGGCATCCTATAGGGGGGCGGATTTTCGCTTTGATCCTCCTCTGTTTCACGAAGTTTCCACCAAGCCCTCGTTAGGTATCGCCGGCCTGGGAAAAAGAGTTGGAAAAACCGCTATTTCCGCCCACATCGCACGAAAACTTAAGGAAGAAGGGTATAAACTAGCCGTGGTGGCGATGGGGAGAGGGGGACCAGCTCAACCCGAAGTTCTTTATGGCCAGACGGAGATTTTTACCCCCGAGTATCTTCTGAAGGTGAGCGAGCAAGGAAAACACGCGGCCTCCGACTATTTTGAGGACGCTTTGATGGCTAAAGTGACGACGGTAGGGTGTCGCCGGTGTGGCGGTGGGATGGCTGGTAAAACTTTTATTTCAAACGTTTTGGAAGGGGCGCATCAGGCTAACAAGTTGGAGGAAGAATTCTTAATTTTCGAAGGAAGCGGGGCGGCTCTTCCGCCGATTAAGACGGACGCCAGTTTGCTGGTGATTAGCGCCGCTCAACCCTTGAACTATACTGAAGGATATTTTGGTCCCTACCGGGTACTTCTATCAAATATGGTAGTTATTACCGCCTGTGAACAGCCTTTAGCTAGTCCGGATAAGATACAAAAGTTGAATGACGTGATTAAAGAGATAAATCCGGATGTTAAAGTAGTTCAAACAATTTTTAGACCGTCACCTTTGGAGAAAATACGAGGCAAGAAGGCCTTCTTGACAACCACCTCAAGTCCCTTGCTCAAACAGACCCTGAAGGATTATCTGGAGAAAGAATTCGGGTGTGTTGTTACCGGGATCAGTTTCAATCTATCGCGGCCGGAGAAGCTTAGGTCTGAAATTTTGGCCCATAAAGATGAGTTTGATGTATTACTCACTGAATTGAAAGCGGCTGGTGTTGAGGTGGCGACCCGGTTTGGTAAAGAGCTAGGGGCGCCGATTGTTTACACGGATAATATTCCCCTGGTGGTGGGAGGGGATGGTAATCTAGATCAAGATTTGGTCGCGCTGGCCGAAAGCGCCATTAGCGCGTTCGAATCTAAGACCGAGTTTACTAAGGGAGTGACTAATGTTAAAAAAGGACCGTCGTGATCTTGAAGATATTGTGATTCGCGACGAGAAGCATGGGCTTCCTTATTCAAAAGGTCTTATGGCTTCTTCCCTGATGGCGACGGGAATTTCTCCAACTGATGCCTATAAGGTAGCTCGAGATATTGAAGGATACTTACGCAAACGAGATACTGTTTCGATTAGAGTCAAGGAACTGCAGGATTTGGCGGCAAAAACTTTGAAGCGAGAAATGGGAGAGCGATTTGCCGAGCGTTATGTCAAATGGCAATCCCTGGGGAAGCTAGATAAACCGCTCATTATTATGATAGGCGGGACGACCGGAGTCGGAAAATCATCGATTGCTACCGAGATTGCCCACCGTCTGGGCATCACTAGAATTGTTTCCACCGATGCCCTTCGGGAAGTGATGCGGGCCATATTCACCAAAGAACTTATGCCATCTCTTTATGGTTCCTCTTTTAACGCTTGGAGAGGGTTAAATACTCCGTTACCAAGGGAGGCTGACTCCCTCATTGTTGGTTTTCAGGAGCAAACCAAGGCGGTGTCCGTAGCGGTGAGGGCGGTTATCGAACGAGGCATTCGAGAAGGCCTAAGTTTGGTGGTAGAAGGGGTTCATATGGTTCCCGGGTTCATTAATCTATCCAAAATCCGGGCTTTTGTGGTTTCTTTGGTGATAACGGTTGAGAACGAGGATCTTCACCGAAGCCACTTTTATATTCGAAAACTGGAAACAGGCGGGCTCCGGCGCTTAGAAAAATACCGGGCTAATTTTGAAAATATTAGAAGACTCGGGACGTATATCGAAAGCTTAGCCCTGGAGAAGAAAACCCCCATTATCTCCAGCGATAATTGGGATTATACGGTTTCGGCCGTTTTTGAAGAGATTCTAAGGAAAGTTATCGCCCCGAATCAAGAGGCAAAAATGCAAAACGTTTCTGTGAAGTCGAAAGATACGGCTTTGTAGAAAGGAGGAGTAATTTTAGAAAATGGAAGAAAAAAATGCGTCTCTCAAAACAATAGTGAACGAAGCATCGAAGACCAAGTTTGGGAGGAGTGGGATGGAAAAGTCTGTTTTAGAGGAGAAGAAAGTAAGCGAACTGCGACCCATCGCCCAAGACCTGAAAATTCTTGGATACCAAGAAATGAAGAAGGATGAGTTGATTAGCGCTATCCTCAGAGGTCAGTTGCAAGAAGAAGGACTTCTGCTTCGTAAAGGTGTCTTAGATATTTTGAGTGAAGGCTACGGGTTTTTAAGGACCCGGGGATGTTTGCCGAGCGAAGGCGATATTTACGTTTCTCTTTCGCAAATCCGGCGTTTCAACCTGAGGCGTGGGGACGAGGTTTTGGGACAAGTAAGGCCACCTAAGGATACCGAGAAATACCACGCTTTACTGAGGATAGAGGGGGTCAATGGTGTGGACCCGGAGGTGGCTCGGAAAAGAGTCCACTTTGAAAGCCTAACTCCGCTTTATCCAAAACAGCGATTAAGATTAGAAACATCAAGCGGTGAAATCACCCCCCGGATCATCGATTTAATAGCCCCAATCGGCAAAGGTCAAAGGGGACTCATAGTTTCCCCGCCAAAAGCCGGCAAAACTACCGTCCTTAAACAGCTCGCTAACAGTTTCACCACTAACAATCCAGAGGTAGTCTTGCTGGTTTTGCTGGTGGACGAGCGCCCCGAGGAAGTGACAGACATGGAGCGCTCCGTTAAGGGCGAGGTTATAAGTTCAACTTTTGACCAGCCATCATCAAACCATATCCAGGCCGCGGAACTGGTTTTAGAAAGAGTAAAGCGGCTTGTTGAACAGGGAAAAGACGTCGTTGTTCTGTTAGATAGTATTACTCGTTTAGCCCGAGCCTACAACCTTAACGTTCCCACTAGTGGCCGCATTCTTTCCGGAGGTGTTGACTCCACCGCTCTTTATCCGCCAAAGAAATTTTTTGGGGCGGCTCGGAATATTGAAAACGGGGGAAGTTTGACTATAATTGCGACGGCGCTGGTGGATACGGGCAGTAGAATGGACGAAGTTATCTTCGAGGAATTTAAAGGGACCGGCAATTTGGAACTCCACCTGGACCGCAAGCTCGCTGATAAAAGAGTCTTCCCAGCCATTGATATTGAGCGCTCGGGAACTCGAAAAGAAGAGCTTCTAATGGAGCCGGAAGAAGCGCAGCTCGTTTGGAAATTGCGTCGGGTTTTACATGCGCTTGATTCCGCGGCCGCGCTTGAGCTTTTGATCGCTAAACTCAAGGAGACTAAAACAAATCGGGATTTTCTGATGCAGATTCAAAAGTCTCCGGTTCAAGATCTGGACTAAGACTGGTTGACACTCGACTAAATTGATTAGTTAATATAGGTGTGAGAATTTGATTACTTGCTGATAAAGGAGGCACAGTGAAAAAGGGCATACACCCCGAGTACGTTCACGCGACGGTGACTTGTTCGTGCGGACAGATCTTCGTGACGCGTTCAACAAAGCCAGTGTTAAAAGTGGAGATTTGCTCCAACTGTCATCCCTTCTTCACCGGAAAGCAAAAGTTTGTTGATTCCGGCGGAAGAGTGGAGCGATTTCGAAGAAGGCATGGCTTGGGAACCGAAGAGTCTTCCTCTGAGTCTTCCTCCGAGTCTCCCCCTGAGAAACCCTCTGACACTAAAGAAGTTTCTTAACTTAAAAAGCTCACTTTTTCTTCATTTCTTCCAGCACCCACTATTTTTCGGAAAGGAATCATGAAAGAAGCGCACATTGGCGGTCAGGCTGTTTTAGAAGGGGTAATGCTTCGGGGGAAAAAAAATTGGGTCGTTGCCGTCCGCAAACCCGATCAGAGAATCACGGTCGCAGAAAGGAAAACTTTAGGGCTTACGGATCGAGCCTCCTTTTTAAAATGGTACGTGTTTAGAGGAGTGGTCGCTTTAGTCGAGACCCTTATTTTAGGGGTAAGAGCCCTGGGTATTTCGGCTGAGGAAGCGACTGAGGATGACGTTAAAATTACCCCCCGGGATATGACGCTATCCATTATCCTTGCAATTGTTTTTGCGGTCGGTCTCTTTATTGTCATTCCCGTGGGGTTGACCAGGACAGTTGATAATTACGTCGCCAGCGTGGTTGTTTTGAACGTGATCGAAGGTATCTTAAGAATTGCTATTTTTTTTGGTTACATCCTTTTTGTTTCCAGGATAAAAGACATCTCACGGGTGTTTGAGTATCACGGAGCGGAGCATAAGGTTATCAACGCTTTTGAGGCTAAGGACGAGCTCACAACGGAAGCTTGCTCCAAGTACAGCACCCAGCACGTGGCTTGCGGAACGAGCTTCATGCTTTTGGTTATGGTTGTGAGCATCTTGGTCTTTTCTCTTTTGGGCAAGCCGACGATTTTGTTCAGAGTCTTCTCTCGACTGCTGGTTATTCCCTTTGTGGCCGGGATTTCTTATGAGATAATTAAGGTGGCCCGCAAATACCGGAATTTTTGGCTCACAAAAATTGTAATGGCTCCTGGGTTGTGGCTTCAAAAATTAACCACCAGAGAACCCTCCTCGGATCAGCTTGAGGTCGCTCTTTTTTCTCTGACCAAACTTTTGGATCTGGAAGGCATTAAAAAGCCGGAAACAGAAGCCAATTGAGCCCGCGGCATAATTAATTATTTTATCGTTAGGTTGCTTAAGGGGAGACTGTGAGCACGCCGTCAAGCGAACAAGCGTCGCGCCGCACCCGCTTGAGGCGGGTGGTCCTTTGAGACACG
>Ga0209521_10003035_pt1 | contig 13644 bp, 6 predicted proteins | sample Rifsed19ft4_FD_184016 | JGI IMG/M metagenome (GOLD analysis project Ga0209521, IMG submission 184016) | Soil microbial communities from Rifle, Colorado, USA - sediment 19ft 4 (version 2) | ecosystem: Environmental > Terrestrial > Deep subsurface > Rock core/Sediment | place: Rifle, Colorado... | reverse complement strand
TTTAATGAAATCTTAAACAATTCTAAGTATTGCGCAGAGTCTCGCCCTCTCCGCAATAATTTATTCGAAGTAAATTTAATTTCCTTCATGGTAAGTTTTGCATTTACATTCTTGAAAGTAAAGCTTCGGACGAACACTATTTTGGTCACACTTCTAACTTGGAAAAAAGACCAGTTGAGCATTGCCTAGGCTTATCTGCTTACACTAAAAAATTCATCCTCAGGGAATTAATCAACTTTGAAGAATTTGAGTCTCGTAGTGAAGCTATGATACTTGAAAAGTTTTTCAAAACTCTTAGCGGCTATCATTGGTTAAAGAAGAAGGAATTATTTAATTCTTTCCGGCTGAAACCAATCCCATTGGGACTAAACCGTCGTACGGGTTAAACTGGGGATCACCCTCTCCGCTAAAAAAATAACTTAAATCCTTTTCGGTTTGAGCTATAGTCTTTGAGGCTATGACTACTAAAAGAATTGAATTTTAAAACATAACGCTTAGTTATTAAAATATTTTATCGCTTCAGGCAAATTCTTTTTGATATCTTCAATTCTTGTTTTATCCGAAGGATGAGTGCTTAAAAACTCAGGTGGTGCTTGTCCTTTTTTTTGAGCAGCCATTCTTTCCCAGAAACCGACGGCAACATTCGGATCATACCCGGCCATAGACATAAATATTAAACCGAGTTTATCGGCTTCGCTTTCATGTGTTCTGCTGTAAGGCAGCAGTACTCCAACTTGCGCACCTAAACCGTAAACACCAAGCCATAAATCGCGTGTTTGCTGTGGCTGCGAACCCAGTGCTTCCGATAATGCTAAACCGCCAAGCTGAGTAAGTAATATCTGACTCATTCTTTCGTTACCATGTTCAGCTATTGCGTGGGCAATCTCATACCCCATCGCAACGGCGAGACCACTTTCATCTTGAGTTAGTGGGAGAATTCCTGTATAAACAACAACTTTACCACCCGGCATGCACCATGCATTAACGTCAGAGCTTTCCACTAGATTAAATTCCCAATTATATCCACTCAAACGATCCGACATATTATTTTCAGCAAAATATCTTTGAACAGCATTCTGAATATTAGACCCAGCTCGTTTGATCATGTTTGTATTATTTTTATCAGCGCTTAGTTTATTAGTTTTAATAAACTCATCGTATTGTTGGAAGCTCATTGAAAGCATCTCGGAGTCAGGGATTATATTTAATTGTTTTCTTCCGGTAATTGCAACAGTACTGCATGATATTCCGATAATAGAAAAAATTATTATCGGTATAAAAATTTTAAGCAAGTATTTCATTTAATCCCTCCATTTAATTTTTAATAATGATTTTGGATTAGTTGGTAAATAAGTCTGCTTAATTGTTTTAGTACAAATTAAATAAAAAAATATATGATTCATCTGGTATGTTTTATTCCTCTGCTCTAAAAATAAAAAAGCCAATTCAGATATTCCTGAATTGGCTATAAAGAAAAATATTATTATAAATTTACTTTATCAAAGTCATCTTCTTCGTTTGAATAAAATCTTCGGTTGCTAACCTGAAAATATATACTCCACTGGAGAAGTTGCTGGCATCGAATTGAATATTGTAAAATCCTGCTTCTTTATCTTCGTTAAGTAAAGTTGCGACTTTTTCACCTAAGAGATTATATACATTAATAGCTACTTTTGTTGTTTTAGGTAAAGCAAACTTTATATTAGTTACGGGATTAAACGGATTAGGATAATTTTGAAATAATTCAAATTTATCTGGAACCATTTCTATCTCAACTTCATCTGAATATTCAAACTTTCCATCGCTATCAATTTGTTTTAGCCGATATACAAATTTACTCCCTCCAACAGGATTTTTATCTATGAAAGTATAATTCTTTGGTGAATTACTGTTCCCATGTCCCGGCACAAATCCCATTTTCACCCAACTGCCTGATTCCAAATCCTTTTTACTTACTTTCCTTTCGACCTCAAAACCATAATTATCAACTTCAGTTTTAGTTTGCCATTTTAAGTTAATATTACTTTTTATTATTGATGCTGTGAAAGATGAAAGTTCTACGGGTAACGCTCCATCCAAACCAACACCAACATTTACAGGATTATAATTAGCCGTAATGTCTCCGCTTGTAAAATAAAATTGCTGCAAGTCAAATTGGCTTACTGTATTATCAAATGATAAACCGCTTGTTTCAGAAGTATTTTGTACTTTTATTTTAACGTGAACATAAACTTGAGCGCTTGAACCAAGTGTATTAGTCAGAGCAAATCCTGTTTCACCACCCCCTAAATCTGTCTTCTGCCATGAATTCTGAATTGCCAGATTTGAAGATGTATTATTATTCGTTGTTATTATATAGCTACCGATATCACCTCCACTACCTGAATGATTGACAATATTTAATAATGATCCTGGTGTCACCTCTAAGTTTGTAGTTCCGCTAATACTTGAACCAAATCCAGCTGTATTGTAGTTAATATAAACTTGTGCTAATTTGAATTGGGTATTTGCTGTGGCAACCGCCATCACATCAAACTCAAAAAACGTATCCGAACCACTTGTTGTAACTTGCCCATTGGCAAAACTAAAGGTTATTCCTTCTTGAGCATTTATTGGTATTGCGAATACAAAAACCAAGAATATGGTAATTATTAAATTAAGTAATTTCATAAAATATGTTTTCATATTTTTTCCTTTCTCAATAAAACAGAGTCTAAAATTCTATATCTCAATTAAATAAACTGTAATAATAAAATTGTTAAAGATTCGGTACCTGTGAACCCCGTCCATTATTAGGTTTCCAGTAATTCTCATTGTCGTTATTTTGAACCTGTCCATTCAAATTAAAATCCGAATTTTTGTAACCTGCAGTGCCGTTGTTAGGTTTCCAGTAATTTTCACTATCATTATTCTGTACCTGTCCATTTCCATTTGCATCGCCAGCCATCATCCCCCAGACACCTGTTTCAAGACGTTTACTGCCACTGCTGTCCCCGTAGAATTGATTACTTCCAGTAGTGAAATCATATAAAACAGCTACTGAAGAATTATCGTTTAGTAGTAAAGTATCGCTGCTCATGACAGCAAGATGGTTACGATGCCTAATAACAATATAATAACTTCCCGGAGGAACATCAACGATTAAATTATTGCTGATACCATCATCACAAACAATCGTTCCGTCATTTTTTAAAAATGCACTTTTGTATCCAATTGTATCACCGCCTATTAACGAACTTCTTAACTCGACCAAAACCCAGTCTACAATATCACTTGGTATACTATCCACTGTTCTTGGATCTTGTGAGTATGGCGAAGTTAGAGGAATAAGTCCCGTAGTATCTAAAACCGTAATCATGCTATTTGAAAGCGAATCATATGGCCCTTGCAAAAAGATTTTTGACTTAACTAAAACAAAGTTATCGAAATATCCCTTGCTGTAAGTGTTTCCTCTCTGATAATGATCGGTTATTTCTGTTTGCGATAGAGCTTTGTTATAAATTGCAACTTCATCAACCGAACCACTAAAGAAATTTTTGTTATACCAATGTCCGATATTTAATGGTCTTGTTGAATTTATAGTATCAACTATTGGACCTAAAGAAAGAGTAACTTGAGAACCACCATTAACGTAAATTATTATATTATTTACGCCGTCCTTTACACCTACAATATGATTCCAACTACCAGTAGTGATTGAAGTTGAAGAAGTTACTTGCTCATCATTTCTGGGAGAGAACGTCTTGCTATCAAAACTTGTGAAAAACGTAGGTTGATTTGAATTATTTAATCCAAGCCACCAATAACTTTCATCAATTGTCCTTCCATATTTTCCAATAACTGCGCGATCACCAGTGCTGCTATTTGGTTTTACCCATGCTTCCACAGTAAATGATGAATTTACAAAATCAAATTCCGGCTGGTCAAGCACATTTACTTTATTTGTAGCACCATCAAAACTAAATGCGCTTTTTACTTTTCCTGCTGAAGAATCCAGAGAAGTTTCTGAGAAACCGCTATTCAAATTATAAGAATCTAAAAAGTCTTTTGAAGTTGAACCAGAATCATCAAATCTCCAATAAGAAAGTAAATTTGCCGGCCATGTTTGCAGATTTGTAACATCAATAGTAAAACTTTGTGAGTTAGAGCCTATATCATTTTGTGCTAAAATTGTTACAGGATAATTTCCAACCGAATCAGGTGTCCAGCTAATCTTCCCTGTGTTTTGATTTATTATCATTCCAGTAGGATTAACACTTAATGAATATATTTTAGGGGAAGGAATAGCTTGAGCAGTATAATTATAGGGTCTTCCAACACTCGAAGATGTTACCGATGGAGATATAAAAGATGGCGCTTTTGTTCCATCCGGAAGCAGTAATTTTAAAGCGGGATACCATACGTTTGCCATTTTTGCATAACCATTAGAATCAGGATGTATTTCATCAGACAGATCACCACCTATTGCTGTATAGGTAAAACCTGGGATATTATACATATCGACTATAAGTATTTTGTAACCTAAACCGATTCTTTCTACTGCAGCAGCCTCTAAATTCGTATTATAATTTTTAAAGGTTGTTGAATCAGTATTATTGGATTTTAATATTTTTGCTATTATCATCCAGGTAGTTGGATAATTATTGTGTATATAATCCATCATTTGCCCAATCCGGGTAGTATCTGTACTTACATCATTAGTTCCCGTATGAATTAAGATTATATTAGCCGGATAGTAATTTAGATAAGCCCCGTCTGTAATTCTATCACTTGTTGGTTCGAATTTAGTATTCAGTCCAGTCTGAAGAATACTCAAAAGGTCCGAAGTGGTCGCACCTGGAAAACCCGCGTTCTGATAATCGGGGAAAAAATTATAACCGAAATACTCACTTCCAATGAAGTCAAAATTGTAATTATTGGTTCGTAGAGAATCCCACAATCGGTATTCATATCCAGCGCGGTCACCTGTGTTGCCAATAATTGGTAGTAAATCCGAATTTGTTCCACCAGTAATTGAATTACCAAGATTGAGGATCTTGACAGTACTATCGCCGCTGAACTGAGGAGATTTAATTAGAAAATATGGAGTGCTTTCATCTAACGTAGTATCCCCATATGCATTCTTTATTCTAATCAGTCCTTCCGTTGTTGGTTTATTAGGAACACTACTCCATACATAGTTATTCAAACCTGCTAAAGAGGTAACAGAATCAATGGAAAACCAATTTAACCCACCATTAACTGAGTATTCAATTTTAACATTACCGGATCCTACTGAATTCCATTCGATAGTAAAATTCTGCCCATAACTTAAAGTTTCATTTTGTTCCGGGTGATTGATTGTAATTTCAACCACTTGGTCAAAATAACCATCATGATTAAGATAACCTTTGTTATAGTGGCTTAAAATGGTAGATTGACCTAACGCAGCATTATAAAGAGCTGCTTCGTCAATTGATCCAACAAACAAATTACTATTAGATAAGTGTCCAATATTTAGAGGTCGAAGAGATTTTATAGGAGCAGATGTACCTGTAGATGCTGATGTTTCCGCACCATCAAGATAAACTTTTATGTTACTGTTTCCATTCTTTACTCCAGCAATATGATGCCATCCGCTGCCTATAGTAGCACTGGAAGTAATTTGAGTTGTAATTCTTGTTCCATCATACTGACTAACGAGAAATGTTGCCTTTCCGATATTATTCACACCAAGCCACCAGTAACTATCGTTGGATGGAGAAAAATCTACATTTCTTCCGAATTTTCCCATTACAACTCTATCACCTGAAACACCAGTCACGTTTATCCATGCCTCTGCAGTAAAAGAATTAGTCGCCGATGAAAAATTCAGATCAGCATTATCGAGCACATTAATTTTGACTTTTCCATCAAAACTGTACGCTCCTCCAACTTGTCCGGTTATTGAAGTAAGTAAACTATCAGCATTTCCAAGGTATCCATTATTTATATTATATTCATCTGTAAATGGTCCAGCCATTCTATTTTCATCAAACCTCCAATACGAAACTAATTCGGTTGGAAGCAATGGAACCGGTAAAACATGAATAGTTAGGTTTTGAACAGCATCCGGATTTGTTCCATTTGTTGCAGTTATAACCATAGATGTATCACCAACTGCAACTGGTGACCAATTTACTACTTTACCTGTAAATTGATTTATTGTACCCGGTCCGCTTGTAATGGAGTATGTCGGTGTTCCTACACCAGTTGCAACCGCTTGATAATTAAATGGAATACCTACATATGCTACGGTATCAACATTTGTTTGCGAAAAAGTAGGGAAAGTTTCTGTTCCAACCGGTATAATTAATTTTAATGCTTGGTACCATACATTTGCCATTTTTGCGTAACCGCTCAAATTAGGATATGTACCATCATACATATCGCCAACAGCTCCGTAAGGTTCAGTAGCATCAATATCATAATCTATGTTTGCACCATGTTGCATATCCACAATTAATATTTTATAACCTGAATTGATTCTAACTCTTGCTGCTTTTTCTAAGTTGACATTGTACTCTGTCACGTTATAAAAACCAGGTGGCGCCAAATCGATTATTTTGGCAACCACAACCCAAATATTAGGATCGAGACTTCTAATCTTATCTAACAATTCCCCAAAAGTGGTAGTATCTGTGCTGGGCACAATTGTCGTTCCTATGTGAAGCAATATGACATCTGCCGGATAATAATCCAAATATGGTCCGGGTGTTATGGTTTCAGTCGGATCAAACTTCAGATTTGTACCATCAATTAACATTTGTGTTAACCATTCAGCTCTAATTCCTCCAAATCCCCCGTTTTGGTAATCGGGAAAATAATTATAACCCGAATATTCGCTGCCGATAAAATCAAAGTTGTAATCATTAGTTCTCAGAGAATCCCATAAACGAAATTCATACCCTGCCAAATCACCTGCGTGAGGTGGAGGTGGTGAATCTATATATCCAAAAGTAATTGAATCACCGAAGGGTAATATTTTTACTTTGCCGCTTAAACTGGTTTGTGGAGATTTTATCATGAAGTACGCGCTGCTTGTATCAGCAGCGGCGCCGCCCACTTCACTTACTCTAATTAATGCTTGGGTTGTGGGTGTATCAGGAATGGTAGTCCATGAATATTGATTTAATCCTGCAATTGTGCTTACTCCCGCAGCAATTTCTCTCCAATTTAATCCACCATTAAGTGAGTATTCTAATTTTACATTACATGTTCCGGTTGAAGTCCATTTAATAAAAAAGTTTTCACCATAAGTCAAAATAGTATCTTGCACAGGATCTGCAACAACTAATTCAATTTGGCCAAAGTAGCTTTCATTATTTGTACCTCTGCTAAAATGGTTAGTGATAGTCGCTTGATCTAATGCTCCATTATAAATTGCAACTTCATCAATTAAACCATTAAACAACGCGGTATTGTATAAATGTCCGATGTTAAGAGGACGAAGTGAATTGAAAGAAGCAGATAAGCTCAAACTTGTTGATGCTGCTACCCCATCCACATACACTTTTATATCAGTGCTGCCGTTCTTCACTCCTGCAATATGGTGCCATCCACTGCCAATTGTTGCACCAGTAACCTGGGTAGAATCCCTGATCCCAGTATACTGACTAACTCCAAATGTTGCTTGCTCACTGCCGTTTACTCCCAACCACCAATAACTATCCACACTTGTTCTTCCATATTTTCCAACTATTACCCTATCGCCAGTACCGCCCGATATGTTGATCCATGCTTCTGCCGTAAATGAATTGTTTGTTGTAGAAAAATTTATATCGGGATTATCCAACACATTAACTTTATCTGTTCCATCAAAACTATATGCTCCACCTACTTGTCCTGTAACAGAACCCAATGAAATTGTATCTGGTCCAATATAGGCATATGCATTATTGGTATTATATGTGTCTGTATAAGGACCGGAAATTTTATTCTCATCAAACTTCCAATAAGACACTAACTGCGCTGGCAGTGATGGTGCTGCCAAAACATGTATTGTTAGATTTTGCGTGACATCCGGATTTGTTCCATTTGTCGCCGTAATCGTCATCGATTCATCTCCTACGACACTTGGAGTCCAATTTAGCTTCCCTGTATATTGATTTATCGTCATTCCAACTGGTTCACTTGTTGTTGAATAGGTTGGGATTCCTATGCCAGAAGCCACTGCCTGATAATTAAATGGTATCCCTATATAAGCAACAGTATCAATACTAGTTTGTGAAAAACTCGGTGCTGTTGCTGTGCCGGCAGGTAAAATTAATTTTAATGCTTGATACCACACATTCGCCATTTTTGCATAGCCGCTTGGATTTGGGTGTGTACCATCTTCATACATATCGCCAGTAACAATTGTATAGTCAAATCCAGGAATATTTTCCATATCTACAATTAGTATTTTGTATCCCGAATTGATTCGAACACGAGCGGCATGTTCTATTCGCGCATTATATCCTGTAACATAATACTGACCGGTAGGCGATAAATCTAAAATCTTGGCAACTACTACCCAGGTATTTATATCATTGTCTCTAATGATATCCAATATAGCCCCATATGCGGTTGAATCGGCAATACTTACATCATTAACATCAGTAGTACCCATATGAAGTAAAACTACATTTGCGGGATGATAGTCTAAATATGGTCCAGGTGTAACAATATCGCCATATTTTTCATTTGTACCATCAACCAACATTTTGGCTAGCCATTCGGTTAATATCCCCCCAAACCCACCATTCTGATAATCCGGGAAATAATTATATCCAGAATATTCGCTCCCGATGAAATCAAAGTTATAATCGTTTGTCCTTAGTGAATCCCATAATTTAAATCTATACCCAGCTAACTCTCCAGCATGCAATGAAGGATTGAAATTTCCAAATGTAATTGAATCACCAAAAGGTAAAATCTTGACTGTATCACTCAAACTTGCTTGTGGTGACATTATCATAAAATATGCTTCGCTTGTATCAGCAGTAGTACCACCCACTTCACTTACTCTTATTAATGCTTGTGTTGTAGGTGTATCTGGAATATTATTCCAGGAATACTGATTTAAACCTGCGTTAATATTCGTTGCAATTTCTCTCCAATTTAATCCGCCATTTAGTGAATATTCTATTTTAACGTTACCGGATCCTGTTATAGTCCATGCAATAGTACTGTCCACTCCGGAGGTCCAAACTACATTTTGTGAGGGTGAAGTAATTGTAATAGATGTAATTTGGGCAGATGCGGCAACGGAAAATGCAAATAAAAAAGATGTGATAACTATAAGTCGTAGTGATAATTCATTCATTCCAAATAAAATAATATTGGCTTTAACTCTTATCAGTAAGAATCTACCCTTTATCATACCTATCATACTTTTACTTTCAAAATTATTATCTCAATCAGTTTTTATCTTTTAATTTTGCCGGATAAATTTAAACAATTGTCGATTCCACACGTTGTGGATATTCTTGCTTAACGTCTTTATTATTTTTATCCACTTCATAGTCAATCACAGTTTCGATAATATAATCCTTAAGATCTTTCGCATGTGTAAAAATTATTAATTCACCCACTAAACCAATGGCGAAGGATTGGATACCGAAAATCATTAAAAGAATACTAACAAGCACTATAGGTCTATCAGCTAAACCTACACCGAGGAAAGCTCTCTCAATAAATAATATAATTGCTATAATAAGCCCTATTGCAAAGGTTATTAGACCAGTACTTCCAAAAAATCTTATCGGTTTTTTTGTAAACTTAACTAAAAAGAAAATAGAAATCAGTTCAAGAAATCTTGCGATATAATTTGAAAACGGATAAAATTTTTGGACTGCATCCTTTTTAGCTTGAGTCACTTTTACTTCCTCCACCTTAAAGCCGTATTTATCTGCAAGCAAAGGTAAAAACCTATCCTGATCTCCATACATATAAATTTTGTTTAATACTTCCCTTCTGAAAATCTTAACACCACATTTCAAATCATGGAAATCTGAACCAACAATCCATTTTATCACTTTGTTAAAAACCCTGGATTGAAAATTATTTAACATGCCATCAAGTCTTGGCCATCTCCAAGAAACTATCATGTCCTTATCATTTATAGCCTGAATTAATTTGGGAATATCTTTTTCATCAACCTGTTTGAAAGAAGGAAGAGTTAGAATAAGTTCCCCTGAAGTTTGCTCAAATCCGACTTGAAGAGCGGTTGCGTCACCAAACCATTTCCCTAATTTTACAACTTTAAGTTTCTCACCTAATTGATACAACTTACTTAGGTTATCAATCACTGCAGGAAGTTCACCATCAACTACATAAATAAACTCATAATTGAGATTTGCAGCTTCAAGACTTGCTTTATATGCATTATGTAATTCAATCACATCATCATATGAATATTTTTCGTAATAAATGATTATTGCTGAGAGATCAATTTGTTTTTTTAACATTTGTATTACCATTTTTTTGCTATCTAAATTTTATTCTGTACAAATTTTCAATCTTCAAGTTTCCAGTTCGATAAATTAGGTGACATATAATTCCCAGGAAATAAAGGAATAAGCTTAGAGCAGCAAACAAAGCGCTCGCTCCAAATAATGTAACTAATGATTGCCCCGGATATATGAATAAAAATAATATCCCGATCGTAAAAATTGCAAAACTGATCAAACCTGCTGCTAAAGCAAGAAACCCAAATCCAAACAATGGAATATAAAAAAACGAAAAAATCGTTTTCAATGCAACTAAATCAAGTAAAACTTTGTAGATTCTTGAAAGTCCATATTTTGAATGTCCAAATTTTCTCGGATGATGCTTTACTTTAATTTGAGTGAACTTTGCTCCAACAAGTGCTGTAATCACAGGCATTAATCGATGCATTTCCGAATACATCGGAAAATTTTTTATTATTTCCGCCCGATAAGCGCGAATGGCACACCCATTATCTTTTACAGGAATTCCTGTTACTTTTCTTACGAGCCAATTTGCAATTTTCGAGGGAAGTTTTCTTGAAATAAAAAAATCTTTTCTATCATGACGCCATCCCAGAACAATGTCATAACCTTCATCCATTTTGTTTAACATCACCGGAATATCATCAGGATCATTCTGTAAATCACCATCCATGGTTACAATCACTTTGCCTCTAGCATTTTGAAAACCAGCATGAAGTGCAGTTGTCTGGCCATAATTTCTTTTTAGCTTGACAATCTTTAATCGGGAATCGGACCTTGCTAAAGCTAAAGCATTACTATATGTATCATCCTTACTACCATCATCAACCAATAGAATTTCATAAGGTCTTTTCAGATCTAAAAGTGCTTTTGTTACGGCTTTATAAAGGTGTATTACAGATTCTTCCTCGTTATAAACGGGAATCACAACAGACAAATCCATTTGGCAATTTTTAACGTTATTATTCTAATCTAAGTAACTGAATTAACAATATTTTCATACATTTTTTATACCACCAATGATTAAAAGGATAAGGTATATAAATAAAATAAAAAATAATAGAAAGTGGTTCAAACTACTACAAAATCAAACAGAATCTCACTATGAGAAATTACATTAAAAAAAAATAGCTAACAATAATACGTAAAGTTGATAAAGGGGGTTGATATGAGAGTAAAAGATTTCGGAAAGATGTGATTTCAATATCTTTCTGTTTGATTACCTCGGCAACATCCTTATCGATTAATGTCAGAGTTTCATCAACCTGCCGATATTGCCTTTGATCATAAATATTAGAATTGGGATTCAATCCAGGGTGACACATTAATTCACACATTCCTTCTGAAGGCAAATAATTAATTAGGGTTAATAAATTTTTTTTACTTAATTTTCCCCCGAAATAAAAACCGGTGAAATAATCTGTCTTAGTAGTTATTTTTTCCACTGCTCTATTGCAAAAATGGTTAATAGCGACCATTTGAACAATTCTATAAATTGATTTAAAATTACGAAACATATATGAACTGAATTTTTCTTTAGGGAATCGAACAAATTTTATATTGTATTGATTAGCAAGCTCAATTGTGATGTCGAGAATTTTGGGCAGCATGTGTAAGTGTTGATGGCTATCTATATGGCTAATCTTGATCCCATGATCTAATATTTTTTCAATTTGGGCAGTAAATTCTTTTTTAATTTCTTCAAGAGAAATTTTCTCAGAAAAGTATTTTCTTGCAAATTCAATTGCATTCGTTCGAGAATTTCCGTTCTTATTTACTAAAGTAGGTATTTTATCAATATCTAAAATTGGTTTTTCTTCTACTAAAGTCAGATGTACTCCAATATCCAAATTAGGATTGGAATTGATGATTCCCACAGCCTGTTCAAATGAATTTCCATTTGCCATTAAAGATGCAGATCGGAGTATTCCATTTCTAAAACTTTTTAGAATCCCCTCATTTACTTTTTCGTTAAGACCGAAGTCATCAGCATTAATGATTATTTTAAGCATATATTATATCCTTAACTAATGGGCAGAACTTTCACCCATGATTATAAATCGAGAAAAATGATACACAAAACACTTTTAAAGTTAATAATTATTAATCGAAAAATTTCGAAATAATCTGAGTTGAAAAAAGTCAATTTTAAAATATATGAAAGTTCAATTAACTTATATTTCAATTGGTGTTTCGAATGCTTTAATTTATCCATTTCGAGGTAACAGAAGAATTAAATCAGTGAGAAATATTTTTTATAAATTGCAGTGGATTTTATAAAACAAAGCTTAAAAGGTTACTAAAGAATTATCTATTTTTATAAATACTGAAATAAAAAATCATAAAGCTGGAAGACTATGCCAAATACTCTTGTTCATTTAGGAATTAACGGGCTGGTGACCCGAACTTTAATTAAAAAATCAGATTTGTTCCTCATTTATATTGGTTCTGTAATCCCTGATTTTCCCTGGATTATTCAAAGATTAGTTTCGTGGCTTAATCCAAATGTAAATAATTACGATTTGCGATTGTATTCTATTGTACTCGCATCACTTCTCTTTTCAATAATCCTTAGTTTCGGATTGGCCAACCTTTTCATAAATTCCAAACGAACATTCATAATTTTCTCAGCAGGATCTTTAATCCATTTACTCCTTGATTCATTTGAAACTAAATGGGGAAACGGTGTTCATTTTTTTTCACCATTCACTTGGGAACTAGTTAACTTTAGATTTTTTTGGCCTGAAGATATAATAATTTATTGTGCCACAGGATTCGGTTTATTGTTTATGGTTTTGAATTGGAGAGAGACTCTTTCGACTTCAATAACTTTTTCGAACAAAGTTCAAAAAAATATTCTGGTTTTTATTTTTTGCATCATTATTTATTTTTTTCTTCCCTTACTTTTTATGAATAGTGCTGAATCGGTAGATAATCATTTTGTAAAAACTCTTAGGAATGAGGAGTATCGAATTGGAAAATATTTTGAGACCGATAGAGGATTTTTTATTAACTCTCCAGTTCGGGATAAATTCAGAACACCATTTGATGAGGAACTTAAGGTTGCTAACCTTAATCTTAGTTCATCCGAGAAAATGTCAATTCGTGCAAAATTTATCTCTAAGGATGAAATACAAATCATTGAATATCACATTCATCATAACCGTGATTT
>Ga0209521_10003034_pt1 | contig 13646 bp, 13 predicted proteins | sample Rifsed19ft4_FD_184016 | JGI IMG/M metagenome (GOLD analysis project Ga0209521, IMG submission 184016) | Soil microbial communities from Rifle, Colorado, USA - sediment 19ft 4 (version 2) | ecosystem: Environmental > Terrestrial > Deep subsurface > Rock core/Sediment | place: Rifle, Colorado... | reverse complement strand
AGTGCAAGAAATGCGGAAGACGGTGGACATACTCTGGCGGCATATACCGGGAAGACTTGGCGCAGAACCAGGCGGAAGGGCCCTAGCTCGGGCGCTGGGTCTCTTGCGGCGCAAGAGTTTGCAGTCAGACTGCCCTCTTTTTGGGGCCGGTTTCTGTGCGGGCTTGTTCTGGGCGAGTTCTACTATTCTAAGCGTGGAATCTGCCTGGACCATTTTCGTGACGGGGGTCGATTGGTATAAACATGGTGGAGAATCCCTGTGTGGATGGTCGGGGCCTAGAATCCCGGGCTTGTTTTGCGGAATCGGGCGTGATTCAGGCGGTTTCCTGCAATTGGGGGCGCGAATCCTTCTTGCTGACCGGTCTAGGCTCCTGCTAAGTAATAGGCTAATCCACTAACTCACAGAGCGATCCCTTGCTAGTTCAGCAGGCGCAGTTCCCTGCCTGCCTTCCCGAAGGCCTGGAGCGCTTTGTCTAGGTCCCTCTGGGTGTGGGCGCTTGTGACTATTGTTCGGACCCTCGCGCGGTCCCGGGCCACGATGGGGTAGACGGTCGGCTGGACAAACACTCCCATCCTAAACAGTGTGTCCGCTAGCTTGCGAGCCTTTCCACTCTCGCCAACAATCACCGGCGTAATCGGTGTCTCACTATTCCCCGTGTCAAACCCTAGCTCTTGTAGGCCTCTTTTGAAATAGCGCGTATTCTCCCAAAGTCTCCGGACCAGGCTCGGCTGGCGCTGAACTAGCTGCAAAGCCGCAATACATGCCCCTGCGACCGCGGGTGGATGGGACCCTGAAAGGAGGTAGGTTCGGACCTTGTTCTGCAGATACGTGCAGAGGTCCTTCGAACCTACAACGTAGCCCCCTACGGACCCGAATGCCTTCGAGAACGTTCCCATCTCAATGTCCACTTCTCCTTCAACGTGGAAGTGGCTGGAGATTCCGCGGCCGTTTTCTCCCAAGACCCCGTCCCCATGAGCATCGTCAACATACACCACCGCCTGGTGCTCTCTCGCAACCTTCACAATTGCGTCCAAGGGCGCTATGTCTCCGTCCATGCTGAACACGCCATCCGTTATGATCATGACCCTCCTGTACTGTGCTGTTCCCTGCAACTGCCGCTCCAAGTCGCCGACATCCCTGTGTTTGTAGACGCGGCGTTCCGCCTTCGTCAAGCGGCAGCCGTCGATGATGCTGCCATGGTTCAGCTCGTCGCTGATGACTATGTCGCGCTCGTCGACAAGGCTCGCAATCGTCCCCGCATTGGCAGCAAACCCGGACTGGAAGGTGATTGAGGACTCAGCCTTCTTGAACCGGGCGAGGACCTGTTCCAGCTTCACGTGCAACGACATGGTTCCGGCAATAACCCGGACGGACCCGGACCCCGCCCCGAAACGACGGGTAGCCGCAATGGCTGCCTGTTTCATCTTGGGATGATTGCAGAGCCCCAGGTAGTTGTTAGAGCATAGGACCAGAACATTCCTCCCGTCTACTCGCGCGTGGGGTGCAGAGGGACTCTCAAGGGTCCTGATACGCCACAACAGTTCCTCCTTGTCGAGCTGGTTCAGCTCATTTCTCAACGCTTCAAGCAAAGGTTCCCTTTGCAGACCCGATTGCGGGCTCATATCCTTGGCAGGAGAAATTCCGTGATGTAAAACGTTTTACAGCCGAAGCGTCAGTCGCAGCAGGTCGATTTCGAGGAAGACCAATGAAACAACAGATGCATAGCGTCGTAAAGGCTTCCCCGGGTCCAGGCGCCATCTACAAAGACTGGCCGATTCCCAACCCCGGACCTAGGGAAATACTGGTCCACGTTGAAGCGACGTCGATATGCGGGACGGACATGCAAATCTACGACTGGCACGACTGGGTCCGCGACAGGGTTAAGCCCCCTTTCGTCATAGGACACGAGTTCGCAGGGAAAGTCCTAGAGGCCGGCAAGGAGGTTTCAGACATACGAGAGGGAGACATAGTATCAGGAGAGACCCACATCACGTGCGGGAAATGCTACCAGTGCAGAACCGGAAACGCCCACATCTGCGAACGCATGAAGCTCAGAGGCGTGGACACTGATGGATGCTTCGCAGAATACCATTCCCTACCTGAACAGAGCGCCTGGCTCAACGACCGGAAAATTCCCGTCGAGGTTGCCTCTGCACAAGAGCCACTTGGTAACGCTGTGCACGCCGCCTCGGCAACGGACATATCCGGCAAGATGGTGTCCGTCTTCGGATGTGGGCCTATAGGCTGCTGCCTGATCGGACTCTGCAAATCCTATGGAGCAACACGAATCTTCGCAGTTGACATCGTGGACTATCGCCTGAAATTGGCCAAAGACATGGGCGCTGACACGATCATTGATGGCAAGAGCAACCATGTTGAAGATGAAATTCTCAAGGCCACTGACGGACGAGGTGTCGACGTTTTCTTTGAGATGTCAGGAGCACCACCATCCTTCGGGCAGGGCTTCAAGACACTCAAGTCGGGAGGGACAGCTGTGTTCTTCGGCCTACCGTCCAAGCCTATAGAGGTCGACGTTGCAAACTGGATAGTTTTCAAGGACGCCCGTGTCCGAGGAGTTTTCGGACGCCGCCTCTTTAGCACGTGGTATCAAACAGCAGAGGTCTTGAAGGCAAGAATGGTAGACCTTTCAAAGGTGATAACGCACCGTTTTGAGCTGGAAGAGTTCACGAAGGCCTTTGCCCTGATGAAATCTGGACGCTGCGGAAAAATCATAATGTATCCCGGCACCCGCCGTGGGTCCAAGGGGTTCTGAAGAACCCTAGCGTCTAGCGGGCTTATCTTCGGCAGCTTGGGATTCACGCTGCCTGGATCTCGCAATCTCAGTAGCTAGCAGCTTCATCGCGGCAGTCTTCTGCCCCATTCTCTTGATAGTCAAGTATCCTGTCTTCTCCCAGGGTGTAACAGGCCTCGCGTTTCTCTCCCCTGGCTCCGGAGCATACCCTAACGTAGTGGCCGCCTGCGTCATTTCCCTGAGGTTTGGCAGGCGGACAGCTCGAGATTGAGGAATTTTCCGTCCCAATCCTCTGGACTTTGTGTTGTCGATATTAGAGGGCCAGACGATGATGAAGCCAGGACGTTTCAATACGGTTCGGTCTCTTCAGGGCTTGCCTGATTTCTCAACTAGGACGGCGTTTATCACACCGTCTTGGCCGGGTCGTGAAGTGACACGGGCCTGTCCTTGCTCGGTCTCGATAATCGCTCCTTTTGTTATGACGCCTCTGCGCTGATAGTCCACGTTCGCAGGGTTCCGAACGACCCGCAGAATCTTCGACTTAGAACTCTTACCTGCAGTCCGGTCTGTAACGAGCGCCCAGTCGGAAGACAGAAGTTTCACCTTCACACCTCCGCCCATGGTCCCAACAAACCGCTGCCTCAACTCGCCCAAGCTCGTCTCGACAGGTTCGCTCCCCGCTTCGAAGGCTCGTTTGCCCCTCCACCGCCGTTTCCTACCCCCCGTGGGCTTCTTCTTGTGCAAGTTTCCATGAGACTGAGGCAATGCTTACCTGTTGGGTCCGCAAACGGGTTTGGCATATTAACCGTTCCCCGAAGAAGACATCATTGGGTTCAGCTCGGGTTTTGGAGTAACCGAAACCTTATCTTTCGCCAAACCCTCCACGCCTCTAGAGGGAGGAAATAACGCCGAGTTATTGCTTGGAGTGTGGCGGGGAACTCAAGTACGACTCTGCCATCAAGCAATACGCTTGTAAGAGCTGCGGCCTAACCTTCACCTCTCAAGACCTTCTAAAAGGCCGGGAACAGATGTTCAGGTCACAGGAATCCGGCGACGAGGAAAAGAAGAGACGCCACAATGAATACCTCAAATGGTGGCTCTCCAAGAAGTAGCTCTGCCCTCGAAACCAGTCTTGCTCACGGGCCGTTTGGGGAACAGTTAATTTCCAGCCCAGTCCCCAAGTTCTCTTGGGCCAGTCCCATACATGCTTGAGGAGATGCTTGAAAAGTGGAGGCGGGGTGCACGCGGACCCCTACCACAGCTAACGCCACTGAAGCTTCTCAGCGCTCTAGTGCTGATTGACCGAGAGGGCCCTATGGGGCGGAGGACTCTAGCACAGTCAATTCAGATCAACGACGGGATCGCCAGGGGACTGCTTGAGAGACTTTCGGAACAAGGAATGGTGACAGTGGGAGACACGGGAGTCAAGCTCTCTCAGGACGGAAAGAAACGTCTCCGGAATTTTCTAACCACTCTGGCTGTTAAGAAGGTCCTTGACCTAGGCAAAACCGACCTCGTTCCAGGGAGTGCAGCTGTCGGAATACACGTAGCTCAGAGATACCGGGCTGACATAACGGGCCTACTCCAAAGGGACGAGGCGGTCAAAGCAGGCGCCAACGGCTCAATTACGCTGGCAGTCAAGAACAGCCGGCTTGTTGTCCCGCCCGACGACAAGGACGCTGCTGACTTGTCTCCAAAAGAGAACCTGCGGCTTAAGAATCTCTTCAAACCAGCCGACAACGACCTCCTCATAATCGGCTTCGCAAGCGACCAGCACCGAGCGATGGCCGGAGCCCTCGCCGCCGTTCTCTCACTATCCTCTAAGACCTTACACGACTAGCGAGGCTGCACAGTGCCCAAAACCAGAAGGCAAACGAGCATTGAGGTCGTATCGATAGGAAACGAGCTCCTAATAGGCCAGACACTAGATACGAACTCGAACTGGATAGCGAAACAGGTCACAAAGCACGGCTGGACTCTCGAACGGGTCACGCAACTCGGAGACTCATTAGTGGCGATACAACACGGTATCAAAGAAGCACTCGACAGAAAACCCTACCTGCTCGTGACAATTGGAGGCCTCGGGCCGACCCATGACGACATGACTCTGAAGGGAGTGGCGAAGGCTCTCAACCGACCCATGGCCCCCAATCAAGACGCGTTGAACCTGATCCGGCGTCATTATTCAGCGATGGAGAATACAGTACCGCTAACAAGCCATCGTCGAAAAATGGCCATCCTCCCTGAAGGGTCTAAACCACTTCCAAACCCCATAGGAACAGCTCCTGGAGTAATAATGAAATCGGGAAGAACCATGATCGTTTCCCTTCCAGGGGTCCCAGGGGAGATGAGAGCAATCTTCAAGGGTTCAGTGTTACCGCTGCTGCAAACACCGCATTCCGGCCCTCCGCAAGAAGCATTCATGTTTCTGACTGGAATCATAGAGTCAGCCCTAGCCCCGGTCCTTCAACAGGCCCAGCGGAGATATCCGGGACTCTACTTCAAATCACATCCTCGGGGAAAGGAGACTGGAGTAAAGCCTCTCATTCAAATACACATTTACAGCACCGCCCGGGGTTCTCAGCAGAAAATAGGAAACGCTCTCACGTTTCTGGTTCACACCCTTTCGAGTTTAGCCCCTAGAACGTACTAGTTTCCCGGGGAAATGGTCCACTGAAAGCTTGTGGAGAATGCTGGCTTGTTGGCGTTTCCCGCAAGCCTCCTGCTAAGAGCAGCTAGGTGGCCGAAGCCTACTACAGCCACTACATGGCCCGTTGTACTGTTAAGGATCGCCGCAATCCGGTTTGCCATGTAGTCTTCGCGGAGGTCCAGCAGGAGTCGACTCAACCCAGGGTACCTGCCACGGAATAGTAGAAGCTGTTCCTCAATTCCCTCCGTCAGCCCTGCAAAGTCCGGTCTCCCCAAGGGCAAGAGCACAAGGCTACTGATGGAGTCGATTAACAGCCTAACGCGTTCCTTCAGAGGCAGACTTCTCAGCCCGGCGATTGTAGTATGGATGGGAACATCGACTAGTTCAACCCTGGCCCCGACCCGCCGTGCACTCTCGGTGGCAACAAGCATCTCCGTGCCCGGAGCCGATCCGGTTAGCTGCCCCGCGAATTTTTCCAGCAACACCATTGCCAAGAAAGAAACTCCTGGAGACTTGCCAGCACGTGAAAGGCGTGGATTCTGCAACGCGTAAAGCCGGGCCTCGTCGATTTCCAGCGCGACCACTTCGGGCCTCACATCTAAGATTGTGTCTCTCACAGCAGCCGCACTCTGTGGGTCCACGTGAATCGTTCCAACTAGTACCAGACGATCTCCCACCATAGTTATACTCCCAGAACGGAGAACCATTTTGCAGACCCTTTGATTCGAACGTCTATAAGGCGGAGTCCATCAGTCTTTCTCCAAAGAAACCAACTACATTTCACGGAGTCCGAGAACGATGACGAACATTGACGCACTGGCCGACGAACGCGATAGCCTGCGTCTCGAGGAGAGGGAAATTATCGACCAGATTCGCGAAACCCGGGCGAAGCTGGCGAAGATGCGAACAGAGTTACAGAGCATACGAAAGAACCGGGACGAACTTAACGAGACTGTCAGGGCTCTTAAGAAGGACCGTGACGAACTCAGAACCGCAGCTAAGCTAGGCATCACTACGCTCAAGGGGTTGAGAAAAGTCTCCGGCAGGATCTTTGAAGGTGTCAGGGCTGAGCACGAAATGGCTCAGCTGGAATGGAAGATTCAGACGGCCCCGATGGGTAAGGAGGAAGAGAAGCAGTTTATGGCAAAGGTCAAGATGCTTGAGACAAAGGTCGGCTCCTACAAGAGGATTCAGCGATTGAGCCAGGAAGTGGACAGGGAGAGGAATGAGGCTGACGAGTTGCATGGAAGAGTTCAACAACTTGCGGAGACAAGCCAGAAACACCACGAGGAGATCCTCAGCCTCGGGGAGAAATTCCACGAGCTGAGACAGAAACTTGACGACCAGGAGAAAAGACTGGGTGAGGTGCGTGGGCGAGCCAGAGAGGCCACCCAGAAGTACTTTTCAATCGTCACTATGACAAGAGAAGCTGACAGGATTGCACAGGCGGAGAGGCAGAAAGCCCACAAGGAAGGCCTGAAAGAGTCGGCAAAGAAGAAGCTCAGCAAAGGCGAGAAGGTTTCTCTACACGAACTCGGTGCCCTTCTCGAAGAGGAAGGCACGGAAAAGTGACCGCCCCTATAGCAATCATAGGCGGCTCAGGCGTCAGGTCAATTGTCAAAGGAGATTACAAGATAGTAGGCACCCCGTACGGTCCCACGCCCAGGCTGACGCTTGGAGAGGTCAGAGGGGCAAAGGTAGTATTTCTCCCGAGACACGGCGTAGACCACTCAAGCCCTCCTCACAAAGTGAATTACCGGGCAAACTTGTGGGGTCTAAAGAGCATAGGGGTCGAACGGGTCATAGCTACAAACGCAGTTGGAGCGATAGACCAGAAGTTAGAACCAGGCGACATTGTAATTCCGACCGACATAGTCGACTTTACGAAGTCCCGTCACGGGTCATTCTACGACGAATCTCCGGTGACTCATGTGGATGTTTCTGAACCATACTGCCCAGTCGTCAGAAGGATTCTGGCGGAAGCAAGCGCATCTCACACGAAGAATGTCCATGACGGAGCCGTCATGGCTTGCACAGAAGGCCCCAGGTACGAAACCCCAGCAGAGATACGGATGATGCGAATTGCCGGTTGCGGCATAGTAGGCATGACTGGATCCCCTGAGGCATTCTTGGCCCGGGAATTGGAAATGTGCTACGCCCCGGTCTGTTTTGTGTCAAACATGGCAGCTGGCCTCCAGCGCGTCCTTTCGGCACAGGAGGTTGAGTTGAAGGGACGAGAGACAAACAACGTTCTGAACAAGATTCTCATAGAAGCGATTGAGAAAGTACCAGTGAGCCGGAAGGGATGCCCGTGTGGAACGGCGCTGGCCGCGGCTCGACTATCAGGGAATGCGAAGGAGACCAAGGAGAGACCGACCATTGCTGGATAGACTGCTGAATCTTGCCGGAGTGTACAAAGCCTACGAAAAATGGCTGACGCAACAGGTCAAACATCGTCCAATGCCTGAGCATATCGGAATAATTCTGGACGGGAATAGGCGCTGGGCATGGGAAAGGGATCTAGCTCCCTTCGCCGGACACCTCATGGGAGCTAAGGTAGGCGAGGAAGTTCTAAGCTGGTGCCTCGACTATGGGATTAGGACCCTTACGATCTACACGTTCTCCACGGAGAACTTCACTCGGCCGAGCGAAGAGGTGAAGGCTGTCCTCAAGATCGTCGAGGAGGAGGCCCGGAAACTTGGAAAGGACAAGAGACTCCACACTCACCGAGTCAGGGTAAAGACACTCGGCAGAATCGACCTTCTGCCTGAGAGCCTCCGAGACACCCTGGTACAGCTGGAGAATGAGACTCAGAAATATGACGGACATTTTCTCAATGTGGCGATCGCCTATACCGGAAGGGCCGAGATTGTTGATGCTACAAAGAAGATCGTGGAGGATTTCGGCCAGGGTCAATTGTCTCTGAAGCAGATTGACGAGGATCTGTTCCACAAGTATCTCTACACTGCCCACCTGCCAAATCCCAACCCGGACCTCGTGATTCGAACCTCCGGCGAGGAAAGGCTCAGCGGGTTCCTGCTCTGGCAGTCGGCTTATAGCGAACTCGTTTTCGTAGACGTCTACTGGCCAGAATTTCGGAGAATAGATTTTCTACGCGCCATCAGATTGTACCAGATGAGAAACCGGCGTTTCGGCCGGTGAGATTGATATGCCGAGATGCCTAGGCCTATTATCCAGTACCATGCCCAGGGTCTCGTAACGACTAGGACCCCTGAGCCCCAGCCTTGGTGCACATTAAGAGGATCGACATTCGCGGCTTCAAGACCTTCGCTAAGAAGGTCTCCGTCAGCTTCGACAGAGGCTTCACTGTTATCACAGGGCCCAACGGCTCGGGAAAGTCCAACATACTCGACGGCCTGAAATTCGCACTGGGAGAGTTGAGCCCCCGAGAGCTGAGGGGGAGAAGCCTCTCCGACCTCGTCCACAAGTCCCAAGGAGAAGGAGCCCACTCGGCCCACGTAGCCGTCCAGTTCGACAACGCCGACCGCAGGATACCGGTAGAGTCGGACCTAGTAACGATATCCAGGGAGTTCTCCAAGGGAGGAGAGGGAATCTACCGGCTCAATGGCCGCCGCCTCTCACGAAAGCAAGTCCAGGACATTCTAAGTTCCGCTGACATTCAGGTGACCGGTTTCAACCTCATCGCCCAGCACGCCATTACCCGACTTGCCGAGATCGGGACTGAGGAAAGGAGAAGGATACTGGAAGAGCTCGTTGGAATAGGAGTCTTCGAGACGAAGAAGGCAGAGGCCAAGCAACAGCTCCAGGAGGCGGATGTCAACCTGAAAGTCGCTGCGGCACGGGTCGACGAAGTGCGAGTTCGAATCGAACAACTTGAGCGCGAACGGAACGACCTACTCCGTTACAACCTCTTGAAGAGAGAAGTGAACGAGCAGCAAGCCCGAATCCTATCAGGACAGATTGCAGGCCTAGAAGAGAAACGGTCCTCAATCACACAATCTTTCGACCAAGAACAACGTAAGCTAGATGAGATTCGACAGGAGAGAGAAAATCTCACCCGGCAACGAGCCAAGGTCGAGGACGAAAGGCGTCGCTTTGAGGAAAAAACCGTAGCCAAAGGAAGCCAGGAACTATTCGAGATAGAGAGAAAAATCGCGGAAACAAGTAGCGAAATCGTCAAGGCCAAAACAGAAGCTGAAACCCGCAAGGCCCTCCTAGCTACAAGGACTAAACAGAAAGCCGCTCTAGTCAAAGAATCAGAAGGTCTCGAGTCCAGCTTCAAACTCCAGTCCAACTCCCTCCGCAGCCTAGCCGGCCGGAAGACACAGCTCGAAACGCAATATTCAGAATCAGCGGAGGCCGCGGACAAACTGACAGGGAACCTCAAAACCGCCCGGGAATCGCTCTCCCAGGACACCAAAAAGCTCGAACAGGTCCAGGACGAAATCGACGGCGTAGTCCAAGAACTCTCTCAGCTCACCGCCTCGAGCAAAGGCAGTTCGACAAAACTTGACCTCACCGCCGGACACCTCCAGACCTTGGAGACACGCCAGCACGAATTCGCTCAGCTAGCTGACGAACTAAAGAAGAGAGTCCGAGAGATGGACCGGCTGGAGAAGGAGGAGGAGAAACGTCTCCAAACCGTCGAGGAGAAGGCGAGGCAGTACACGTCCCTCAAAGGCCAACGCCGAGAAGAGATTGACGAGGCCATCGACGTCGCCAAGAAAGCAAGAGTCACAGTCGTGGAGTTCAACACCCAGCGAAATCTAGCAGAGAGTCTCCAGGCCGAGGAGCGGGCGATTGAAAGGATTGAAGAGATGGCCGATGAAGGAGCCATCAAAGGTATCCTAGGAACGCTGAAAGACCTTGTCAAGTTCAATGAAGAGTACAGCAAGGCAGTGGAGGCAGCTAGCGTCGGATGGATGCGGGCAATAGTAGTGAAGGACCTCTCCGTGGCCATCAAGTGTGTCGAGAGTCTCAAGAGGAGCAAGCTTGGACGGGTCAAGATAATTCCGCTCGTTGACATGGAACTGGAAGAAGGCGACCTTGACTACGAGGAAGCCGCAGGGATCATAGGACCCCTCTCCAGCGTGATAAAGTCCGACAAGGCAATCGCCCCCGCGGTCCAGTTTGTCTTCGGAGACACGCTACTTGCGAACAATCAGAGGGCAGCTTTCCTGAGCGCCGCCCGCGGCAAGAGATGCGTTGTAACGAGCGGAGACTTGTATGAGCCCGGCGGAGCACTCGAAAGCGGCTACTACCGGGCGCCATTCGACTTCTCCGCACTGGTCCCGCGTCCAACTGTTCTAGAGGGCCTTGAGAAGACCGTCAAATCGCTTGAGTCGATAGTGCAGAGACAACGGTCGGATGTCGATAGGCTAGAGGAGGAGATTGACAGATTGAGAGAGGAGAGAGTTTCGACGAACAAGACTAGAGAGGCTCTGGCTCGCGAAATCGAAGCCGCCCGCAAGAGTCTAGAACGGACCCGAGAATCTCTTCAGACGACAAAGCGCCGAATAGACTCGCTCCGCGGCTCGATGGATCACGAAAAGCAGCTGCTGGATGGGATGGTGGAAAAACAGGCCGCGGTGAAAAGTCAACTGGCGGTTCTGGAGGAAGAAAGAGCGAAACTCAGGGTGCAGGCCCGTCAGAAGTCTCTCGCGGCACTGGAACAAGATCGAGACCGGGTAACCGCGGAAGCAGAAGTTCTCCTGCGAGAGAAACTGGAGGTGGAGAGCAAGCTGGCCTCCCTACAGGCGAGTCTCGACACTCTAAGACCCAGCTTCGATCAGGTGAGAATTCAGCTGTCGTCGCTACAGTCAGAGGCCCGCAAAGAAGAAGCGGGAGTTAAGGACGCTGTTGAAAGAGGGGAAGCCCTACAGCGCCAAATGAAAGAGCTTCAGGCCGAGAAGGAGCGGATTGTCGAGAGCCTCGGCTCGGTCGTGTCCGAACGGCATAGGTTTGAGGTTGAGTTTGGTGAGGTCGAGAAGGGCCTGAGAAGTCTACTTGAGAGAATGGACCCGGCTAACGCCGTCGTTTCCGACCTGAAGGGGAATCTGAGAGAGGTCGAGGCACAGCTGGCCATGCTTTCGTCCCAGGTCCGAAGCCTCGGGTTCGAGACTCTACAGCAAGTACCGCCTGAGCTCGCGAGGGAGGCTGAACAGCTCAAGCGTGCTCTGCAAGAGGAGATGGACGAAATCGGCGCGGTTAACCAGCTGGCGGTTCACCAGTACGAACAGCAGAAGGACGGTTACAAACACCTCTCGGTCAGGATTACAGAACTAGAGAGGGAGAAGCTTGCGATTCTTGACTTCATGAACGAGCTCGATCGGAAGAAGCGGGACACTTTCATGGATGCTTTCAACAGGGTCAACCAGACCTTCCAGGAGCTGTTCAGCGAAATGACAAGCGGAGGGGGAACGGGTAGAATGGTGCTGGAGAACCCTGACGAACCGTTCGCGGGCGGCCTCGACGTACTACTGCAGTTCCCCGACAAGCCAGAGCTCACGATGGGAAGCGCGAGTGGTGGTGAAAAGTCCGTTGCCACGGTCTGCTACCTACTGGCCCTTCAGCAGATCCATCCGATGCCGTTCTATGTGATGGACGAGATCGACGCTCACCTAGACGTGATTAACACGAAGCGTCTCGCAACACTTGTAAGGTCTAGGAGCAAGGGGTCCCAGTTTATCGTCATATCGCTTAAGGACACGACAATCTCGAAGGCGGAACGGGTCTACGGGGTCTTCAACGAGAAGGGGGCCAGCCAGGTTATCTCCCTCCCTGCCCGAGGAGAACCAAATTGACGGAGACAGCGGAACAGTACTGGCTGAAGCCGCCGTACGCGGTCCTGTTCGACCTGCTGCACTTGCACCGGGTAAAGCCCTGGGATGTTAACCTCGCAAGCATTCTCTCAGAACTCTTGAGCGAGATGAAGGGGCGGGGATTCATTGACTTCTCGGTTTCCGGGACCGCTCTACTATCGTCGGCGATTCTGCTGCGGATGAAGTCGGAGCTTGTCCTGAAGATGGAGGAACCTCCTAAGCCACCGGTTGAGAGGCCTACTGACTATGTTCCGCCGCCGCTCGCGTTTCCGTTGAGGTACGAGTACACGACGACCTCGCTGGACGAGGTTTTGAAGGGTTTGCTGGACGTGCTGAAGGCGGAGAGGCTGCTTCCCACGGGGGTCCCGCTGGCGTCCCGGACGCCGGAGGTCTTCGAGCAGATTGACGATTTCATGGTGTCGATTGAGGAGAACATGAAGGCGTTCTACGCAAGGCTGCTTAGCGAGGCGAGGGGAAGGGCGAGGCTTTCATTCTTGCGCCTGGTGGGTAAGGGGGACGTGCTGGACGCTGTGCGGATATTCCTGATGCTCCTGTTCTTGGCTGTCGAGGGAAAAGTAGGCCTAGCCCAGCCACACGAATTCGGCGACATACAGATCGAGGTGAGGGACAGCGGAAGCACAAGTGGCGAGTGAACCGCAGCCTGCGAGGTCGGCTGTTCTGCAGCAGCAGCTGGTCGAGGCGGCCCTCTACGTTTCCGGCCGGCCACTGGACCTGAAGACTCTTGGGTCGATAATCGGGGCGCGGTCAGAGGAGAAGATCAGGACCGTCGCGAGAACTGTTGCAGACCGGTATAGGGCTTCGAACAGCCCGTTACAGGTCATGGAGCTGCCGGACGGACGCTTTGTCATGCAGCTCCGCGCCGAGTTTGCGAGGCACGTTAAGAAGCTCTCGAACAGGCCGCTGTTGACGCCGGGACCACTGAGGACCCTGTCTTTCATCGCCCTCCGGCAGCCAATTATGCAGGCCTACGTGGTCAGGGTCAGGGGAAAGCTGGCCTACACGCACGTGAAACAGTTGAAGGATATGGACCTCATCACGGACGAGAAGATTGGGCGGACCCGCATCCTTAGGACTACGACTTCGTTTGCGGACTACTTCAACCTGAGCCATGACCCCGCGGTGATGAAGAAGGAGCTGAAGAACGTGCTTGACCTCAGGGAGCAGCTGACGGGGCCGCTGCCGCGTTGAGGCCTGGTAGGGAACGGTTTTTCAGCATAAGCCGTGGGAGTTGAACCAATGCCAAGCCCAAGGGCCGGGGACGCGGTCAGACTGACTCTCAAGAACGGTGAAACGGTCGAGGGGGTCATAGAGTGGGTGGACGGGAACGGGGCTTTGGTCAGGAGCATGCAGAAGACGAGATGGGTGCCGTTGGAGGCTTTGGTGGCGCCGCCCGCGGCTGAGGGTGCGAAGGCGGGAAAAA
>Ga0209521_10003030_pt1 | contig 13653 bp, 13 predicted proteins | sample Rifsed19ft4_FD_184016 | JGI IMG/M metagenome (GOLD analysis project Ga0209521, IMG submission 184016) | Soil microbial communities from Rifle, Colorado, USA - sediment 19ft 4 (version 2) | ecosystem: Environmental > Terrestrial > Deep subsurface > Rock core/Sediment | place: Rifle, Colorado... | reverse complement strand
CGAAGTAGATCGGATCGAGCACGCCGAAGGCAGATTCCCAGGGATACAAACGGTCCGGAGCGCCGAAGAAATAATAGCTGGCCACCCGCCGCCAAATGGGGGCGGCAAATTCTGACCCATCTCCGATATTTTCTACCAACACCGCGATGGCGATATCCGCTTGGTCAGGCCGCCCGGCATCTGTGTAACCAATAAACCATGCATGAGGGTCCACACCTTCACCTGCCGTGGCCGTTCCTGTCTTGCCAAAGACGGGAACGCTAAATCCAGAGAATTGGCGCTGGGCTGTGCCGCGCGGGTCAGCCACGACCATGCGCATCGCATTTTGCAGGTTCGTGAGCGTGGCCTCGCTGGTGGGCAGCGTCCCTTTGACTTCAGGCTCGAAACTTAGGGTGGCCACCCCGTTGGAGTCCACCACACTGTCGACCAGGTAGGGTTGGAACACGGTGCCGCCGTTGCCCACTGCGGCCGCATACACCGCGGCCTGCAACGGCGTGATGGCGGTCGTGCCCTGCCCAAAGGCTTGCTGTACGGCCTGGCTGCGGCCGGTGTCCCCGTCATCTGTGGTGGGCACGGAAAGCGACCCGCTGGATTCAGCCACTTCCTGGATGCCCGTGGGGCTGCCCAGGCCAAACCCGCGCGCCATTTCGGTGACGGCGTCCACCATGCCCGCGTTGTAAAGGTCCAGACCGATCTGGTAATACCAGATATTGCACGAGCGCATCAGGCCCTGCAAATAAGTCAACTCGCCATCCGCCGGTAGTTCCTTTTCCACCGTCCAGTTGTCCAGCACGATGCCGGAGAGGCCGAACCATTGCTGGGTGCAATTCAGGGTCGATTCTGGGTGGAACAAACCACTTTCCAATCCGGCTGAGAAGGTGATCAGCTTAAAAATAGAGCCGGGCGCATATTGCCCCTGGGCGGCGCGATTAAAGAAGCGCTGGTTGTCATCCGGAAAGTAGCTATCCCAAAAGCTATTGGCGTCTGCTGGGTCAGCCCAGTTTTGGTTGAAACCGGGCGAAGAGACCATAGCCAGCACCCGCCCGGTATCTCGCTCGAGCACCACAATGGCGCCGGTGAAATCCCTGATGGCTTCCTGGGCGCGCAACTGCAAGTCCAGGTCCAGCGTGGTTACGATTGAGGAGGCCGGTTGCGCGCCAGTTTCAGCCAGTTTGGTCACTACCTGGCCATTGGGGTCGAGCACGTACAGCGCCCCGCCGCGCCCGCCTGCCAGGTACTCTTCTCCCCATCGCTCGATTCCCATGCGGCCGATCCAGTCTGAGCTCTGATACCCCAGGGGAATATAGTTGGGCACTTCTTCGGCGGGAATAGGACCGTAATAGCCAACAGTTTGCGGAGCGGCTCCACCACCGAAGTACAAACGGGTGTCGTAATTGTAGAAATAAATTCCGGAAAGTTCTGTCCAATCCCCGGCGCGTGCATCAAATTCTTCCTGGGAAACTTCGGCGATCGGAACGTAATAATCTGCTTCACGGTCCTCAGGGAAGACCAGCTCGTTGATCTCCGCTACCGAGCGCTGGCTTACCCGCGCCAATTCACTGAGCACATCGCTCTCGTCCCCCTCAACAATCGCCCAGGGATAAACGCCCACCGCCACGGCTCCGGTATTGGCCGCAATGGGATCCCCATTATGGTCATAAATAATGCCGCGGGTGGGAACGAAACGTTCCAGGCTCAGGGTGTTGCCACCAGCCAACTCCGGCAAGATGATGCGCTCCTCCCACATCACGCGCCACAGTCCGCCTTCCAGTTCCAGGTTCATGCTAGTCTCACGCGTGACGGCCCCGATCACCGCTGAGTTGAGCGTGACCCGGTAGCCTACCTGGGCGGTCCTGGGGTTGGTCAATGAGGAGAGGATCTCGTAGTCCACGCGGAATAGGTTGGTTTGCGTGGCTACCATGGCATAACGGTCCTGGAAATCCTGGGCGCTGATAGCTTGTTTGCTGGCTTCCGTCAGCATCTCGTACATGGCCGTGTAATTGCCTTCGTTCCACGCGCTCAGATAAGCAACTGCGGTGCCTTCAGCGTCCGGCGCGGAATTGACGTTGATTTGCGGCGTGGGCAGCTCAGCCGTCCCCCTGCCGGCGCCGCAGGCGGTCAGCAACAGGCCCAGGATGAGCAAAGGAGCGATCAGTTTCATTGGCGCCATGCGAGGATGTCTCCAGTCACCGGGCAATCGTAGGCGAAATGCGCCTGGCAAGCGCTGGGCAGGTCTGCATCAAAGGAAAGGTTTAATTTCATCAGCGTACGTTTCAGGTGGCACAGCGGAAGGCCGACCACATTCGCCAGGCAACCGTGCATTGAAGCCACTGGATGGAAACCGGCATGTTGTATCGCATAAGCGCCCGCCTTGTCTAGTGGGTCGCCGCTGGCCACATAGGCCTCGATCTCCTCATCGCTGTATGCGCGCATCGGCACTTGCGTGGTGGCCAGGTCGTTCAGCTGCACCCCAGCCGAGGTGCGCACCGAGATCGCGGTATACACGATATGCGTCTGCCCCCGTAAGGCCTTCAGCATGGCGCGGGCTTCGTCTGCATCTTTCGGCTTGCCCACAATGCGACCCTGGCACACCACCGTAGTGTCCGCTGCCAGCACCAGCGCGTCCGGCTCCAGGCCGGTGGCAGCCTTCTGCGCCTTTTCCCCTGCCAGGCGTTGCACGTAATCGATGGGCTGCTCGCCTGGCTGCGGATCTTCATTTACCTCAGCCGGCTTCACCTCGAACGCTTGCCCTCCCAACGCCAGCAACTCTTTGCGGCGCGGAGAATTGGAGGCGAGCACGAGTTTTGGGATCATGAGCAGATAACAAAAGTTCGCCTGGGCGAACGGGACGATTCTAGCATACCGGCCCCTGGGTTTTCCTGGTTCCCGTCCCTGATTGTCTGATCCCATTGTAAAATCCCTGCAACCCTCCACCTCCGTCTTGAAAGGCAGGCATGCAAGCGCTAAAGGATCGCATCATCAAAGATGGCAAAAACCTCGGCGGCGGCATCCTCAAAGTGGATGGCTTCATCAATCACCAAGTGGATCCGGCCCTCATGGATGCCTGCGGCCGCGAACTGGCCGACCGGTTCAAGGGGCTGGGCGCTACCAAGGTGTTCACTGCCGAGATCTCCGGAATTGCCCCGGCGGTTATCACCGCCCTGCATCTGGGCATCCCGGTGGTTTACGCCCGCAAACACAAGCCCATCACCATGCCGGACCAGGTCTTCCTCACCTTAGCGCCCTCCCACACCAAGGGCCGCACCGTGGAACTTATCGTTTCCCCGGAATATCTGACCAGCAAAGAGAAAGTCTTGGTTATCGACGATTTCCTAGCCTCCGGCGCCACCATCCTGGGGCTGGCGCGCCTGGCGCAGACCGCCGGAGCGCAGATCGTGGGCGTTGGCGCCCTGATCGAAAAGACTTTTGAAAAAGGGCGCGAGGCGTTGGAGGTGTTGGGTGTGCCCATCGTCTCGTTAGTAGCCATCACTCGCATGGAAGGCGAGGTCTTTGAGTTCCGCTCTGCTGCGGAACAGTCGTCATGATCGCCATTCTCGATTTCGGCTCACAAACCTCCCAACTTATCGCCCGCCGCTTGCGCGAAGCGCAAGTCTATTGCCAGCTCTTCCCCTGGGACGCCGCCGCAGCAGAGGTCCTCGCGCACCAGCCTGAAGGTTTCGTGCTTTCCGGGGGCCCAGCGTCGGTGTATGCCGCAGGTGCCCCGCAGCTCCCCGATTACGTACTGGCCAGCCATAAACCGGTCTTGGGCATCTGCTATGGCATGCAAGCCCTCACCCAGGCCCTGGGCGGCAAGGTGGCTGCTTCCGACCGCCGCGAATTCGGCGCCGCCAGCATCCGCAGCCTGACCGAAAACCCACTACTCAATGGGGCGCAGCAGGTGTGGATGTCCCACGGCGATCGCATCGAGCAACCCCCGCCTGGATTCGTGCCCATCGCCAGCAGCGATAACGCCCCCGTGGCCGCCATGGCCGATCTTGAAAAGAATCTGTTTGGCGTCCAATTTCACCCCGAAGTGCAGCATACGCCCGGAGGCGCGGCGATCCTGCGCCGCTTTGCAGTGGACGTATGCGGCGCGCACCCCACCTGGTCACCGCAAAACATCATCGAGCAATCCGTTGCCGCCATCCGCCGGCAAGTCGGGGCCGGCAGCGTGCTGGCAGCCATCAGCGGGGGCGTGGATTCCGCCGTGGCTGCTGCACTGGTGCACCGCGCCGTGGGCGACCAGTTGGTCGCCTTGTTTGTGGATACCGGCTTGCTGCGCCAGGGAGAACGCCAGCAAGTTACTCGCGCCTTGCAGGCTGGACTGGGGATCGAACTGGTCGTGGTGGACGCGGCCGCCGAGTTTTTGGCTGCGCTGCAAGGCGTCCGCGATCCTGAAGAAAAGCGCCGCGTGATTGGCGAGCGCTTCATTCGTGTTTTCGAAACCCAGGCCCGCGCCTTGGGCAACCCGCGTTTTTTGCTGCAGGGCACCATCTATCCGGACGTCATTGAATCGCGTGCCCCGGAGCGATCGCAAGCCCAACGTATCAAGACCCACCACAACGTGGGCGGTTTGCCAAAAAACATGGATTTCGAATTGGTGGAACCCTTGCGCTATTTATTCAAGGACGAAGTGCGCCGCGTTGGCCTCAGCCTGGGGCTGTCGGCCGCGTTGGTCTGGCGGCAGCCCTTCCCCGGTCCGGGCCTGGCCGTACGCTGCCTGGGCGCCATCAGTCCTGAACGCCTGGAGCGCCTGCGCCAGGCAGATGCCATCTTCACTGCCGAGTTGGAGGCTGCTGGCCTGTTGGGGCACGCGGGGGCTGCCTTGGCGCAGGCCTTTGCCGTGCTGCTGTCCGTGCATAGCGTCGGCGTCATGGGGGACCAGCGCACCTACCAAGAATGCGTAGCCTTGCGCGCCGTGACCAGCCAGGATTATATGACCGCCGATTGGGCACGGCTGCCCCACGATCTGTTGGCTCAGGTCTCCAGCCGCATCGTCAACGAGGTAGACGGCGTTAACCGCGTGGTTTATGATGTTAGCAGTAAACCACCTGCCACCATTGAATGGGAGTAGAAGGAGAGGACTATGGATTTCGGTTCTGTTTTGAGTCGATCATGGCAAATCATCTGGAAGAACAAGGTGCTATGGATCTTCGGCATTCTGGCCTCCTGCAGCGGCGGAGGTATCAATTTCGGAAGCAGTTTTAATTACCAGATGGATGCTGGAGAAATGCAAAACTTGCCCTTTGAGGCCCAACGCTGGAGTCGCGATTTTGAGCGCTTCCTGAATGAAGGCGGCATGGCCATAATCGTGGCCCTGATCTGCGCGGCCCTGCTGATCGGGCTCCTTTTCTGGGCCATCGGCATCTTTGGGAAAGTGGGCCTGATCAAAGGTGTCTTGAAAGCTGAAGCCGGCAGGCCGGTCGGCTTTGGAAGCCTGGCCTCTGAAAGCTGGGCCATGCTGGGTTCCGCTTTGGGGCTGAACCTGCTCCTGGTTTTGATCCCCCTCGCCGCCGTGATCATCCTGGGCTTGCTGGCCATCCCCATTGGCATCTTCACCCTGGGGATTGGCCTGATCTGCCTAATCTGCCTGATCATCCCAGTAGCCTTTGCCTACGGGGTCTATGTGCAACTGGCTAACGTGGCCCTGGTGAAGGAACAACAGGGAGTTGGCTTCGCCCTTAGCCGGGCTTTGGAGCTGATGCGCGCCAAGCTAGGTCCCCTGGCTGGCATGGCCGTTGTGCTCATCCTGGGCAGCTTCCTGGTCGGCGTGATCTTGTTGGTGCCCATGGCGGCCATCGCCCTGCCTGCTATACTGGGGTTCTTCAGTCAGGATCCCAGTGCCGTAGGCGGAGGGTTGCTCATCTCCGTCATTCTGTTTCTGATCGCGCTTCCCTTTTACCTGGCGATAAGCGGCCTGATCCAAGGTTATTTACATAGCGCCTGGACCCTGACCTACCTGCAGCTTATGCCTGCCGCCGCCCCTGTAAAATCCACCCGAAAGAAAGCTAAGTCTTAGTCCGTTGAACGCTTTGCAAGCCCTGCTGAACAGCCCGTGGTTGCTGCGCACTCGCCGCAACCACGGGCTGGAGCATGCCACCATCCACGTATTGACCCAAAAGAACCCGCGGCGCAGCGTGGCCGGCCATTCGGACGCAGGCGGCTTCTGGCTGCTGGGCAAACTGGACACCGAGGAGACCCGCCAGGCTGTGGATGAAGCCCTGCAACGCCTGCGCGCCGGAGAACGCTGGTTGGCTGTCCATTCCAATTGCGGCACCAACCTGATGACCGCCGGCCTGGCTGCCGGCCTGGCCGGCGGCGTGGCCATGCGCGGCGCTGATCGGCGCGGCGCGTGGATGGATCGGTTGCCATTGGCCGTCCTGCTCAGCACGCTGGCCTTGCTGGCTGCTCGCCCCTTGGGCATGCGCCTTCAGCAGCGCGTCACCACCAGCGGCGATCCGGGACCTTTGCAGGTGATCAGTATCCAACGCAGCCAGCGCGGCGCTCTCACCGTGCATCGCGTAGAAACGCACAGCTAATGCCTGCCCCTGGGGTGTATCTTTTTTACGGGGATGACAACGCCGCCATGCGCACCGAGGTCAACGCCATGCAAAGCAAGTTGGGCGATGCGGCCACCGCGGACTTGAACACCACCCGCATTGAGCTAGCCCCATCGTTAGATGCCCTGCGTAGCGCCGCCTTTGCCGCGCCCTTTTTGAGCGCGTCCCGCCTCGTGGTGGTGAACGGCGCGTCCAAAGGTTTTGCGGCTGCCGAAGCCCGCGCTCAATTTGTGAAATTACTCGAGGACCTGCCCGCCACCACTCTACTCGTTCTGCTGGAACCTCCCCTGGAAGATAAGAAGAAGCAAAACTGGCTGCTAAAGTGGGCTGAAGCCGCCGGGCCGAGTGCGCAGGTGCGCGCCTTCGATCTGCCGCAAGGGCCTCAAATGGCAGCCTGGATCCAGGAGCGCACCAAAGCGTTGAAAGGCGAACTGCAGCCTAGGGCTGCCGCGGCCCTGGCCGATCTGGTGGGCAGCGACAAAGACGCCGCCGAACACGAAATTGAAAAATTGCTGGCCTTCACCGGCTACCAACGCCCCATTGAGGCGGCCGACGTGGCCGCAGTCAGTTTACCCATCGGCGAACAGGGCGATTTCTTCGCGCTAATTGACGCGCTAAGCAGCGGCCATGGCGCCCGCGCCATGGAAATGCTGCAAGACCTGCTGCCGGAGCGCGAGGCGATCCTGCTGTTCTTCAGCCTGGTCGGGCATTTCCGTTTGTTGCTGCAATGCCGTGAAATGGTGGGGGCGGGAAAGAATGACAAGCATATCGCCAGTCACTTTCACATGCACCCTTATCGCGCCGAAAAGTTGGCTGCCCAGTCGCGCCGCTTCAGCCTGGACGCGCTGGAACGTATTTATCACCGCTTACTGGTTTTGGACGAGCAAATAAAAACGGGGGAGATGGAAGCTGACCTGGCGATGGAAACTTTCGTCGCCAGCCTTAATGCGCAAGCGGCTTAGTGGCATTATCCGCCGGGGCACCCAACCACAGGTAGTTCGGCAGCACGCTTTTCTTGGCCACCAGGCGCAGTAAACCCAGGCGCCGGCGCTCGCCGTCCAACAGGCTGGGGTGCAGCAGGCACAAGGTAGGAGACTGGCCATATTTGCGTTGATAGCGTTCAGCCGCCCACAGCACCCGTTGTTCCAAATTCATGCGTGGATCTTCAATAAGAAACAGCGCGCCAAGTTCCATGTTAGGCTTACCTCATTACCAGAACAACAGTTCTATTATATGGCCTAAATTCTCTATGTCAAGAGGGCTACTGATTATTAAAACGAGTACGAGGAGAGATTGGTTTCGGGGCTAGATTGGAATTGGGTTAATGGCCCAGAGCTATACAAGCCTTTGCTGACGACTGCCTACTTCTGACCGCCTGCTGTCTTCCACGGCCACGGGATGAACATGGGCGTGCGCGCCTTATAGTCGCGGTAAGTCTGTCCAAAGAAAGCCTCCAGCCTGCGCTCTTCGAAGGTTGCGCCAATGATGAAATACAAGCTGATCCCCAGGATGAACGCGAACCAATTCATCGACAGGCTGGGCAGCAGCCATAGCACCAGCATGCTGCCGGTGTAAAGCGGGTGCCGCATCCAGCGGTAAGCGCCGCCGGTCACCAATTGCGGTTCGCTGGCCTGATCGGCGAGTTGGCGCAGCCCGGCGAAATTCAGCGCATCTGTCTGCGCCAGGGCGGCAGCCAGCAGCAGCAGGCCTAACACCTGCCCCGCTAAAAGCAGCGGCTGCAAAACAGGCGGCGTCGTGTAAAAGGACTGGTCCGGCAGCCAGAGGACCAAGGCCAGCACCGGCAGCAAAGTCACCACCCCGACCATATTGTAGAACAGGCGATAGGTACGAGAAGTGATGCCTGCCCCAAAGTGTTGCCGTGCCCACTCTTTGGCCCCACGCGAAGCCAGGATGGAATGCAGCACGCTGTAGGCGCTGAACGCCAGCAAGATGAGCAGGGGCGAAGTCCAGTACCTCATGGCTTAGCCAGATCCCAAATGCGCCAGAATTCCTCCATAAATTCAGACGCCAGATCGATATCATGTATTACCAGGGAATTCTCATCGTTGCGGGTTTCGGCGTTGGCACTGAAGTTGTATGAACCGGTGGACACAATGGCGGCATCGACGATGAGCACTTTGTGGTGCAGGCGTCCGCCTTCGCCATCCAGGCGCACATCGATATGTTTGGCAATCAGCCTGCCGAACTCGCTCCCCGGGTTGGTCGCCTGGGCTTCATCCATCACCCCGCGCACCTGCACGCCGCGCTCGTTGGCCGCAATGATCGCCTCGGCCAGATCATCCGAGGTAAATGTATACGCCAGGAAATAGATGCTCTCCTGTGCGTTGTTTACCAGTTCCACCAAATTAGGTAGCACGCCATCCTCGGGAGAAAAATAAGTTTCCACCACAGATCCATTGACGGAGAAGCTGGGGTTGGGCGTGTTGGCCGGAGAGGAGCCGCCGAATAGCCCCCGGATAAACATCTCTTCGAATTCAACATAATAATTTTCAGCTACGAACCTGGAGTTCACACGCAGCAGGTTGTTGCGGTTGCCGTAAGCATCGGAGATGGTGTAGTTGAACGAGCCGGTCCACACGGTCTGTTGATCGATGATGGTAAATTTGTGGTGCATCAGGTTCGGGTTATTGTCACTCACCACCCGGATGCCCGCTGCCTGCAGCGGCGCCAGCTCCTCCGCAGTGAAATTCTCGCTTTCGATCACCAGCCGCACGCGCACCCCGCGTTGGGCGGCAGCCGCCAGCGATTTGCGGATGTTGTTCATGTTCAGGTCGTAGATCGCCATATCGATACTCTGTCGGGCGGCATCCAGCGCAGCCTGCAGCGGCTCATCGGGGCCGCCCTGAGTCAGTTCGGCGCCTGGCGCATTCGGGTCGCTAAAGTAGACTGCCAGCCAGTCCTCTGTAACCGGCTCGGTGGTAGAGGCCCTGGCCGGCAGCGGGGTCCGCGCACAAGCCGTAAGGCAGGCGAGCAGGCCGAGAAGTATCGCCGGCTTGAACACTGCGCCATTATAATGAGCGCTGCTGCAACGTAAGGATTGACCATGCCCAAAACCTATCCCGTGGAGATTGCCGGCCTCAAGCGCGAGCTGCCACTGGTGGAGGTGTCGCCAGGCGTCACCATCGCCTTGTTGAACATCCTAGGCGACACACCTTTCGTACGCGCCTGCGCCCACGAACTGGCCAAGAAACTGGAAGGCATTGGCTACGATACGCTGGTAACTGCCGAAGCCAAGAGCATCCCGCTGATCCACGTGCTCTCCGAGGAAACCAGCAAACCCTATGTGGTGTTGCGCAAGGCCTACAAACCCTACATGGGTGAGGCCATCAGCGCGATAACTGTTTCGATCACCACTGGCAAGCCGCAGACCTTGTATCTGGACGCCAAGGACTTCGAGCTGGTGGCCGGCAGCCGCGTGGTGCTGGTGGATGATGTGGTCAGCACCGGCTCCACCCAGCAGGGGATGCGCGCTGTGATGGAAAAGGCTGGCGCCGATATTGTGGCCGAAGCGGCGATCTTTACCGAAGGGGATGAGGCAAAATGGCAGCACATCATCGCCCTGGGGCATTTGCCGGTTTTTTTGGATAACAGGGAAGGCTAATACTCACCTTTTTGTTATTCCTATCAGGCGCCGCCCTGAGCGAAGTTGAGCGGCGACAAGCCTCCCTGGCACGTTCAAAGCAAAAACATCAATCCAGCATCTAAAAGGAGGAGTGATGCAGAAGTTATTTTCCTTTATCCGCGCCCGGCAGCGCCGCCGCGTTCAACCCCTGCTTACCAACTTACAGGAATTCCTGCGTGAGGAAGGCGGCGGCGGGATCCTGCTATTGCTGGGTACTGCTGTGGCCCTCATTTGGGCTAACTCGGCATTTGCCCATGAATACGAACTGCTTTGGCAGACGCCGCTTACCCTCGGCCTGGGCCCTTGGACGCTTTCCTACCCACTTCACACCTGGATCAACGATGGTTTGATGGCGGTGTTCTTCTTTGTCGTCGGCCTGGAGATTAAGCGCGAGCTTCTGGTGGGCGAACTCTCTAACCCGCGCCAGGCCTTGTTCCCGGCGGTAGCCGCCTTAGGCGGCATGCTGGTGCCCGCCTTGCTTTACACGACCTTCAACCTTGGGGGCCCCGGACAGCCGGGCTGGGCCATCCCCATGGCTACCGACATTGCCTTTGCCCTGGGTGTGCTATCGCTGCTCGGAAAGCGCGCTCCTTTTGGCCTGAAGGTCTTCCTCACTGCCGTGGCCATCGTGGACGACCTGGGCGCGGTGCTGGTGATCGCCCTCTTTTACAGCCACGAAATTATCTGGGGCAGCCTGCTATTCGGCGGGCTGGTGCTGGCGCTCTTATTTGCCCTCAACCGTTTTTCGGTACGCAGTCCCCTACCCTATGGTCTCCTGGGCATCCTGCTCTGGCTCGCCTTCTTGCAGTCCGGCGTGCATGCTACCGTCGCCGGCGTTTTGCTGGCGCTCACCATTCCCGCCAACCCGCGCATCGACAGCCGCAGTTTCCTGAAACGCAGTCACGCCTACCTTCAGGTGTTTGAGCAAACCGGAACCCCGGAAACCACCATGTTGACCAACAGCGATCAGCGCGCTGCGGTGCGCGAATTGGAACGCGTCGCAGAATCGGTCGCCTCCCCTCTCCAGCGACTTGAACATTCCCTGCACCCCTGGGTCACCTACGCCATCATGCCCATCTTTGCCCTGGCCAACGCGGGAGTGAACATCCTGGGCGGCCAAACGGCTGCCTTGTTCAATTCAGTGGGACTCGGCATAGTGGCAGGCTTGGTGCTCGGCAAGCAATTCGGCATAACTTTCTTTGCCTGGTTGTTTACCAAGCTGGGGTTAACTTCCCGCCCACGCGGCTTAGGCTGGCGGCACATCTACGGCGCCGCCTGGTTGGGAGGCATCGGTTTTACCATGTCGCTGTTTATCACCAGCTTAGCCTTCACTGATCCTGACCTGGTGACTTCTGCCAAGATCGGCATCCTGACTGCATCGGCCCTGTCGGCCATTGGGGCCACTCTCGTTATGGTCAGGGTTACCCCCAAGGGTTAGAATTAACCCAAAGGAGCTAGCTCATGAGCAGAAAAAACGTTTTTGCCATTGCGATTCTGGTAAGCCTTGCCTTTGCGGTAGCGGCCTGCGAATTCAGCTTCAGCACCGCGAACATCGCCAACGCCTACATGGCTGCTGATGCGGCAGGGTCGCAACCCACCACGGTCTTCAGTCAGGACGCGGTCTTCTATGCCATCGTCGACCTGGCCAACGCACCGGCTGACACAACCGTCAACATGGTGTGGATCGCAGTGGATGTTGAAGGCGAAGAACCCAATCTCGTCATCGACGAGGTTCCCATCACCAGCGGAGACGCGCGCCTCACCTTTGACCTGGCCAACACGCCCAATACTCTCTGGCCGCTGGGTCAATACCGCGCCGACATCTACCTGAACGACAAGCTGGACACCTCGTTGGAGTTTGAGGTGCAATAAAAACCGCAGCTCGAGCCGATAAATGATCCCCGCGCCTAATGCATGAAACTGAAGGCGCTCACGATGAGTGAGCGCCTTCTTCTAAAGGAGGGTACCGTAATTACGCTGTCATTTTCTTGAGCGCAGCACTACCTTATTTCAACCCCATTTTTTCCAGCACTTCTTTAAGCGTTGCTTGCACCAGGGGCCGGGCCTTCTCCGTGCCCTCATCCAGCACGCGCAAGGCTGCCTCGGGCTTTTTCAGCAGTTCAGCCCGCCGAGCGCGCAGCGGCGCCAAATACGCGTTGAGCGCCTCAGCCAGGCGCCGCTTCACTTCCACGTCGCCTATTTTTCCGGCGCGGTAACGCGCCTTGAAATCGGCGATCTCATCTTTATTAGGGTTGAACACCTCGTGGTAATCAAAGACGGGGTTGCCTTCCACCGTGCCGGGGTCGCTGGCATGGATGCGCTTGGGATCGGTGTACATACTCATGATCTTCTTGGTCGTCTCCTCCGGCGTGTCGCCCAAGCGAATGCTGTTGCCATAGGAGCTGTGCATGGTGCGGTTGTCGATGCCGGGCAGCCGGGGCGTCTTGGTCAACAACCCCTCCGGTTCGGGGAAGGTGTCGCCGTACAGCGTATTGAAGCGCCTGGCGATCTCGCGGGTCAGCTCGATGTGCGGCAGTTGGTCTTCGCCCACCGGCACCAGGTTGGCCTTGTACACCAGGATGTCGGCGCTCTGCAGCACCGGGTAATTCAGCAGCCCGGCTGAGGGATTGAGCCCCAGGTTTTGGATCTGGTCCTTGTAGGTCGGCACGCGTTCCAGGCGCGCCACGGTGGTCAGCATGCTGAACAGCAGCGCCAGTTGCGCATGTTCCATCAGCGCCGACTGGCGCACGAAAGTGGCGCGCTTGGGGTCCAACCCTGCCGCCAGCCAGTCGATCATCACTTCGCGGATGTTCTGCTGGATGCGGGCGGGGTGCTCGTAATCGGTGGTGAGCACGTGCAGGTCGGCGATGAGGAAATAGCAATCGTAGTCATCTTGCATGCGTGCCCATTGTTCCAGCGTGCCCACCAGGTGGCCGATGTGCCGCGGCCCGGTGGGGCGGTGTCCGGTGAGGATGCGGCTTTTCTTGGCCACGGGGGGTTTGGTTGCCTTGGCGGCGGCCTTCGGTCGCTTTGTTGCAATCTTGCTTTTTGCTGCTGTCATTCATTGCCTCCGAGCTAAACTAAAACGTTCGTCCTTAAACCAAATACGTTAATTTGGTTTGAGGACGAACGTTAGTCCGTGGTGCCACCTCGCTTAGTTCGCCTTGGCAAACTCGCTCTGCGCCTTTGATAACGGGGGCGTTCCGAAAGACACTACTGATTGCTGCGCAGCAGCAATGGTTGTAAGTTGGTCTCGAATATAGGCATTGCATGCCACGCCGCCCACAAAGGTAAGCGCTTTAATTTCCGGATATTTCTTAAGGGCAAGCGCTGTTTTTTGTTTGAAAATATCAGCAATGCAGACGAGTAGCGAGCTTGCAACGTGCGCTTTGAGTTCCGGCGAATTATCGAGCAACTTTTTCTGAGATAAATCATACGCACCGCGTTTTA
>Ga0209521_10003029_pt1 | contig 13656 bp, 14 predicted proteins | sample Rifsed19ft4_FD_184016 | JGI IMG/M metagenome (GOLD analysis project Ga0209521, IMG submission 184016) | Soil microbial communities from Rifle, Colorado, USA - sediment 19ft 4 (version 2) | ecosystem: Environmental > Terrestrial > Deep subsurface > Rock core/Sediment | place: Rifle, Colorado... | reverse complement strand
CCACCGCGCACAAGAGGCGTTCCTCGCGAGGAGGCTCCGTTTCGGCGGCTCGCCCTGGTCCGCGCTTCCACGCGGGTGAGACGTCTCGGTCTCGCCTCTGTTACTTAGACGGGGTTTTGCCCCCGCTCCCGCTGCACCCTGGAGCCCAACCCCGTCGCCAAAAAAGCGGCCATCCACATCAACCGAGATTCGCCGGTGTTCCTGCCGTTTGAGCCGAGCGTGAGGGTGATCCTGCTCGTCCGCGTCATGGCAGGCGGGGTTGCCAGGCGGGTGATCGAATCGTGCCGTCGTCGTTCCCCAGCACGGTCAGGTTGCGGCTGCCTGGATCGACCACCGCCACCGGCGAACCGCCTTCGCCGCCGAGCAGCAGCCAGCGACCATCGGGCGACCACTCAGGCGCGGTGGCGAAGCGCAGATCGCCCGAGACACGCCGGAGGCCGCTCCCGTCCGAGGCGACAACGAACACGCCCGGGGAAGCCGAGCCGGTCGTGGAGAAGGCGATCATCCCGCCAATGGACCAGGCCGGCATCGACCCGGGCTCCGCTGTGAGTGGCGTGATCGAACCGGAGGCGACCTCGATGAGGATGAGCCCAGACGAGGAGACCACAAGGTGCTGCCCGTCCGGGGACCATGCGGGCGGCGCCGACGCAACGGAGGCATCGCTGACCTGCCGCCGGTCTCCCCCGCCGGCCGCCTGCGCCCAGATTCGGGTGAAACTGCCGTCCCAAACCGTCATCGCGAGCTGCAGCCCATCCGGCGACCAAGCTGGGTTCGCGCCGGGTCCGAGCACCCTAGCCCCGGACCCATACGCGCCGATCACGACCACCGAGGAGTCGACGGGTGCGGAGGCATCCAGGTCCGCTTGGCGGAACGCGATCTGTGTGCTGTCGGGGGACCACGCTGGGCTGTCGTCGTCGACCTCGTTCTGGGTGAGCTGGACGAGGTTCGATCCGTCGGCGTCGATCACGAAGATCTCGGAGGATCCATTGAGTGAGTCGGCGAGCGTCCCGACGAAGGCCAGTCTCCGGCCGTCGGGCGACCAGATGAGCTGCTTGTAGTGGACCAGGCTGGGGTCAGCGAGTAGCAGGGCCTCACCTGTTGTCGCGTCGGGACCGACCGTGTAGATGGCCTCGCCCGAGGCGTCATTGGCGTCCCGCACGAACGCGATCAGCCCGTTGCGCACTGGCGCCAGCCAGGGCTCTCCATCCAGACTCGCGGCCGCAACCCAACCCTCGATAACGCCGAGTCGGACGCGGAACCAGGGATAGCCGGACGCCTCGACGGGCCCCTCGATGGTCAGGACACGCTGACCGGGGTAGAGCTTGGTCTTGAAGATCGCGGAGTTGGCGCCGGTCTCCGGCTGGCTTCGGATCACGAGCCGGCCGTCGCTGACCATGGCGGCGATCTCGCCCGCCCGGAGCGGGCCATCGCCAACCGGCAATGGGCTGAAGGCTGGCGCAGTTTCGGCAGGGGAGGAGGGCACGGGCTCGGTGGGGATTGGCGATGCCGTGGGGCTCGACTGCGCAGCGGCACTCGGCGACGCCGGGGGGCCTGCCGGAGCCGCGGCCGTCTGGATCGGAGCCGACCCCGCCGACGGCGGCAAGATGTTCAAGCCGTGGTTGCCGACGATGACGGCCGTCCCGCCGAGGACGACGAGGAGAGAGAGGCTCGCCGCCAGGAGCGAGCGCCATGGGGGTTTCCGGCGGCCACTGCGAAGGGCGGCACCGATGACGACATCGCGAACGCGATCCGGGGTTCCGATGTCCGAGGGGCGCCTCAGGATCGTCGCAGTGGCGCGCATCTCGGCCGCCTGCCGCCGGCAGAGGTGGCAGGTCTCCAAGGCCGCGTTGAGTTGCGAGCGCTCAGCCGGATCGAGCTCGAAGTCGATCGCTGCGGCCGCGAGCGCCAGGATCTCGCGATGGTCATGCATGGCGGTCGACGTCTCCGGAGAGCCGCGCCTGCACCTTCATCCGGGCGCGCGTCAGCATCGTTCGCGTCGCCCCGTGGCTGCGGCCGATGACATCGGCGATTTCCGGACCGTGGAAGCCGCCCGCCGAGAGCAGCAGCCCCGTCCGCTCGTCCGCAGACAGGTCGGCCAGCGCGGAGGTGAGTTCGGCCCCGAGCTCGAGGCGAAGGTGGCGCGCCTCCGGTGTCTCGCCGACCTCGCGCGAGGCCAGGAAGGGCAAATACCGCGTGGCGATCGTCGCCCGCCGACCCCGGCTCGTCGCGAGATTCGCGCACACCCGATAGAGCCACGCCCGAATGTTGTCGGGCGGTCGCCCGGCCTGGACCTCGCGGACGAGCCGCAGAAAACTCTCCTGGACGAGATCCTCGGCGGCGGTTCCGCTGTGGGTGATCCCGAGCGCGAAGGCGTAGAGGGCTCGTTCCAGCGAATCGTAGGCCGCGGAGACGATGTCGACCACCGCGGCATGATCGGCAGCGCGCGGTCGCACGTCCCCGAAGACGACGTTGGCACCGGCAGCGGACTCAGGCACAGGCCCAGGACGCTCATCGCCTCCCGGTGTTACAGCGTCCGATTCCCCCGGCCGCTGATCGAGCAAGCGGCCACCCTATTCGGACGGTATCGCCGGTGGCTAGCGCGCCTGGCGAGCCGTGGGCATCAGTCTCGCCGTTGGTCGGCCGGTGTCAAGCGGCGAATGCCGCCCTGTGAACGGAGGACTGCGCCCGAGGGTGGATCTGGTGGTCGTGAGTCCGGATCTGCAGACCGCGGAGCCACGGCTTCAACCGCGGGCTAGCGCTCCTTCGAGCGCCGCGTACGTGAGGCGACCGACGCGGGACTGGACCACGGTGATCGCGATCAGGTCTCGCCGCATCTCGGCAAGGCGCAACAAGCGGATGAGTCGTTCGAGCTCGCGGGTCACGTGAGACCTCCTGTGCCTCTCATCGAGCAGACCTGGATGACATCGGTGGTGTGACGCGAAGCGCCTGGAGGTGTTACCGGGACTCCGAGGGGCCAATCCCTATTCAAACGACCCACATGTGTTCGAGTCGGGCGCCGTTGCCGAGCTGGTCGAGCGGGCCGGCTGGGCCAAGGTCGAGGTCGTCGTCGCCGACGGGCGCGAGCGTGGTGCGACCGGCGGCAGGATCGCCTTGAACCTGGGGCACCCGCTTGGTATGCCGTCGAGGCTGCGGCCGGCTTTGGCGGGTTGCTCCACGGCGAAGCCGTGGCCTACGGGCTGCGCGCGGCGGTGCGGATCTTCGTGGAGGTCGGCGTCACGCCGCCTGAGCGGACGGACCGCATCTCGCGCCTGCTGGACGGGCTGGGTCTCGCGGCCGAGCCGCTCTCACTCGCTCGAGGCGATCCCGGGCCGCCTAGGGAACGTGCCGGCGGACGCCTGCGCGGGGTCCTCCCGGCGGCCGATGGGATCGTTGTGCGCGACGACATCGAGCCCGCCGTCGGCGAGCGTGTCGCGTCGTCGCTGCTGGCCGTCGGCCGGTCATCGGTTGGACTATAGGTGGCTCGAGCCGCCCCGGGGAGCCTCGGGGTAGACTTTGGAGCCCCAGCGCCACAGGGCACGGCCGCTGTCCGTCTCCGGACCGATCGACCCGAACACCAGGGAGCCTGCCGCGTTGTCCATCCTCGCGACCATCTCCGGACCGGCGGACCTCAAGCGCCTGAGCGACGTCGAGCTTGTCCAGCTCTGCGCGGAGATCCGCACGGCGATCATCGAGACGGTGGCCAAGACGGGCGGCCATCTCGGCAGCTCGCTCGGCGTGGTGGAGCTGACGGTGGCCCTCCATCGGCTCCTTGACAGCCCGACCGATCGCATCGTCTGGGACACCGGTCACCAGGCCTACCCGCACAAGCTGCTCACCGGTCGCTTCGCCCGCTTCGGGACGCTGCGCCAGCTGGGCGGCATCGGCGGCTTCCCGCGACGCTCGGAGAGTCCCCACGACGTCTTCGACGGCGGGCACGCCGGCACGGGCCTCTCCATCGGGGAGGGGCTGGCCATCGCCCGCGACGGAAGAGGGACGGCGGAGCGGATCGCGGTCGTCGTGGGCGATGCGGCCGTCATCACCGGGCTCTCGATCGAGGCCCTCAACGACATCGGCCACCGCGGCCTGCGGCTGCTCATCGTGCTCAACGACAACGAGATGAGCATCTCCCCGTCGGTCGGGGCCTTGAGCACGTACCTCTCGCGCATCAAGCTGTCGGGCACGTGGCGCGGCTCGAAGCGGGCCTACGATCACCTTGTCGAACGGATCCCGGTCATCGGCCCCACCGTCCTCGAGCTGTCGCGCCGGCTGCGTGCGTCGGTCGTGCGCTTCGCCCAGCCCGGGCAGCTCTTCGAGGACCTCGGCATCACCTACGTCGGCCCCGTCCCCGGCCACGACCTCCGCGCCCTCGACGCCACCCTCCGGCGTGCGCTCGAGCAGGAGGGCCCGGTGCTCGTCCATGTGCGCACGCAGAAGGGCAAGGGCTACCGCCCCGCTGAGGCCGACCAGGTCAGCTTCCACGGCGCCGCCTTGCCGCCCATGGCGCTGCCCGGCAACGGCAGCGACGGAGACGCCACCCTCTCAGCCGCCCAGGCCGCCGCGGCCCGGGGCAAGCCCCCGAACTTCACCGCGGTCGTGTCGAGCGAGCTCATCGCCATCGCCGAAGAGGACCCGCGGGTCGTGGCCATCACGGCGGGCATGCCCACCGGCACCGGCCTGAACCGCTTCGCGGCCCGTTTCCCGGAGCGGACGTTCGACGTGGGCATCGCCGAGCAGCACGCGATGACGCTGGCCACCGGCCTCGCCCTGGGCGGCCTGCGGCCCTTCGTGGCCGTCTACTCGACCTTCCTCCAGCGGGCCTTCGACCAGGTCGTCCACGACGTCTGCCAGAACGACCAGCCGGTCGTCATCGGGGTCGACCGGGCCGGCCTGGTCGGCGAGGACGGCACGAGCCACCAGGGCATGTTCACGATCGCCGCCCAGCGTCAGATCCCCAACCTCGTCGTGGCCTCGCCGAAGGACGAACAGGAGGCCCGCCGGCTGCTGCGCACGGCCTTCGGGCAGGCGCACCCCTTTGCGCTGCACTACCCGCGTGACCCGGGCCTCGACTTGCCGGCCGTCGCGCCGACCCCCATCCCGGTGGGCCAGGGTGAGCTGCTGCGCGTTGGCGCCGACGTCCTCATCGTCGGCTTCGGGCCCATCGTCATGCGGGCACTCGCGGCCGCCGATACGCTCGCCGCGGAGGGCTGGTCGGCTTCGGTCATCAACGCGCGCTTCGCCAAACCGCTCGACCGCGAGCTGATCCTCCGCCACGCGGCAGGCAAGCGGCTGGTGGTCACGGTCGAGGAGAGCGTGGTCAGCGGTGGCTTTGGCGCCGGCGTCCTCGAGTCGCTCGCCGCAGCCGCCCTGGCCGACCCGTCGCTGCGCGGTATCCCCACGCGCATCGTCGGCCTCCCAGCGGACCGCTTCGTGGATCACGGCTCGGTGTCCGACCTGCGCCACCTCTTGCGCCTGGACGTCGAGGGTCTGGCCGCGCAGTTCCGCGAGGCGCTCGCGTCGGTGGCGTCGACGCCGCTCGAGGTCACGTCCGCCTGAGCCGCATCCGTCTCGACCAGCTCGTGACCGAGCGCGGCCTCGCGGCCACGCGATCGCAGGCGCAGGCGCTCCTGCTCGCCGGTCGCGTCCGCGTGGGCGTGGGGGATGCCGCGCGCACGGACCGCAAGCCCGGCGACCTGGTGGATCCGGCCCTCACGCTGGAGCTTGTGGCGCGGGCGCCCTATGTCTCGCGGGGCGGGGAGAAGCTGGCCGGCGCGCTCGACGCGTTCGGCGTGGACCCGGCCGGCCGCGTGTGCCTCGACGTGGGTGCTTCGACGGGCGGCTTCACCGACTGCCTGCTGGCACGCGGTGCGAGCCGCGTCTATGCTCTCGATGTGGGTCGCGGACAGCTCGCCGAGTCGCTCCGGGCGGATCCCCGCGTCGTCTCGCTGGAGCGGACGCACGCGCGCCGCCTCGACCCTGCCGACCCCGAGGCGATCGCCCTGCCCGAGCACCCGAGCCTGGCCGTCGTGGACGTCTCGTTCATCTCGCTGACCCGCGTCCTGCGTGGCATCGTGGCCTGGCTGGAGCCGCGCGGCGAGATCGTCGCCCTCGTCAAGCCGCAGTTCGAATCGGCGCCCCGGGATGTCCCGAAGGGCGTCGTACGCGACGCGGGCGTGCAGCGGACGGCCGTGGACCGCGTGCGGGCCCATGCGCTCGAGTTGGGCCTGGAGGTGCTCGGCGAGGTCGAATCGCCGCTCGTCGGACCATCGGGCAACCGCGAGTGGTTCCTGCACCTGGGGCTGCCCGCATGACACGTCTCGGTTTCGCTTACAACCCGACGAGCGAGGCAGCCGTTGCCCTGCGCGAGCGCGCGTTGGGCTGGTGCAGCGTGCACGAGGTCGACGCCTGGGTGTCGGAGGCGGAGGAGACAGACCGGCTGGTGGACGGGCTGGCCGGGACCGACGTCCTCGTCGTGCTCGGCGGCGATGGCACGTTCCTGCGCGGCGCGCGCGCCGTGGCCCAGGTGGACGTGCCCATCGTCGGCATCAACTCCGGCAAGATCGGCTTCCTCTCCAAGGCCGAGGCGGTGCAGATGGAGTCGGTGCTCGGGCTCCTCGTCGAGGGCTCGTACGAGCTGGAGGCGCGCATGGTGCTCGAGGCGACCGTCCTGCCCGGCGGCCGCCGCTCGTCGAACGCGCCCATCGTGGCCCTCAACGAGGCCGCCATCGTGCGCGGCTCGCAGGCCCGGGTCGTGCGGCTCAAAGTCACCGTGGACGACTCGCACCTCGCCACGTACATCGCCGATGGGCTCGTGGTGGCTACCCCGACCGGCTCGACCGGCTACTCCTTCAGCGCCGGCGGCCCCATCCTCGACCCCACCAGCCGCAACATCGTGGTCACCCCCGTGGCCGCCTATCTGGCCGGCATCCGCTCCATCGTGGTCAGCCCGCGGCATACCGTCACCGTGCACGTGGAGTCGGCCCACGACGTGCTCATGAGCATCGACGGGCGGCAGGACACGCCGCTCGCGGTGGGCGATTCGGTCATGGTCAGGCCGCGCGAGCAGCCCATCCGCTTCGTCGAGCCGCGCGGTGCGCTGCCCTTCTGGGACCTGCTGCGGCAGAAGGCCGAGCTGCTGCCCTCGTGAGTCCGGCTCCGGCAGCGTTCGGGGGCGCCGTGGAGGCCTACCTCGACCACCTGCGCGTCGAGCGCGGCCTGGCCCGCAACACGCTCCGGGCCTACGCCTCGGACCTGCGCCTGTTCGCCGAGCGCGCGCCGGGCATCGCCGGCTGGGACCGCGGCGCGGAGCCGGCGCGCGACTACCTGGCTGCTCTCGGGCGCCCGCCCCGGCCGCTCCGTCCCTCGACGCACCGGCGCAAGGCGGCCTCGATCCGCGCCTTCTACCGCTTCGCCTACAGCGAGGAGCTGATCGGCGTGGACGTCGCCGGCGTCCTCGACCTGCCCCGCCAGGCGCGCCGCCTGCCGGACACCCTCGACGTCGCGCGCGTGGAGGCGCTCCTCGCCGCGCCGGACCCGTCGACGCCGACCGGCCTGCGCGACCGCGCCCTCATGGAGCTGCTCTATGCCGCGGGCCTGCGCATCTCGGAGGCGCTCGGGCTCGACCGCGAGGGGCTCTCGATCGAGGGCGGCTTCGTGCGCGTCGTCGGTAAGGGAGACCGCGAGCGGATCGTCCCCGTCGGCGAACCGGCACTGGATGCGGTCAGCCGCTACCTGGTCGATGTCCGGCCGGCCTGGGTCGGCGGGACGGACGTGGGGCTCGCCCACGGCGGACCGCTCTTCGTTTCGCGCCGTGGCCGGCGTCTGGGGCGCATGGCCGCCTGGCGGGCCATCCAGGACGCGGCGCGGCGGGCGGGCCTGGATGAGCACGTCACGCCACACACGCTGCGCCACTCGTTCGCCACGCACCTGCTCGAGGGCGGCGCGGACCTGCGGGTCGTCCAGGAACTGCTCGGGCATGCGAGTATTACGACCACCCAGCTGTACACCCACCTGACGGGCGAACGGATCAAGCAGGTCTACGCGCGGGCCCATCCGCGGGCGTAGGCTGCCGGAGGGAGACGCGATGCGCTACGCCGACACGCTGCTCGCCGACGGGGAGGTCATAACCCGGCGAGCCCGCCAGCACTGGCTGGCCCTGCTCATCGAGGCGCGCTGGGCGCTGGCCGCCTTCCTGGTCGCCATCGTCGCCCTTGCCCTCGTCGTCCTGTTCGATCCCGAGGGCGTGCTTCGGGACGCCACCTCCTGGGTCGCTCTCGGAGCCCTCGGGGTGGGCATCGTCCTCTTCTTCGTCCATGCCTGGCGCTGGTGGGCACAGGACTACCTCGTCACCAACCGGCGCATCCTCAAGGTCGAGGGCGTCTTCAACAAGCGCTCCGCCGACAGCTCGCTGGAGAAGATCAACGACGCCGTGCTGGATCAGAACATCGTCGGCCGCCTGCTCGGCTACGGAGATCTCGACATCCTCACCGCCGCCGACACGGCCATCGACCGCTACCGCATGCTGGCGGATGCCCCCGGCTTCAAGCGCGAGATGCTCAACCAGAAGCACGCCCTCGACACCGAGCTGGGGGGCTACCATCCGCCGAGCCCGCCGCTGCGCGCCGAACCCACGCTACCCCCGGCTGCCGCGCCCGCAGCCGCGCCACCCCGCGAGCCCGCCGGCGACCCGGACGCGGTCGCCCGCACCCTGTCGCAGCTCGCCGACCTTCGCGACCGTGGCGCCATCACTGCCGAGGAGTACGAGGCCAAGAAGCGCGAGCTTCTCGGTCGGCTGTAGCCGGCGTGGACGACCTGCTCCTGCCGCGCCTCGCGGCGGCTGCGATCATCCTGCTGGTCGGCTTTCCGATCCACGAGTTCAGCCACGCCTTCGCCGCCGACCGGCTCGGCGACCGCACGGCGCGCTGGTTGGGACGATTGAGCCTCGATCCCCGGCGCCATTTCGATCCCCTCGGCGGGTTGATCCTGCTGGTCACCACGGTCGGCGCCGGCCTGCCGGTCGGCTGGGCCAAGCCGACGCCGGTCAACCCGACCAACCTCTCGCGCGGCCATCGCGGCGAAGCGATCGTGGCGCTCGCCGGCCCCGCCTCCAACCTGATCATGGCCGCCGCCGCGGCGATCTCCATCCGCGTCATCGACGCTTCGCCGGCCATGCAGGACGTGATCGCGAGCAGCGACCTGCTCGTGCTGGCGTTCCGCGTGCTGCTCTTCTTCGTCCTGATCAACATCTTCCTCTTCGTGTTCAACCTGCTGCCCATCCCGCCGCTCGACGGCTGGACGGTGCTCAAGGGGCTGGTCAGCCCATACACCGCGTACCGACTACGCCGGGTCGAGCAGTACGGCATCTTCCTGCTGCTGGGGATCCTCTTCTTCGGCGGCGGCCGGATCATCGTGCCGATCGCCGGCGCGATCTTCGAGCTCCTGGCAGGCCGGCCCCTGGCATGAGTTCGTGGTGGGCGGGCAAGGCCCGCCAGTTCGTCCGCCACCTCACCAGCCGCGTCTCCGCGGCGGAATGGGTCGCGCTGGCCCGCTGGCTGACGCCGGCGCAGATGGCGCTCTTCGAGGCGATGCACCCGGCCGACCGGCGCCACGGCCTCGACGTCGTGGCCGTCCTGCGCGCCGCCGGGCACAGCGACCCGGATCTCCTGCTCGCGGGCCTGTTCCACGACGCCTCGAAGGGCCTCACGGTGGGCATCTGGCAGCGCGTCGCGTGGTCCCTTGGCGAGCGCTACGGCGACGGGGTCCTGGGTCTCACGACAGGCTTCCCCGGCTTCAGACAGGCCTTCGCCCGCATCCGCGAGCACCCCGAGCGCTCGGCCGAGCTGGTGCTGGCGGCCGATTGCGGCGAGCGCGTAGCCGACCTCATCCGGCACCAGGCGACACCGGTGGACCCGACCGCCGGCGAGGCCCTGCGGCTGGCCGACCTGGCCAGCTGACCCCGACCTGATGGACCGGCTGCCCGTCCCGGTCATGGCCCCCCGGGAGACGCCCGCGATCTCCTTCACCTTCGACCGACGGCCGGAGACAGCCACGCAGGTTCGCCTCGAGGCGTTCGAGGGGCCGCTGGCCCTCCTGCTCGCGCTCATCGAGCAGCGCCAGCTCGACGTGCTCACGGTCCGCCTGGGCGACCTCGCCGCGGCCTACCTCGAGGCGCTGGCCCTCCTGCCCGGCGACCGGCTGCCGCACCTGAGCACGTTCGTCGGTGTGGCCTCACAGCTCATCCTCATCAAGTCCCGGGCCCTGCTGCCGCGCTCGTCCGCGCTGGCCGAGGCAGCCGCCGAGGAGGGTCCCGACCCCGAGGAGGAGCTGCGCCGCCGGCTGGTCCTCTACCGGGTCTACCGCGACGCGGGCCTCGCGCTCCGAGCACGCCTCGAGTCCGGGGTCGCGCTCTTCCATCGCGAGCCGGCCGCGGCGTACGCCGCCGGCGTGGCCGGCGCTCGGCCGGCCGACGAGGCGCCGCTCGATCCGGCGCTGCTGGCGGCCGCCCTGGTCCGGACCGCGCAGCTCGCCCCGCCGCCGGCGCCGCCGCCGGAGCTGGTGGCCCGCACGATCACGCTCGCCGAATGCGCCGAAGCCATCCGCGCGGCCCTGCGCGGCGCCCCGCTCGTCGTGCTCCAGGAGCTCGTGGCCGGGATCCGCGACCGAGTGCTCGTAGTGGTCACGTTCCTGGCCATGCTCGAACTGGTCAAGCGTCGCGAGCTGGTGGTCGAGCAGGACGCGCCCTGGGGTCCCATCCGCTGCCGGGCGACGACGACCGCGGAGCGCATCGCCGCCGGGGTCGCCACCGACGTGCCGATCGACGAAACCCTCGCGGACTTCGCCTGAGCCGATGGACGAGCCCGACGACGACGCGGTCCTCGACCGCCTGGCCGGTGCCACGCCGGGCCCCGGCGCCGCCGAGCTGACCGTGGCTCAGCTCGAGGCGCTGCTCTTCGTCGCCGAGCGGCCGCTCACCCGGCGCGAGATCGCGGCGCTGGCCGGCGTCGACTTCGAGACCGTGGATGCGCGCCTGGGCGACCTCGAGGTGGCGCTCCGTGGACGGGGCGTCCGCCTCCTCGCGGCCGGCGACCGCGTGGAGCTCGCGACCGCCCCCGAGGCGGGCTCGCTCATCGCTCGCTACGTGGGCGCGGAGGGCGTGAAGCTGTCGCCGGCGGCACTCGAGACGCTGGCCATCGTGGCCTACCGCCAGCCGGTCACGCGCGGCGTCATCGAGCGCATCCGCGGCGTGGACTCCGATTACGTCGTGCGCAGCCTGTTGCATCGCCGCCTCATCGCCGAGCTGGGTCGCGCCGACACGCCGGGCCGGCCGATCCTTTTCGGCACGAGCTTCGAGTTCCTCGAGCGCTTCGGGCTCACGACGCTCGACGACCTGCCCGCGCTCGATGCCGAGACGGCGGCGCGCCTGGTGGACGGTGCTTCGGCGCCGGCCGGTCCCGACGATGCCTGAGGCGCGCATCCAGAAGGTGCTCGCCGACGCCGGGGTCGCCTCACGCCGGGCCGCGGAGGCGCTCGTGGCGGCCGGCCGCGTGACCGTGGACGGCGTGCCGGCCACGGTCGGACAGCGCGTGGACCCGGCCGTGCAGCGGATCGCCGTCGGTGGGCGGTCCATCGACGCCGCCGGCCGGCACCTCTACCTCGTCCTCGACAAGCCGGCCGGCGTCACCTCGACGGTCGCCGACCGGCACGCCGAGCGGACCGTGCTGGAGCTGGTGCCGGAGGCGCTCCGGCGCCGCGCCGGTCGTCTCTACCCGGTGGGCCGCCTGGACCGTGACTCGGAGGGGCTGCTGCTGCTGACCAACGACGGCGACTGGGCGCAGCGACTCCAGCACCCGCGGTATGGGGTCGAGCGCGAGTACGCCGTCGGCCTCGCCCGACCGCTCACGCCGGAGCAGGCCCGGCCACTCCGCGAGGGCGTCCCGCTCGACGAGGGTCTGGCCACGCTGCGCGGGCTGCGGCCGGCGACCGGGCCGGAGCTGGCCAAGATGGCCGCCGCGATCGAGCCCGGCCCGGAGGGCCTGCGCTGGTATCGCGCCACGATCGCGCAGGGCTGGCGGCGCCAGCTGCGGCGGATGTTCGTGGCCGTCGGCGCCCCGGTCTCGCGGCTGGTCCGCGTACGCATCGGGACGCTGCGTATCGACGGCCTGCGCGCCGGCGAGGTGCGCGAGCTCACCGCCCGGGAGCGCGACCGGCTGGGCGATCTCGGGCGCGAGGGTTCGGCCCCCACTCCGGCAGGGGAGGCGACCCCGGCCCGGCGTGGGCTCGTGGTCAGCCTCGATGGCCCGGGCTCGAGCGGCAAGAGCACCGTGGGCGCGGCGGCCGCGACAGAGCTCGGCTACCGCTTCTGCGACACCGGGCTGCTCTACCGGGCGCTGACGTGGCTGGCCCTGGAGCGCGAGGTGGCGCTCGAGGACGGCGCGGCGCTGGCGGGGCTCGTGGCCGAGCTGACGCTCGTCGCCGACGCCGACGGCCGCCTCACGCGCGTGCGCGTCGGGCGCAGGGACGTCACCGACGGGGTGCACGCGGGGCGCGTGGACCGGCACGTCAGCGTCGTCGCGCGCCAGCCCGAGGTCCGCGCCGCGCTGCTGCCGCGCCAGCGCGAGATCGCCACGGCCGGCCGCATCATCATGGCCGGGCGGGACATCGGGACCGTCGTGCTGCCCGACGCGGACCTCAAGCTGTGGCTCGAGGTCTCGGTCGAGGAGCGGGCCCGCCGCCGTGCCGCGGAGCGCGGGGTGGCGGCGGATTCGCCGGCCGCGACGGCCATCCTGGCCGACCTCCGACACCGCGACGAGATCGACGCGACGAGGGCCACGGCCCCGCTGCGCGTGCCGCCGGACGCGGTCGTCATCCAAAGTGACGGTCGGCGACTGGAGGAGACCATCGGGGCCATGGTGGCGGCCATCCGGGCGCGCGAGGCGCAGGCGTGAGCGGCGACGCGCCGCCGCCGCGCGCGCCCGAGCCGATCGTGGTGCTCACGCGCACGACTCCGTTCATGCGCGTGCTCGCGGCCGTGTTCCGCTTCCTGTTCCGGGCCGTGGCCCGGATCCGCGTCGAGGGCCTCGAGAACGCCCCGCGCAGCGGCCCCGTGCTGCTCGTGGCCAACCACACCACGAACGCCGACCCGCCGCTCATCGCCGCGTGGCTGCAACCGGCTCTGGGCCGGCCGATCCAATACATGGCCAAGGAGCAGCTCTTCGTGCCGTTCTTCCTGCCCCTACTGCGGCGGTACGGGGCGATCCTCGTGCGGGCCGGCGGCTCCGACGTGGAGGCGTACCGGGCGGGCCTGACGGTCCTGCGCGGCGGCGGCGTGCTGGGCGTCTTTCCCGAGGGCACGCGCAGCCCGGATGGACGCCTCGGCGAGACCCACCCCGGCGCCGCCCTGCTGGCTCTCCGCAGTGGCGCGGCCGTGCTGCCCGTGGGGGTGTCCGGCGGTCAGCGCTTCCTGGGTCGCCACGCCCGGCTGCCCTCGTTCGGGACGCGCCTCGTCATCCGCGTCGGGGAGCCGTTCACCGTCACGCCGGATCCCGCCCAGGAGCGGCGTGACGCGACCACAACCGCATCGGACGAGATCATGCGCCACATCGCCGCGCTCATCGCCCCCGACCAGCGCGGTCGGTACGGTTGACGGGTTCGGTAACGTCA
>Ga0209521_10003026_pt1 | contig 13663 bp, 13 predicted proteins | sample Rifsed19ft4_FD_184016 | JGI IMG/M metagenome (GOLD analysis project Ga0209521, IMG submission 184016) | Soil microbial communities from Rifle, Colorado, USA - sediment 19ft 4 (version 2) | ecosystem: Environmental > Terrestrial > Deep subsurface > Rock core/Sediment | place: Rifle, Colorado... | reverse complement strand
CCGCGGCATGTCCATCCCGGAGGTGCTCAAGAAGCTGCCGAAGGCACGCGGCGGCAAGATGCCGCTCGTCGGCGGATTGTATTATCTCCTTATGATCGGTGAAGTGCCGACCAGGGAACAGGCGCTGCAGGTGGAGGAAGAATGGGCAAAGCGCGCCAGCGTCCCCGATTATGTTTACAAGATGCTCAAGTCCATGCCGAGAGAGACTCACCCAATGATCTTATTTTCTCAGGCGGTATTGGCTTTGCAGAATGGCTCAGTCTTTGCACAGAAATATCACAGCATGAAGAAGGATGTCTACTGGGAGGCCGCGCTTGAAGATAGCCTGGATTTGACCGCGAAACTCCCGGTAATTGCGGCATATATCTACCGTATGAAATATTTCGGTGAGAGCAAGAAACCGAAATATAACCCGAAACAGGATTACGGTCTGAACTTCGCACGTATGATGAAAGTTTCAGACAAGAAGGGATATGCCGATCTTGCACGTCTCTACTTCATCCTGCACAGCGATCATGAATCTGGAAATGTTTCTGCGCATACGATGCATCTCGTGGGGTCTGCACTTTCCGATCCGTATCTCTCCTTCTCTGCCGCGTTGAATGGCCTCGCGGGACCTTTGCATGGACTGGCGAATCAAGAATCTCTCGCCTGGCTGATCGATGTGAAGAACAAGTTTGGCGGTGTTCCAACCCGCGCTGAACTATATAAATTCGCATGGGATACGCTCAATGCCGGGCACGTCATCCCTGGTTATGGTCACGGTGTTCTGCGTGTGATCGATCCGCGTTTTGTAACTCAGATGGAATTTGCCAGGAAACGTTTCCCTGATGACGAACTTCTCCGTCTTGCAGATATGGTTCTGGATGTAGTTCCGGCTGTGTTGAAGGAACAGGGTAGAGCCAAAAATCCCATGCCGAATGTGGATGCAATCAGCGGCACATTACAGCACTACTATGGCGTGCGTGAGTTCGATTTCTATACTGTATTGTTTGGCGTGGGCCGCGCGCTGGGTGTGACTGCCAATTACGTCTGGGCGCGTGGATTGGGCCAGCCGATCGAGCGGCCGAAGTCCGTGACGACGAAGATGCTCGAAGAGGCGGCTGCAGAGGCGATGCAAAAGGCGTAAGATCAAGTTCTACACAAGCCCGGCAGGAGTTACGCCTGACCGGGCTTTTTATTACGCAAGATATTCACTTACTTTTCTCGCGATAATATATAAAAGACCCAGGTTGTTGATAAAAATCGACACGACCAGGACGAATAACATAATCTTGAACCAGGTACGTTCGACCAATCCGTTCAGTGTAATTGCGGTGAACAGAATTAAGGCGTAGGTCCAATCGGCTGAATAGAGGAACGGTTCAACACCATAGCTGAGGTGTAAAAGAAAATTGAAAATCAGGCAGAAGAGCATTGAAAGCGAAAAATATTTGTTGTTCGAATTGGAGCGGATTTTTTTGAGAAAATAGAAGAAAGTCAATGCCAGCATGGCGATCCAAAGTATCAACGCCGGCCAGCCAAACCAGGCATACCCCTGGATCGTGCCAGTCAGGAAATTGAAACGCGGCATTTCCCGGCGGATGCTTACGTAAGGCTGCGGCGCAGCGATGTTATAGATGAGTAGATTCTCAGCCATTAACCCGGCGCGCTTGATGCTGATCTCCTGCAAAAATCCTCGCTCCTCCATTAAATTCTGGGGCAGGAAGAAGTAGGATACAGGATAAATGGAATGGGATATGACATTCAGGCCAATACCCAATAAAATTACACAGGAGAAAATAACGATCATATGTCTGAGATTTCGTTGAACAAAAATGGTGGCCAACGCTTGTTGAACAATGTTTGTAACGGTGATACCGAGTGTGAGGACCCCCGCGGCAATTAAAAGATAAGCAGATTGATTTGTGAGCAGAAGCCAGATAAAAAGGAGCAGGCAAAGTGTGGAGAAAATGTAACTTTCTATAACGCTGGCAAATATCAGGTGCGAAGCGGAAAGCCCAAGCAGAGAAGCAAATAAAACAGCAAGGCTTTGATCTTCGGAGATCAATTTAACGATTTTCCACGTTAAGAATACACATCCCCCACCTGCAAGAGCAAGGATTATCAGATTCGCGTGAAAGCGGTCGCCGCCAGTGATGGGCGACAGCAATGAAATCAATGGGCGAAAGATGATGGGCGTGAGTGGGTGCACCGCGCGCGTACCAACAACCCATCCATCTTCCAGAGCCATGCGTTGAAGCCATGACCAACTGTCTGCAGCAAAGTAAATGTTGTTGGTGTTGATATCTGGCTTATTAAAAATACTGGCGAGCAAAAAATAGCCACTGGAGAACAAAAAGAATAAAAGCAAGCCCAGAAAGTTCTCACGTAATTGCTTTGACCTTCGCGAGAAAATGAAAGTCGTGCCAAATGCAAAAAGAAAGAGGAGCGCCGAAAGGCGAGAATCACTCAATAGGGCTGGAGCTTGAAAGATGGATGGGTTTCGTAGTCCAATCATCAATGCCGCAAGAGGAAAAATGGCAGAGGGCAAAAAAACGAGAGGAATGCTCAACAATCGCATGACGTCATTATAAATGAAATGATAAAGTGTCCAGTCGAATCAAAAACATGATGAACCCCAAACTTAAGGATTCAGCCACTGATTGCACGGATAAGCACGGATTTTGAATTAATTACCCGGAAATAGGCCCTGAAAGGTAAAAAAAATCAGCCGGCCCTTCATAATAGGTCGGCTAATTCTGTGTAAATCGGTGAAATCCGTGGCTAAAATGTTGGAAGATTAAATTCGGGGTGAGTCATGTTCGAACTCCATCTTATTTTATGAATGTGTCTTATTGGCTTTTCCAAATGTTTCCAGCTTTACGATTCTGGCCTTGTCCCGTATTCTCCATGGGACGATTTGTTTGGCGTGTTCCCTGTTATCTGTTTCGATGATGGCCCAGCCGCAATGCGCGCCGTCGTGGCAGCCCCATTCAAAGTGGTGAAGGTAGCCCGCCGCATGGATTTCTCTGATGATGGCATCGCAGTCGCCTGCATCGTGCGGTGATTCGACAAGATAACGATCCATGGTACCTCTATTCATAAAAGCGATCTGTGCTGTCGGGATTATATACCCTTCACGGCATGGATTTCAAGAGGACTATTGAGGGTGCACAATCGGTCAATGAGAAAAGCATAATCCACCGCGACTTCCTTCAGGTAGTCGTAGCGTCCGCTGGCGCCTGCATGGCCGGCGTCATAATTGGTGTGAAGGAGGAGCAGGTTGTTATCGGTCTTCATTTCGCGCAGTTTGGCCGCGAACTTGGCCGGCTCCCAATAGGCGACGCGTGGATCGTTGAGTCCCGTGGTGATGAGCATATGTGGATATTCAGCGGCGCGGATGCTGTCGTACGGGGAGTAGGACAGCATGTAATCGAAATGTTCGCGGACCTGCGGGTTGCCCCATTCATCCCACTCAAGACTCGTAAGCGGGATGGTTGGGTCGCTCATCGTGGTCACCACATCCACGAATGCCACTTTGGCGATGACCGCCCTGAACAAGTCCGGGCGCATCGTCAGGCAGGCGCTGACCAGCAAACCTCCAGCCGAGCCTCCCTGAATGGCAAGTTTTTGATTGGACGTATAACCTTCTCTAATGAGATGTTCCGCGCAGGCAATAAAGTCAGTGAATGAGTTTTTCTTCTTGAGCATCTTGCCATCGTCGTACCAGGCCCGGCCCATGTCTGAGCCGCCGCGGATGTGTCCGACGGCGAACACAAACCCACGCTCCAGAAGGCTGAGGCGGTTGGAATTGAAATCCGCGTCGATCACGGCGCCGTATGATCCATATCCGTAAAGCAGGGCCGGATTGTTTCCATCCTTCTTTAGACCTTTTTTATAGACAACGGATAACGGCACCTGTTTTCCGTCTGGCGCGGTGGCATAGATTCGCTCGGATATATACCCCGATAGGTCGTACCCGCTGGGGATCTCATCACGCTTTTTCAATTCCCACAGGTCTTTGTCCATGTGGTAGTCAATCACGGAGGGAGGGGTGACAAGTGAGGAGTATCTGAACCGCAGGAGGTTTGTACTGAAGTCCGGGTTTGTTTCTGTTTCGACGTTGTATGTTGGTTCCGGAAACTTCACATAATGGACATTGCTGGTGCCGTCCGGAGCGCTGATGCGGATCTGCCTCAGCCCGTTCCTGCGTTCATAGAGCACCAGATGATTTTCGAAGGTGTCGAAATAATCGATCAGAACATCCTCGCGGTGCGGGATGATTTCCTGCCAGTGCCGGTCTTCCGGCTGCGTGACGGGTGTCCTCATCACCTTGAAGTTTTTCGCGTTCTCGTTGGAGACGATAATGAAGTGTTCCTTGTAATGTGTGGCGAAATACTCAACGCCCTCCTTGCGCGGAGATAGAACTTTCAGACTGTCTTCAGGGTGATCGGCGGAGAGAAAACGCATTTCAGTCGTCAGCGTGCTGTGATGGTTCGTCATGATGTAGGCGTCATCACGCGTTTTTATCATGAAAAGGAAGTAAGACTCATCCTGTTCGTGAAATACCACTGCATCCTGTGAGGAATCTGTCCCAAGCCTATGGCGGAGTAATTTGAATGGCCGCTGGGACGCGTCCAGTGTGAGATAGAAGAGCGTCTGGCTGTCGTTGGCCCATTCGACGCCGGTGTGGAAATAAACACTGCTGTATGTGTTCTCAATCACTTCCGGATGAAGCGTATCGTTCGTCAGATCCTGGATGTATAGTGTGTAAACCTCTGCACCCTCAAGGTCGACGGAATAGGCAAGTTTGTTCCCGTCCGGGCTGACCAAAAGCGCCCCGACGCTGCAAAAGGATTTCTCCGCAGCCAGGATGTTCTGGTCGAGCAGAATCTGCTCGGTTTGCTCGGAATGATCGAGCGTATCTTTTTTGCGGCAATAGATGGGATATTGCTTTCCCGCCTCGGTGCGCGAATAATAGAAATACTCGCCTCTCTTCTCAAGGACGGTTGAATCCGTTTCCTTGAGGCGTCCCTTCATTTCGGCGTACAGGGTTTCCTGGAGGGGCCGGGTGTGCCCCATGATCTCTTCGAGGTAGTCGTTTTCTGCGTGTAGGTACTTCAGTACCTCCGGGTCGGTTCGATCACGCATCCAGTAGTAATTATCAATGCGGGTTTGTCCGTGTTGCGTGATTGGATAGGGGCGTTTAGGGGCAGTTGGGAAAGATAACATATGATATTTTCCTCTAAAAATGATTGATTTGTAGGCCTAAATAGGGTGTTTTGGGGTTCGCCCCGGATTAAAAATCGGGACAAGGCGAATTATATCCCGAATTTGGATTCCCCGGCTTTTTGATATGCAGTTATTTTGAGTCTGCAATATTTCGTGAAAACTACGTGTAGCCACCGTCATTGCGAGCGAAGCGAAGCAATCTCCGCCCATGCCTTATCTCCCTCAAACCGGAGATTGCCACGCTCGCTAGCGCTCGCTCGCAACGACGTCCTGAGTCTGATAAATCTTTGCGATGACCTCTTCAAGCGGCGGGTCGGAGATCGTGATATCCACTACACTTCCCGCATCGGTCAGGTGGGAGAGCACCTTTTCGACCGGTGTGGTGCGTGTGTCGAAGCGCAGTTTCACGCCATACTGGCCGATCTTGATCATCTCAGTGCCATCCACCTTGAAGGTCTTTGATACCTCCTCGGCGTAGCGGACCTCCACGAGTTTTGAGGTCAAGAATTTTCTTTTGAGATTGGATACCTTGTCTTCGTAGACGATCTGTCCGTGGTTGATGATGATGACGCGCTTGCACAAGGCTTCGAGATCGCCGGCGTCATGGGAGGTGAGCAGCACCCCCACATTTTCGAGTTGCGCCATTTCGCGGATCGCGTCCCGGAGGCGCTGCTTGGCGACCACGTCCAGGCCGATGGACGGCTCATCGAGCAGGACCAGCTTCGGACGATGCAGGAGCGAGGCGGCCACTTCGCATCTCATCCGCTGGCCCAGTGAAAGTTTCCGCACGGGAGTCTCCAATAGATCCCGAATCTCAAATGCCTCCGCCAGAAATTCGATCCGTTGCTTCGTCTCGCCGTCATCCATCTCGTAAATTTTTCCGAAGAGCGTAAAGGTGTCAATGGCGGGCAGGTGATACCACAGTTGCGGGCGCTGGCCGAAGACCGTGCCGATGTGATAGGCGAGCTTTTGCCGTTCCTTCCAGGGGACGTAGCCGAGCACTTTCGCCTCGCCATCTGTTGGGTGCAGGATGCCCGTGAGCATTTTGATGGTGGTGGATTTGCCTGCGCCGTTGGGTCCGATGAAGCCGAGCAGTTCCCCCGCTTCCATCTGGAACGTGAGCCCGCGCACCGCTTCGATGGAGCTATACCGGGGCTTGAAGAGCGCGTGCACCGAGCCGCGCAGCCCCGCGGCTTTGCGTTTGGTCTGGAATGTTTTTTGCAGGTTGGTGACTTCGATGGAGGGCATGCAGGAAGTATACAGTGCGCAGTCGGGAAGTGTCCAGTTTTAAGAATAGAAAGGTAGAGCGGCTGTAATTTTGCAGAATATCCAGGTATTGCTGCCTTGTGTTGTAGAGCGCAAATGGAGTTACAATGGATCAATCTTATAGTCACCATATAGCCACCATATAGACACTCTAACTTATGATTAAAGGATCACTACAGGAGGATACTATGGCGAAAGTAAGAAACAACTTGCTTGTGCGTGGAATCAGTGGAAGTATCGGCAATATGGTAATTCGCCAAATGCCGGATAGGAGCACGTGGATCAGTGCAGCACCTGATTTCAGCAATCGAAAATTCAGCGATGGACAACTCAGCCACCAGAGCCGTTTCAAGCAGGCCGCGGCTTATGCACGGCAAGCGGCAAAGTCACAGCCTATTTATGCTCAACTGGCGGCAGGGACCATCAAGAGCGCCTATAACTTCGCTCTGTCAGACTGGTTCAACCCGCATGTCATTCATCGCATCGAGTGGCAGGATGGGCACATTCGAGTGTGGGCCAGCGACAATGTGATGGTGACCAAGGTGAGCATTACGATTTTGGATAGGGAAGGGAATGTGATGGAGCAGGGTGAGGCTGTGCAGGGCAAAGAGTTATGGTGGGAGTATGTTCCTAATGCGGCGGGGAAGACTATAGTGGTTGAGGCGAGGGATTTGGCGGGGAATGTAACAAGAGGAGAAGCAGTTTTCTAGTCGCCAGTCAATGAGTCGCTTTTCTTGAAGCAGACCAACTACGATAAGCCTGGCACAGATGGGGGTGATTCGTTGTAAAATCGAATAACCTCACCTTGGGGCATTCACTTATGACCACAACCGAACTTGCTTACGCTGAAATCGAAAAACTGGTAAGTAACTTCAAGAGGATTTTTTCTTTGCAGAAAGAGCGCCAGTCCGTGCGGCCTGAGGAGGATTTGGATCGAGTCCGTAATTTGGAAGGGCAAATCGCGCAAGTCGATACTGAGGTTGATCGGAAAGTCTATGCGTTGTATGGGTTGATCGAAGATGAGGTCAAGGTGGTGGGGGGTAATTAAAAAATTGTTCCGTCCAGGGTGAGGCTTCACCTCACACGCTCATTTCATAGCAACCTCCTGCGTAAGTTTTGACCTCAGTAATTTTGTGATACAAAAATGTGAGGCAGTGAATAGAGTTCCCAGTTTGTAACGTTATTCTGGCAGGGTCGTCATGTTACAAGTATGCCATGAACAAGCATCTGATTATCCTTGCCCTGATCCTTATGCTCATCGCTTGCAGCCCCACGCCCACAGCGGTTCCATCATCACCCACTGCGAACTCGAACAATCCGACCACGATCCCTGCCACTCCCCGGCCGCAGGAAGTTATCCCAACCACGGATATCCAACCGACCCCAACTCTCATCACCGCGCCGGAACCGTCGGGGACTCTCTGGCTTCAGGTCCTTTCGCCGCAGGATGAGGCGGTGGTCAACACGCCTCAGGTGGATGTCATCGGATCGGCTCCCGCCGGGGCTGTCATCAGTGTCAATGACGAGATCCTCATTGTCGGCGATGACGGGCAGTTCAAAACCACAGTGTCCCTCGATGAAGGACCAAATCTGATCGAGATCATTGCCAGCGATGACAATGGGAATGAGACTTCCCTCATACTGACCATCATATATGAACCATAATTGTTTGGAGGAAAAATGAAAAAATATCGCATTCTTCTGTTTCTGATTTTGTGCATGGCATTGCTCCTTGCAACCACTCAAGCCTTTGCCAGCCCGGCCAATCTGCAAAATGGCAAGAATACGCCGGGCCCAAACACGCCCGGCGCGAAAGCCACCGAAAAGGCAAATGACAATGCCATCAAGCAGGCAGGCAAACCACACGGCAAACATGAAAACTATAAAGGGATAGTCAGTGCAGTGGATTCAACCAGCATCACCCTGACCTTGCGCGACGGTTCGTCCGTGAGTGTTGGCTTGAGCGCTGAGACCCGCATGAAGTTTCCCGGTCCGAAAAATTCTACACCGGGCAGCATCCAGCCTGGCATGAATGCGATGGTGCAGGCCATTCGTGATCAGGGCGGCAATCTTATTGCCCGTGCCGTAATGATGATTCCCGGCAAGCCATCCAAAATCCATCGCGTGGGCATGGTGACCGAATACACGGCAGGCAGTAGTATTACCATTCAAGACAAAGACGGCAATACCTACACATTTGCCCTCACCGCTGAAACAAAACTCCTGCCCGCCGAGCGCGCAGGAATGCTGGCTGTGAATTCACGTGTGACGATTATCGCGCCTCGGGATCCCGCCAGTGGTGGAGTAACAGTAAAAGGAATTGTGATTCACCCCGCAGCGCCTTGATATTTTGTCATACTGTCAAACATCTTTTAGCCGTCAACATCCATCCGGTGCTGACGGCTTTTTCTTTGGAACGAAGGAAGTAATAGAGATTGTGGAAGGTTCTTAACCCCCTTCCCAGCCTTCCCCCATTTGGCGATCACGAACCCACAGGGCAATGTAGGGGAAGGAGAATGTGCTGTATTATAAAAATGATAATTTAAGCTCCCAGCGCCGTCCCCTACGGAGCATCCTGCGGAGGTCGCTGGCATTGATAGGTTAATCGCCACCGGAGACAGAGGCGGGAGCAATATGTGGTTCGAAATCCACACAAACGATCTCGACCCGGGTGCATCGCCTATCAACACGGGGCTAGCCCCTACTCTGATGTAAAATTCATGGCATCACCCCATGTACAAACGACGCATCTTCTCCCGTCGTCAGACTTCCGCGCGGCGCTTGCGCCTGCCGATCAGTTTGATATTGGTGGTCGTCGCGATAACCGTTTGTGTGTTGATCCCATCCAGCCCGATCAACCTGACAGGCGCGGATCGATCCGGGAGAGGCTTGCCGACTCCATTGGCGACGTTCACACCCAGTCCTGTGCCGACCAGGGAACATATCGGACGCATCATCTTTACCTGCACGCGCGGCGATTACAACCAGTTGTGCATGATCAACGCAGATGGGACAGGCTACGTGCAGCTTACGGATATCGAAGCGCATAATTACTATCCTGTTTATTCCCCGTTGGGAGGTTCCGTCGTCTATGCTTCGAATCAAAACGGCGGCGTGTTCGACCTCTTCCTGTTTGTGTTCGAAGGCTCACGCTTGATCCGGTTGACCGAACAAATCGGCAATGTTGTTTCGCCGAGTTTCTCCCCGGATGGCTCGAAGATCCTTTTTGCGAACCGTGCTTCCGTGGGCCCCACATCCTTATGGACTGTTGACAACACAGGCGAGAACCCAGACCTGCTTTACTCGGGTCCAAATACCATCGGGGTCGCGGATTGGTCGCCGGCAGGGAATACCATCGCTTTTGCGATGGCTGTTGACCAGCCCGATTCGTATGAGATCTTCCTCATGGGTGAGGATGGGTCAAATGTACGGCAGTTAACACGCGGCCTGGCGGGAATCGGTGGTAGTCTTGACTGGTCACCGGATGGGAAGTATCTCCTGATCTTTGCAGGTCCGCCGGGAGATAAAAACATCTTCCGCATCGATGTGGAGGCAAAAACTGCCACACAACTCACGAACGGCGGCAACAACGCCGCCTGTTCCTACTCCCCCGATGGTCAATGGATCGCTTTTAACTCTTTGCGAAATAACGATCAGGCTGATATATTTATCATGCGTGCCGATGGATCGAGCGTGCGCCAGGTCACAAATAATCCCGAACCAGACTGGCAGCCACAATGGGAGCCGTAGCATTCTGTCATAAGGTGTTCATATGAAGAAAATCGTCTTTGTCACTGTAATTGTTTCCCTCCTTGCAGGATGCAGCGGGTCACCGATCTCCATCCCGTTCCTGCAAACATCTACGCCCGTGAATACCCCGGGGCCCACCGCAACGCCGTTCGGCCTGCCGGCTTCAAATACCCCTGATCTATTTGTGATCAATACCGCACAGCCTACAACGACTCCACCTACCGGAACACCGCTCGTCACGAATACTCCTGTTCCAACTTTTACGCCAACCATACGGCCAACCATCACCCTTGAACCGCTTGACCCCAGTTTATTCACGCCGTCCCCCAACTTGTTTTTAACTGTCCAGAGATCCACCGATCAAATCGTCTGGGGCAGCACCTGTGATGGAGCGCGATCCATTAAGTTCACTGCAAACGTCATGCCCGCGCGCAGGTTGCGGTATGTCACTTTGTGGTATCGTCTGCAGGATAAATACAGCGGACGCAACACAGACTGGGGCGGGGGCGCGATCATGAGCGATAACGACCAGGGTGTCTATTTCTATACGCTGGACTTAAGCCAGATCCAGAGTTATCGGTTTTACGAAGATGCCTGGTTCCAATATCAGCTTGTGGCATCCACCAGCACGCGCAGAGTGTTGGGCCGCTCGGTGGTCTCTCGCAGCGAAGTATCGCTTACGCACTGCACGGTCTTCAATCCCTGATCATCGATGTTTTCCCTGAAATGCACAAAGGTTTCTCCATGAAAAAATTCATCCCGATCCTCCTGTTTGGAATATTCCTGAGCGGCTGCTCTGCGTTGTCTCCTGTTCTGGAGCTTGCATTCACTTCGACTCCTCAACCGCCTTCCAGGACGCTCACTCCGGTCCCCACGGTCACGCTCATCCCCACTCAGGATCTCTTTGCAACCTCGACCAGCACGCCGATCACCTTCACGCCCACGGATACACCATTCTTGCCGGAACAGCCTCCCACCGGCACCCCCACACCCCTGCCAACCTTTGGACCGCCTCCTAATCTTCCAAGCGCTGATTACTTGACGCCGAAGAATGAAGGCTTCCTGGCTGTGCTGATCTCCAACAACGTAATCCATTGGAATGAAGGTCCCTGCATGCCGCGCAATGTAAAGATCAGCGCCTTCGTTGAGGATTTGGTCGATACAGAAGATGTAGTGCTCTTCATGCGCTTGCGGGAGAAGAAGAACACGTTGAATGTTACCGAGTGGGGAGCGGGCGCGATCATGGTCAGAGGGGACAATGGCGCCTTCAATTACGATGTGCGGACCTGGAACATCCGCCGTTATTATTATTTCAAAGATGCCTGGCTGGAATATCAACTTGTGGCGGTGAACGAGAATCGCGAAGTCATTGGGCGTACGCAGATCTATGATCGGAATATTTCTCTTGTCCGTTGTATGCCGGTGCAATGAACTTTGCCCCCGAACTCATCTCGCTTCTGCGCGGGACACTCACCTGCACTTGCGCCAGGTGCAAGTGTCGACACGGCTCACATCGTCCCGATGCGTTTTCGGGAGTGCAAGCCCCAAAGCTGGTTGCCCTTACCGGAGCCGGAGTCTCACAGGAGAGCGGACTCCGTACCTTCCGCGACGCACACCCTGCGACAGGCTCAGGGCAAGCAGGACTGTGGGCGCAATACATGCCGGAAGAGCTGGCCTCCCCTGAGGCCTTCCGGCGTGATCCCAAACTGGTGTGGGACTGGTACGCCTGGCGTCGTGAAGCGGTCAAAGGCGTGCGGCCAAACCCCGGCCATTATGCTCTTGCGGAGATGGCAAAGCGCGTTCCCCAATTCATCCTGATCACCCAAAACGTGGATGGATTGCATCACGTGGCGGGGAATCAGAGACTCATCGAATTGCATGGCAATATCCAGCGTGTTCGCTGCGCCGATTGTTTTACGAATGCGGAGACCTGGGGCGATGATACCGAGTCGGTCCCGCAGTGCTCAGCCTGTGGAGGATTGCTAAGACCGGATGTCGTCTGGTTTGGGGAGTCCCTGCCGCGCCATCAACTTGAGGCGGCGGTCGAAGCCGCGCGCACATGTGAGGTCTTTTTCTCCATTGGCACATCGGGGGTAGTACAGCCTGCCGCGTCTCTGGCGTTCGCGGCGCACAACCGCGGCGCGGTGGTCGTGGAGATCAACGCCGAACCAACTCCGCTCACACCGAAGGCAAATTATGCCTACCAGGGATAATCAGGGGAAATATTGCCTGCGCTGGTGAAAGCAGTCTGGGATTAGGATAACTTTAGATTAAGGTGTTCTAAGTTCCAAATTGTCAAACTCAAAATTGGCTTTTAAGTCCGCCTCATATACTTGAATCGCCAGGGCGGTTGTTCCTTTTAGAATATGCTCGTCAGTCACATCGGCCACGTATTGATCATTAATCAGGAAAATGAAGTGCGAACCTTCTGCAATGATCGTCATGCGGTTTGGCGCCTCTGGTACAATGGCTGATGACTGGGTCCAGTCAATCACATCTTTCCACTCATCGTTGTAATTCAGGGAAACAAAAAAACCTTCATCGGCGATCGCGAAGTAGTAAAAGTTATCTTTCGTATCATTCCTGAAAATCAATCCGTAATCGGATGATGATCCCTCTATTCGCTGTGCTTCCACGCTTAAGTAAAAATCAATTACAGATTTTGTGTCGGCTGTTATCCATCCAACGAATCCTTTTTTAGAGGTGGTATCCCATATATATTTCCCGTTTTTCACCTCACGAGAGATTCTTGCATAGTCATCATCATCCAGCCCCGTCGCCCAATGATTAGAGTTTGCATCGAACTGGTCTTCAAACAGAATAGGCCACTGACTGCCGGCGTTTGCAATCGTTGTTTGGATAGCTTGCGCAGTTGCTGTGGATTGTATAACTTGTTGGGTCGCGGTTAGATTCGGCGTAGGCGTGGGTGTAGGCGTGCGCGTGAAGGTTGGCGTTGGCGACGGAAAATATCGATCCGACAGAGAAAGTTGATCAGGTCGAAAGCCAATGAATGCGGCAACAAAAAGGATACAAATGCCCACGGCAGCCGCGCCAAGCATTGCCAATTTGATGATGCGCGGTTTTTGCAGGTCTTTGTCGATCGGATTGATGCCTGTGTTATTGTCCAAGTTGCACCTCGTAAAAACAGCCCTTGATTAACGTTTTACAGTGACAAAGTATTTATAGTAATGTGTTCCAGTCGGATAGGTATCCCAGCCATCGTTGATCGGCTGTGTGAAGTTAACCTGTATTTCCAGTTGATGGCGGCCGCGCGGCCATTGGGTGATGACCACATAGTATTGGCGGCAATATGCATCATCGGGATTGCGCTTGAAATCTTGTGTTGCTATTCGATCCATTGATACCGTTGTTCCACCTATGACGAAGGCGAGTTTAATGTGTTCAAAGTTTTCGTCCAATATCTCCTGCGTCG
>Ga0209521_10003021_pt1 | contig 13671 bp, 14 predicted proteins | sample Rifsed19ft4_FD_184016 | JGI IMG/M metagenome (GOLD analysis project Ga0209521, IMG submission 184016) | Soil microbial communities from Rifle, Colorado, USA - sediment 19ft 4 (version 2) | ecosystem: Environmental > Terrestrial > Deep subsurface > Rock core/Sediment | place: Rifle, Colorado... | reverse complement strand
ACCCGTTCCACCTTCTCCACCAATTCCGCCACCCCTATTTCCAACCCCTTCCCCTTCGCTTTTGGCAGGGCCGGAAATTCTTCGCTACTCTGCCCCACTACCTCCGCCCTCACTTTTTCGCCTTCAATAATAAGTGTTTGTTTCTTGTCGGAAAGATCGACCACCCCCACCGGCAAAGTGGCCACCAAATCGGCAAACAATTTTGCCGGCACCGCGATCTCACCCTCTTCGCTAACTTTCGCCCGCACCTTTACCCGAAAAGACAGTTCCAGATCGGTTGCCGACAAAACCAACCCTTCCTTACTCGCCTTTAGTAGCATCGTCGACAAGATCGGCAACTGGACCCGCGTCGACACCCCGCGCATACAAATTGACAATCCTTTCTTCAAATTTTCGGCCAAAACATTGATCTTCATTCTTCTCTTCTTCTTATTACTTTATTCTTAATATTTAGTATCAGTATTAATAGATCCTGTTGATATGTTAACATCGCGCCCGTGCCCTGCCCACCCCCAATGTGGTCAAGTAATTTTTAATCGCCTTATCGCCATTTCCTACCCCTTTATACTCCCCACTGATCGCCAATAACTGTGGACTAAGAGCTGACGCTGTGGATTCTTTGTGCATAATTATTGCCATCTTTTTCTTGTTTCTCATTTTTATCCCCAGCTCTTCACAAATACATTTCTTGTCTTAACTTCATTACATTTTCCCGTACGGTCTGGTTAACTTCAAATTCCTGTTTAATCTTCTCATCGGCGTGCATGATCGTCGTATGGTCCCGCCCGCCCATTAGCTCCCCCACCTTCTCCAATTGCAGACCTAATTCATTACGCAGTAGATGAATCGCGATATGTCGCGCCAAAACTAATTCCGCCTTGCGGCTCTTCCCCAACAAATCCTTATTTTTGAATTCAAAATGTTTTGCCACCAAACTAATCAGTTGAATTGGCCGTAGTTTCCTTGTCTCCCGTTGTTGCTTGACGCCGACGATTTTTTCGACCATTGCCACATCGGCTGCCCCACCCTTTAAGCTCGCTTCGGCTGCGACCCGCATCAGTGCCCCTTCCAGTTCGCGGGCATTGGTCACTACGTTAGCGGCGATCAGGTTAATCAATTCCGTGCCGATCGCTAGACCCACCTCCGCCGCTTTCTTGGTGATGATCGCCACTCTCATCTCATAGTCCGGTAGCCCCACATCAACCGTCAGCCCACCCAGGAAGCGGCTCACCAGCCTTTGTTCCAGTTTATCGATCTCCTGCGGTTTCCGGTCGGAGGTTAGCACTATCTGCACACCATTTTGGTAAAGAACATTAAAGGTATTAAAAAACTCCTCTTGACTCGACTCCTTGCCCGCAAAAAACTGGACGTCATCAACCAAAAGCGCCCCGACCCTCCGATATTTCTCCTTGAAAGCGCCGACGGTCTTTGACCTTAGTGAACTGACCAGGTCGTTTGTAAACTGTTCACTGGTGACGTAAGTTACCTTACTCATCCCTTTATTCGCCAAAGCGTGACCGGCAGCCTGCATCAAATGCGTCTTGCCCACGCCCACTCCGCCCCAGATAAAGAGCGGGTTATGGCGGATACCAGGGTAGAGGACGACTGCTTTTGCCGCCGCGTAAGCCAGATTGTTTGAACTCCCCACCACGAACGAATCAAAGGTATAGCGGGGAAAAAGACCCTTTATTCCGCTGGCATCGCCTTGCTTCTGGGCGAACAACCCTTCCTTAATTTCCGCCACCTCACCACCTTGGGTTCTGCCTTGTCCTTCCGCAGCGAAAGCGTCAGCGGACTTCTGTCCAACCACCAGCGCCAACTCCACCTTCTTCTCCAGTTGTTTTTCCATTGCCTGCTTAATTTGCCCGTAGTAGCGGTTGTCAATTTGGGTAAGGTGGAAGGCCGAAGGCGATGCCAGTTGAACAATCACTCTCTCGGCGTCGACCGCGGTGATGCTTTTGATGAAACAGGGATTGATATAGTAGCCAAAAGTCGCCGACGACATCGCTACCTCCAGCTCGCCGCAGACACTTGCCCAAATTTCTGATTCATTGACTTGCATACCCTAGGTTCTACAAGTTTTCCACATTTTGTCCACCCCCAATATACCCGAACAAAAACATGTTTTTCCCTGGCGGAAAGATTTCAAAAACAGCAAATGGATACAAAAAACTTTCCTGCCGGCATTTACCGGTGTAATATCAATTTATGGTTGGGTATAAGATTATTTCCCTCGATGAGAGCGGTAAGGCATCGTTTGAACACCCCTCCAAGCTATTCGTATTATCAGCCGTTCTCGTTCCTGAATCATTTCGTTCAAAACTAGACAACAAAATAAAGAAAATTAAGAAAAAATTCTTCAAAGATGAGGAAATAGTTTTTCATAGCCGCGATATGTCTCGCAAAAAAGGCCCCTTCTCCATTCTCCGTGATCCCAAAACTGAAACTGCCTTTTGGTCCGAATTTGTCTCCGTTCTCAATAACAAGGATATTTCTCTCATCTTCATTATCACCAATAAGACAAAAGCCGTTAAACTCGGTTGGCAGCCAAAAACCATTCTTAAACGGTCGTATCTTCGTCTACTCGAGCTGTTTCTCATTCAGTTAAACAAAAATAAGAATAAGGGAAAAATAATTGCTGAATCTGACCCATCGCAGGATATATACCTAATCGAAGCCCACAATACTCATCAGGCACAAAATCAGTCTTACAGAAATAATGTAACCTCAATCAGTTTAGTGAGTAAGTCCAACTTCGACTCAGAAGTGCAAATTGCTGATGCCCTTGCTCCAATTGCTGGAAGAATATTTTCCAAAGTTGCTATTAAGAAAAAAGTTGAAAAAATTAAAGCCAGGTTGGTTGAACGCAAGCTTTTAGACAAGGAAAACTCGAGTTACCTGGAAAGTCTCGTCTAAAACGCAGAAAAGCCGGTCATGGCTAGCCGCACATTTACCGACTTCTCGTAGCCAAATTATACCATATCTGCTAAAATATCACTCATATGCCAAAAAGAGTCTACCAGCCAAAAAAGATCAAACACGCTCGCAAACACGGTTTTAGGGCCAGGATGTCTACCAAAGCCGGACGCCAAGTCATCAGCCGTCGCCGCGCCATTGGCCGCAAAAAATTGAGTGCTTAGCCAACCGAACCGTCTTAGTCTCAGAACAGACCGGGCCCGCCTTGGAAAAGACGGCGTTACTCGTCACTCTCCGCTCTTCATTGTCGTGGCCGCCCCTTCGTCTGTCGGGGAAGCCGCTACTCCCCGCTTTGCCCTTCTGGTTAGCAAGAAGCTCGCTCCTCTATCAGTTGCCCGTCACCGTCTCAAGCGACTCATCACCGAAATCATCCGCCTTAATCTTAATCAGTTTCCCCAAGGTAAGGATTTTCTCATCATTCCCAAAAAGAACGTCTTTTCTTCAACCCGCGACCAAATTCTCAGCGATCTAAAACAGTTATGTTCCTAAAGCTCTACCGTCGCCTTATCTCTCCCTTTCACCACCTTCTCGGTCGCTCTCTCTTCGGTAGCGGCTATGCCTGCCGTTACTCCCCCACTTGTTCGGCCTACGCCGCCACCGCGATTAGAAAATATGGTATCATTCACGGCAGTGTCCTGGGTATAAAAAGGCTTTTTCGCTGTCATCCTTACTCTAACTCGCCCCACTTAGATCCAGTGCCCCCCGCCTGCAAAAGCTGATGCTTTAGCATCTGCGGGCAGGTAAAAATCTAAAAAACAATGCTAAATTTCATCGTTAACCCCATCAATCAACTGCTGATCTTTCTCTATGGTCTCACCGGTAACAACCTCGGCTTTGCCATCATTCTCCTCACCCTCATCATCCGCGGCGTTTTGGTGCCGGTCACCATTCCCTCCCTCAAGTCCGCCAAAAAACTCCAGGAACTCAAGCCCCACCTCGATCGCTTGAAGGAGAAACACAAGGACAAACAGAAACTCCAGCTCGCCCAGCTCGAGCTTTACAAACAACACGGCATTAACCCCGCCTCCGGCTGTCTGCCTCAGATCGCCCAGCTTCTCGTTCTCATCGCCCTCTACCAAGTTTTTATTGAGTTCATCAACGCGCCGGAACTAAACGGCCAGGCGCTCAATCTCAACTTTCTCTGGTTGAATCTAGGTAAGCCCGACCCCTACTACGTTCTCCCCGTTCTGGCCGGTCTTTCTCAGCTTGTCTTTTCTCTCATGATGACCTCTGGTTTCGAAAGCCACTTGAAGGCGCCAAAAGACAAAAAAGAGAAACAAAAAGAAGAGAACAGTATGGAGATGGTCCAAAGCATGTCCCAGCAAATGCTTCTCATCATGCCCGCCATGACCGTCCTCATTTCCCTCAAATTCCCCTCCGGCCTGGCTCTTTACTGGGTCATCACTACCGTTTTTTCCTTGGTCCAACAATATCTTGTCTCCGGTCCCGGCGGCCTGAAACCGACCCTCGCCCGGGTTATGAGCTTCCTGCCGGGGAAACCAAATTCTAAATAGTATTACCAATTGTCAGTTAACTAACATGGCCACCGAAAAAGTTCAAAAGCTCATCGAAAACGTTCTTTCTCTTCTCGAGCTTCGGGAAGACCAATTTACAGTCGAAATGGCCGAGGACGATTCTGTTCGTGTCCACATCCAGCTACCGGAAGAAGAGACCGGTATCTACATCGGCCACCACGGCGAAGGCCTCACCGCCCTTCAACTTCTACTCTCCCTCATGATCAGCCAAAGGACTGGAAAATGGTATCGCGTCAGCGTCAATATCAATGACTACCAGGAGCGCCGCGAGGACTCTCTAAAAAATCTAGCCGAATCTGCCGCCGAAAAGGCCATTTCCCTAAACCAGGAGGTTGTTCTCGGTAATCTTTCCTCTTACGAGCGCCGCATTGTCCATCTTCACCTTGAACAACATGGCGGGGTCACCACCGAAAGTCGCGGCGAACCGCCTTTGCGCCAACTCCTCGTCATCCCCAAGGCCAAGTAGGTCGGGTACAATTCAACTTAGTGCTCAAAAGAATCGTCTTTTTTCTTCTTATCTTCAGTCTACCCTTTCAACTGGGTTACCATTTCTGGTTGCCGGAATCCTACGTTGCCAGTTTCCGGATTGATTACCTTGCCCCCACCTTCTATATCACTGATCTCCTGTTGATTCTTTTTCTGGCCGTCAATTTTAAAAAAACCACCTCGGTCGTTATAGATTTTTTTTCCAAACCGTCAGGCTGGCTCTTCGCCGCCCTAATTTTCGTCAATCTTTATGCCTCTTCCTTCAGTTTAGTCACCTTTTTTGCCTGGCTTCGGCTCGGCAGTTATTTACTTCTCCTGACCGTCCTCGCTACCACCGATCACCTGGCCAAGAAAGTGCTCCTCCCCTTTTTCCTTTCGTTGATTTTCATCATCAGTCTCTCTGTCATTCAGTTTGTCCTCCAATCTTCCCTGGGCGGCCTCTTTTATTTCCTCGGTGAACGACCGCTTTCAATCGCCATCCCCAACGTCGCCAAAATAAATCTTCCCTGGGGCCAGATGCTTCGGCCCTACGCTACCTTTTCTCACCCCAATTCATTAGCCGGCTACCTCTTGGTCTCGCTGGTCATCCTCTCGTTAATTTATCAAGGCAAAAAACTTGCCAAAGCTCCCCTCGGCCTGGCAATTCTTCTCACTTTCTCCAAAGCCGCCCTCCTCTCCTTCATTGTGATCGAAATTCTGGAAATCGGTTTCATTCAAAGTTTGCTTGTCAGTATCCTGCTTTCCCTTGCCCCGCTTTTCAAAGACCTAATCGATCTGCCTGCGTGGTTGGTTCAATCATTCACCACCCGCCGTTTTCTCCTCCTCCCCGCCTTCAAAATGATTGCCAATGAATTATTGCTTGGCGTTGGCCTCAAACAATTCATTCCCAGTCTCGCCGCTTATCTTCCGGCCAGCCAAATCTCCTACACCACTCTCCAGCCGGTCCACCATACCTTTGTTCTAATGTTTGCCGAACTCGGCTTACTTGGCGTTGCCATTGTCACTAAAATCTTTTGGGCTCCCCTATCAAGGCTAATCAAGGACAAAAAAGCCCGCCCTTATCTCCTCAACCTCTTTGGTATTATTCTCCTGACCGGCTCTCTGGACCATTACTGGTGGACGTTACCTCAGAACCAACTTATAATCGTCCTCACCCTTGCCCTAATAATAAATCAATCAAGCAAGAACTCAAATGCATTATCCAGAAATCACCATTAACACCGACGGCGGCTCCCGCGGTAATCCCGGCCCGGCCGCAATTGGCATTACCGCCAAGGCTGGAAATGAAACACTTTTCGAGATCTCAGAATATATCGGTCAACAAACCAATAACGTCGCCGAGTACACGGCCGTTATCCATGCTCTTCATCACCTGAATGAACATCCAGTTAGTGCCGATAACTGCTCCTTCGTCCTTGATTCGGAATTAATTGTCCGTCAAATTGTCGGCCAATACCGCGTTAAAGAAGTCCATCTCCAGACCCTTGTTGCTGAAGTTCACCGCCTGATCAAAGAACTAAAAGACAAAGGCCTTTTGAAAAATATTATTTTTCGCCACGTCAAGCGCGCTGAAAATAAACTCGCCGACCAACTGGTCAACCAAGCCCTTGACAGTAATCTGTCATCCCGAGCGAACTAAGTCCTGAGTATTCCCGAAGGAGTCGAGGGACGATTCTCAAATCTAATTTTTCTTAATCTTTGCGCCATAGTCTATTTTCTGTGGATAACAAGTTTGGTGACCGAAGCAAAATGTTTTCATGTGTACCGTAATAACAAAAACAGATACCTAAAGATGGAGAAACAGGTACGAAAAGGAAGAGAAAAACCAAAGAAAAAAACGTAAGCACGTCAGTAACGGCCAATTCATGAACAATTTTAGGCGGCCAAAGGCTTGCTATACTTAACTTGTGAAGTCCGTTTCCCTAGCCACCCTCTATTTATGGTCGAACAGTGCCCCCCTAAGCCGGGCTGTGGAGAAGTGTCTCAAAAATCTATCGCTCAAAGTTGAAACAAAAGAAAAAAAGGAGACCGACTACCGGGTTCTGTTGATAAGTTTGAACCAACATGAAAATCTAAACACCCTCGCCCTTGACGCCCTCGACAGTCTCAAAGACTACACCGGAAAAACCTGTCTTGTTGTCGCCGCTGACAGTCAAACGGATACGCACTTGCCAACCCAAATCCGCTCCCTCATCGACGGTCATTTGAAAGACACTCGGTTTAATCTTAGATCAATCCTGACATTCGACCTTTATGACGTCGACAGCGAACAGCCTCTTGGTGATCTCCAGGAATGGCTCTGCCAAACGGCGAGAGCAAAAAAAGTCACCGTCAGCTCCTCCGGCAAAAATCTCTATTACCCCACCTCGGTATCAGATCTCTGCCAATTAATTATCAAAAGCCTGTTTGTTACCAACACCTCCGGAGAATTTTTCACCGCCGCCGGTGAAGCAATAACCGACCTGGAAATAGCCTACCTTATTAAAAAAAGTCTCGAAAAAAAAGATTTAACTCTTGACCTCGACCTCAAGGGGAAAACCAGCCCTCATGAAGATGACATCACCGATCTTTCCATCCAAACCCAAGCACTTTTAAACTGGCAGCCAAAGGTGGCTCTCGCCGATCGTCTGGATCAGCTTGTCGATAACTGCCTGGCGCTATCCAACCAAGCCGAAGAGATAATCCCCGAACCGACCCCGATCTTGCACCGTCTTGAACCAACAAAATCGGTCAAAAATGTTTCCCCGGGTCGTCTCCGGTTAATGATTAACAACCTGAAAGAAAGACTCCCCCGAAAAAAAATACTCGAAGAAGATCTTCACCAGACCGAAAAAAGAGGCATCTACAAATTGCTCAGACTCGCCATTATCGTCATAATTTTATTAGCTCTTATTCCTTTCTTAACCACGGCCGCCGCCCTCTATGCCGGCACCAATGACACCTATCAGGCTTATCAGCACATCCGGATCGGGGAGGAGGAAAAATCGCGCCGCCTCTTAAATCGTGCCCAAGCCCTGACCGCCATCTCTCAAAGTTCTTATCAAGCTATCGCCCCCGCCCTCTTGCTCATCAGCCCCAAGCAAGTCGAGAACACTGGTAATTTCATCTCCATTCTCGGGTCTAGTCAGGAAGTCCTGGAATCGGTTCTGGATTCCTACGCTCTCGGGAACCAGCTCTATCAGGGGTTGCTCGGGAAACAGGAGGTTGATCATCAGGCAATCACTGCCGCTCTGCGGGTCAATCTCGTCGGCCTGTCCGAGAAACTCTCCCAAATTCAGTTGTTAATTGGGAAAATCGAACTCCCCTTTGGCTATGGAGAGAAGCTGAAAGCGGCAGACCTCAATCAACAAATCAATTTATTAAAATCCCAAATTAATCTCGGGCTCCCACTGTTAAACTTAGTCGCTGCCATTACCGGCAACAAAGATCTCCAACGTTATCTCTTTATCATTCAGGATCAAAACGAACTCCGGCCCAGTGGGGGATTCATCACCTCCTATGGCATCGTTACCCTGGACCAGGGGAAGATCGTTGGTTGGCAGGTCGGTTCTTCCCTTACTCTTGATCGACTGATCGAGGGTCGCATCGAGCCTCCTTCCATACTAAAAAACTTACTTGGTCAAACCAATTGGCTCTTTCACGATAGCAATCTCGACGCCGACTTCGCTCACTCGGCCAACCAAGTCGCCTGGTTCTACGAGCGCTTCAAGAGTACCAAGCTTGATGGCGTCATCGGTCTGAACCTGAACTTCCTCAACTTCATCCTTGATGAGATGGGCAGTGTTAATCTCCCTGACGGTCAAACAATCACCCCCGACAATCTCAATCAGTTGGCCAGCAATCCTACTGCCGGTCGGGGAGTTGATGTTGTCACCGCGGTCACCCAAGCCCTCTCCGACAAACTCCTCGCTGGCGAAATCAAGTTCGCCACTCTGGCGCGCTCGTTTCTAAAAACCATCACCTACAACGAAACCAATCTTTGGTTCAGAGACCCCCAGCTTATTTCTCTCGGGGAGGAAGCCCGTCTTGCGGGCGAAATCAAACCTTTTGCCTGCCACCCGCAGTTATCATCTTTCACTTGCCGGCCCGACACCATCTATCTAAACGAAGCCAACTTCTCCGTTAGTAAAATCAATTTTTATCTCAAAAGGAAACAAACTTACTTAGTCGAGATCAAAGACGGCGGGGAAGTCGACTACACTCTAACTTACGACTACACTTATCCCGTCCCCGCTCCGACCAATCTCAACCAGACGTATAAAGCCTATTATCAATTTTACTTACCCCTCGGCTCGCGCGGTCTCCAAATTGTCCTTGACGGTCAAAGTCTTGACCCTAATATCCTCATTCAAACCACCATTGCGTCTTTGACAAAAGTTGAGTTTTCCGCCGCCCAGGCGATCAACCAGACACACCAGCTGGTAATTAAATTTACTTCCGCCCACAAGCTCGACCTGACCAAACCGCAAACCGCTTATGCTCTCTCCTACCTCAAACAACCCGGGACGCTAAACGACCAGCTCGTCTTTAGGATTATTCATCCCGAGTCGCTCCAACCCCGCACCATGACCATACCCCTGAAACAGGTTTCGGCGACCGAGCTCGTCTTCGAAGTTAGTCCTACCAGCAGCGAAAATCTCGGCCTCCTCTTCAAAAACACCGCGCTGTGATAGAATACCCTCGACATGCCAAAAATAACCCTAGCGGTCGAACCTCGCACCATCACCGGTAAAAAAGTTAAACAACTTCGAAAACAAGGCGTTATTCCTGCCAACATTTTCGGTGGCAAGATCAAAAGCGCCGCTATCCAGGTAAAAAAAACCGTTTTTGCCCCCATTTGGCAGCACGCCGGTGAAACCCAAATCGTCTATCTCCAACTCGGTGATGAAAAAGAAGCCCGCCCCACCCTCATCAGCAATGTCCAACACAACCCCGTTTCTGACGAGGTCATTCATGTCGATTTCCGCCAAGTCGACCTGAAGGAGAAGATTTCCGCCAATATTCCGGTCGAAGTTATCGGCGAATCTCCGGCTGTCAAGGATTTTCAGGCCGCGATCATTACTTCTCTCGGGCAGATCGAAGTCGAAGCTTTACCTACCGACCTCCCTGGAAATATCCAGGTCGATATCAGCCTTCTCAAGAACATCGGTGACGTCATTAAGGTCGCCGACTTAAAGATCGACCGCACCAAGGTCGAAGTCAAAGACGATCCCGAGACCGTGGTCGTCTCCGCCGCCGCCCAACAAGCGGAGGAGGTTATCGCTCCGCCTCCGGCGCCCGAAGGCGAAGTTGTCGAAGCTGCTCCCGCGGAGGCTCCCACCGAAGGCGAGGCTAAAACAGCCGCCAAACCCGAAGAAGTTAAAGCTAAGGGGGCTTGAGGTTAACGCGACAACTCCTTTTTGGCTGACTCCACCGCTTCTGATTTTGTTGTTTTTTCAAGCTCTGTCAGTTCCTGCAATCTTTCTTCCACAGTCTGGGTTTTCACCTGAGGCAGTGCCGTCTGAACACCCAAGACAGCCTTGTGTTTGTCAGAATATGACAAACTGACAAAACCAACAACGATCAGAACCAGTAGCAGTAAAGAGGGGAGTAGGTGCAGTAGCGACAGTTGCAGTGGGGAAATATTTCCAGGCCTTTGTTTCATCACTTCATCTTAGGCCAAGATGAAGCCGTCAACAACCCCTCGTTTGGAAACACTTCCTTCCAAACTGCTTCCGTAACGAATGGTACGAAGGGGTGCAGTAGTCTCAAGAAGATGGCCAGACCATCTTTCAACGCCTCGGAACCAATGTCACCTTTCTTGTTCGCTTCGATCGCCGCATCACAATACCAATGCCAAAACTCGTTGTATACCGTCTCCGCCGCCAAACCAATCTTCAATTTCTCCAGCTGATCAGTTACTTCCTCAACCACCTTATTCAATTTCTGTCTGAACTCCTCATCACCAGCAAATATCTCCTCGGACGGTGGCCGGAACGAAGTGGAGGACTCCTCCGAGGTGGTATTTGCTACATACCTCGCCGCATTCCAAATCTTATTTGCCAAATTCCTCATGCCCCGAACCTTACTCTCGCCGACGTTACTGTCGTTACCAGGCGTCGTACTCATCACCAATGCCATCCTCAGCGCATCGGCCCCGTATTTTTCTACCAGATCAATGGGATTGACTACATTACCAATGCTCTTGCTCATCTTCCGTCCCTGCTCGTCCCGAATCAGCCCATGCAGATATACCCACTTAAACGGCGTTTTGTCTGTCAGATAAATCGACAACAGCATCATTCGCATTATCCAAATGGTCAAAATATCATAACCGCTCTCGATTACAGTGGTTGGATAGTAGTAATCCAAATCTCCAGGTTTATTGGTTGCCAATGTCACTACCGACCATTGCCCTGAGGAGAACCAAGTATCAAAGGTGTCTGTCTCTTGCAGGAAGTTCTCACCCGGTTTATTTTTCGAAACCACGAACTCGGCTCCGACTGGGGGACGTAGAGTTTGTAAACCTGATTCGATCTCTTCAAGAGTATGACCCAGTTTCAACATTTCCGCTAACTTTCCTTTTACAAACTCGCCCGCCTGGTTCAAAAAACCAACTTCCATTTCCGGGTTCTTCTCGCTGTCATACCACACCGGGATCCGAATTCCCCAGACAATCTGTCGGCTGATATTCCAATCCTTAATGTTGGTGAGCCAATTAATTAGTATTTTGTCACGCCCCGCTCCCAACACCACCGTTTCGCCCTTCTCGAGCGCCTTTAGCGCTTTCTCTGCCAGGGGTTTGGTTTTTACAAAAAACTGGGCTAATGGTAGTGGCTCGATGATGCTGTGACAGCGATAGCAGGTGCCGACATTGTGAGTGTATTCCTTTATGTGGTCAATTAACCCCATCGTCCCCAGCTTTTCAATCACGACTGCCCGGGCGGGCTCGACCTTCATTCCGGCAAACTCTCCGGTGTTCTCGATCATCCGGCCGCCAAAATCAATTACCTGTATCAGGGGCAGGTTATGTCGCATTCCCGTTTCATAGTCCGCCATATCGTGGGCTGGGGTGATCTTCACCGCCCCGGTTCCGAATTCGGCATCTACCATCGGGTCGGCAATCACCGGAATCGTTCTCTCGGTCAGAGGCAGCCGGATCATCTTCCCAACTAAATTCTTATACCGGCTATCTTCCGGATTGACTGCGACTGCCGTATCGCCAAGCATCGTTTCCGGTCTAGTTGTCGCTACCACCACCTCGCCGCCGTCAACCAGGGGATACTTAATGAAATACAACTTGCCTTCTTTCTCCTCGTACTCCACTTCCAGCTCCGAGTAACTCGTGCCGCACTTGACGCAGTAATTCACCAGCCGCTCGCCGCGATAGACCAAACCGTCTTTATGTAGCTTTTCGAAGGTGTTCAAAACGAACTCGACGACGTCTTCATCCAGGGTAAACTTAAACCTCTCCCAATCGGCGCTCGCCCCCAGTCTTTTCATCTGCTGGACAGACACTCCTGAAAACTCGGCCACATAATCAGAAATCATTTGGTACAAAGTTTTTCGGTCAAAGTCATACCGGCTCTTGCCTTGTTTGGCTAGCTTCTTTTCGAAAACATACTGGGTTTCAATCCCGGCGTGATCGGTACCGGGTAGCCAGAGCGCCGCCTCACCCTTCATCCGGTGATAGCGGATCAAGATGTCTTCGATTGTTACAAACATCGTGTGGCCAACGTGCAAAGGGTCACTAGCGTTCGGCGGCGGCATGATAATACAGAAAGGCTTTTTTGTCGGCTTGCCGCGCCCTGCTTCAGCGTAGGTGGGGGCCGCAAACACCCCGCTCTTCTCCCACGCCGAAATTATCTTGTCCTCGTATTGTTTGTGATCGTAATTCTTCTCCACGAACTTATTTTACCTCAATGCCAATCCTTGGTTTGAAAAAGCGACCGATCAGATCGGAAGCCCCTGGATCTCTTTCATAAATATCCGGGCCCAGCTTTTATTTGTCTCCAACGACGCCGCCCTTCTATCCCTAGTACCCAAATCATTTAAAAAGTTTGCGCCATAGCCGATATCGACCAAGTAAAGCTCGCCCTGATATCCAGTCGCTGTTTTGTCTAAGACCAACATGTAATTGTCATCATTCAACTCCATCCCCTCTCCGCCGTCATATGCCTTACTGGCAATATCTTCAATGTTCCTACCTAGCTCATCCAAATTTTGAATTTGACTGGGGCTGATACCATGCCCCCCAAGCAAGTGATGGCGGTCAACTAATATCCTCTTTCCACCCCGAGACAAGTCAGTCGCTATTAGCGTATTGGTTTCTTTGTTAAATCTAAAGGTCGGTAATACCGGCAAACCCCTTTCTTTAAGCCAATGGTATTTTGCCATCACCTTTTCGATATCAATATCGCTAATATCAATTGTCTTAGCGAACAACCTGCCAAATTTTCTCTCTTTACCACCTTGACCGGTGACAACAGCTTCACCTAAATACTTGGGGCCTTCGCGTCCGCCTCGAACGACCGTGTCAGTGGTGATCCGCACCTTACTTTTAGATGTGCCTCCAACTCTTTTAGAAAACTCGCCTTGGATTTCCGACATACAGCAATTCTATCTTATCCCCAGTCCCGGATCCGGTCGTAGTTTTAAAGGGTCAACATAATTGGGTCGAAGTAGGGCACAGGCG
>Ga0209521_10003020_pt1 | contig 13678 bp, 13 predicted proteins | sample Rifsed19ft4_FD_184016 | JGI IMG/M metagenome (GOLD analysis project Ga0209521, IMG submission 184016) | Soil microbial communities from Rifle, Colorado, USA - sediment 19ft 4 (version 2) | ecosystem: Environmental > Terrestrial > Deep subsurface > Rock core/Sediment | place: Rifle, Colorado... | reverse complement strand
CCCGCAGCCGCTGCGGGCGCCGGCGCAGGTCGCGGGGACTCGATGGGCCTGGGCGCCTCGACCGGTCTGGGAGCCTCCACCGCGGGAGGCCGGGCGGGCGCGAGCGGCGGGACCGTTCTCTTCCCGTAGCCGACGGGCGCGTAGTTCCCGCAGGAGTAGCAGTAGAGGCGGTCGTATTGCGCAATGTATGTGAGCTCCTTCCCGCACGTCGGGCACGGGAGCGCGGGCGCGACCTCGACCTTGACCGCCGGCGGCGCGGGCACGGGGGTGGCGGTGCGGACCGGGGTCGCCGCGGGAGCGGGCTCCGTCCTCCATGGCTCGGCTCGGATCGGCTCCATTCTCGGCTGGTCCGCCCTCGCGGCCACGGGGGCCGGCCTCGGTGGCTCCAGTCGCGGGGCCTCGGCGATCGGTTCCCTTGCGGGGACCGGCACGGGTTCCGCCCTCGCCGGTTCGGCCCGCGGCGGCTCGACCTTTGCCTCCCGGATCTGAACGCCCTCGGATTCTGCCTTTGACGGCGCGATCCGCATGGGCTCGGCCCAGGGCGGCTCGCCTGTCGGGGCTTCGACAGGAGCGGCGGCGAGCGAGGCCGCGGCTGGCTTGGGAGCCTCAAGGGGCTTTGCCTTCGCGATCTCGGGGAGCAGTTCCTCGAGAGTGGGGACCTCCTCGACTTCGGGAACGGGCTCGGACTTCTCGGCCGACTCCGGTCTTGCCTCAGTCGGGCTGACTTCGGGAGCCGGCCGGGGCTCGGGCGCGGGCTCCGGCTCCTCCGCGGGTTCCAGCTCCTCGACGATCCGATCCGGCTCTGCGGTCAGCTCCGGGGACGCGGCCGACACCGGCTCGGAAGCCTCCAGGAGTTCCTCTGCCGCCTGAGCGACTTCGGTGATCTCCTCCTCCGCGTCAATCCGATGCTCGTCCATGTACGCGAGCAGCCGGTCCCGCAGCTGGACGCGGGTCCCGATCGGATCCAGGTCGTAGGCGGAGCACCACTCCATCAGCCTGCCCTTCTTCGCTTTCACGACCGCAGCGCGCCGCAACTCGGGGCGTTCGCCGACGGGCGCCTCCTCCTCGGCGGGAGCCGTGCCTTCCTCGGTGGGCGTGACCACGGGCGGGACGCCGCCCTCCACGAACGTCTCCGGGACAGGTTCCGGCGACGGCGCTTCCTTGGCAGGTTCCATTGCCTGAGCGGGCGCAGGCTCTACCGCGGGCGCTTCGGCGACCGCGGGGACGGCCACCGGAGTCGGGGCCGCGACCGCCATGACGGGCAGGATGTCCTTCGGCGCGTACTTCCCTTCGGGATAGCAGTAGTACCTCTGGTACTGCTGGATGTACGTGAGCTCCTTCCCGCACGACGGGCAGTGGAAGTGGCCGTCGTGGGATTCCGGCGCGCCAGGCTCGATCGCGGGGCCCACCGCCGCTCCGACCGCGGGGGACGGCGCGATCGTCTTCGGCGCGTACTTGCCCTCCGCGTAGCAGTACCAGCGGTCGTACTGGGGGATGTATGTGAGTTCGTTTCCGCACGTCGGGCAGGCGACCACGGGGCTCCCCAGGGGAGTAGGGGATTTGAGGGGGTCTTATAAATGATTCGCAGCCCGTATCCCCGCCGCCAACGCTTTTACGGAGGGTTCGGGTATCCGATTCCGCGCCACCATAGCTCAGTCGGTAGAGCGCTCGCCTTGTAAGCGAGCGGTCGGGAGTTCGATCCTCCCTGGTGGCTTTCCCGAGCGGGCTACAGCCGGAACAACACGCCCTTCCCGTGGTCCGTGATGTTGTAGATGTACGGCGGCACGCCGCGCTTCATCGCGCGCCCCCGCTCCCGGGCGATCAGCTGCACGGCCTCGAGCACGCGCAGGTGGTGGTAAATCGTGCGATCGTTGATCCCGAGTTCCTCGGACAGCTCCACGAGCGTACAGTCCGAGTGATCGAGCAAGAAGCGCATGATGAGCTTCCGCGTCTCGTTCAGCGCCTCGGACGTGTACGGCCGGCGCGGCCGCTCGTCGAGCCGGAGCCGCTCGTAGACGGCGGTGCCCTTGTCGGACGGGACGATCTGGACCCTCAGGAGTTGGTTCCGCTCGATCTCCACGAGGTGGCGGTAGACGGCGGCGGGGGCGACCCCGAGTTCCTCGGCGAGCTCGGCGATGTTCGTTTCCTTGCCCTTGTACAGCTTGTTCTCGACGACGATGGAGAGAACCTCCCGCTGGCGGTCGGTGAGCGCACGGACCTCCTCGGTCGTTATCATGGCACCGTTGAGAACGGGACGCGGCGTATCAACCTTTCCACCTAAATCTCCCGGGGCGAAAGGCAGCGGTCGATGATGGAGGACCAGGGTCCCGCGTCGCCCGTGTTGCATGTACGGCGAAGGTGCAAGCCCGAGCCCGTGCGTGGTCGTCCCGGAGGCGCAGAAATGCGATCGATGCGAGACAGGACGGGCGGGATCGAAGGGATGCCGCTGCAGCTCATGATCGTCGTGATCGTGGCGGGGCTCGTGTTGGCGGTCGTGCTCGGCTGGACGTTCTCGATCCAGGGCCCGGCGGTGATCAAGCGCGTGAACGTGGACCCGGAGACCGTGAATCTCCCCGCGGTGGCCGAGGACCGGACCGCGAGCCGGACGCTCTCGATCTACGTGACGGCGTTCGACGGCAAGGACCAACCGCTTCAGGGAATCGTGGTGACGCTGGGCGGCGCGGTCGCGCGGACGTACGTGGCCCAAGATTCCGGGGACGGAGCCCTCAACGGGACCGCGAGCCTTCGCGATGTGCAGGTGACCCTACCGCCCGGCATCTTCGTCGGCGAGCTCACGCTCACGATCCAAAAGGCGGGGTTCCCGTCCAAGACGTGGTCGATCCCGGTCGTGCGGGGCGCCTGAGGGATGGAACTTCCCCTCCGGCTCCTCGTGGCCGCGGTCGTCGTGGGCCTCACCGTGCCGGCGATCCACGGCGGGCTGAACGCGTACGAGACGGCGCAAGCCTCCCGGACTGCGGAGGTCGCGATCGACGCCGTGGTCCGCGTGGCCCAGCGCTTGTACCTCTCCGGCGGAGGCGCGCAGGACGTCGTCGTGGACCTGAGCGGAGGCGTCACCGCTCGAGTGGAATACGTGCGGATCGGGGACACGGCGGGCGGGCCCCGCGCTCCCTCCGCGGTGTACAAGGTCTCCGGCGCGCCGGAGAGGTTCCTCCTCGCGGAGCCTCCCGTCCCGATGGCCGGCGAGGCGGGTCCGCTCGACCTCGGTCCCGGACACACGGTCGTGCGCGTGTCGTATGACGGCGAGGGACCCGTCCGGTTGGCGGTGCCATGATCGACGATCTCGCAAGCCGAGCCGCGATGACCGCGGCGGCGTTCCTAATCCTCGCGACCGGGGTCTCGCTCCTCGAGATGTCCGATGGGAACGCGGTGCGCGACGCCGCCGAACGGTTGGCGATCCATCTCGCCCGCCAACTCGACGCGATCGGAACGATGGACGCAGAGGTCGTGTTTCGGGGGGGCGAGGCTCCTTTGTCGCTGCCGCCAGCCCTAGCGGGTTCGCCATATCGCGTGGAGGTCCGGCGAGCCGACGTGCGCGTCTACTCCCCGGGTCTTCTGGCGGCGGCGCCGCTCCGAACCCACGTGCACCCGTTCGAACCCATTCGGGAGGTGTACACCGCCGAAGAGTTCGAGGCCATGGACGCGTCCGTCCTCGTCGTGGACCCCGGGCACGAGTTCCTCGTCGAACGGACGCAGCGGTGGATCCTCTCGGCGCCGACGTTCCTCACGTTCGTCTACTTGCCGCCTTAGACAGGTTTATCGTGAGGTCCGTCCTCCGTGCGCGCGAGAACGATGACCGACATCGCTGAGGGACCCGCGTCCCGTGGTCTTCTTTGCCTCCGGTGAGCTGCCGCCCTCCGCGAAGCGCGTCCTTCACGTCCTCATGCAGCATGGGCCGCTGACGCACATGGACCTCGTCGCCGCGACGGGACTCCCGCCGCGCACGCTGCGGTTCGCGCTCGCGCGGTTGCGCGGAAACGGACGGGTGATCTGGCGGTGGAGCCTGCGCGATGCGCGGCAGCGTCTCTACTTCGCTCCGATGCCGAATGCCGCGCCGAGGGAGGGCGACCTCTCCCGAAGCGCGATGGATTAATAGCCCGGCGGCGGTATGATACGACCTGAGGCTCGCAGTGCTCCAGCCGTTCGAGGTCGTGACCGCGAAACTTCTCCCGGCGATTCGCGCCCGACTCGCCCAGGTCCTCCTCGACGAGTACAAGATGAAGCAGGTCGAGGTCGCGCGCCATCTGGGGATCACGCAGGCGGCGGTGAGCCACTACAAGACGGAGAGCCGCGGGATCGACCCGGATATTGTCCGGCTCTTCCCGGAGATCGACACATTCGTCCGCGAGATGGCGGCGAAGATGGCGAACGGCGCGTCGCAGGCGGAGCGCGTCCTCGGGTTCAACACGATCATTGACCGGATCATGAACACGCAGCGCTTCTGCGACTATCACAAGAAGATCTCGGCGCTCGACCCGAACTGCAGCATCTGCTTCCCGGTCCCGCCGAAGCCGTGATCACGGGACGAGTCCCCAGTTCACGAGATAGACCTCGGAGAAGCCCGAGTCGTACATCTTGTGGAACGGCGACGTCGCGAACTTCTCCTCCTCGGAGGGAAGGAGGGGAAGGGCTGGGGCGAACGGCGAGAGCTGCACGCCGGCACGCAGGTCTTCGTCCACCACGACCCAGTCCACGCGGGTGCGCCCGTCGGGTGTCGATACGTTCGACAGGGCCGCCAACGTGACATTGAGGTCCGCCGTGTGCCAGAACCGCACCTCGCGGTCCCACGTGGCGTCGACGCCGCCGAAGCCGAAGAGGATCGATGAGAGGCGGTGATCGGCCGCAACGAGGCCGTCCGCGTGGTCTCCGACCCAGAGGGCCGTATCGACGGTCCGGGCCGCGATGCCCTCCTGGTGCCCGAGGGTTCCGGGAGGCGGGTAGGCGCCGATGGCGGTCGCCCCGATGAGGAGGATCGCGGCGCTTGCGGCGGCGATTCGTCCTCGACGCTCCGTCCCGACCGTGAGCCACCGGAGACCCGCACCCGCAAGGACCGCGAAGGGGATCATGAAGTACTGCAGGTGGCGGTTCGGGATCAGCACCTCCGGGGCGGCGAGGACGCCCGCCACGAGGGAGGCGACGAGCGCGACGAACCAGGCCGTCACGTCCGGGCCCTCGCGCGAGAGGTCCATCGTCCTCCGCCCCGCGGCGGACAATGAGACGAATGCGAGCATCGCCATGTAGGGGGCGGTTTCCGCGAGCGGGATGCGCAGGGACGTCCCGGGGACGGAGCCCGTGCCGACGACGATCACGAAGACCACGGACGTGGCGAACGCGAGGCCCGCGCCGAGGGCGGCGCCCCGAACGGTCCGAACCCGCGGCCGGTACCGCCACGACGTTCGGCGGCGGAGGACCAAGACCGACGGAGCCGCCATCACGGCCAGGGCCGTCCCGCCGACGAGCACCGGTCCCGATGCGGGGGAATTCTGGACGATGAGGGTCCACAGCGGCGTTGCGTAGAACGCCCAGAACGCGAGCGTCGCAGCCCCGAGGACCGCGAGCGCCGTGACCTCCCCTTGGATGTCCCGGAGCGTGAGGTTCCGGTCCAGCGCTGCCCGGAGCACGAGCGCGGAGCTCGCGAGGAGGATCAGGAAGTACGCGGTGAGGTGGTGCGTGACGATCACCGAGAACCCCGCGAGGAGCACGAGGGGCACGAACCGCAGGGACCGCCGGATGCCGAGGAACAGGAGGAGCGAGGTGAGCAGGAGAAGGTCGCCGAGCGCCGCGGGGATCCCGTGGGAGGTCGGGAACACGTGGAACATCGACACCGCCAGGAACGCGGCCGCGACGAGCCCCGCGAGGTCGTCCCCCGTGACGCGGGCCGCGATGAGGAACACGGGCAGTACGCCGAGGCTCGCGATGACGGGCACGAGCACGGAGGCCGCGATCCCCGCGGGGGCGCCGAGGATCACGAACGCGCCGTTGAGGGCGAACATCCCGGGGAAGTACGGGTAGGTCACGCCCCAGCCGCGATAGGCGCTCGGGAGCGCGCCCTCCTCCGCGATCGCACGGGTGAGGACGTAGTACTCGCCGAAGTCGGACCCCCAGAACTGGTATCGCAGGAGCGGGAGGAGTCGAACGAGGATCGCGAGGAGGAAGACCGCGAATAGCGCGGCGGCGGTCGCCCGCTTCACGCCGTGGCAACCGTCGAGGTCCGCTTAAGGGATTCCGTCGAGTGCGGCGGTGAAGGAGCGCGCGACCGCGTCCGATCGGAACTTGCCGGCGGTCTCCCGCGCCCGACTCCCGAGGGCCGCCGCCAACGCCGGGTCCTCGAGGATTCGTGCGATGGCGGACGCGAGGGACGCCGGGTCGCCCGGCGGGACCGCCACGCAGTTCCTCCCCGCGTCGACGAGCGACGCCGAGGACACGTCCCTCGCGAGCACGACCGGCTTTCCGAACGCCATCGCCTCCATGGTGCTCCTCGGCATCGATCCGATCGCGATCGGGTCCGCGCTGAGGATGCCGACGCACACATCCGCGAGGGTGAGGAACGCGTTCAGCCGGGCGTACGGCTGCGGGCCGGGTGCGATGAGTCGGTCCGCGATCCCGGACGCCGCCGCCAGACGCGTGAACTGAGCGGTCCTCCACGGGTCCGCGAGGATCAGCCCCACGACCTCGGGGCGGCCGAGGAGGCGGAGGGCCTCGACGAACGTGCGCGTCCCCGCATCCGTGAAGCTGCCGAACTGGAGGACCACGCGACGCCCCTCGAGCCCGAGGGACGTCCGTAGCCGTGCGACGTCGTCCGGATTCGGCAAGGACATCGGGGTCACATTGTTGGGCACCACGAGGACGCGCTCCGCCGAGAGACCCAGCGAATCGCCGACGACGGCGCGAAGTTCGCGGCTGGGGACCATCGTCCATGTCCGCGGATGGCGGAGGACGCGGCGGTAGAGCCGAAAGCCGCCGCGGAACATCGCCCCCTGCGCGGAGCCCCGATAGCTCCCGGGAAGAGGGTCGTGGGCCCGGACGATCAGGGGACGGCTCCGAAGGCGAGCGACCACGAACGCGACGAACGTCGCGGGATGGAACACGTGGTACTGGCTGACGATGCGCCGGTCCGGGTCCCGCGCGAGCCGCAGGCCCGCCAGGGCCATCCGCGTGTAGCCGGGGATCGCGAGGACGAGCCGGGCGAGTCGAGCGGCGGAGATGTCGCCGGCCACCCGACCCGTTTCGGGCTTCGCAAATGGAGAGAGGACGGTCACGTCATGACCTTGGGCGCGCAACGCGGCGAGGAAATCCGCGTCCATCGCGGAAGCCCCGTCGGAACCACCGGCGAAATGGGCGAAGTACGCGATTCGCATGGGCACCTACCGAGCCGAGAGGTACAGCTCCCGATATTCGCGCGCAATCGAGTCCCACGAGTACCGGTCGCGGGCCAGGCCGAATCCGCGCTCGGCGATTGTCGCCCGCTCCTCCGTGTCGGACATCATGCTCGCCATCGCATCGGCCAACGCGGCTGGATCCTCCGGCGGGACGAGCTGTGCGGTACCGGGCACGGCCACGTGGGGAACGCCGCCGACGGCGGTCGCGATCACCGGGAGACCGGCGGCCCACGCCTCGAGCAGAACGATCGGGAAGCCTTCGGACCGCGAAGGGAGGACGAAGGCGTCCGACCCGCGGAACGCGGCGACGACGCCCGCGCGCGGGAGGGCCCCTCGGAATCGGACGACGCCGTCGAGCCCCAGATCGTGCGCGCGGGCGCGCAGCGCGGCGGTCAGCGATCCTTCGCCGAGTACATCTACGACAAACGGATCCCGAGGAGCGTCGCGAAGTTTGGCGGTGGCCTCCAGGAGCAGGTCGAGCCCCTTCTGCCTCTCGTGACGGCCGGCGAAGAGGAACCGGAACGGCCCGTCCCGAGCGCGAGCGCCTTCGAATTCCCCGAGGTCCACCCCGTTCGGCACAAGTCGGGCCGCGGCGAACCCCACGGACTTCAGGGCGGCGACGGACGCCGCATCGACGGCCGTGATCGTCCGGTACCGGCCCAGCCGGATCAGCCGGACCTCCATGCTCCCTCGGAAGGAGTGGCGGCCGAGGCTCGGGAACCAGACGCCGTGGCACGTGAGGAGGGTTGGGGTCCCTCCCCGTCCCGCGACGCGTCCCACCGCGTAGCCGACGTCGGCCGCGTGCGCGTGGACCACATCCGGTCGCATCGCGGTCAGGTTGTGTTTCGCCCACCGCCGCATCGCCGCCATCCCACGGAGTCGCCGAAACGTGATCCGGTCCATGTCCGCGCCCTTCTGCGGCGGCCCGACGCGCGTCGCTCCCGCGTCCTTCCCCCCGGGGGAAGCGTACGTGACGACGTGGACCTCGTCTCCCGCGCGCCGCTGCGCACGCACGAGTCCCGCCACCGCGGTCGCGTCCCCGCCGATGAGGGGCGGGAACTTCTTTACGACGTGGAGGACGCGCATTCCTCGCGCGAACCGTCCGCCCGGGGATAAAGGATGCGGGGTTCCGTAGCACAGGGTTCCGCCGCCCAGTCCCGCGGCCCTCAGGATTCCTCGTGGGGACCGGAAAGTCCCTCCCAGCCTTCCCTCACGAGGAGGGGCACGAGGGCGATCGCGGCGATCGGATCCGCCCACCACCAGCCCACGAGGGCGTTCAGCCCAAGTCCGACGACCACGGTGAGGTCCTGGACGTCGCACACGAGGGTCTCGATGGCCTCCGCGCGCAACGCCCGGGAGTTCAGGTCGCGCGCGAGGCTCCGTTTCCTGACGTAGAGCACGGACATGACGACCGCGCTTGCCACGACGAGCAGGATTCCGACAAGGCTCTCCGCGGGTCGGGGAAGCCACCCCCCGAGGGTGGCGAGGGACTGGAACACGATGTACCCAGAGAGGACGAAGAAGGTCACGGCCAGCAGCCGGTGCGCCCTTCGATCCGACGCGGCGTCCTCCGCACCGTCCAGGTCCCGGCGGAGGTGCACGATGAGGACCGCCCCGGCGAACAGTTCCACGAAGCTGTCCAGGCCGAAGGCCACAAGCGCGACGCTCCCCGCGCCGATTCCCGACCAGAGGGCCACGACGGCCTCGAGGACGTTCCACAGCTCGCCGATCCACACGAGTCGGAGGGCTTGGCGGCGGAGCGCCGCACGACGCGTCGGATCCATTAATCGCCCCCGTGGCCGCCTTGCCCCGGGCAGGACACTCGGCTATTCATCCCTTGGGGGACTCCGCGGCGTTGCGTCCCTGACGCCCAAGGCTTTAGTAGGATGCGCGGTCTCCGGGCGGCGTTCCATGGTCACGTTGCCCCGGCCCCCGTGGGCGCGCCGTCACGAACGGTGCCCGAATTGCCTCGCGAAGGTCGTCGACGACCGCGCCTCCGTGTGCCACGCGTGCGGCTACCAGCTGCGGGTCCCGCGCACAGCGCTCGTGGGGCTACTGCTCATCGCCGCCGCCGTCGGGAGCTTCGTCGTGAGCGTGTTCGGCGACTTTCTGTTCCCGTGGCCGCCGCGACCCTTCGGGATCCGGATCCCGATCATCGACACATCGACCCTCTCCGACGTCTTCTGGTTCGGCGTGGTCCTGCTCTTCGTCGGATCCGCCACCGCCTTCGCAGGCGCGTACGCCGTGCGCCGCCAGTCCGATCGCGTCCGCGCGCGCGGCCCGACCGCGTGATCAGAAGAAGTCGTCGAGCTTCAGCGATTGGCCCCGGTCGTCCGTGAACAGGGATCGCATCGCCTCTTCCATCAGGGCGATCCGTTGCCGCAGGTACGGAGAGACCTCGTACTCGTCCGTGATCTGTTTCGTGATCTCCAAGTACTTGCGCACGGAGCTCTCGTGGACGGTCAGGGTCAGGTTCCCGCCGCACGCCTTTCGCGCGCCCCCCGGCGCCGGCGCGGTCTTCGAACATACACCGCGGAGCGGGAGTCGTCGGTACTTCGCGTTGCACTTCGTGCACCGGAACTGTTGGCTGGAGAACGCCTTCATGTTCCCGATCATGTCGGGCAGAAGGTGGTGCACGACGATTCGTGAGACGACGTCGTCCACGTCGACCGCGCGGATCCGTTTCGCGAGGTCCAACTGGGCGCGCAGCTTCTCTTCCATGTCCCCCTGCGTATATGTGGACACGATCGGTCCCGCGCTCGGGTCGCCTCCCTCGTGGGTGAACCCGAGTCCCTCATACTGGAGGACGCTCCCGATCCGCTCCCCCACGAGGTGCATCCTCGGCGCGACCTCCTTCGGGTGTGCGTACCGCAACGCCGCTTCGTAGAACTCCAGGGGATAGGACCAGGCGACGTCGAGATTGTGCGCCTCCTTGTCGATCTCGTTCGGGTCGATCCGCGTGGAGAGCACGAGGGGCGCGTCCATGAGCCCGCCACGGCTCTCGGGGAGGAAGGACCGGGAGAAGTTGAGGAGCGCGTCCAACAAGAGGATCATGGAGTCCTCGTCCCCGTCGCAGTTCCGGCGGCGGGCGGCCACAAGGAACGGGTGCGCGAACGCGCCGCGGACCGGTGTGTACCCGACGACGCGGGCGAGCACGCCGCCCGAGGTGTGCGGCGCGAGGGTCACGACCGCGTGCCCGATCAGGTCGTCCGGGGTCCGCGCGTGGTAGAACGCGGGCATGCCGTACACCTTGTCGAGGAGTTCGTCCACGAACCGCGAGACGCGGACGAGGTACTCGCCGCACTCCTTTGCGACGATCACGTCCTGCACCCGGAGTTCCACGAGTTGGTCCGCGCTCACGAGCGGTTTGCCGTGCACATCGTGCTCGTACCCGAGGGTCTTCGCCCGTTCCACGCTCAGTCCGACCTCGGACGGCCGGACGTGCGTGAGCGGCAGGTTCGTCATGTCGAACCGCACGGTGCCATCCTTGAACACGGTGACCTCGTGCTTCGCCCGGAGGATCCCCCGTTCGAGCATCTCGGGGGTCCGGCTCGCGGAAATCACCCCCTGGACGCCCTTCACCTCGGGTGGCTTGGCGGTCCGCACGCGCGCGCACGCGCCGTCCCAGACCTCGGCGAGGGGGATCGTCTGCACCCTTGGGCCCTCTCGGGACACCGTGTGGCCGCCGCACGTGCACTTCGGGAGGAACCAACGCTTCCCGCAGGCAAGGCACGTCCGCAGTCCGACCTCGACCGTGATCTCCCCCCCTCGCAACGCCTCTTTCAACAGGCGCTGGGGGCCGCCCTCCTTCCCGAGCGGGAACAGGACGTGCGGCGCCGGCTGCATCCTGCGGGGCGCCGCCTTCTCCGGCCTCCCCATCCGCGCACCGATGCGGGTCGGGCCGCGCGCGCGGACCGGGAACCCCGCCAGGGCTGAGACGTACGCGAGCGGGTCGGTCGCGTCCACATCCGGCCCCGCGGCGAGCGCTCCCCCCGCCGGGGAGATCCCCAGGCAGCGAAGCAGCAGGAGCGCGTGCGCCTCGAGGATGCATTCGTTCGCCGCCTGGAGGTGGAGCGCGCCCAGGTCCAGGAGGGCCTGCTTCGTCTCCGGCGTGTTTGGAATCCGCAAGGCCGCGCCGTCGTACGCCCCGCCGGCGATCGCCCCACGGAGGGCGCGGAGTCGTTCGACGGTCAGGTCGTGCCAGAACAGGTTGAACTTCGGATGGAGGGGGACGCGGTGCCGCTCACTCAGGTCGATCGCCTCTTCGGCCGTCGGATCCCGCCAGCCCGCGGGCAACTCGCCGGCGGCGCGCCGCAGCTCCTTCTCGTACCACTCGATCGCGTACGCACCGGGCACGAGCACGTGGTTGTTCTCGAGGAACTCCCCGTACGGGACGAGGATTTCGCCCAGGTCGATGATCCGCTCGACGTCCCCGCCCACGCGGCGCGCCGCCTCCACGTCCCGGACCTCAACGAAGTCCCCCGACCTCAGGAGGACGAGCGGGGGCTCGAGTGCGTCGCAGGGGGAGACGGCCGCCGCCTTCCCGGGGCGTTCCGTCTTGATCTGCGTCCCGACCGCGATGAACTGGTTGAGCAGGTACATCGTGGCGGGGTGGATCGCGAGCGCTGCCAACCCCGTACTCCGGGAACGCCCGTACCGGAGCCGGAACCCGCCCGCGCGGCTGGGATGGCACAGCACGGGTCGCCCCGCCACGAGCTGCTGGATGAACTGGTCACTCGGGTCGACGGAGTCCGTCTCCTCTTTCGCGTCCACGTTCGCCCTCGCCCGGAGGTACGTGTCGACGAATTCCCACCCGTCGATCTTCAGGCGTCGCACGTGCCTCTGAATCTTGGGCGCCTTCAGGCACAGCCCGTCCGCCACGACGAGGCACGCGCCGCCGCGCACGCGGTTCGTCTCGATCCGGGGCAGGTCGCGGTAGCCCGAAATCTCCTCGTCGTCCGTCCCCTCGCCGTTCACCGCGACGGGGCAGTGCGCGACGATGAGATCGACCTCCTCGTCCGTGGGCGTATACTGCAGGTGCTGGACGCGGCGGTAGACCTGGATCTCCTCCTTGAACCGTTCGATCTCTGCCCGTGTAGGTTGGTATCGACCGATCCCGAGTTCCCGTCGCACGACGTCCGCGATGAGGACGCTGAGCGCCTGTCCGGTGCCGCCCGCAGAGCGGATCGGGCCCGCGAAGTGGAGGTCGGCGTACGTGGAGCCGTCCGGGTTCGACTTGAGCTTCACGCCGACGAACCCCTCGAGGGGGGCGACGAGGATGCCCTCCGTCAGGATTGCGAGGCCCACGCGGACCGCGCGATCGATCGCTCCCTCCTTACGCTTCGGAGCGTCGGATGCGTCCGCGCGATGCGCGAGCTCCTTCGCCAGGAGGATCGACATCTCCTCGCGGTCGTGGTTCCGACTCAGCTGCCGGATTCGGGCGGCGATGCCCGCCACGTCGTAGTCCTTCAGGAGACGCTCCACGCGGGATGCGAGATCCTCCGTGAGGTCAATCTCCACGTCGAGTTCCGGGTCGAACCCCTGGGCGCGGGCGGCTCGGGCGACGGAGTAGCACGACTCGGCAAGGCCGCGCAGGTGGGCGAAGTAGGCCATCACCTCCGCCGTACACGCCGGCCCACTCACCATCCCTTCAGCACGCCCCGCGGGGGAGCGGATGCGGCCCGGCTGTTAAAACGGTTCCGTCCGGGACCGCGCCCCTCAATCCATCTCCATGGAATTCGGCAAAGGTTCACGTCCACTCGACCCATCGGTCTACGGATGGTGACCCTCGAAGCCCGCACCCAAGAGGAGTTCGAGAGGGACGTGGTGCGGTCGGAGGACGAATCCGTCGTCCTGTTCTGGGCCTCGTGGTGCTCGTTCTGTCAAGCTTTCCGGCCCGTCTTCGAAGCGCTCGTGCAGCGTTACGCCGCGCGCTTCGTGGTGGCATGGCTTGACGACTACGGGAGTCCGCTCTGGGACACCTACGGCATCGACGTGGTCCCTTCCCTCGCCCTGTTCCGCAACGGCGCCCTCGTCTCGCGAAAGGACGGCCGTCTCATGAGGGGCCTGTCGCGCGCAGACTTGGAAGGGTTCCTTGATCAGGTGCTCACCTCGGCGCGCGCCCCTTGACCGTTCCGTCATCCTCTAGGAACCGCTGGAGAACGTTTTTATACGGACTCCCTGCATGGAACCCCGTGCGCAAGGTTCGCACCGGAATTTTCGGGCTCAACCCGCTTCTCGACGGGGGGTTCAACGAGAAGTCCACGACGGTCGTGATCGGC
>Ga0209521_10003016_pt1 | contig 13682 bp, 18 predicted proteins | sample Rifsed19ft4_FD_184016 | JGI IMG/M metagenome (GOLD analysis project Ga0209521, IMG submission 184016) | Soil microbial communities from Rifle, Colorado, USA - sediment 19ft 4 (version 2) | ecosystem: Environmental > Terrestrial > Deep subsurface > Rock core/Sediment | place: Rifle, Colorado... | reverse complement strand
AAGCCTTATGAAGTAAGACTATTCTACCTTGACAAATCACTATATTTGTGATACTATTCAGGCAGATCCAAACTCAAAACAATAGCCTCTTTAAAAATAAAATACTATGAAAAAATTATTCTTATCTCTAATCATTATCTCAATGGTAGTGATTCCATCATTTGTATCAGCACAAAATACAAAATTTGATGAGGTTTTTGATTCTCTTATGGTAATCATCAAAAAAATTGATAGAGCCAAGATTGTAGTACAAGCGTCCTTAAATGAGGATTCTTTAGCAACAGTTCAAGTTGCTAAAGCAAATGTGGAATTGGCCACGACAAGAACCAATGAAGCAATGGAAAAATTATTTTTGGCTGAAGAGCACAAAAAAGAAACTAGCGCTAAAATCTCTGCAGAAATGGAAAATTTAATTATTTTTCTTAAAAAAGAGACCGAAATTACAAAGGAACTAGAAAAAGCAATAAGAAAATAATCAAAAAAGATAAAATCCCCCAATCAATACTGGGGGATTTTTTATATCTAAAATTGAGTTATAATAGGGGAATGGAACTAAAAGATGTGGAAAAATTGGCGCAATTGGCCCGGATTGAACTGCCTGAAAGCGAGAAGGAGGGTATTTTGAATGACCTCAAGTCTATTTTGGGCTATATAGATCAGATTGAGCAAATCCAAGTCAAAGATGTCGGACCTCTTGGGGTTCTTGAGGACCGACCTCTGAAAAACATTATGCGGACAGACGGAGGCGCGCACGAAAGCGGCATTTATACTAAAGAAATTTTAGCTGAAATGCCGGAGGAACAGGACGGCTTTTTGAAAGTACAATCAATACTGTAAAAAATTTCTAATATCTAAATCCTAATTTCTAAACAAATTACAAATCCAAATGATTAAAATAGATTTAAAAACATTGACTATAGAAAAAGCTCATAATTTTCTGATAAAAGGCGATTTTTCCGCTGTGGATTTAACTAAAGCATATCTTGAAGAAATCAAGAAAAAAAATAAAGACATCAACGCTTATTTGGAAGTCTATGAAGATGTTATCAAGCAAGCGGAAGAGGCGGATAAAATGATAAAAAGAGGAGAGGCGACGATGTTGACGGGGATTCCTTTGGCACTCAAAGATAATATTTTAGTCAAAGGACATAAAGTGACCGCCGCTTCCAAAATCTTGGGCGACTATAAAGGCGGTTATGATGCGACGGTGATTAAAAAATTAAAGGCCCAAGGCGCGGTCATCTTGGGCCGGACGAATATGGATGAATTTGCCATGGGATCTTCGACTGAAAATTCCGCTTTCGGCGTGACGAAAAATCCTCATGATCCTGCTCGGGTGGCCGGCGGATCTTCCGGCGGATCGGCGGCGGCCGTGGCCATGGATGGAGCATTGTTTGCCTTGGGATCGGATACCGGTGGTTCCGTGCGCCAGCCGGCGGCTTTTTGTGGAGTGGTCGGCCTGAAGCCGACCTATGGTGCCGTCTCTCGCTATGGCTTGATGGCCATGGGCAGTTCGCTTGATCAAATCGGACCGATCACCAAGACTGTCGCTGATGCAGAAATAATTTTTCAGGCTATTACTGGCCATGATGAAATGGATGCAACTTCAATACCAGTAGACTTAAGACAGCAAGAAAAAGCTGGTACTAATTTGAAACCAAAAAGAATCGGTGTGCCGAGAGACTTTATGAATCAGGAAGGCTTTGATGCGGAAGTTTTGGCCAACTTCAATCAGTCTTTAGAGAAGTTGAAAAAATTGGGCTATGAGATCGTGGATATTGAACTGCCAAATGCCAAATATTCTCTGCCAGTTTATTATATATTGATGCCAGCCGAAGCCTCCACCAACCTTTCCCGTTTTGACGGCACGCGTTACGGATTGAGAAGTGTTGGGAAAAATCTGATTGAGACTTATAATAAATCCAGAGGGGAAGGCTTCGGCCGGGAAGTCCGGCGCCGGATCATGCTCGGCACTTATGTCCTTTCGCACGGCTATTATGACGCTTATTATAATAAAGCGAATAAAGTCAGAAATATGATCGAGCAGGAATTTATCAAAGCCTTTGATATAAAGAATGGAGGAGTAGATGCTATCGCGACCCCGACCAATCCAACTCCAGCCTTTAAAATCGGCGAGAAGTCCAAAAATCCTCTCGCCATGTATCTTTCCGACATTTTTACCGTGCCGGCCAATATTGCGGGCATCCCGGCTATTTCCATCCCGGCTGGATTTAGTAAAGACGGTTTGCCACTTGATCTACATATTTCCGCCCCTCATTTTCGGGAAGATATCTTATTTACAATAGGCAAAGAATTTGAAAACTACAAGCTATAAGCTAAAATCTATTTATGAACCCCCCGCAACCACCCTTTAATCCCACTTTTCTTAATTTAGAATATTTCTTTTCTAAGATTTATGAATTTTTCCGGGCGATTTATGATTTTTTCATGACGACGGATCTTTTTGCTAAACTTTTCACCTTGCTGAATATTCTTCTTACTTTGGCGGCCATTTTATTCATTGCTGTTATTATTTACAGCATCATCCGGATCCGTGAACTGCGACAAAAAGAATTGGACGATTTGAAGAAATTCATCATCCGCGAACCAACATCTTCCGGCAAGAATGAAAAATGGGAAAAGATTCAAAAAGATATCCTCTCGAGCAATCCCAGCGATTGGCGGCTGGCGATCATCGAAGCTGACACCGTTTTAGACGAGATGGTACAAGTGATGGGTTACAAAGGCGCTGATCTAGGGGAAAGGTTAAAGAGCGTGGAACCATCGGATTTTGAAACTTTAAATGATGCTTGGGAAGCGCATAAAGTCAGGAACAGGATTGCGCACGATGGTTCGGCCTACCCCTTGACCCATGACGAAGCCAAAAAGATCATCGGCCTTTATGAGAGGGTCTTCCGAGAGTTTGAATATATCTAAAATGTTGCGGGGCCACGAATCGAACGTGGGCCTCAAGGTTATGCTTTACCACTTCAGTTTTCACTGATTCAAATTGAATTTGTGGTCTGGACTATACCATCTCCTTTTCTAAAAAATTTAAAATTAAGGAGTTCACCATCTAGTCTCTACACATTTATCTTCTCCGATATAAGGAGGAAGAATTTAGCTCGGAATTGTCTTTCTGCAGAATAGCAGAGAGGATTTCTCCGAATTTGGCGAATGCGCACCTCCCGGTTCCCCGGGAGGGGGCCCATATTATTTGAGCCTTGCGAGATACCTCTTCTCCACCCCGCGATTTAATTATCTTATATCAAATGATAAACATATGCAAGTTGTTTTTGTACCCAGTAAGGTGTACAATATACCTTATGTATTATCCACAGATAAAAGAAACAGCAAAAAAAATGCGAGAGAATGGCATAAGCCTCGGCGATATTTCAAAAAAATTGCATGTCACTAAATCAACCCTCAGTTATTGGTTTAAAAATATAATTTTGACTGAATCTGTTATTTTAAAAATAAAGACAAGAGGCAAGGCAAAATCCGTCAGGGGGCTGTTGCGATATGCGGAATCTAAGCGAAAAGAGAGAATGGAGAGATTCATTCTGCAAAAGCGAGCAGGTGCTGTACGATTAGGCGCATTATCAGACAGAGATATTTTAATGGTGGGATTGGGTCTGTATTGGGGAGAAGGATATAAATATGAAAATAGCGAGCTAGGATTTACGAATAGCAATTCGCAGGTGATTCTTTTCTATTTGAAATGGCTCAAGCTATGGAGCATAGAAAAAGATTCGCTAATATTTCGGCTCACCTTAAATGAGGTTTTTAGGAGAGAAGAAGAAAGTATAAAAAATTTCTGGATAGCTTCTTTAAATGTAAAGAAAGAACAATTTTCCAAAACCACCTATATCCAGACAAATCTTAAAAAAGCTTCTTTTAAGAGCATGGAAAAATATAAAGGTACGTTGAGAGTCAAAGTAAGAAAAGGCACCTCGCTGAGAAATAATATTCTGGGTGCCATAGAACATATTTCAACTTAAGAGTTTTATTTTTATAGATTTTTTGCTATATTCCTTTATATGTCGGAGTAGCTCAGTTGGTAAGAGCGGGCGCTTCATAAGCGTCAGGTCGTGGGTTCAAGTCCCACCTCCGACACTAAATAATCTCTCGCTACCCCTCGTTTTAGCATTAATGGGTCTTTGAAATTATACGATTTTATGTATAATGGCTGTATTGAAGATTCCTTGTTTTTAAGAAGAAAAAAGCGAATCTTTGAGAAATTTAAGAGTATGCGGCTGTAGCTCAACGGTAGAGCACTCGCCTGTAGATTACTGCAGCTTTCTGTCGAAATGGCAGATTGAAACTCTCCTGGATATCGGTGAAGGCTAAGTCTTTTTATAAAAAGGATATGCGAATACCGAGGGAACCTTTTTCTTTGTTTGGGGCTTGCCCTGAGCGAAGTCGAAGGGCGCCGTAGAGACTAGATACAGGAGCACCTAAAAGTGATGAACTCATGGTGAAGATATAGTCCACGCCTTAACGAAAGTTTTGGATAAGTGCACGCGAGAGGTCGTGGGGTCAGCACCCATCAGCCGCGCCACGTAAAAGACCATGTTCGCATGGTCTCACGTGGCTGCGCAAGCAGTCATGTGACAAAAGCCACCCTTAGGGCGGCTTTTGTTGTGCGTGAGTCGCGTCAGGAAACACGAGATGAACGAAGTGAATTTTTCGTGGTGACTTTTACGCGACAAGATTTAGTCACATTAGTACCAGCTTTTACATGATATAATTTGTTTATGTTCTGGACTTATCTTTTAGAAAATCAAAATGATAAAAGTTGGTATATTGGATATACTTCTGATTTAGAAAAGAGACTAAAAGAACATCAAGGTGGCTTTGGAAGTCAAACTACTTCCCAAAAGAAGGGTGATTGGAATCTTATTTACTGTGAAGGATATTTGAATAAAAAAGATGCTGAAGGAAGAGAAAGATTTTTGAAAAGTGGTTCTGGGAGAAAGTATTTAAAGAAACAATTGTTGAATTATTTAGATTATAAAAAATTAAAGTAGTATAATTAAAATGTTATGAAAAAATTATTAATAATTTTAACGGTTTGCATTGGTTTATTTGTTGTTTTTTATACAATAAGTCCATATAAAATTAATATGGTTTGTTTTGGGGATGTATGCCCAGACAATGGCGGTACTTATCTCCTTTATAAGAAGACATATTCCAAACAAGAGTGTATCTCTAGAAAAGGTGAGCCGATTGTTGGTTTTGGCTGGAGTGAAGTATATGCTGGCTGTTCACCCAATATTTTTTTATCTAAATTTGTTGATAAATTATTTAATTAGATTTGGTATGTAAATATAACCGTTATGTTGTCGTATAGCGGTTCCGACTTTGTTCACTAACCCGCGCATTGAAAAAGAACCATAGAAATATGGTTGTTTTTCTGTATACTGATTGGGTGTCAGAACTGGTATAATATAGTTTGTGGAACAAGAAAAGATTAATCTAAATCCCCAATACGGATTTTTAAATAATAGGGATTTTCTTCGGATTAAAGAAAATATGGGGGGAAAATTTGACAGCGAAGACTTGGCCAATATTGATAAGCTGCTTAAAGCAGATAAAGATATAATTATTGGAGAATTCCACAATTTTTTCAGTTCGTATAAAAGTAATTATCTGAAAGAATTGGAGCAGGAAATCGCCCGAGGTTTTTCTGATGAGGAAACAAAAGAAATTTTCCAAATATTTCACACCTTCTTAAAAAAATATAACGAAAATATTTGCTGGAATATTGAGTCTTTTGTGGAACAGTATAAGGGTGATTAAATAGTAATATATTAAGAGTGGAGGTGGTATTAACTTTTCAAAAGTTATATACTGATTTTAATATGGTAGATGAAATCATAATAAATGAACCAAGTAAGGGGTTTGAAGATATAAAACATATTGATGAAAATAATATTGAGTATTGGACAGCTCGTGAGCTTTTACCCTTATTTGGCTATAGCAGGTGGGAATCCTTTGACGAAGTTATTAGCCGTGCCGCTCGCTCAGCCCTGAATAGTGGGCAAATAGTAGAAGACCATTTTCGCCTGTTGACGAAAATGGTTGATATAGGGTCTGGTGGTAAAAGAGCGATAAAAGACTGGAAATTAGACAGATACGCCTGTTATCTAATAGCTCAAAATGCAGATCCTAAAATACCTCAAATTGCTTTAGCTCAAACATATTTTGCGGTTCAAACAAGAAGACAAGAGATTTTTGATAAATTACCAGATGCTGAAAAACGCTTATTTATTCGCGGAGAAGTAAGCAGTGAAAACAAAAAATTATTCAAGACTGCAAGGCAAGCAGGTGTATCTCATTTTGGACTTTTTAATGACGCTGGCTATAGGGGATTGTACGGTGCTTCTTTAGGAGATGTTGAAACAATAAAGGGAATTAAAAAGGGGGAATTGCTTGACCGAGCTGGTTCAACAGAACTTGCCGCCAACTTGTTTCGTATCACTCAAACAGATGAAAAACTTAAAAAAGATAATGTGCGAGGAGATGTTGCCGCTCAAAGAACACATAATATGGTTGGTGGAAAAGTAAGACAAACAATAAAGGATATTGGTGGAGAATTGCCAGAAAATCTTAAACCTGAAAAACATATAAAAGAAGTAAAAAAGGAAATTAAACAGCTCGAAAAACAATCAAAAAATCTCCCCATCAGTAAAAATCACAAGAAACTCAAATAATCTTATACTACCCCATCTTTTATATTTGGTATATAAATATAACCGTTATGATTACGAATTGCGGTTCCCACCTCGTTCACTAATCCGCGCCAGATTTGACTTTTGGTAGCATTCATGCTATCATTTTTGTAGTTCCTTGAAATACTATTTGCGAACATGGTCGTAGCCAAAAGGCATTAAATCACTTGATGTTTTCTGGCTATGACTATGAAAGTCTGGCTCCCGCCTGCGGACAGTAGATAAACAACGGGCTAACAGCCTATAAATCCTAAAGTTATGAAATATCCTGAAATTAAATTCGGACAAATGGAAGCCATTATTAACAAACTTGGTGGTGAAGAAGGTGTTCTGAAATTTTTGCGCGGTGAACTTGTAGTTCAACCCGCAGTTGTTCCAGAGCCCATCTCTGAACCTGCACCTGACTTCATTGTCCGCGTGGACCGCTCGGTCAAGCCGAGTTATCCCGACTGGATGAAGAAGTTGATGTACCCTGATTTGGAACTCACTGGACCAGCCGAGTATGACATTCAAAAACTCGGGTTATGGCTTCACGATGACCAAAAGGATGGTGTGGTTAGCGGCAACACTATTTACACCAAACTGGAGAAAGACAATGCTCTTGCTGATTGTCTCGGACTAGCAGACCTATTAGCCATTAAAGCTAAGGTTATCATTGCCCCTGTCTTTCTTAAATTGTTTGCAGGTAAGATAGTGTTTGGATGGAAGTCAGTCGCGCAGCGCCAAAACGGTGACCTGGTTGCCCCGTATCTCATTGTGCAAAATGGCAGGATCATGGTGCTTTGGTACTGGTTGAACAGCAACTGGAACTCCAACCATCTCGCTCTCCGCTTCAGCAAGTGATTTAGTAAAATCACAAATCTCTATTCCCCTGTATGAAAAATGCAGGGGATTTTTTTATGCTAAAATAAAAATGGCAGTAGGTGAAATTGAAAGCTACGCAGTTTCCAGTTCTTCTAGCCTTTTACCTAAATCAGGTATATAAATATAACCATTATGATTACGAATTGCGGTTCCCACATCGTTCACTAATCCGCGCATAGTGTCCTCCATAGCCTTGTGCGAAGAAGGATTGAAAAAGAACCATATTCCCATAGTTCTTTTTTAGGTGTATAATTAAATTATTACAATCTAATGTTTTTCTATTATTTTTATGACAAATGAAAAAAAGTTTGAATGGATTTTGAGGGTTGGTGTGGCTGGAGAGTTTTTAGGCCATGGCGTTTTTGCTGTTTTAGGCAAAGCCGATTGGATAAAATGGACTGAACAATTGACTGGACTTGATACAGCAACTGCCACGACATTTATGCTTGTTGTGGGATTAGTGGATATTCTATTAGCAATTTTGGTATTAACTAAACCAATGAAACCTGTTTTGCTCTGGATGGCTTTTTGGGGGTTCTGGACGGCTCTTGTCAGACCTCTAGTAGGTTTGCCAATTTGGGATTTTATAGAAAGGTTTGCTAACTGGGCGGCACCACTTGCACTTTATTATTTCTATAAATCTAGGAAAGAATAGACACCAGGCCGCGCAGAAAAAAAGCCCTCCAAACTTGGAGGGCTTTTGCGTTTTCATTCTAAGCCTAAGATTTTTTTGATCAAAGGCAGGAGTGTTTCTTCAGATAAATCTTTTTTATCCAACGCCAGAATGTGATTTACCTTGCAGAATTTCAGGAAAAATTCATCAGAACTGATAATGATAGTTTTTTTCCAATTTTCTCCATCGATTTTTTTTAAGACATTAATGCCGTGCCCATTCTCGGCAAGGTTGCCGTCTAAAGTGATAAGATCCTGTTTTTCAGAGCCGATCATTTTTATCGCCTCTTTTTCTCCAGTGGCCAGTTTTATGGATGGTTTTGGTAACTTTATTTCCAGAAAAATTTCTTCTAATAATTTTTCCAGCGGTCCTGAAATCTTGGGGCTGTCTTCTACCATCAATACTTTCATCAATACTTTTTTCATACATTTGGTTTTAGAGGTTGATACTTTGTTTCTAAAATAACAATAACAAATTTGTAGTGATTTGTCAAATAATTGATAAAAAAGTGGGATCGTAGTATAGTGGCTTTATTCGGCCGAAAGGCCTATTTTTTATGGAGATTCGAAACATAGCGATAATAGCTCACGTTGACCACGGCAAGACCACTTTAACCGATGGGTTATTGAAGCAGAACGGCGCCGCCGTGGAAGGTTTTACGATGGATATAAACGCTATTGAACAAGAACGCGGTATCACCATTTACTCCAAGAATACTTCGCTGGTCTATAAAGGAACAAAGATTAATATTGTGGACACCCCGGGCCACGCGGATTTTGGTTCGGAAGTGGAACGCGTTTTACGCGCAATTGACTCGGTGCTTTTGGTCGTGGACGCGCAGGAAGGCCCAATGCCTCAGACCCGTTTCGTTTTAAAAAAATCTCTAGAGTTGGGACTTAAGCCTATCGTTGTCATTAATAAAATAGACAAACCAGCCGCCGATCCCGCCCGGGCTCACGAAGAAGTCTTGGAATTATTCATGGAGCTTGGCGCTAGTGAGGAACAGCTTGATTTCAAAACTATTTATGCCATAGGCCGGCAGGGTATAGCCAAACATAATTTGGCCGATCAGTCTAAAAATCTTGACCCTCTTCTTGATTTAATTTTGAAAGTAGTGGGTCCGGCCCAGACTGACATTGGAGGAAATTTCATCGCCCAAGTTTTCAATTTGGCTTATGATAATTTTTTGGGTCGATGCGCTATTGCCCGTGTCTATGGTGGCAAGGTCAAGACGGGAGATTCTATTTTTGTGAAGAAATCTGACGGCGAGACGCGCAAGGCTAAGATCACCAAGCTTTTCACTTTTGAGGGTATTCAAAGAAAGGAAGTAAGCGAAGTACTAAATGGAGATATTGTCATGGTCGCTGGCATTCCTGATGTCTATATCGGTGAGACTATCACCGACCGCGAAGATACTACGCCGATGCCCTCGATTGCCATCGATGAGCCAACCATTTCGCTTAATTTTTTGGTCAACGATTCACCCTTTGCCGGAAGAGAAGGAAAATTTGTTACCAGCCGTCAGATCCGGGAGCGCCTGGAAAGAGAATTGGAGATTAACGTCGGCTTGAAGGTGGATTTTACTGGCGATACAATGAAAGTCCAAGGCCGTGGTGAATTGCATGTTGCCGTTTTGCTTGAGAATATGCGCCGAGAAGGATATGAAATTCAAGTCTCTGAACCAAAAGTTATTATAAAAGAAGAAAATGGAGAAAAATTAGAACCCTATGAAGAAGTCACGATCGATGTGCCGGAAGAAAGCTCCGGGGTGGTCATTGAAAAATTGACTAAACGCCGAGGACAATTACTGGAGATGAATCAGAAAGATCGCATTTTTAGGATACGTTTAGAAATACCGACTCGCGGCCTCTTGGGCTATCGAAGTCAATTTGTCATTGACACCAAAGGAGAAGGAATCCTTTCTTCCAGATTTATCGGTTTTAAGCCTTATGTCGGACTAATCAACAAACATGAAGTAGGATCCATGACCTCGATGACCGCTGGCAAGGTGCTGGCTTTTGCGCTGGATAATTTGCAACAGAGGGGCACGCTTTATGTCGAACCAGGTACGGAAGTCTACGAAGGCATGGTCATCGGCAATGTCATCAGGGGAGAAGAAATGGCGGTTAATCCGACCAAAGGCAAACAACTGACCAACATGAGGGCCTCCGGTACCGATGAGGCAGTTTTTCTTAAACCAGCTTTTACCTTGAGTATTGAACGGGGACTAGAGACAATGAATGAAGATGAATATCTGGAAGTGACTCCTAAAAGTGTTCGTCTGCGCAAGAAAATTTTGACGGAATCAGGCAGGGCCAGAGGTACCCGCATCTAGTCCACACTTTAAAGATTTTTTGTTATAATTGGCAGCGAGGAAGAAATGAATAACTTACTAATTCATTTTGACCGAGCGAACCAATTATATTGTATTTAGTTATATAATTTATAAATATGTTGCCAATTTATTTCTATTCAATTGCTAGTGTTGTCGTTGTCAGCCTGATTTCTTTTGTCGGCGTCTTCACACTTTCCCTTAAAGAACATATTTTGAGAAAATATATTTTTATTCTAGTCAGTCTTGCGGTCGGGGCGTTGCTTGGAGATGTTTTTATTCATCTTTTACCACAATCATTTGAGATGATTGATAATGCCACACATGTGTCTATGGCGGTGATTGTAGGAATTCTTATTTTCTTCATGATTGAAAAATTTCTCCACTGGCACCATCATGCTCGGGGAGAGGAAAATAATGAGACCATACACCCGACCGGGCGCATGATATTGGTATCCGACGGCGTTCACAATTTTATTGACGGTTTGATTATCGGAGCCAGCTATCTTATCAGTATTGAAGTGGGCATAGCTACTACCATAGCGGTAATTCTCCATGAAATACCGCAAGAGATTGGAGACTTTGGAGTTTTGATTAATTCCGGTTATACCACAACAAGAGCTTTATGGTTAAACTTTCTCTCCGCCCTGGCGTCTGTCGCGGGGGTTCTTGTAGCTCTTTCTTTAGCGGGAGTAAGCGAATTTTTAATTATTTGGCTTGTTCCGCTGGCCGCCGGAGGATTCATTTATATTGCCATGAGCGATCTTATGCCGGAACTCAATAAGACAAAAAATATAAAGCAATCAATACTGCAATTGGTTGCTGTGCTTGTTGGCATCACTGCAATGCTGTTGTTGCTTGCTGTTGAATGATGTATTAATATTAGGTTTCAAACCGTTCTTTTTACAAAATAGTGACGTTGTAGTCCCGACACATTAGGTCGGGATCCCGACACCGAAAGGTTGTCGGGACTCAGTTCCTTAAGTAATTTAATATAAGCCGTTGTAGCTCAGCTGGTAGAGCAACGCCATGGTGGATCGCAAATCCCGCCCATACCGATAGTAATGTCAGTATGAATCCCGAATAACGGTCAAAAGCCAAACTGGCCGAGACCGTGGCCTTAATTTATTTTAAGGCCCGAACGACTGACAAGGGCTCCCTTTGGGGAGAAGATACAGTCTAGCCCTTCTGGATAAAAAAAGAGAAGGTATAAGCGAAGGCGTAGGTCCCCGGTTCGATTCCGGGCAACGGCTCCCTAAAACATTTTGCTTGCAAAATGTTCGGGCGAACAATTTGCCCACAAATTGTTTTAGCCACGTTTCGCCGCCCTAGCTCAGTTGGTAGAGCACGTCTTTCGTAAAGACGGGGTCCGCAGTTCGATCCTGCGGGGCGGCTCATGATAGATGAAAATAAAATTACAGAAAAGATCAAAGAACTCGAGGAAGCTATGGCTAATCCTGACTTTTGGAATGACAAAGACAAGGCTCAAGCCGGCGTCAGGGAATTAAATGACCTCAAGGCCAAGAAACAGAATGCGGAAGCGATAGACAGGGGAGATGCCATTATGACTCTTTTGTCTGGCGCGGGCGGGGATGATGCAGAAGATTTCTCCCGCATTCTTTTGGAAATGTATCTTAAATTTATAGGCAAAAAAAAATGGTCTTATTCTTTGATTCATGAAAATAAAAATGATCGCGGGGGTTACCGGAACATCACGATTGAAATAAATGGTCGTGGTGTTTACGGCACACTCAAAAATGAATCCGGCGTGCATCGGCTGGTGCGCATCTCACCATTTTCTTCCAAGAGTATGCGTCATACCTCTTTTTCGATGGTGGAAGTCTTGCCGAAAGTGCCGAAAACTATTGCGGTTGAAATCCCGCCGGCCGATTTAAAAATAGAATTTGCCAAAGCCGGAGGCCCGGGCGGGCAGAATGTGAATAAGCGCGAGACGGCCGTGCGGATCGTGCATATCCCGACCAATATAGCCGTGCACGCCACCGGCGAGCGGAGCCAGGCCCAAAATAGGGAAAAGGCCATGGAAATACTCAAAGCCAAGCTTTTCAAGAAGGCGGAAGAAGAGCGAAAAAATCTGAAAGAAAGCATGCAAATTTCAAAAACAACCGAAATTGAGTGGGGCAATCAGATTCGCTCCTATGTGCTCCATCCCTACAAAATGGTCAAAGATCATCGGACAGGCAGAGAAACAAGCAATGTGGAAGCGGTTTTAGCAGGGGATATTGATGATTTTATTGTAGCTGAAAAGAATTTATGATATACTAAACAGTAAATTAAGTAAATGCAGCCAGAATTATTTATTAAGCTTAATTTACTGCCCTCGCTTAATTTACTTTATTTACTGATTGCTATGATTTACTTCAACAACGTCTGCAAAGTTTACCCGCCCGAAAATGTTTGCCTCGATTGCATTAACTTAACGGTTTCCGCCGGGGAGTTTGTTTCTGTTGTAGGCCACTCTGGCGCCGGCAAGACTACTTTGGTCAAAATGCTTTTAGCCGAAGAAAAGCCCTCGAGCGGCAATGTTTATTTCCAGTCAGTCGACATTCATTCTTTAAACAGCGGCGATCTGACGAAATTTCGCCGCCAGATCGGGACAGTTTTTCAAGATTTCAAACTTTTGCCGAATAAAACTGCTTACGAGAATTTAGCTTTTGCCATGGAGGCGGTTGGCAAGACCGATGAAGAAATTATAGGAGATGTCCCGCATGTTTTGGAGCTTGTGAACTTGAGCAATAAAATTCACCACTTCCCGCATCAGATGTCCGGAGGAGAAAAACAAAGACTGGCTATTGGGAGAGCGATCATCAATCAACCTAAAGTTGTTGTAGCCGATGAGCCGACCGGCAACTTAGATCCAATAAGCGCTCATGATATTGTACAGATTCTGAAGAGAATCAACGACCTCGGGACTACGGTGATTCTCACCACGCACAATAAGGGGATTGTTGAATCAATTGGCAAAAGAGTTGTCACCATAGATAAGGGGCGCATCGTGCGCGATGATAAGGATGGGAAATACGTTATTTAATAATCTACGAAATACGAAAAATTACGAAAA
>Ga0209521_10003014_pt1 | contig 13687 bp, 13 predicted proteins | sample Rifsed19ft4_FD_184016 | JGI IMG/M metagenome (GOLD analysis project Ga0209521, IMG submission 184016) | Soil microbial communities from Rifle, Colorado, USA - sediment 19ft 4 (version 2) | ecosystem: Environmental > Terrestrial > Deep subsurface > Rock core/Sediment | place: Rifle, Colorado... | reverse complement strand
TACAACCTTGCGTCGATGAAGACGCACGTCGCGATCGCCGCCTTCGACGCGGCCCGCCTCGTCGGCGACGTGCTCACGATGCGTCTCTCCCGGGCGGGCGAGACGTTCCTCGGGATCCAGATGGATGCGCCGATGACCCTGCAGGGGCACGAGGTCGTCGTCCAGGACCGCAACGCCCTCGTCGCGATCTATCCGTACCGGGACGCAGAGGCGACGAAGGTCACCCTCGCGACGACGGACACCGTGTTCATGACCTGCGGGGTTCCCGGGATTTCCGACGAGACGCTGGACTCCGCGGATGTGACTACGACGGAGTTCGTCGAACGATTCTGCCGCGACTGAGCGAGAAAGGGAAAGGGGCCCACGCGAAGGTGGGCCGGTCGTTCGCCTATGCGCTTGCCGCCACCACTGCGGCGTCCGCCTGCACGAGGCCCCAGCCCGTCTTCGTCCCGGCTCCGCCGAGGGACTTGCTCGCGTCCCAGGCGTTCCTCGCGGGGAACGGGAAGCCCGCATCCCACGTGTCCGCAGGGATGGGCAGCGCCGTCGAACGGAGGATCGATTCGGCCTGCGCCTGGGTCAGGGACGCGTCCACGCTCAGCATGAGGGCGACGACCCCTGCCGTCGTGGGCGAGGAGAACGAGGTCCCGCTGATGTACGTGTATTCCGTCGGGATCCCGTCCGCAGGGGTTGGATCCGGGGGCGGCGTCGATCGGCCGCCCGAGTACAGGTAGGGCAGGAGCATGAACCGTCCGGTCGCCGTCACGTCGAGTTCCTGGCCCCGGTCCGCGTATTCGCGGCTGGACCACCAGACCGTGAACCATTCCGCGATCGAAGCCTCGCCTTCCGGTACGTCGTCCATCCACCACTGGTTGTTCAGGGTCGTCTCGGCTCCGTAGAACTGTTTCCGCCAGCCGCCCGCCGCGACGCTGATCACGACCGGGTACGCGCCGGGCCAACCCATGCCCGCGTCTCCTGAGTTGCCCGCGCTCGCGACGACGAGGACCCCCGCCGCAGTGACGGCCTTGTAGACGTTCTCTTCCTCGACGGACGAGGAGGGCCCGCCCAAGCTCAGGTTCACGACGATCGGTGCGCCTCGCAGCTCGCCGTTCGCCTCCGTCCCGAGCTTCAGGCCCACGACGTAGTCGAGCGCGCTGAAGATCGAGCTGTCCCAGCAGTACGCGCCGATGTCGCACACCCGGACCGGAATGATCGTCGCCTCGGGCGCGACGCCCGGGACCGAGTACGTGCCCTTCGTCCCCGTCGCCGGCTGCGCGAAGAACTGGCCCGTCTCGGACTTGTCGTAGAGCCGGTAGCCGATGATCGTTGCGGCGACGGCCGTCCCGTGCCCGCCGCGGTCCTGCTGAAGCTGGTCCGGCGTCGGGTTCCCGTTCGCGCCCGTGAACGACCGACCGAGGTCCACGCGGACCCGGCTCGTGGAGAGGTAGTCCCTCCAGTTCGGGAGGAGGCCGGCGTCGAGGACTGCCACATAGACGCCCTCGCCGCGCGCGGCCGTGTTCTCGCGGTCGATGAAGTCCAGGTTGTACGTCAGATTGATCGGGATCGGGGTCGAGTTTCCTCCGTTTCGGAACGGTGCCCCGTGCAGCGTGCGCAGACCATCCGTCCGGATCGCCACGACGAAATCGAGCGACGCGACCGACGCGAGGCGGCCCTGGGGCAGGTTCCCCGAGATCGCGGCGAAGTTCTTGTACGCGACGCCTACGTTGAGCCCTGTCGCCTGGAGCTTCGCGATCTGGTCCGCGGTCGCGGGCGCCTTCAGGTACACGATCATCGGGCCGCCCGAATCGCTCGCGGCGAGGACCGCGGGCGAGACGAACGTCGCCAAGAGCCCGACGAGCACGAGACCTACGAGATGCAGCCGTGGTCGATGCATGATCCACTCCTCCCAACCCAATTCGGGAAGGGGAGGAGAACGGCGTAGGCCACTTGAGTCTATCCGTGCGCCTCCCGGGCGCTATCAGGCGTGAGAATGTCGGCGGTCGGGAAGGTCGATACCAACCGCATCGTCCGACAACCCCATGTCCCTCGGGGGATTCGATGTGAACGATGTCCCCGAAGGAGCGGGCGGTCTTCGCGATCCGGGGGGTCGAGTGCGCAAGCTGCGCGCTCGATGTAGGCCGCGTCCTCCGGGGGTTGCCCGGGATCCTCGACGTGAACGTGAACTACGTGGCGGATCGCGGATTCGTCGAGTTCGATCCGTCGCGGGTCGCCTGGGATGCGATCCAGCGGATGCTCACGGGCCGCGGCTACACCGTCGTCCGGACCCGATGACCCTCGCTCTGTCCCGTGATTTTCGTCCCGACATGCTTATCGCCCGCGCGCCAGACGTCCGGAGGGAATGGGCTGGATCACGCGACGCATCGCGGGCTACATCACCTTCGCGATCGTGTCCGCGATCCTCGGATTCCTCGCGGTCTACGGAGGCTACTTGTCCGGACCCCCGACCATCGCGACGACGTGCGGTCTCCTGATCCTCGGGTCGGCGTTCCTGGTCTCCCTCTCCGTGACGGCGGGCATGAAGCGGCGGGACCGCGCCCGCAAGGCGTGGGAGCAAAACGCCCTCGCGTGGCAGGCCTACTACGCCGCGAACGAGCGGGCGTGGCAGGAATACTACGCGCGCATGTATCAACAGGAACAGCCCCCTCGACCCCCCTAGGTCACGAGAAAGGCTCAAGCGGGCGACCCCCTTGCGTGACTCGGCATGTTCCTCGAGCAGCGGGTCATCGGCACGATGCAGAACTTCGGCTACGTGATCGGGGATCCCGGGACGAAGACGGCGGCGGTCATCGACCCGAGTTTCGACGCGAGGGTCCTCCAGAAAGTCGCGTCGGAAAATTCGTACGAAATCGCGATCATCTTCAACACGCACCACCACCCGGATCACGTGTTCGACAACGAACGGCTCGCGAACGAGACGGGCGCGAAAGTCGCGGCCCACCGGCTGAGCCAGGTACGGAAGGACTTCGTCCTCGAGGACGGCCAGATCGTCCCGGTCGGCGAGCTCAAGGTGAAGGTGGTCCACACCCCCGGGCACTCGCCCGATTCGTCGTGCTTCATCGTCGCCGGGCACGTCTTCACGGGGGACTGCCTCTTCGTCGGGGACTGCGGCCGCGTCGATCTTCCCGGATCGAGCGTCGAGGCGATGTACGACTCCCTGTTCACGAAGGTCCACCGGATGGAGGACGAGCTCGTCGTCTGTCCCGGCCACCACTACGGGCCTCGGTCGAGGTCGACGATTCGAGAGGAGAAGCGGACGAACTACACACTCCAGCCGAGGAGCCTCGACGAGTTCCGCCGGTTCATGGCGGCTCCCTGAGGGCCGTCCCGCTCGAGGGTGAGGTCATCCGGTCGCGATGTCTGCCTCGACCGTTTGTGCCGCGGCCTTCTTCGACGTGCGAGGTTTCCGCGGCCTCTTCCCCGTGGACGGTTTGCGCTTCGTCTTTGCGTTCTTCGCGGGGCACTCCATGTTGAGACAGAGGACCCAGGGCCGGCGGCCTCGCATGATGACCTTGATCACCGGGTGGTTGCACGCGTTGCACCGCTCGTCCGTGGGGACGATGAGCCCGCGCTGCGGGAGCGGGTACGAGTTCGTGCACGTCGGGTAGCTCGAGCAGCCAACGAAGCGCTTGCCGCGCGACCCGTGCCGGATCGAGAGCTCTCCCTGACCGCACTTGTCGCACTTCCCGACCAGGGTCTTCTCCCGCACCGTCGGACAGGCGGATGCGACGCAGAACGTCGTCGTGCGCCCGCGGTCCGTCAGCTCGATCATCGGCGAGCCGCACTGGGGACAGTTCTCTTCCGCGCCCTGGACGACGCCCATCTGCGGCAGGGGATGCGTGTTCCGGCACGCGGGGTAGCGGTTACAGCCCAGGAACCGCGAACCGCGGCGGGACCGAATCACCATGAGGTCCCCTTCCCCGCATACGTTGCACTTCCCGACGTAGTTCTGTTCCCGGAGGGCCGCCTCGATCTCCTGCCCGATCGCCTGCCGGTTCCTCTCGAGGACCTCGAGAGACTCCGTGAGCATCTGCTGCGACTCCCGCACAACATCTTCCCGGTTCCTTACGCCGCGGGCGATCTCCTCCATGTCCGCCTCGAGGTGCGCGGTCATCTCGGGCTGCGTGATGCGCTCCGCGTGGTCCTCGAGGGCGACGATCACCGCGCGTCCGCTCGTCGTCGGATGCGGGTACTTCCCGTCGATGAAATTGCGATCGTACAGCTTCTTGATGATGTCGTGACGCGTCGACTTCGTCCCGAGGCCGAGTCGCTCCATCTCTTGGATGAGGGATCCTTCGCTGTACCTCGGAGCCGGCTTCGTCCGGTCCTCGCGCATGTCCACCGGCCCGGCCCGTTCGAGGGACTCTTCGACGGCGAGCTCGGGGAGCCGGGCCTCCCGGACGACCCAATACGGGTAATACTTCCGCCAGCCCGGGTCCTTCATGAGGTACCCCTCCGCCTGGAACATCTGCCCCCCGAGGTCGATCTTCGCCTCCGACGTGAGAGCGAGGGCGTTCGGCGCGACGGTCGCGAGGAACCGTCGGACGACGAGTTCGTACACTCGCCAGTGGTCCTGGCGTTTGACCTGCTCCCGGGTCGCGCCGGCGACCGGGTAGATCGGCGGGTGGTCCGTCGCCTGGGTGCGTCCTCGACTCGGGGTGATGCGTTCCTGGGCCGCGAGTTCCCGCGCCTCGTCCGCGAAGGGCGAGGCCTGGAGCTTCTCCAGGACACTCCGGAGGTTCACGCTCGAAGGGTACACCGTGTTGTCCGTCCGCGGATAGGAGATGAACCCGGACTGGTAGAGGTCCTCCGCGATCTTCATCGCGTGGGCCGCACCGAACCCGAGACGGTTCGCCTCGGAGACGAACATCGTCGTGTTGAAGGGCGGCGGCGGTCGCTCCTCGCGCTCGTTCCTCAGGTACTCGCGGACGGTTCCGCGGGGCGCGGCATCGGCGAGGTCCTTCGCCCGCTCCGCCTCCCGGCGCGCCCAGAACGGTCCGTTCGCGTGGGCCGCCTCGAACTCGACGGGCTGCCCGTCGGCCTCCTTCCGGAACTTCGCGTGGAGGGTCCAGTAGTCCTGGGGCACGAAGTTCTCGATCTCCCGCTCTCGGTCGACGACGAGCGCGAGCGTCGGACTCTGCACCCGTCCGACGGACAGGAAGTCCCGTCCGAGGCGGTTCGAGGCGAGGGACAGGAAGCGCGTGAGGACGGCCCCCCACGCGAGGTCGATGAACTGCCGGGATTCCGCGGACTGGGCGAGGAGGTAGTCCACTTCCACGAGCTCCCCGAAGGCCCGCTCGATGTCCCACTTCGTGAGCGCGGAGAACCGGGCACGGCTCACCCGGACGTCTGGATGAACGGACTTGATGATCTCGAGGGCCTCGACGCCGATCAGCTCCCCCTCGCGGTCGAAGTCCGTCGCCACGACGACTTCGTCCGCATGGGCGGCGAGGTCCTTCAGGGCTGCGGCGATTTTGCTCTCCGTGACGACCTTCATCGCATCGGCCAGGGCGAGCTCCTTCAGGTCCGTCCGCTGCCAGTCGTTCAGGGCCTCCGGGTAGTCGAGGTTGATGATGTGGCCTCGGAGCCCGATCACCTGGGTCTGGTCGTCCCCCTGCGAGAACTCGAAGACCGACGCCCCGCCAACGTTCGTCCTCTTCGACTTGCCGTCGCTGAGGATCGTCGCGATGCGCACGGCCGCGTTGAACTTCTCCGTCACGATGAGTCGGCGCACGGGTTGTCGCCCACACGGCGGGCTCTATTTAATCGTTTGCGGGTGTTTCGCGTCGCGCGCGTTCCTCTCGCGCGTGCGCGCGAATCGGCTTCGGCCCAGAGTGATCGAAATCCGCGGGCAGGCGAGGGAGATGGCGGCTGTCAAAGAACGTCACAATGCCTCCGACGACCTGCCGGATTCCGCCTAGCTTGACGCGAGGAGTCTCGGGACGTCCGCCGGGTAATCGGCCACAGGCACCCCGGCGTCCGCGAACGCCCGCATCTTCGACTCCGCGGTCCCCGTCGTGCCCTGGATGATCGCGCCCGCGTGGCCCATCCTCTTGCCGGGCGGCGCCGTGCGGCCTGCCACGTACCCGACGACGGGCTTCGACACATGCTTCTTCACGTATTCCGCGGTTTCCTCCTCTGCGGTCCCGCCGATCTCCCCGACGACAACGATCCGCTTCGTCGCCCGGTCCTTCTGGAAGAGCGCGAGGGCCTCGACCATGTTCGTCCCCACGACGGGGTCCCCGCCGATCCCGATGCACGTGCTCTGCCCGAACCCCGCCTTCGTGATCTCGTTCACGATCTCGTACGTCAGGGTGCCGCTCCTCGAGATCACGCCGACGTCCCCGGTCCCGAAGATGTGGTTCGGCATGATCCCCATCTTCGCGTGGCCGGGGGAGATGATCCCGGGGCAGTTCGGGCCGATCACCACGCAGCCCCGGCTCCGGGCGTAGGGCATGAGTTCGAGGCAGTCATGGAACGGGATGCGTTCCGTGATGACGACGATGAGTTTCAGCCCGGCCTGGATCGCCTCGATGGTCGCATCCTTCGCGAACGGCGCGGGGACGAAGACGATCGACGCGTTCGCCCTGCGGCGCTGGACGGCCTCGCGCACGGAATCGTACACGGGTACGCCCTCGACCTTCGAGCCGCCCTTGCCCGGGGTTACGCCCGCGACGACCTTCGTCCCGAAGTCGAGCATCGCCCGGGTATGGAACGTCCCCTGGTGGCCCGTGATCCCCTGGACGAGCACCCTCGCGCGCTTCGTGAGGAGGACGGCCACGTCACCTGCCTCCGGCCCGGACCTTCACCGCGAGTTCGGCGGCCTCCTCGATCGTCTCCGCGGGATGCGTGCCGATCTCCCGCAGGAGGTCCTTCGCGCGTTCCTCGTTGACCCCTTTGATCCGGGCGACGACGGGGATCTTCGATGGCATCGCATCGAGGGCCTGTTGGATGCCCACCGCGACCGTGTCCGCCTTCGTGATCCCGCCGAAGATGTTCAGGAGGATGACGGACGGCTGCGCCTTCATGAGGATCTCGAAGGCTTCCCGGACCTTTGCGGGGTCGTCCGTGCCCCCGAGATCGAGGAACGTCCCGCCTCGGCCGCCCTTCAGGTTCAGGATGTCGAGGGTGGCCATCGTCAGGCCCGCCCCGTTCGCGATCACCCCGACGTCCCCGTCGAGCTGGATGAACGTGATGCCCTTGTCGTGCGCCTCCGCTTCGAGAGGCGTCCGATCCTGGTCCATCGCCGCGTACTCCGGATGGCGGTATTCGGCGTTGTCGTCCACGACGAGCTTCGCGTCCCCCGCGACGACCCGTCCATCCGTGGTGACGGCGAGGGGATTGATCTCGACGAGCTCCGCGTCCTCGTGTCGGAAGAGGTCGTACGCCTTCCGCACGATGTCCGCGACCTGGTCCCCAACCCCCTTCGGGAGGCCGAGTCTCTTGCGCAAGGCTCGGATCGCATAGGGCTGGATGCCGATCATCGCGGGGACGTGTTCCAAGAAGATCTCGTCCCGCGGGACGGATTCGATGTCGACCCCCCCGAGGGCGCTCGCCATGAGGAGCGGCTCCCGCGCGGACCGGTCGATCGTCAGGCTCAGGTACAGTTCCTTCTCGATGGCGAGCCGCTCCGCAAGGAGGACTTCCTTCACCCGGTAGCCTCCGATGGCCATCCCGAGGATTTCGGAGGCCGCCTGGCGGGCCTCCTCGAGCGTCGACGCGGGTCGAATGCCCCCCGCCTTGCCGCGGCCGCCAACGAGGACCTGCGCCTTCACCATGCAGGGGAGCGGCGGGTCGACGATCCCGTCGGGCGAGGAGACGACGATCCCGCGGGGCACGGGGATCCCGTACCGGGCGAAGACCTCCTTCGCCTTGTGTTCAAGGAACTTCATGAGGCCGCGGCGGCGATGAAAGCTGGCTCATTTAGGCTTTGCCTCCCGGGGACGCCGAGGCCCAATCCGTGCCGGGTTCCGTTCGCCCGACGTCGTCAGTCGATTGGAGTGCCGGTCGTTGTCACGAGTTCGCGGAACGCCTTCATGAGTTTCTTCGTGACCTTCCCCGGCTTCCCGTTGCCGATGAGCCGGCCGTCCACTTCGACGACGGGCCCGATCTCGGCCGCCGTGCCCGTGATGAACGCCTCGTCCGCCGCCCAGACGTCGTATAGGGTGAAGGGCCGCTCCATCGCCTGGAGGCCCAACGTCGGGGCGAGTTCCATGACCGTCTCCCGCGTCACGCCTGGCAGGTTCGTCGACGTCCAGGGGGTGACGATCGTCGAGTTCCGGACGATGAAGAAGTTGTCCGCGCTCGCCTCGGAGACGTACCCCTGGTTGTCGAGCATGATCGCTTCGTCCGCCCCGTACTGGTTCGCCTCGATCCGGGCCATGATGTTGTTCAGGTAGTTCAGGGACTTGATCGAGGGGCTCAGGCTCTGCGGCGGCACACGCCGGTACGAGGACGTGACGACCTTCAGGCCCCGATCGTAGGCGTCCCCCGCGTACAGGGCGATCTGGGGTTGCGCGATCACGACGATCGTCGGCCCCGCCTTGCATTTCCGCGGGTCGATGCCGAGGTCCCCGACCCCGCGGGTGATGATCGGTCGGATGTATCCGTCCCGGATCTTGTTCCGGCGGCACGCCTCGAGGATGAGCCGGGTCATCTCCTCCCGGGAGTGCGGGATCTCGAGGTCGATCGCCCGCGCGCTCGCGTACAGCCGGTCGAGATGGCGGTCGAGCTTGAACACCCGGCCGTCGTACGCCCGGATGCCCTCGAAGATCCCGTCGCCGTACAGGAGGCCGTGGTCGAAAACGCTCACTTTGGCCTCGGACTGCGGCAGGAACTTGCCGTTCACGTAGATGCTCAGTTCCATCCGAGGCCCCCGCCGGAGATTGGTATGAGCCCGCTCACTAAAGGCTTTTCCTCCGTCTCTATCGGAACGGCTCTCCCGTCAGCCGTTCGAACAGGGACACGTAGAGGTCGCTGACCTCCTTCAGGACGTCCGCAGGAAGCGGTGGGATGTCCGGCTCCGGCCTCCCTGCGTTCCGTGCGTCCGTCAGCGCCTTGTGGTATCCGGTCTTGCGGTAGTACTGCCGGACGTGCTCCTTGCTCAGCTCGATCTGCTGGCCTTTTTCGTAGGCCTCGCGGTCCCAGAAGCGGTCCTCGTCCGCGGTACCGAAGGTGTCCACGAGCAGGAGCTCTCGGTCCCCGTCGAACGCGAACTCCTTCTTCCCGTCCACGTGGATCAACCCCCGCTGCCGGACGTCCGCATTGATCCTCGCATCGATCTTGAGGACCGCGGCGAGGAGATCGTCGTACTCGTCGTCGGATAGCTTCGAGATGCGGAGCGCCTCGTCCCGGGTCAGGTCCCGATCGACCTTCTCGAGCTTCGTCGTGACCTCGAGGAACGGTTCCGGCAGCTCCTCCCCGTAGGCGGGAGACCGGCCCTTCGGGAACCCCAGGTCCTCCGCCTTCACCCGGCCCGCCTTGATCCGGTCGAACAGGGATCCCGCGACGTAGTAGCGGGAGATCACCTCGAGGGGAATCAGAAAGTTCCTGGTTTTCTGAGAGATCGCATCGTAGTCCTTGATGACCTGGACGCGGCGTACACGCATCCGGTTCGGACCCTCGATGCGCAGGAAGTGCGAACGCACGCCGAGCCCTTGGACGACGCGAAACCAGTGCGCGGACGTCCGGCACAAGGTCTCCCCCTTGTGCGGCACGAGGTTCGGGATGATCTTGTCGAAGACGCTGATCCGGTCCGTGAAGACGAACTCGAGTTCGTCCTCCGAGACCGCGTAGACCTCCTTCACCTTTCCCTTGCGGAGGAATTTCACGGGTGTGGCAAGCGGATCGGCGGGTAAAGGGATTGCGGTCTCCTCACGGTTCATCCTTCGTCTTTCGCGGGAGGGCGCCCTTCCCTTCGAGCCATCGGTGCGCCTCCTCGTAGTCCGACGTCTCGAAGTCTACGTGGTCCCGAAGTTTTCCTTCAGAGCGGATCCCGAGCCGGGTGCCCGCCTCGCTCAGGAGCGGCACGTCCATGAGCCCGTCCGCGAAGGCGAGGATGTCCTCCTTCCGGACGCCCCAGCGCTCCGCGAGGTCCCGGACGATCGCCCCCTTCGTCCTCGGGCTGACGGCCACGACGACCTCGCCCGTGAAGATCCCGTCCTCGTAGCGGAACTCGTTGCTGTACACGGCGTCGGCTTCGAAGAACGCCATCGCGGACTCCGCGACCTCGCGCGGGCCGCCCGTGATCAGGACGACCTTGTGCCCTTGGCTCCGCAGGAACTCCATGAATTCCGGCGCGCCGGGGACGGGGCGGAGGTGCCGTGCCGCCCGCAGGACCTGGGCTTGTGTGAGCCCTTTGAGGAGCTGCGCGCGCAGCCGGAATCCCTCCTCCCAATCGATTCGCCCGTCGATTCCCGCGCGCGTGATCGCGGCGACCTCAGCCTCCTTGCCGACGAGGGCCGCCAGCTCGGGCAGAAACTCGTTGAAGATGAGGGTGTTCTCGAGATCAAAGACTCCGAGCTTCAGATGGGTTCCCGCGCGACCAAGGCGGTCGGACGTATAAAAGCCCTTAAGTTGGATGACCCGGGACGGTTGTGGTCGGAGCCTTCGCTCCGCCCCTCTCCGGGGATCCACCCGGGGGCGGACCCCTAGAAGACCTCCATGTCCCCGTGGACCTCGAGGCCCTGGTCCGTGATGCTGTACGGCTTCACGGAGCGCGGGTGCCGGAGGCGGCGCATCTTGATGACCTGCAGGACGAGCTGGACCTCTCCGTTCTCCCGCTCGTTGAACCTCAACCCGATGACGCCGTCGCTCACGTACTCGACGAGGCCGTCCCTCGAGGATTTCGGGTTGTCGTCCTTGACCTCTGCGGTGAAGAGGCAGGTGGCCCCCGTGGACCGGAGCTGCTTGCACAGGCCGAACAGCCGGGCGCGGCGCTCCGCATCGTCCGGGAACAGCATGTTGAGCAGGCTGACCGAGTCGACCGCCACCCTCGCCGCGCCGGACTTCCGGATGAACTCCGGGAGCTCGCTCTTGATCCGGGTGATCGTCGTCTTCGCATCGGCCGGCTCGAGTTTCACGATGTGGAGCGTCTTGTCCTTCACGTACCGCTTGAGGTCCCAGCCGAAGGAGGCCGCGTTCGCGAGGATGGAGTCGACGTCCTCCTCGAGGGATATGTAGACGCCCTTCTCCCCGTTCACGAGCCCCTGGATCAGGAACTGCAGCGCGAAGGTCGTCTTCCCTGTGCCGAAGGATCCCATCACGGTGATCACGTGTCCGCGAGGCACCCCGCCGCCGAGCAGTTCGTCGAGGCCGTCGATCCCCGTGAGGACGAGGTCCGTCGGGACCTCGCCGCCCGCCGGAGCCGTCTCGACCTCGGTCATATCAGGTCCTCACGCAATCCGCTCCATGTAGATGACCACGAGACCCGTGTTCGCCGTGACGACCGTCGGGAAGCGCGCGATCTTCTCCCGCGGCAGGTGCGGGAGGACGCTCGTGAATTTCTCCACGTACATGTACCGCTGGCGGTTGCTCGAACGGGCGTAGCCCTTCCATTCGAACGCGAGGCATCCGTCCACGGAGTCCATGAACATCTGCTCGTACTTCCGTTCGAGGATGCCGCGGGTGAGAAGGAGATAGACGAGCCCGTCCCACCGCTTCGCGACGCGCTGCAGTCCCTTGACCATCGTGACGAGGTCCTTCATCTCGACGGTCTCCGCGATCGCGAGATCCGTCAGGGAGTCGAGGACGACGATGGCCCCGTCCGCGTTCTCGTCGAGGAACGAGATGAGGTCCTCGAGGACGTTTCCTGAGGGGGTCTCGAAGACGTCCTCCTGGTTCGTCCACTCCCTCGGAACGACGCTGTGCCGGAAGTACCAGGAGGAGAAGTCCTTGAACACGGTCCGCTCGCGGAAGGCCTCGTAGTACTCCGCGTTGAAGCCCGCCCGGAGTTCCCTCAGGATCACGTCCTGGGATCGCGCGAACGTAACGTAGCAGATTTTCGTGGGAAGGTCGGAGGCGTCGCAGTGGTCCCCGAGGTAGTGGTGACGGGCCTCGGGTCGCTCGTTCACGAGCGCGATCTTCGACGCGGCCGTGTAGATGTACTCCTGCATCCCCGCGCCGATCTCTCCGAGGAGGAGGACCGTGGAGCCGCTCGGGAAGCCCCCGTCAACGATCGAGTCGAGGTCCGCGATCCCCGTGGGGACCTTCCGGATTGGGCCGGGGTCCGCCTCCGTGGGGAGAAGCCCCGGGCTGTCCAGCACGTCGCCTTCCGTTAGAGCCATCCCGTTCGACCGAGGAGCGGTCCCGCGGCGATAAAGGCTTTTTGTAAAAGCCCGCACGCGGGTCGCGTCCGGGGAGAGCGGCGGGACCGGGCCCCTGACGGGAATATTTATTCTTGATAGCGAATGATAATTTTCCCTCGGAGAGTCGGACGCATGAAATGAGTGTCGGCAGGTGATAACCACGCGGTCACCCTTAAGCCGGCGAGGCTCCCTGGGCGCGGGTCCATGGCCACGGTGCGGAACCCCATCTTCAGCCTCCTCCTCACGATCGCGATCGCGGCCGGCCTCGCCGCCGCGGTGTCGATCCCTGTGTTCCTGTTCCCGATGCTCGGCCTGCCGTACTTCGAGCTCCAGCTGTTCTACTTGGCCTTCGCGGCCTTCGGGGCGGGGATGCTCGCGGGCCGGGCAAGCTTCCTGGGCTCGATGGGCTTCACGGGAGCCCTCCTCGGAGGCTTCACGGGGTTCCTCCTGTTCCAGTGGATCGTGTGGCCGACCCGGTACGAGTTCCCCGTGTCCCTCGGCCTCGCGGGGATCTGTGCCGTTGGAGGGCTCGCGACCGGGAAGCTCGGGGTGCGCCGCGTCGAGCGCGCGATCCAGGAGCTTCCCGAGCTGAGGAAGTGTCAGCGGTGCGGCACCCGCGTCGGGCTGTCGGCGCGTCGCTGCTGGTCCTGCAAGGCGTACCTGCCGCCGATCTGAGGCGTCAGATCTTTTTCATCCGGCCGAGGACCGGTTCGTACACAAGCCCCTTGTCCAGGAGGCCATTGATCGCTTCCTCGAGGTCCTCCTTCGACAGACCCTTCGCCTTCGCCCCGGTCAGGATCGCGTCCCACGGGGCGCCCTTCCCGTCCTTGTCGAGTTCCACGATGACCTCCAGGACTGATGTCTCGCGTCCCGCGTCGGCCTCGGGCTCCTTCTCCGGTGCGGCCGGGGCGATGTCCGCGACGACCGTCTCCGGGGAGCGGTCCCCGCGATATTCCGGCAGCAGGTACCGCAAGGCCTCCGCGAGCATCGCCGTGTACCGGGACAGGTCCGCCATCCCGTAATGGCCGACGGCCTGGACGATTCCGTCTGCGAGGGATTCCCGGACGCCCAGCTTGACGAGGGCCTCCTTCGACGGAGGGTCCATCCTCGATGCCTCCGCCATCGCGTCGAGACGCCGCTTGAGGGACTGGCATGCCTCGAGGATCCAGTAGTCCCGCGCGTTCTCGTCGACCGTCTTCACGATCTCCGGCCGGATCGACGTGTACACGGTGCCCGAATCCGGCGTGTAGGTGCGCGACTTTCCCACGACGGCTCCGAACACGGGCGGCTTGAGCTTCGACAGGACGGCCGACGCGGCAGGCTGGTACTGTCCCGCGTACAGGTGGAACGTCCCCGTGGGGTCCTGG
>Ga0209521_10003013_pt1 | contig 13687 bp, 14 predicted proteins | sample Rifsed19ft4_FD_184016 | JGI IMG/M metagenome (GOLD analysis project Ga0209521, IMG submission 184016) | Soil microbial communities from Rifle, Colorado, USA - sediment 19ft 4 (version 2) | ecosystem: Environmental > Terrestrial > Deep subsurface > Rock core/Sediment | place: Rifle, Colorado... | reverse complement strand
CTGAGGTCAAACGGAAGGTTTTCTCCCCTGTCCATGGCCTCAAAAAACCTTTTATGCGCGGCGTCCCTGGCCGTGTATATTATGCCGGTTATCAAGACCCTGTCGCCTGTCCTTAATCTCTCAACGTCGCTGCCGGCCAGGGGAGGGGTTATCTTTATCGGTTCGCTCATTGTCACAAAAGTCATCTATTGTCAGGTTACCCGCCTGTAGGTTATCCAACCGCCCGCGGTCGGCAACATTTAAATCACCGCCTCCATGTGTCTGTCGGCATGGCACTGGATATTTACCGCCACAGGCAGGCTTGCGATATGGCATGGCAGGGTTTCTATGTGAACCGCAAGCGCGGTGGTTACGCCTCCAAAACCCATCGGGCCTATGCCGAGACGATTAATCCTTTCAAGCAGTTCCCTCTCAACGGATGCGACCTCTTCCTCAGGATTTTCTTTTCCGAGGGGCCTGAAAAGCGCCTTTTTCGCAAGAAGCGCCGCCTCCTCGAAATTCCCTCCTATCCCGACGCCGACCACGACCGGAGGGCATGGATTTCCCCCTGCCTCTTTTACCGTCTCAACGACAAAATCCTTTACGCCGGGAATCCCGTCCGAGGGTTTCAGCATCCTTAAGCGGCTCATGTTTTCGCTTCCCGCGCCCTTGGGCGCGACCGCTATCTTCACCCTGTCCCCTTCGGTAATCCTTACGTGTATTACAGCCGGGGTATTATCCCCCGTGTTTTTCCTTGTAATGGGATTGCAGACGGATTTCCTGAGGTATCCCTCCCGGTAGCCCTCCCTCACCCCTTCATTTATTGCATCCTCAAGGGAGCCGTCAAGCGACACATCCCTTCCCATCTCAACAAAGACCACGGTTATCCCGGTATCCTGGCACATGGGGACGTTTTCAGAGGCGGCGATCTCGAAATTTTTTACGATATGCTCCAAAACCTCTTTTCCGAGAGCTGACTTTTCATCTTTAAGGGCGCCCCTGAGCGCGGTTTCCACATCCCGCGGAAGCCTGTACGCGGACAGGATGCAGAGTTCCTTTACCTTTTCTTTAATCTCTTCTTTTGAGATATTCCTCATTTGAGAATCAGAACCTTAGTCCCTCTACCAGTTTTTTTATGGCGGAAACCGAGTTGTCAAACGCCTTTTTCTCTTCCGTGTTGAGTTCTATCTCTATAATATCCTCAACCCCGTCCTCTCCGAGCCTTACCGGAACGCCGACAAAAACCCCGTCAAGCCCGTATTTGCCCTTGCAATAGGCCGCGCACGGAATGACCCTTTTTTTGTCCTTTATAATCGCCTCCGCCATCTCCGCGATGCACGCGGACGGGGCATAATACGCGCTGCCTGTTTTAAGAAGCCCCACAATCTCGCCGCCCGCTTTTTTTGTCCTTTCCATAATCGCGTCAATCCTCTCTTTGCTTAAAAGCTGCGTTATAGGGATGCCCGCGACCGTCGTGTATCTTTTAAGGGGGACCATCTCATCGGCATGCCCTCCTATAACCATCGCGGACACGTCTTCCACGGATACCCCGAGTTCCATTGCCACAAACGCCCGAAGTCTTGCCGAATCGAGCGCGCCCGCCATCCCGACAATCCTTTCCGGCGGAAGCCCGCTCAATTTCCATGCGGCATGCACCATCACATCAAGCGGGTTTGTAACCACCATAACAAGCGCCTGCGGGGATTTTTCAACTATCTCCGAAACAACGCCTTTTATAATCCCCGCGTTTTTATCAATCAAATCCCCCCTTGTCATCCCCGGCTTTCTCGCAAGCCCCGCGGCAATAATGACAAGGTCGCTTCCGGCAAGGTCCCTGTAATCGCTGGACCCCGCAACCTTTGCGTCAAAACCCTCCACAGGCGCCGCGTGAGTGATGTCAAGGGCCTTTCCCTCCGGCATACCCTCAATAACATCAATGAGCGTAACATCCGCAATCTCCTTATGGGCTATCCATAAAGCGGCATGAGAGCCCACATGGCCTGCACCGACAATAGATATTTTTTTGCGCGCCACTTCCGCCTCCCTGATATTTTTATGGTTGATATTCTATGGTATGGATAGGAATCCCCTTTCTATTGGCTTTGCCGGATTCTATTGTATACTGTATACATAAAAAACACCACTGTCAAGGGTTTTTTAAGCTTCTTTCCCCGGCATTTTCCACCTCAAAAAACCCTTGACAGGGGCGCACCTCTCTGTTAGTTTTACATGTCGGGGTTTAGAGAGAACAGGGAGGAATTATTACCATGAAAAAGCATTATCTTCTCGCCCCCGGCCCGACGCCGGTGCCGGAAAGGGCGCTTCTTGCCATGGCGCAGCCCATAATACACCACAGGACCCCGCAGTTTTCAGAGGTCTTTGCGGAAGCCTGCCAGCTTCTTAAATTCGTATTCCAGACCGAGCAGGATGTGCTGATACTTTCCTCCTCGGGTACCGGGGCAATGGAAAGCTCCATTGTAAACCTCTTTTCCCCCGGAGACGAGGTGATTGCCATAAACGGCGGAAAATTCGGGGAAAGGTGGGGTAAGATCTCGGAAGTATACAATCTCAAGGTCCACTGGGTGAATGTTGAATGGGGCAAGGCGGTGGATGTGTCCGTCATAAAGGGGCTCCTGGATAAAAACCCCAATATTAAGGGTGTGCTCTCGCAGGCAAGCGAAACATCCACAACCGTTACGCACCCTGTAAGGGAACTTGCGGAACTTACAAAAAAAAGCGATTGCCTTCTTATAGTTGACGGCATAACAGCCGTCGGGGTTACGGACATCCCCATGGATAAATGGGGGATAGATGCGCTTGTATCAGGCTCTCAAAAGGCGTTTATGCTGCCCCCGGGGCTTGCCTTCATAGCGCTCAGTGAAAAGGCGTGGAAGGCGGCAGAAAAATCAAAATGCCCAAGGTTTTACTTCGACCTGAAAAAGGAGAGGAAAAACCTCGCAAAAAAGACATCGGCCTATACCCCTGCCGTATCTCTTATAACCGGGTTAAGGGAAACGCTTCTGATGATGAAAGAAGAGGGGCTGGACAATGTGTTTGCGAGGCATGAGCGGCTTGCGAGGGCCACGCGCGGCGCCATGGAGGCGCTGGGGCTCAAGCTCCTTGCCCCGCAAAATCCGGCCTCTTCCGCGACAGGGGTTTACCTGCCGGAGGGATTGGATGGAAAGAAATTCGTAAAATACATACGCGACGAACTCGGGGTGACAATGGCGGGCGGGCAGGATCATTTGGAGGGCAAGATTATAAGGATTGCGCATCTCGGCTATATAGATACCTTTGACATTATAACCGCGGTTTCTGCCGTTGAAATGGCCCTTGAAAAATTCGGCCAGAAAATAGCCCTCGGCAAAGGGGTGGGCGCGGCAGAGAAAATACTCCTTGAGGGTTACAGATAAGCTGCACCCCCGGGCCCCTGCCGGAAATTTTTAGAGGGAGAAACCCATGAAGGTGCTTATAAGCGACAGCCTTTCGGATGCGGCGGTCGAAATATTTAAAAATACCCCCGGCCTTGAATGCGACGTTCTTCCGAAGATTTCGGCCGAAGACCTGAAAAAGAGGATTAAAAACTACCACGGCCTTGCCGTAAGAAGCAGAACCAAGGTTACGGCCGAGATACTTGAGGCGGCTGAAAACCTGAAGGTGGTCGGAAGGGCCGGAACGGGCGTGGATAACATAGATGTCGTTTCGGCAACGAAAAAAGGCATAGTGGTTATGAACACCCCGGGCGGCAATACAATAACCACGGCGGAACACGCAATAGCCATGATGATGTCCATTGCGAGAAACGTCCCCCAGGCTACCGCGTCCATGAAAAAGGGAGAGTGGGAAAAGAAAAAGTTCGAGGGAACCGAGATAACCGATAAAACGCTCGGCATACTGGGCGTTGGGAACATAGGGTCTATTGTCGCGCAAAGGGCCCAGGGGCTTAAAATGAACGTTATAGCCTATGACCCCTACATCTCCAAAGAGGCGGCGGATAAACTCGGGATAACGCTTGTAGACCTTGATACCCTTTACAAAAGAAGCGACTTTCTGTCAATCCACGTCCCTCTTACAAACGAGACCAGGAATCTCGTGGATAAAAAGGCGTTCGGAAAGGTGAAAAAGGGGGTAAGGCTCATAAACTGCGCAAGGGGCGGCATTGTCAATGAAAAAGACCTCTTTGACGCGATAAAAGAAGGGCTGGTAAGCGGCGCGGCGCTGGATGTTTTTGATGAGGAGCCCACGCCGAAGGATAACCCCCTTCTTTCTCTGGACAGCGTCATACTTACCCCCCATCTCGGCGCATCCACCGTTGAGGCGCAGGAAAAGGTGGCGGTGGCGATTGCCGAACAGATGGCCGATTACCTTACAAAGGGCACTATAAGGAACGCTGTCAATGTGCCGAGCATCCCGGCGGAACTCCTCTCTGTCCTCGGCCCTTACATTAAACTCGCGGAAAAACTCGGAAGCTTCCAGGGGCAGACACTGAAAGGCGCACCCGAGGAGATTACCGTTGAATACAGCGGGGACGTCTGCTCCTTCGATGTCTCTCCGGTAACCATCGCCTGCATAAAGGGGATCCTGGATCAGGTCATGGACCAGTATGTAAATTTCGTCAACGCCCCTTATGTCGCGAAGGAAAGGGGCATAAAGGTCGTTGAGATAAAAAGCTCCAGGGCCATAGATTTCGCAAGCTCCGTAGCCATAAAGATTAAAACAAAGGACCAGGAGCATACAATCGAAGGGGCGCTTTTTGGAAAGTCGGAACCCAGGATTGTAAGGATAGACAAATTTTTCCTCGACGCGGTGCCCGAGGGGTACCTATTGGTCCTCCATAACCAGGACAAACCCGGCGTCATCGGGAATGTGGGCACCCTTCTTGCGGAAAACGGCGTAAACATCGCACGCCTGCATCTTGGAAGAGAACACATAGGGGCAGAGGCCGTAAGTGTGTGGAACATAGACACCCCCCTTTCAAAGGGGCTTATAGAGAAGATACTGAAACTTCCCCACTTGATATCGGCGAGGGTGGTCAAACTGTAATAAAAAGCCCCGAACCTTTCCCGGAAACTTTCGGATATCTGCAAGTTTTTGGGAGTGCAGAACCCTTTTTACAAAAAGGGTTCTGCCTAAATGGCATCCTATGAAAATTCCTCCTTCCATATCCCTTCCGCAGGGTGTAAGGGACATACTGCCGGAAGAGGCTGAAAAGATAGCCGCCGTTGAATCTGCCATTGTATCCACTTTCCACAAATACGGTTTCAGAAGGGTCATAACACCGCTTCTTGAATACGCGGATACGCTCTCTCTCGGCATGGGCTCCCTTTTTAAGACAAGGCTCGTTAAGTCCATTGAGCCGCAAACAGGCATGGTCATGGCAATAAGACCGGATATAACACCCCAGATAGCAAGGATTGTTTCAACAAGGATGAGGGACTATCCGCTGCCCCTTAAACTCTACTATAATGAGAACGTGCTCAGGTATCAGGAAGAAGGGGCAAATAAGCCGCAGGAGGTCCTTCAGATAGGGGCGGAATATATCTCTGACAAAACCCTGCCCGAGGCGGATGCCCGGATGATTATAATGGCGATAGAGGCCCTCAAAAAGGCCAACCTTAAGGATTTCAGGATAGATATCGGGGATGTCGGTTTTGTAAGAAAGATATTTCAAAGACTGCCTTTAACAGACGACATCAAAAAAAAGATAAAGGATAAGGTTGCAAAAAAAGACACCTTTGGCCTCGAATCAGTACTTGAAAAACTCGGCAACAAAATAAACAGCCGGGACAGGAAACTCCTCCTTGCCCTTACCACCTTTTACGGAGAAAAGGAAATCATCAAAAAGGCGGGGACCCTTGAAAAAGACCCTTCCGGAAGATTGTCCCTTGAGTATCTTAAGAAGGTTCTGGATATAATCGGCAAAAAGGGCTATATGGATCTTATTACCATAGACCTTGGAGAGGTGCGGGGGTTTGACTATTACACGGGCATAATATTTGAGGGTTTTGCCCCCGATATCGGAAAGCCGATACTTGGCGGCGGAAGATACGACGGCCTCCTTGAAAAATACGGCTATCCGGCAAAATCCACCGGCTTTGCCTTTAATATGGAAAATATCGTATCGGCCCTCGAAAAAAGATAGCGGCGGAAACTTTCCGGCAGGAACATTTTTGTAGGAAGGCAAAATGGGTAAGACGGTAGTTGTTGTGGGCGCCCAGTGGGGCGACGAAGGCAAGGGAAAGATAGTCGACATACTCGCGGAGTATGCGGACATAATCGTGCGTTATCAGGGCGGCAATAACGCGGGGCATACGGTGCTGGTAAACAAGGAGAAAGTCATCCTCCACCTTATCCCTTCCGGGATACTGCATCCCGGCAAAAAATGCGTCATAGGAAACGGGGTTGTTGTGGACCCGGCGATTCTTCTTGAAGAGATTGAAGGTTTAAGCGCGCTGAAACTCTTCCGCCATGAGGACCTTCTTATAAGCAAAGACGCCCACCTCATAATGCCCTACCACAAGAAGCTGGATACGGCAAAGGAGCGCCTCAGGGGAACCCATAAGATAGGGACCACGGGAAGGGGCATAGGCCCTGCCTACGAGGATAAGGTTGCAAGGTGCGGGATAAAATGCGCCGACCTCCTGGACGAAGAGGCATTCAGGAATAAGCTCAAGATAAACCTTCACGAGAAAAACCACTACCTGACAACCATACTCCACGACAAGGGATACGAAGTCCACGACATATACCACGAGTACATGAACTACGCGCAGAGAATCAGCCGCTACATAACCGATACCTCTGTTTTTATAGACGACGCGATAAGGAAGGGGAAATCCGTGCTCTTTGAAGGGGCGCAGGGCACCCTTCTGGATATTGACCACGGGACATACCCGTATGTCACATCCAGCAACACCGTTTCCGGCGAGGCAGCGACGGGAAGCGGCGTGGGCCCTTCAAAGATAAAGATGGTTTTGGGGGTCACAAAGGCATACACAACAAGGGTTGGAGAGGGCCCGTTCCCCACCGAGCTTGAGGAAAAAGAGGAGGCGCGGTTAAGGGAGATGGGGGGGGAATACGGCGCGACGACCGGCAGGCCCAGAAGGTGCGGGTGGCTGGACGCGGTAACCCTTAAATATTCAGCGCGCGTAAACGGGCTTGACGGATTGGTCCTTACAAAACTCGACGTCCTGGACAGCCTCGCCGAAATAAAGATATGCGCCGGCTATAAATATAAAGGCGCCGTCATCCGCGATTTTCCGACAGAGCCTCATATCCTTGATAAATGCGAGCCCATCTACGAAACGATGAAAGGGTGGGGTAAAACGACGCGGGGCGTAAAGGATTTTAAAAATCTCCCGGAGAACGCGAAACTCTACATAAAAAGGATAGAGGAACTGGCCGGGGTCGGGGTAATCATCATATCGGTGGGCGCCGAGCGGAAAGAGGCGATACTGCTGAAAAACCCTTTCAGCGATTGACGCCCGTATAAAATTATGGTATAGATTTTTTTGTTTCCGGGCCCGTTTAAAAAAAACAAAATATGGCCGGCAAGGGGAACGAAACCTTTAAAGGGCTCTTATTCCTTACCTCCATCGGCATAACGCTGGCGGCCTCGATAATTGTAGGGCTTGTAATCGGCGTATATCTGGACAGGCTGTTCTCCACAAAGCCCTGGCTTACGGTTATCTTCATATTCTTCGGCGTTGCCGCGGGATTCAAGAACATCTACGATACGGTAAAAAAATATGCCTTCAAAAACTCTTGACGCAAAGGAAGTTGCGCCCCGTCTTCTGTCCGCCGCCCTGATAGTGGCCGGCGCAAACCTCTTTGTGGGGATTATCGGATTTGGCGTATCCGTTGCCATAAACCGGTGGTTTGCCATTTCCTTTGCCGCGGGGCTTTTTACAGGCATATTTAACCTTTACCTTTACTTCAGGATTTTAAAAAAGGGGTTGTCCGTCTCAACCCGGCGGATGGAAAGATTTATGGCAACAAGATATGCCGGGAAATTCCTCCTTATAATGGCGGTTTTTACGTTATTTATATGGATACTTAAACTGAACCCACTGGCGCTTCTCGCCGGGTTTGTGGGAACGGTTATGACGACAATAATAACCATGGTGTTTATAGCAAAGAGGGAGTACATATAGAGCCGTGCACGACTTGATAATCCCCACATTCGGGCTCCCGCCGCACACGGCGGTGGCGATATACCTGAGCCTCGGCCTTGTTGTCATTGCCATCCTTATTAGAAACAAAGCTACCCATGTCCCGGGAAAACTCCAGAGCATTGTTGAGATGCTATTCGAGACATTCCTTCTCCTCTCCGAAGACATGATGGGACACCACGGCAGGAAGTATATACCTTTTATATTGTCCCTTTTCATATACATCCTTATAGCAAACGCCTTCGGCCTGGTGCCCGGGCTCATACCTCCGACGGCAAACCTCAACACAACCGTCGGGCTTGCGCTCATAGTATTTATTTCAACCCACATAATAGGCGTTAAAGAGCATGGGGCAAAATATTTCAAGCGCTTTGCCGGGCCGTCCCCATTTCTCGCTCCTCTTATGATACCCATTGAGCTTGTGGGGCATATGGTAAGGCCCTTTTCCCTTTCCATGAGGCTTTTTGCAAACATAATGGGGCACGAGATAGTCAGCGGCATGCTCCTGATACTTATGCCCATGGGCTATCCGCTCCTGGCCTTTTCCACGGTTCTCGGCATAATCGTTGTCATAATACAGGCAACGGTATTTTCGCTCCTTGCGATGGCATATATCGGCGGGGCCGTGGAAGAGGAGCACTGATTGGAATGGTCTCCCAACATAGAGAAAACCCTTGACTTTATAAAACCAAAGCGTTAAATTTCACTAACCTAAAAATCAGGAGGTACGGGTAATGAAGGCGGTAAAAAAGATACTTCTGGGATTTGCGAGCATTATAACCCTTCTTTCAACTACTACGCTTGTATGGGCGGCTGAAGAGGCTGCGGAGGCGGCAACCAAGGCCCCGGTAAGCGACACAACCCTCATGGTGCTGTTTGTTGCGGCGGCGGCCTGCGTTATAATCGGGGCCATAGTCCCGGCGCACAGCCAGGGAAAGGCTGTTGTGGCCGCGTGCGAGGGCATGGCGAGAAATCCGGGCGTGGCGGGAAAGCTCATGACCACAATGATACTTGGACTTGCAATGATGGAGGCGCTCGCCATCTATTCGCTGGTTGTGGCACTGATACTTCTTCTTGCAAATCCGTTTATCTAAACCGTGAATCCCTTTTCCCGGATTCCCCCGAAATTCCATTAAAAAAGCGGCAAAGGGCTGTAACGGCCGATCTGCCGCTTTAACATTTGTCCGCCTTGACAAATCCAAAAAATCCTTATATCATATATGGTTCCGGCTTATGATAAATGCCAAAGGGGTGATAAACAGATGAATTTACCGGTTCCTGCAGATTCCCTTCATATATATCTTGCGGAAATAAACCGTTTCCCTATCATTTCAAAGGATGAGGAATACAGGCTTGCCGTGCGCTGGCGCGAAAAAAAGGACGTTACAGCGGCACAGATGCTTGTTACATCGAACCTTAAGTTTGTTGTAAAGATAGCGCTTGAGTACAGAAACTACGGCTTAAACCTTAAGGACCTCATCCAGGAAGGCAACATCGGCCTCATGCATGCCGTAAAAAAGTTTAACCCGTATAAAGGATACCGCCTGATTACCTACGCGGCATGGTGGATAAGGTCTTTTATACAGGAATACATCCTGAAAACATCGGGGCTTGTAAAACGCTCTACAAAGGCCCTTAAAAGAAAACTGTTTTATAGAACTCCCGCGCCCCGTGGACGAGAACCCGGGGACCCGAACCTTTCCACCTCCGCCCCTCTGGCCGAGGCGGAGTTAAATACAAACGACCTCTCTCTTGATGCCCCGGTGGGTGACAGTCTGAAAAATTGCGGAAAAACCTACATGGAAAGATTACCCTCCCCGGCCGCCTCCCAGGAAGAGGCCCTTGCGGAAAAGGAGCAGTATGCGCTTGTAAAAAAGGATGTTGCAAGCGCCCTTTCCCTTCTCAACAGTAAAGAGCGCTTCGTAATCGAAAAAAGGATTTTAGGAGAAAACCAGGACAGCCTTGAGGCTATCGGAAGCGAACTCGGGCTTACAAGGGAAAGGGTCAGGCAGATAGAAAGCTCGGCGCTTAAAAAACTAAAAAACTCCCTCTCTGAAAGGTCCGGCTCCGGTTAATACCGCCGGTTAAGACCGAAGGCCACTTTCTGCGAACTTGCGCCGAACCTTGCTTCAGCAACAGGGTTTCAGCAACCGGAACCTCGACCCGGTGGGCGCCAGAAAAAGGTCCCGGCCTAAAACCAATTTTCCCTTTACATACAAGCACAAATGGTGCTATTTAATATCAATCGGGCCGGATGGTCCAACCGATGATCAACGGTTTGAAAAGGAGGTTGTTTTTTGGGTAAAAGACCAACTGAAGCCATTATAGATATGCAGGCCCTCAAACATAACTATAGAGAGATTAGAAAGAGAGTATCCCGTTCAACGAAGATAATGGCTGTGGTGAAGGCAAACGCCTACGGGCACGGAGACAGGGAAATATCAATGACGCTTGAGAAACTCGGCTGCCGCTTTTTCGGCGTTGCCTTTGCCTTTGAGGGGGCAGGGCTCAGAAAGGCCGGGATAAAAAGCCCGATAGTTGTCCTTGGAGGAATAAACAGTGGAGATATCATGGACACCTTCAGATACGAACTCACCCCTGTTGTTTTCGACGCTTCCACGGCCGCCCTTTTAAACGGGCATGCAAAAAAACTCGGAAAAATCAAACCCGTGCATGTTAAGATAGATTCCGGCATGGGAAGATTAGGGCTTCTTCCGGAAGAGGCCCCCTCTTTTTTCCGTGAATTTAAAGGGTTTAAGAATCTAAAACTTGAAGGGCTTCTCTCTCATTTCGCGGACGCCGACAGCGAAGAAAACGGATATTCCGGAAAACAGCTTGCCGTTTTCATCGGGGCGGTCAAAAAAATACGCGCCATGGGCTATAATCCGCCGTATCTTCATATGGCAAACAGCGCGGCTGCGATAGGCTGCAAAAAGGCGCATTTTAATCTTGTAAGGATAGGGGTTATGCTCTACGGCGCCTACCCCGCCCCTCATTTTAAAGGAAGGATAAAACTGAAGCCCGTTATGAAGCTTAAAACCAGAATCCTTTATCTCAAGAAAGTCCCTGCCGGTTTTTCCGTAAGCTACGGCAGGAGGTTCGTAACGCAAAAGGAAAGTGTCATAGCCACCCTCCCCATAGGTTACGGCGACGGGCTTCCGCGGAGATTTTCCGGAAACGGCGAGATGCTTGTAAGGGGCAAACGCGCGCCCGTTTCGGGCACCATATGCATGGACCATACAATGCTTGATGTAACTGATATAAAAGGGGTGGATGCCGGCGATGAGGTTGTTGTTATAGGAAGGCAGAACGGGGATTCCATAACAGCGGACGAGATCGCGGAAAAAACGAATACCATACCCTATGAAATACTCTGCAATATCTCTTTGAGGGTTCCGAGGTTGTTTTTATGACGATGGTATTTCCGGAAAAAAACCGCGCAATCCGCCTAAGGGGTTAAACCTATGAAAGAGTTCTTTGAAAGGCTCGGGATGATGGCGCAGAGCTTTATAAACGTAAGCGGCCAGATGGTTATAATGCTCGCGCAGTCCGCTTATTACCTTTTCATCCCCCCCTATAAATTGAGAAACATATTCAAGCAGATGGAATTTGTCGGGGTAAAGAGCCTTTTTGTGGTAATACTCACCGGCGCTTTTACAGGGATGGTTCTTGCAATGCAAAGCTATAACGCCCTGAAGAGGTTCGGCGCGGAAAGCCTTGTCGGGCCGACGGTGGCGCTGAGCATGGCAAGGGAGCTCGGGCCGGTTCTTACGGCGCTTATGGTCACGGGAAGGGCGGGAAGCGCGATGGCAACGGAGCTCGGCACAATGAGGGTCACGGAGCAGATAGACGCGATGTTTACAATGGGCGTAAATCCCGTAAGACACCTTGTCGTTCCGAGGATAGTGGCGGGGCTTACGATGCTGCCTCTTCTTGCGGTTGTAACCGACTTTGTCGGGGTGGTGGGAGGATACCTTATAGGGGTTAAGCTCCTCGGCATAAATCCGGGCGTTTATATAGGCAGGACCATTGATTTTGTAAATGTGGACGACATAATGTACGGGCTTACAAAATCGTTTTTCTTCGGCATCATAATAACCCTTGTCGCAAGCTTCCAGGGCTTTAACACAACAGGCGGGGCCGAGGGCGTGGGCAGGGCCGCAACGAATGCCGTTGTCTTAAGCTGCGTGCTCATACTGATATCAGACTACATGCTCACGTCCCTTATGTTCTAAGCCTTGGAAAAAAGCCCGGGATTATGATAGAAATTATAGACCTCAAAAAATCGTTTAACGGCAAAGTTGTTCTTAACGGGGTAGACCTCTCAATCGAGAAAGGCAAGATTACAGTCATCATCGGAAGAAGCGGCGAGGGCAAAAGCGTTCTCATAAAACACATAATAGGGCTCTTGAAACCTGACTCCGGGAAAATACTCATTGACGGCCATGACATGACAAAGATGAGGGAGAGGGAGTTTATAGAGGTTCTCAAACGCTTCGGCATGCTGTTCCAGGGCGCCGCCCTTTTTGACTCCATGACGGTAGCTGGAAATGTGGGGTTTCCTTTAAAGGAGCATACAGACCTTTCCGACAAGGAAATCCGGAAGATTGTAAGTGAAAAACTGAGGAGGGTCGGGCTTGTCGGGGTCGAGGATATGATGCCGGCTGACCTGAGCGGCGGAATGAAAAAAAGGGTCGGGCTTGCGAGGGCCATAGTGATGGACCCCGAGATAGTGCTTTTCGATGAGCCGACAACAGGGGTGGACCCCATACTTGCCGATTCGATAGCGGACCTGATGCTTGAAACCCAGAGGGCCCTCAAAACAACCTATATCGCGATAACCCACGATATACAGCTTACATACAAGATAGCCGATAAGGTTGCAATGCTTCATCAGGGCAAAATCGTAGAACAGGGCGCCGTTGAGGAGATGAAGAAAAACCCCAACCCTCTGCTGCGGCAGTTCCTCACAGGGAGCGCGCAGGGGCCCATAAAGGTCTATTAGCATGCTGAAACTCAGCGCCGAGGCGAAGGTAGGAATATTTGTTTTCATGGGGCTGCTCCTTCTCGTCTACATGTCCCTCCGGGTCGGAGGGATGCGATTCGGAAGGGAAGAGGGGTATACCCTCGTTGTAAGAATGGACAACGCCGCGGGGCTTGACAAGGATGCCCCGGTTTCCGTGGCGGGTGTCGAGGTTGGAAGGATAAAAGAGATAGTGCTTGAAGGAAACAAGGCAAAACTGGTGATTCGGATAAAACCCGAGGTGAAGATAGGCAAGGACTTTATCGCAGTTTTAAAAACCAAGGGGCTTCTTGGAGAAAGATACCTTGAACTCATCCCCGGCTCCCCGAACGCGCCTTCCCTGGAAGAAGGCCAGGAGATAACAAGGGTTACAACATACACCGACATGGATAAACTCATAGGCATACTTTCTGACGTTGCCACAGACATTAAAAGCGTGACAGCGTCCGCGAGAGATGTCCTCGGCGGGGAGGAGGGGGAGATAACACTCAGAAGCATCGTTAAAAACATCGAG
>Ga0209521_10003011_pt1 | contig 13688 bp, 13 predicted proteins | sample Rifsed19ft4_FD_184016 | JGI IMG/M metagenome (GOLD analysis project Ga0209521, IMG submission 184016) | Soil microbial communities from Rifle, Colorado, USA - sediment 19ft 4 (version 2) | ecosystem: Environmental > Terrestrial > Deep subsurface > Rock core/Sediment | place: Rifle, Colorado... | reverse complement strand
AGAGTGGAGTTTCTGGACTTTGAGATTGCCCATCTCGAGCCGTATGAGTTCCTGTCACCGGGGAAAAACGAGGTCTTGGTGGAAATGGAATGCAGCACATTGAGCCCAGGGACCGAGAGGGCGGTTCTATGCGGGCTACCGGGTGCAAGGCGTAACTTTCCCTATCAGCCCGGGTACAGCTCCGCAGGCACCGTAGTGAAATCAGGGCAAAGGAGCGGTTTTCAGATCGGCGACCGGGTTGCCGGGCGGATAAAACACGTCAGCCACGATACAATTAGTCCCGAATTCCTCTTCCGGATTCCCGATGGGGTACCCTTCGAAGAAGCGAGTTTCATTGAGTTGGGGATCATCACTTTACAGGGGATCCGGAAGGCCGCCATTCGTCCCGGGGAGAGAGTGGCCGTCATCGGTCAAGGTATCATCGGTCAAATGGCCAATCGGCTCGCGAGATTACTCTCACCTGCCCGCGTGATCGCGGTGGCTCCAAGCGCCAACAGGCGGAGCACGGCGTTGGCTCCATGTGGTGCGCACGAATACGTGTCGCTCCGTGAGGCGCCGTCCTCTACCGAGTCGATCAAGGCCGATGTGGTGATCGAGGCGGTTGGGACGCCGCAGGCCATTGAAACAGCCATGAAGAGTGCCAAACCCGGCGGCCGTATCGTCCTGCTTGGATCGTCCCGCGGCCTTATCCGGGACATCGACCTCTGGAACCTGGCACAGTGCCGCTCCCTGGATTTCATAGGCGCGCACATAACTGCAATACCTGAGAAAGAGTCGAGCACGACCATGTGGACTTACAGAAGGGAAGGAGAACTTTTCCTCCGATTGCTTCAGGAAAGGAGATTAAGTGTTCACGAGTTGGTCACATGGCGTGTGCGACCGGAGGAGTGCAACATGGTCTACGAGATACTGAGCCATGGAGGCGATCGACATGTAGGAATCGTCATCCATTGGAAACCCGGCGTTGAATCGAAACCAGGCATTACGGCCCCCCAGTCGTAATGATATGACCAATTTGAGGAGGTGAGATGGATCTTCTGAGAATTGGAATTGTAGGGGCCGGCGCAATCGCGCAACGTAACGCATCCGAAGCGATGCACTCAGGGGCGTCCCGTGTTATGGGCGTATTCGACGTCAATGCAAAGGTTGCCCGGGATATGGCAAGAGCGCTGTCAGTCCGTTTCTTCTCGACCTATGAGGAGTTACTCAACAACAGTGAAATAGAGGCCGTCCTGATCTCTGTACCGCACCACCTGCATCGGTCCCTAAGTATCCAGGCGGCAGAAGCCGGCAAGCATGTCATGGTTGAAAAGCCGATCGCCAACAACCTCGAGGAAGCCGACACCATGCTTTCGGCCTGCCGGCGGCATGGGGTGAAACTGACGGTGAACTACAGTTTCCGCTACCTTCCAAGGATCCGGAAGGCAAGAGCTCTTGTGGCGGCAGGGGCATTAGGCAATATCACGGGAGTGCAAATCCTGCTGCATCAATACAAGGATCCTGGTTACTGGACAGGGGCACGCAGCAATTCACCGGACGACTGGCGTGCATCGAAGGCCAAGTGTGGCGGTGGGTTTTTGATTATGAATGCATGTCACGTTACCGACTATCTGGCGTACATCACCGGTTTAAAGGTCAGGCGGGTTTACTGCGAGTACGCGACTCTCGGTTCACCCGCAGAGGTAGAGGATATCGTCAGCATCAGCTACCGGTTTGACAACGGGGCCATCGGCAGTTTGAGTGCGAGTTCCATCATGAGAGGAGTGGACCAGGCCGAGGAGCGGATTTGGGGGACAAATGGAACGATCGTCCTGGATTCTGCCGGTCTCCATGTTTATTCGACGAGACCCATCGATGGATTACGACCGGGCAAAGTTCACCACTTGAAAAATTTTCCCGAAAGAAGCTGGACCGCCGATTGGGTGCGCGAATTCGCTCGGGCAATACGCGAAAATGCGACGCCGGAGATTTCCGGGCGGGAAGCCTGGGAGAACCTTGCATTTATTTCAACTGCGTATCGATCCCTGGAAGAGGGGAAGGCGCTTGAGGTCCCATCCTATCCGGATGATGTTGATTCGTGAGGGTATTATGACCGGAAGAGACACGATCGAGTGGATCCGGCGACATGATCCGGCCGATGGTTCAGATCGGGAATCCTGGTTCCTGGGAAAACGGATATCTGCGGTTGCGGAAGGCGGGCTCACCGGGTTCGTGTTGTCACGGAGCAGTGATGCGGATCGTGATCCCTCCAAATGGCGCATCGTTCCGGTGCCTCCGACGATAACGCCGGACGCAGCACTCGCCGCACCTATGCTGGCAACGATGCTCGCTGTCTGGGAAGAACTTCACCTCGAACTGGGAGAGATCGCCGTAGTGACCGGTAACGGTGTACTTTCTTCGATCGCAGCAGTCGCTGCAACAATCTGCGGAGCGCTTCCCGTGGTGCGGCTTGGGCGTGAAGTTGCGCAACATGGACCGTCGCTCCCGTGGGTATCGGTCCGGAGCGACGAATCGGAGTCTTGCCTTGAACAATTACGTGGGATCATGTCGGATGGCTACGGAGTCGCTGCGGTGGACTTGAGTGGCCAGGCCGGTGTCCTTGATCTCCTGTTCGAGTCTCTTCCACGGTACAGCCGGCTCATGCTTGCCGGCCGCAGAAGTCAGCCGGCAACAATCGACTATTACAATAATATTCACCGGAAGGGAGTCCTCGTCCTGACTCGGAACTTGGATCCGGCGGCACACCTGGACGCTCCTCCGGGAAACGGTGTGGAGGATTACCTTCGACGAGCTTTTGTCTTGCTTGAGGACGGAGACACTGCCCGACGTTGTGCCGATGCCATGCGATAGCCCACCTTCGCAGGAAACCGACCGATGCGGTAAAGGTCGAGTTGCATTCGCCGTTCCCGTTACTTCCTATACATGAAAACAATAGTTACTTGTCGGATGATCGCGACAATGCTCTTGTTAATATCATGCGCGGCTGCAATTTCGATCGGAAACGAAAACATCGATCATGCAAAGATCGGGGGTAGGAATCTCGTGAAGACCGGATCCCCTGGGGAAACATCGGCGAGAAGGAGAAGTATCGTCATCATCGGAGCGTCCTACGCAAGAGGATGGACTGACTTCTTGCCGCGAAATATTACGATAATCAACAAAGGGGTTAACGGCGAACAGTCTTTCGAGATGTTGGCGCGATTCAGGAAAGATGTGGTTGATGAACATCCGGATGTCGTCATTATCTGGGGGTTCATCAACGACATCTTCCGATCAACCCGGGTGGAGATCGATCCGACACTCGAGAGAACGCGCAGAAGCATCGCTGAGATGGTCGACCTGGCGAGGGCGAACGGGATCAAGCCCATCATCGCCACGGAGGTGACCATCAGGGGAAGGAGCGGCATCAAGGAGGCAATCGCTGCGTGGATAGGGCGGATAACAGGAGTGGAGAGTTATCAGGATTACGTCAACAGGCAGGTACTCATTACCAATCAATGGACCAGGGAATTCGCCCGCGAAAAAGGAATCGCCCTCCTCGATTTCCAGCCTCTATTAGCCGACGGAGAAGGAAGGAGGAAAAAGGAATATGCAAAAGATGACGGAAGCCATCTATCGGAAGCAGCTTATACACGACTTTCACGATATGCAGAGGCGTACATAAGCCAATGATTCCGTTTTTATGGGGCCAGTCTTCCCTCCGGGGTATTTGCGGTGCAGCTATTAATTGAATACCGCTCCAGTGTTCGGCAGATTGTGAAGGAGTACGATAGTCATTATATGGACCCAAGAAGGACCAAGTGAAGGCCGGTTTGTTCTTTTTCGCGATTATCTGTATCGAGTATCTAGGGATCGGGTATTTCGTTCCTGTTGTTCAGACCCTCCATATTCCTCTTCTGATGGTCGGGTCACTTTTTCTTTATTTTGTGTTTCGACGTGGTGTGTCAGAGTTATATTCAAGGCAACAGACGAAGCTTTTTCTTCTATTTATCGCGCTGACGTTTCTGTCAATGACATATGCAAATATTACATATTATGCCTTTAATGTTCTTAAGGGACAAATAGGTTATATTCTTCTGTTCTCCATTGTGATCTATGTTTTTAACCATCAGAAGAGGTTAAATGCTTTTATAATTGGATTCGTGGCGGTTCATGTGGTTCTTGTACTGATGAACATCGACATTCTTACCTCACACCAAAGAGTGGAATCATTTCAGGCAGGCTACTTTCTTGGAGATGGAAACGATTTCGGGTGGGCCTTGGCGATTGTGGTTCCCATGTCCTTTTATTTGATTATCATATCGAAACGGGTGATTCTGAAGTTCGTCGGGATTATTAGTTGCGCCATCTTGATATTCGGAGTAGTAGGGACCGCATCGCGTGGAGCCACATTGGCCATGGCCTCCTCCCTTTTGTATTACGTAGTTACGTCACGTCGAAGGTTAATTCCATTATTTGCGATGTTGATTGTCGCGGTCGGAATAGCTGCCTATGCTCCGAGTCAATATATTGATCGAATGGAGACGATTGGAAAGTACACTGAGGACACATCGGCATTAGGCCGGATAACCGCATGGAAAGCGGCAACGAAGATGGCGATTGAGCATCCGTTAGGGGTCGGTGCCGGGAATTTTAATACCGCCTATGGGCGGGAATACAGGCCGGACGATGCGCCATCGATGAGGTGGTATTCCGTGCACAGTATCTATTTTTCTGTTCTCGGTGAATACGGTTTCATCGGACTGATCACGATGTTATCGATATTATTCGTGAACTACCGGGACAACGTAAGGTCGAGACACAGCATTGCATCGCGCGATAATCCGGGAATGGATGCAAGCGCCTGGCCCTTATATCTAAATATGGCGCTTGTTGCATACGCTGTTGGCGGGATCTTTTTGGGAGGAGTGGGGTATCCGCATCTCTATATCCTGTCGGCGTTGACCGTAGCCACCAGGGTTCTCTCCGAGGAACCGATCCGAACGATTCCCGCGAGGTAGGGATCGTGAGGCGGGCGCAAACTCATTCATAGTTGATAAAGGAAATGTAATAACTAATGAAAGGTAAGGTGCGTGAAAAAGGAAATATATTGCTGGTAGCGAACTACGAATCCAGCGTTGGTTTTGCATGGTGGTTAATGGAAAATTTCTGGGTGGAGATAGCCCGATATTTTGCAGGGAAAGGAAGAAAAGTATTCCTTATATATCCAATAATTACGTCTATCCCGAAAAATATTCTAAGCGCACCTATCACCATATTGAATCATGATTTTTCCGATCGGTCTTTTAACGGGATAAGGGAGCTAAGAAATTTAATTATAGGGAATGGAATAACAAGTATCTATCTGACAGACCGGCCATATTGGGACATTTACTATTTACTGTTGCGAAATTGGGGCGTTGAAAACATTGTATTACACGATCACACTCCGGGCGAACGTCCCCAGCCCTCTGCATACAAAAGAACAATAAAAAAATGTATTTACATGCTGGAAGTCATTTCATGTGACTTATATATTGGTGTTTCACGATTCGTTTATGAGCGATTTATTACCAGTGGGTGCTTGCCACAAAAAAAATGTTTCTATGTATTAAATGGCATAGTTCCAATCAATATTGATCAAAGATATCGATATTATACCCATGCCGAATTCAATATTCCGCAAGATGCCAGAATTATTATCACGACCGGACGGGCTACTCAGTACAAGGGAATAGATTTTATATTGAAGTGCGCTGATCGGATAATTAATTGCCTGAAGGAAAAAAATGTTTTTTTTCTGCACTGTGGAGTAGGACCTGATTTGATGATGTTTAAAAAGGAGGCGTGTGATTACAAAATTGAGAATAAATTTATATTTGCAGGAATGAGAGATGATATTCCAAAATTATTACAGTCGTGCGATATCGGCATTCAGGCTTCATCAGGTGAGGCATTTTCACTTTCCATCTTGGAATATATGAGCGCCGGATTGGCAGCGGTAGTTCCTGATAATTGCGGAAACAGGGAAGCTATAACAAGCGGTTTGAATGGCGTGTTATACAAGCCAGGAGACCTTGAGGAAGCAACGGATATATTGAATAATTTAATTCACGATGTTGATAAAATAAAATATCTTGGATTAAACGCAGCAAAATCCGTCATGGATAAATTTAATATAGAAAGGACAAACGCGGAATTGATTGAATTGCTGAGTGAATATCTCTGAATACGATTATGCAGGGTTCCCGTTTTAATAAATGCCACGTGAATAGGACAGCTTATCCATCAAACGGCCTGCTCATCTCAATTATATCGAGGCTACAACAACAGGCCGCGGGGAATTGAAAGGAGAAACGGATGGATGATGTTATTTCCGTGGTTGTTCCAACATACAACGGTTCAAAGTTCATTGGATCGGCAATTCAGAGCGTCTTGAACCAGACATACAAAAACGTCGAGATTATAGTTGTCGACGATTGCAGCACGGACGACACGGCAAGATCACTTCTAGAGTATAAAGATAAGATAAAGGTCATACGCCACGAAATAAACCGTGGAGCGGCAGCAGCAAGGAACACTGCGATTGAACAATGCCGCGGGCGATCGGTAGCGTTTCTCGACGGGGATGACAAATGGGTACCCGAAAAACTTGAGGTTATAGCTGAGGCGTTCTCTAGAAACGAAGATTCCCTGTTCGCTTTTTCTGATTTCTCTCGATTTGAATGGGTCGACGGAGCGTTCTATGCCTTGTCAAACTCACAAATATTTCCCGTTATCTATGAGATATTACGGGGACATACGTATTTCGACCACAAATATTTCACGATACCAAGAAAAGATATGTTCTCGCTTCTGCTCAGAGGATACCCAATGTTCCCAAGCGCTATAGTCGTAAGAAAACGAATATTTGAATTAGTTGGGATGTGGCGAAAAATTGCAACCAATGAAGATTTCGATTTCAGCCTTAGAAGTTGCAGAACAACAGATTTCGTTTACATTGATGAAAAACTTACCATGATCGGTCGTCATGGAACCAACCTGTCGAATGACGTCCAACGCCAAACTTATGGCAACATCTCCGTTGTTGATTTGCATCTTACTGATACCAACTACAACAAAGAAGAAATTGATATGCTCAAGTATTACAAGGGAAGTAGACTCTGTGGCTTGGGATATAGCTATCGACGCTCTGGCGACAATAAGCAGGCTGTCCGAAAATACTGTGAAGCGCTTCGGAACAGGAAGTGGTTCTGGCACGCGCTTGTCAGAATTGGCTATATAGTCGCGGTATCCGGGTTCCAACGCAGGGGGATACCCAGTACATCAGAAAAATGAGTACATCTTATACGATATCATCGCTGATACAGATCCATTGATCTCGCTCCCGATCCCTTATGCACGGGCTATTTCCGCGACAATAATCGTTATAATGTACGAACAGATAGGAAGAATATGAGACGACTCAATATCCTGTTAGTTAGTCAATCGTTACACTATGGGGGAGCGGAGACGGTTATTGACAGTCTCTACCGAAAGTTGAACCATAGGATATTTTCAGTTCGTGCATGTTGTTTGAGATCACTCGGGAAAGTTGGACAGTCGTTGCGTGATGACGGATTTGTTGTGGACTGCGTGGAAGGGGGTGGCCAAGGGGTGGCAAAATACCTCACGGCCGTGAGGCTTTCCAAGATCATTCGTGAGAACCATATAGATATCATCCATACCCATTGTACTCATTCATTTATCGATGGTGCGGTGTGTAGGAAGATCAATCGGTCCTTGAGACATATACACACATTTCATTACGGTAACTATCCGAATTATACAAAAAGATACATGGTAATTGAGAAAATGTTATCGGGAATTCCTGATCAGTTGATTGCCGTCGGGAATTCTCAAATGAACGTGCTGAAGAAAATTTACGGAATTCCCGACACAAGGATAAGGACTGTCTGGAACGGGATCGTGGAAGCGAAGCAGCGCATGCCTTGCAGGGGAGAGTTGGACCGTTTGATTCGGGAAACAAGCGGCGGGACGACCTTAATAGGAAGTATCGGCAACCTTATAGAACAAAAGGGATATTCTGACCTGTTGGAAGTAGCAAGGACCGTTTTACAGAAGGGATATGATGTTAAGTTTGTAATCGCCGGTGGAGGTCCCCTTGAAAGCGAGTTGAAGGCAAAATGTGAAGCGATGGGATTGAACGGGAAGGTTGTGTTCCTTGGTTACCTTGAACGGGCATCCGAGGTTGCCTTACCAGCCTATGACATCTTCTTCATGCCTTCATTGTGGGAAGCAATGCCGATTGCGCTATTGGAGGCGATGGCCGCCGGGAAGGCGATCATCGCCACGAGAGTCGGGGATATTCCAGAGATCATTGACCACGAGGTCACGGGATTTCTGGTAGATCGCGGAGACACGGAAACAATGGTTCAGACAATCGAGCGATTCATAAATGATACAGAGCTACGAAGTGAGTGTGGACGGAGGGCTCGGATTCAACAGGGGAAGCACTTCACCGTTTCGAGGATGGTGTCGGAATACGAGGATCTGTATTTATCGATGATGAAGATGGAGAGGGCGATGTTTGATCCCCGGTCGTATGATGTTGGACAGTGAAGCAGGCCGGATTCAGCTCAGCTTTATCATTCCAGCGTTTAACGAAGAGGCTCACATTCGGGAGACGGTAGAGAGCATTCGTACGACCGTCCTGTTGTGGAGAGGCAACTCCGATTCCATCGGGTTCGAGATCATCGTCATTGATAATGGGTCGACCGATCGGACTTGTTCGATTTCCCGCGAGATGGGCCTAACGACATTGGTCAAGCCGGGGATTACGGTTGGAGCGTTAAGAAACAATGGCGCCATGGTCGCTAAAGGACAGGTGCTTGTTTTTTTGGATGCCGACATCAGCTTGACTCCCGAGTGGATCCAAGCGCTTCCCGGATTGTTCACTAGGTTTCAGCAACAGGGGCCATTTGTTTCGGGTTCGAGAGTACAAGCCCATGAACGGAGGACCATGATCGAGCGTGCATGGTTTACAGATGAGACGGACGTTGGCGATCGTTATGTGAACAGTGGGCATCTGATTGTTCCAAAATCACTATTTACCGAAATCGGTGGATTTGACGAGAACCTGGTGTCTGGAGAAGATTCGGAGTTTTGCGAACGAGCGCGTGACCGTGGGTTCGGAATCCTTCCCATGAAGGAGATGAAGGTTATCCATCGTGGCACGCCAAAGACGATTCAAGATTTTTTCCGGCGTGAGCGGTGGCATGGTTACGGAGACTTTCAGTCGGTCAGTCTCATGTTGCGATCAAAGCCGGCCATCCTGGCTCTGGTAAACGGCATTGCCTTGATTGGCGTGTTCCCCGGGGTGTTTCTATTCTCGTACCGGGCCTTGGGCATGTACTTGTTCCTCCTGTTGGTACTTTCGGCGGGAGCAGCGTTATATCGAAACGGAGGTACGCTCAACTGGCGACTACCGTGCCTGGTCCTGCTCTATTGTGTCTACATTTCCGCCAGGAGCTTGTCGCTCCTTGATCGACTTTGCGATGTAGGCGGGCAGCGATGGCGGTAGACGAACGATCATCTTTTAAATGATGGGGCCTCGACATGTCATGCACCTCCTCGATGCGGATCACCTTTCGGGTCCCGCGAAAACCGTGCTGAACTCGTGCCGCTTCACGGAGAACGGGAGATATGTCAAGTCGGTTGCGGTGTTCGACCAAGGCGGGAAAAATCGATATGTCGAAGACCTGGTCGGAAGAGGAGTAAGGGTTTTCGGGATCGAGGAAAGGAAATCGAGGAGCGTCAGCAAATTCTATTCTTTATTCAAAAACATCGGGGCGGTACGTCGTCTGATCTTGGAGCAACGGGTAGACCTGGTTCATACCCATGGATACAAGGCTGACGTCATCGGTTACCTTGCGTCGAAAATGACCGGCAGGAAGATCGTTACGACCCAGCATGGTTATATAGAAAATTCGGCTCAGGCGATTTTTTATCGTTGGCTTGCGATTGCGACTGCCAAACGCATGGACCGGGTGATTGCGGTATCCGATGCGATGAGAAATCGTTTAATGGGTTACGGTGTTCCCGCCGAGAAGGTAGTTACGATTCGCAACGCGATCGTCAGTGAGGATTACGCGAGTCGGGGCAGAGATCGGGAATTACTCGAACGTCTTCATCTGGTTGGGCGGACTCCGATCATCGGGTGTATCGGGCGCATCAGCCCCGAGAAGGGCCAGCGGGATTTATGTGATGCTTTCAGTGAGGTAAGGAAGCGATATCCGAAGGCGTGCCTGGTTTTCGTTGGGAAGGGTCCCGAGTTGGAGGACCTGAAAAGCCGATACGGAGGGGATGAAGAGGCGATCGTGTTCGTCGGCCACCAGGCAGACGTCAAATCGTTCGTTTCAATATTTGATTTGCATGTGTTACCGAGTTACACGGAGGGTCTGCCGAACGTTGTGCTGGAAACGGGGTGCATGGGCGTTGTGACCGTCGGAACCGCGGTGGGGGGAACGCCTGAGTGTATTATCGACCGGGTCACGGGGTTGCTTGTGCAGCCTGGAAGGGCCGACGAGTTGGCGCGTGCCATCACCCTCGTCCTTGGGGACGAGGATCTGAAGGGTAAACTCGAGCGTAACGCCATGGAGTTTGTGAAGAAGGAATTCAATTTCAGGAAGAGGGTTGAGAAGATGATGGGGCTGTACGATGTACTATGGACGGACGCGAAGAGGTTAATCCACTCTCAGGATCTTGGGTGAGGATGGGGTTAATACCGGTAGGGATCCCGTTCCGATATGGGTTGTGCTTATCTTGATATCATCATAGAAAATATCCTGCGCTTGCGGGGATCCCGAATTAAGGTAGCTGGACAGCATCACGAAATTGACGCCATAATTGAAGTTGGATCCGACGGTCCCATCCCATGGAATGCGATACGTAACATTCGTATATTCGGAAATTTTAATTCCATCGATCCACATTTCAAAAATCCCGTTGCTCTGGTTAGGATCGTTAAGGCGGATGTGGACTTCGATCGTATACCACCGTCCGGTTTCTGTGATGAACGGATTGGTGTTGCCGTATCCGGATCGATTGGGACTTAGCCCGTACCACTGGCCGGTTGGGGCTCGCTTGTTGTTCCCTTCGACATTGAAGGAACCTGAACTCCCCGAGTTCGCGATATAAAGCGTATTATAGGATGCGACCCATGGGTTGCAGCAGATGGCATCGTGTCTTCGATCGTCCTCCGTGCCGATGATCATGATTTTATTATTCCCCGCGCTGAAGTCGTATCCCTCGCTATACCTTAGCTTAAACTGGACGTACAATTCCTGATAGTGATTATTGTTTGGATTTGAGATCTCCGGATTATCTCCGAAAAGTTTCGTTGCGAATGATCCACCCTGTCCCAAGTTGAAGTGATGCTGCAACGCGTAATTCCCGGCGGCTCTCACGCTGCTTTGGACGATGTATTGCGGATTGCCGGTAATGGAGCCATAGGAGCTTCCAGAGAAACTCGCCCCGTTTCCAGACTCAAATCCCTCTTCGAAGATCACCTGGCCCATCCCGGATCCAGGGTTGCTCAGAAGGAGCAGTCCTGCCAGAGCGACGAACGTGATCCTCATGCAGGTGCCTTTCGGAGGATCATGTTGACCGGAGCCGGGGGGCACTACTGCACCCGGAGATTCCCGGGAGGGGAGGGGGAAATAGGCGGGGGGGTTCCGCTAATCGGGCCGATATAATGATCGGCAACGACAACCTCCTCGTACTGAATGTGCATATCGTTACTCGCCGTACCGTTGCGATATCCAAGGGTCAGATAGGCAACATTAACATTTCCCGCATTTTGTGGATTCAAATCCAACACTTGTACGCCATCAAACCAGACAGTAAATCTTCCATTTGCAGGTGAACCGATGTTCCGGTATGTTCGGGCTTCTACACAATGCCATGAACCGTCGTTGGATATTGTTGCCCCGGTGTCATGCCACGGGCCGCCGTCAGGGTAGATCAATACCTGCAGTTTGGCGGTAGTTTGCGTGATAGGGTTGAAGTTCAAAAACGATCTTCCCCCAGCACCCTCAAAAATAATTGACTTAAATTCTTCAACAAATCTCCAATCCGGTTCGAACTTAATGTAATAGCGTACGTACACATTATTGGTTAATGGTGTATCGTTGGTATATATATTCAACCCACAATAGTAATCTCTTGCCCCCGATGGTACGACACACCTATACGCATTACCGGAAGCACCAGAAAGGGTGGTTGGAACGTATGCTGGATCCGCTGGACGGTTGGCCTGAAATTGCGCCGGGGGTGTGCCATCAAAATTTATTGATAAATCGTATGCAGCCGCCGCTACCGGCAGAAATAACAGATGCAAGAGAATCAACAAATTAGAGGAAATTCCACGGATGGTGTGCCTCATTGCGCGCTCCTTGTCGGCTAAAATGCCTACCTCAAGATCAAAATGCTCTATCCCCGGGGAGTAAAAAGCAATTTACATGCCGATTGAATTTATGGCACTCCTTGACTGCCGGCATGCCGTACTGCCCGATAAATATCCATGATATAAAAAATAATGGGATTTCGTTGATGGCACCCTCTACACGCAGTTGTGTTTTCTTGGCTGGAGACGACCGTAAATCTTACATCGTTGTGTTTCAATAACAACTTCGTAATCCGGCAACTAATTTATTTCTGCTACTTTTTTTTATTATAGAAAACAAAGCGCCAAATTCCAAGTGAACTAGGGTTTGATTCGGAGCAGGATTCGAACGGTTCATTCGGAAATCGAATATACGCCGGCGACAATCGAGGAGAGCCACGGATATGTCAACATTGATTCGTCCCCGTGTATATCACGAAGATCCGCACAACCCTGGCTACTGGTTCTACGGCGATTTGAGGATCCAGTCAGACATCGCCGCCCATGAATTTGTCACGCGGTACGCGCTCAGGACCCTGCAGAGAGAGGGTCGCATTCTAGACGTTGCTGCCGGGGAGGGCGTCCTTGCCCAACAATTACTGGACGGCGGCATGCGGGTATCTGTAACAACATGGAACGACAAGTGCCGGCTCGAGGTGCCGAAGTACCGCATCGATCTCGATCACCCTTTTGCCCTCTCGGCCGTCGGCAGCCTGCCATATGACCTTGTCTGCCGCATCGAGATTATCGAACACCTTGAAAATCCCGCGCGTTTCCTGCGTGATGCCGCTCGTCTGGTCGCGCCGGGAGGCGTGATCATCCTTTCGACCCCCAATGTGGAGTCGGCCCAGGCGCGATTGCAGTGGCTGTCGAGAGGTTACCCATCGATCTTCGGCGAAGACGAGGTCAAGAAAAACCGCCACATTGCCATGATGTGGAGACAGGGACTCGAGCATCTCATCGACTTGGCGGGCCTGGATGTAATCGAGAAGCACCTGCTGGGCGAGTTTTCGATGAGGTCCGGCCTTCGCTCCTTTGCAAAACGCCTGGCTTACGCCGCAATGCGGATGTTCTTGCCTGGCGATATCCGGGGGACCACGAGGTTGCATGTCCTTCGCGCCGGCGAGCGGACATCCGGTTGCCAGGGTTCGGGTGAGGTGTACTGAAACCTCCTCCGGGCTTCCATATCAAGATCAGGAATGTTCCATCTGCCTGTATTCGATTCTCTTGAACGGCTTGTGTTCGTGTATCCCTAACCGATGGT